>Ga0070731_10004134_pt1 | contig 12655 bp, 10 predicted proteins | sample Coa_R1_2_FD_66448 | JGI IMG/M metagenome (GOLD analysis project Ga0070731, IMG submission 66448) | Surface soil microbial communities from Centralia Pennsylvania, which are recovering from an underground coalmine fire - Coalmine... | ecosystem: Environmental > Terrestrial > Soil > Unclassified ... | reverse complement strand
GTGACGACGCAGGCCGTGATCATGGATCTCGTGAATGAGCTCGCCAAGGAACTCGGCATGGCGACGATCTTTATTACACATGATCTGGCGCTCGCCGGCCAACGCTCCACGCGCATCGTCGTCATGCATGCCGGCCATGTGGTCGAGAACGCGCCGACCAGGGAGTTGTTTGCCAATCCGCGGCATCCCTATACTGCGGAGCTGATTGCCGCCACGCCGGATTCGGCGCAAAGCCTCGACGAGCTCGCCTCCATTCCCGGCTCGTTGCCCGATCTGCGCCGCGCCGACTTGCCGCCGTGCCGCTATTCGGAGCGCTGCCCGCGCAAGCTCGCCGCGTGCGCCCAGCCGCTGCCGCAGCCGGCACCGGGAGCAAGCCATATCGCCGCTTGCTGGAATCCGCTGCCCGGACTGACAGTCGACGCGCCAACAATGAGTGCGGCATGACAACGCTCCTCGACGTTGCTGAAGTCTCCAAAGTGTTTCCCGTCGGCGGCGGCCCGGGTACCTGGACGCGGCTGAAGCGGCGCTTGGCGGGGGGCATCGAGAAACTGCCGAAAGTTTATGCGGTCGACGACGTCAGCTTTGTCATCGAGCAGGGCGAGACGGTCGGTTTGGTCGGCGAATCCGGCTGCGGCAAGTCGACCCTGGTGCGCGCACTGACCCGTCTGATCGACGTCAGCGACGGCATCATCAGGCTCGGCGCGCGCGAAGTGTCGCTCAAACCCGCCCGCGTATTCGCCCGCGACCGCGATCGCGCCCGTATCCAGATGGTGTTTCAGGATGCCGGCGAAAGCATCAATCCACGCTTCACTGCATTTGCCGCCATCGCCGATCCGCTGCGCCGCTTGCGCAAATTGCGGGGCGAGGCGCTCACCCAACGCGTCGAGACCGTGGCGAGCCAATGCGGCCTGCCGCTGGCGCTGTTGCCGCGCTATCCGCACCAGCTGTCCGGCGGACAACGCGCCCGCGTCGGCATTGCCCGCGCCATTGCGGTCAAGCCCGATCTCCTGGTGCTCGACGAGCCGACCGCGGCGCTCGACGTGTCGGTTCAGGTCGTCATTCTTCAGCTCCTGCAGCGGCTGCAGAAAGAATTCGGCATGAGCTACCTGTTTGTGTCGCACGATTTGTCCGTGGTGCGGCTCCTTTGCGACCGCGTCTTGGTGATGTATCTCGGCAAGATCGTCGAATCCGGCCCCGCGGCCGAAGTGTTCGGGCATCCGCTGCACCCCTACACCCAGGCGCTGGTCGCCGCGGTGCCGCGCCTGCACGACACCGGCACCACGCGGCTGCGGCTTTCCGGCGAGCCGCGCAGTCCCGTCGATCCCGATCCGAATGTGTGCCGCTTCTATGGCCGCTGTCCGCGCGGCTCCGATGTCTGCAAGACGACAATGCCGGCGCTGCGCCAATTCGGCGTTCGCCGGGTCGCCTGCCATTTCGCCGAGGAATTTCTGCCGCAAGCAAAGGCCGCATCATGACAAAGAAAGCCGCACGTAAGCCGGCGGAGCAGCAGAAACAGAACGTCATGGACTCGCTGGTCGCCGCAAGTGGGCAGGCCCTCGGGCTTAAACTCGATCCAGCCTGGAAGCCCGGCGTGAAATTCAATCTGCAACTCATTCTGCGTCATGCGGCTGTGGTCGAGGGATTCCCCCTTCCCGACGACGCCGAGCCCGCACCGGTATTTCATGCTTGATACGCCCGCGGCCGATTTCGATTTCGCCACCGCAGCCGATATCGCGGCCGCGGTCGGGTCCGGCCGGGCGAGCGCGGTCGGCGTGGTCGAGGCGACGTTCGCCCGCATTCGCGAGCGCGATCCGGTGCTCAATTCCTTTACCGCGGTCACCGAACAGCGGGCGTTCCTGCGCGCCGAAGCGATCGATGCAACGCGGGCGCGCGGTGAGCCCATAGGCCCGCTCGCCGGCGTGCCGTTCGCGGTCAAAAATTTGTTTGACGTCGCCGGTTTGCCGACGCTTGCCGGCTCGAAGATCAATCGCGAGCTGCCGCCGGCGACGCGAGACGCCGCTTTGATCGAGCGGCTCGAAGCGGCGGGCGGCGTTCTCGTCGGCGCGCTGAATATGGGTGAATACGCCTACGACTTCACCGGCGAGAACATCCATGACGGCGCTTCGCACAATCCGCACGATCACGACCGCATGACCGGCGGTTCGTCCGGCGGCTCCGGGGCGGCGGTCGGCGGCGGGCTCGTGCCGCTCGCGCTGGGCTCCGACACCAACGGATCGATCCGGGTGCCGTCATCGCTGTGCGGTATATTCGGGCTGAAACCCACTTATGGCCGGCTGACGCGCGCGCGGACTTTTCCTTTCGTCGCGAGCCTCGATCATCTCGGCCCGTTCGCGCGCACGGCATACGATCTCGCGCTCGCTTATGACGCCATGCAGGGCTTCGATGTCGACGATCCAGCCTGCGCCGATCGCCCGCTCGAACCGGTCGCGTCATTTTTGCAGCGAGGTGCCGACGATTTGCGCGTCGCGGTCGCCGGCGGCTATTTCAAATGCCAAAGCGGGGAACCCTGCAATGCCGTGGACCGCGTGGCGGCGGCGCTCGGCGCCAATCGCGACATCGAAATTCCGGAGGCGGAGCGCGCGCGCTCGGCCGCCTTCATTATCACCGCCAGCGAAGGCGCGAGCCTGCATCTGGACCGATTGCGCAGGCGAGCGGAGGACTTCGATCCGGCGGTGCGCGATCGGCTGATCGCGGGCGCCATGACGCCGGCTTCTCTGGTGGTGAAAGCGCAGAAATTCCGCAGCTGGTATCGCAACGAGGTGCTCAAGCTGTTCGAAGAAGTCGACGCTATTCTGGCACCGGCCACCCCGTGCACGGCGCCGCTGATCGGCCAACAGACGTTCATGTTCGGCGACACCGAATTGCCGGTGCGCGCCAATCTCGGCCTCTATACGCAGCCGATTTCATTGATCGGCCTGCCGGTCGCTGTCATCCCGGTGCCGCTTGCGCCGCTGCCCATCGGGGTGCAGATCATCGCCGCACCATGGCGCGAGGACGTGGTGCTGCGCCTCGCGCACGTTCTAAACAGCGAAGGCGTCGTCACGGCGATGCGGCCGCAAATTTAGTCAGAAAGCTGCCCTGAGGAGAGTCCGATGGAGATCGACCTGCCGGAGGTCGTCGCCGAAGTCAAAGCCGCGTTCGATAAGTATGAGAAGGCGCTGGTGACAAACGATGTCGCCGGCCTCGACGCATTATTCCACGACGATCTGCGCACCATCCGTTATGGCGGCGCGGAGAATCTTTACGGCTATTCGCAGATCAAGGCATTCCGCGCGGCGCGTTCGCCCGCCGGCCTGGCGCGCACGTTATCGAAGACCATTATCAGCACTTACGGCCGCGATTACGCGGTGGCTTCGACGCTGTTTCATCGCGCCAGCGCACCTGGAAAAATCGGACGTCAAATGCAGACATGGGTGCGCTTTGCGCAAGGCTGGCGCATCGTCGCGGCGCATGTCAGCGTGATTGACGCTTGATCGCGCCAAGCGGCAGACCGTTGGCGCGTTGAAATTCGCGGCCGATCGCAGCCAACATGGCGTCTTCGCCGCCGGGCGCGAGCAGCGTGATGCCGAATGGCAGCCCGTCGGGCCGCATCGAGGCCGGCACCGCAAGCCCACACAGATCTTGAAGATTGACGAAATTGGTGTAGGTGCCGAGCCGGCTATTGAGCGCGATTGGATCGGCAATGACCTGGTCGACCGTATAGATCGTTGGCGCAGTCGGCAGCACCAGCACGCCGATCGAGCGGAACGTCCGATTGCCCAAACGGCGCAGCTCTTCGAGCCGATAGAACGCGGCGAACGTATCGGCCGCCGTGGTTTTCGCGCCCGCCGCGATGATCTGCCGCGTCACCGGATGAAGCGATTCCGGCACGGAGTCGATCAAGGATTTGGCGGCCAGATAACGTTCGGCCACCCAGGGTCCCTCGTAAAGCAGCCGCGCCGTTTCGTAGAACGGGTCCATGTCGATTTCGACGATCTGTGCGCCCAGCCCGGCAAGACGTGCTAAGGCTCCCTCGTAAGCGCTGGCAGAAAGCTCGTCTCCGAAGAACAGGCGTTGGTCGGGGCGTGGTGCGCCAAGCTTCATGCCGCCGAGTTTCATGCTTCCAAGCATCGGGCCGTCCGGTTCGACCGCCCGCGGCCGAGAATACGGATCGGCATCGTCGGGACCTGCGAGCGCGCAGAGCATCGTCATCGCGTCGTCCACCGTGAGCGCAAATATCGAGACGCAGTCGATCGTCCGGCAGGCGGGAACGACGCCATAGGTCGAGACCAGGCCGAGGCTTGGCTTTAGACCCACAATATTACTAAAGGCGGCGGGCACCCGGCCTGACCCGGCGGTGTCGGTGCCAAGCGCCAGCGGCGCAACGCCGGCGCCGACCGCGACGGCGGAACCGGAGCTCGATCCGCCCGGGATGAGTTTCGCATCGAACAGATTGCGCGGCACGCCGTAGGGCGAACGGACGCCGACGAGGCCGGTCGCGAACTGATCGAGATTGGTCTTGCCCAAAATAAGCGCCCCGGCGGCGCGCAACCGCGCCACCGCCGTGGCGTCTCTCTCGGCCCGATAGAGAAACGCTTCACAGGCGGCCGTAGTAGGCATCCCGGCGACATCGATATTGTCCTTCACTGCCACCGGAATTCCGTAGAGCGGAAGAGATTTGTCGCCGGCGCGCGCCAGCGCATAGGCGTCGGCGACGACATCCTTTTCTTCGCGCAGAGCGATGAACATCGCCGGATCGTCATGCGCGCGGATGCGCGCAAAGCTGCGCGCGACAATATCAGCAGGCGTCATCGCGCCGCTGCGATAGGCGTTAAGAATTTCGACGACTGTTTCGGTCACGTGAGTTTTCTATGATGCAGCAGCCGGCATCACCTTCCGGACCGCTTCAAAAGCCCGGGCGAAACCTTTGCGCGGCATTGGTCCCGGCGTCGACGGCGGTGCAGCCGTAGCAAGAATGCGGCGGCCCCGCAGCAGATGGGCTTTTTGCCATTGAATTTCATGCCGTTATGCGGCTCCTGATCGCGACTTTCGATATTCTGACTTGCTTCCCGGCGAATGTGAAGCTTTACCCGCTGCGATGACAAAGCAAATGGGTGAAATTTACTCTTTCCAGCTATTGGGTTAGCCGCTTTGAGGCGTTTCTTGGCCGACTGTTCGGGCGCATGGTAATTGAGTGGTCATGGCGAAAGCGCCGGCAAATTCGAAATCTATACCGCTCAGCGAAGCCCTCATCTACGCCGAGCGCAGCCGTAGCCAGGGCAAGTTGGCGGAGGCGGAAGCGCTTTGCCGCCAAATTCTCCTGGCACAACCGAACCTCGCCGAAGCCGAGCACCTGCTTGGCGTCATCTCGCATCAGAATGGCAAGCTCGGCGAGGCGATCGAGCACGTCAAGCGCGCCACGAAGTTCGCGCCGCAGGTCGCGCTGTTTCATGCCAATCTCGGCGAGATGCAGCGCCTCGCCGGCCGCCCCAAGCTCGCCATTGACGCGGCTCGCTGCGCGCTCGAAATCGAACCGTCGATGCCCTCGGCGCTCAGCAATCTCGGCGTCGCGCTATACGAGCTGAAAGCTTACGAAGAGGCGGCACGCGCGCAGCGCAAAGCGATCGCGGCCAAACCTGATTTTGCCGAGGCGCACTGCAATCTCGGCAATGCTCTGCACGCCTTGCGGCGCTTTGACGAAGCAATCCCTTCATATCGCCGGGCCGTCGAGATTAATCCGAACTATGCCGATGGCTGGGCCAATCTGGGCACGACGCTGCATCACAGCGGCAACTTCGAAGAGGGCGCTTCGGCGTTGCGCCGCGCCATCGCGCTATCGCCGCACCACGCCAATGCACGCTCCGGGCTCGGTATTTTGTTGCTGATGCGCGGCGATTTTGCCGAGGGCTGGGACGAATATGAATGGCGTTTGCGCTCGACTGAGCGCAAAGGCCCGAAATTTCCCGAAATTCCCTGGCAGGGCGAAAATCTCGCCGGCAAGCACGTCTATGTTCAAGCCGAGCAGGGATTCGGCGATACGCTGCAATTCGCGCGCTATGTGCCGCTCCTCCTTGCGCGCGGCGCAAAAGTCACAATGCGCGTCCACCAGCAGCTGGTAACGCTGATGCGCGAGAGCCTGCCCAGCGTCACCATCCTCGGCGACCGCGGCAAGCCCGAACCGTATCAATACGACACGGTGCTGTTGAGCCTGCCGCGTCTCTTCAAGACGCGCCTCGAAACTATTCCAGCAGACGTGCCCTATCTGCGCGCACCGGCAGATATGCTGCAGCGCTGGAAGAAGCGGCTCGACAAAATGACAGGCGTGCGCATTGGCGTCGCATGGGCGGGCAATCCCGACCATGTTAATGACTCTCGACGCACCCTCGATCTTTCTCAGCTGGCGCCGTTGTTCGCCGTGCGCGACACCTCATTCGCCAGCCTGCAATTTGGGCCTCGTGCGGCAGATCTGAAGAAGCTGAAACGCAAAACACCTGTCGACGATCTCGCGGCCAATTTCGCGGATTTTGTCGACAGCGCCGCCGCCGTCAGTGCGCTCGACCTCGTCATCACGGTCGACACGTCGGTTGCCCATCTCGCCGGCGCGCTCGGCAAGCCGGTCTGGGTGCTGCTGCCCTGGGTGACCGACTGGCGCTGGATGCTCGATCGGGAGGACAGCCCCTGGTATCCGACCATGCGCCTGTTCCGCCAGAAGAAAGGCGAGCACTGGGCCGACGTGATCGCGCGGGTCGAGAAAGAGCTCAAAGCGGTCGTGCAGGGCGAGCGCAAGCAATTGACTCCGTTCAAAGCCGAAGGCGAGCGCCGCGCCGCAGCGGCGGCCGCTATCATGGCGCTGCAGGCCGCACAGGCTTTGAAGCCCGCTGCGGCGCAGGCGAAAGCGGCTTCACCGGGTCAAGCGCTCATTCTTGCCGAGCAGAAACGGCGGCAGGGATTCCTGGCCGACGCCGACGAACTCACTCGACGCGCGGCGGCGGCTGAGCCGGACAACGCCGAGGCCGCGCACATGCTCGGCATCATCGCGCATCAATCGGGCAAGACCGCCGAGGCGATCGACCATCTACGCCGCGCCGTTGCGCTGAAGCCTGAGGTGGCGCTCTATCACGCCAATCTCGGCGAAATGTGCCGGCTTGCCGGGCGCATCGACGAAGCGATTGCCGCCGGCCGCCGCGCCATCGAGATTAATCCCAAATATGCAGGTGCGCTGAGCAATCTCGGCATCGCGCTGTTCGACCAGGGCAAATTCGAGGAGGCGCTCGGGCTTTACGACCGCGCGATCGCGCAGGACAGCAGTTTCGCGCAAGCCTACAGCAACCGCGGCAACGCGTTGCAGCGCCTCAAACGCTTTGCCGAAGCGGAGAACGACTATCGTCGCGCCATCGAATTGCAGCCGAGCTTCGCCGACGCCTGGAACAATCTCGGTACCTGCTTGCGCGAGCTAAAGCGCCCGAAGGAAGCGGAGACCGTCTATCGCAAGGCGCTCGAATTCAATGCCAATAATCCCGACACGCTCGACAATCTGGCGCTGGCGCTGAAAGACCTCGAGCGGCTTGACGAAGCAGTCGACCTCATGCGCCGCGCGCTCACCATAGAAGCGCGCGATGAAAAACTCCATGTTCATTTGGCGAACGTGCTGCTCGACCAGCGCAAATTCGATGAAGCCGCCGCCGCGAACGAGCGCGCGCTGGCGCTCAATGCCAACAACCACGACGCCGTCAACCTTGCGGGCCGTATCGCCTTCGAACGCGGCGATCTTGCCGCGGCGCTGGCAAATTACCGCCGCGCGCTCGCGCTCAAGCCCGATCTCGCCGACGCCTACAACAATATGGGCAACGTGCTCAAAGAGCTCGGCCAATTGCAGGAGGCGCAGGACGCCTATTTGGCGGCGAACCGGATCGATCCGAACATCGCCGGTGTCTATGTCAATCTTGCAGATTCGAAGAAATTTGGGCCCGGCGATCCTCACCTCGCAACTATGGAGGCGCTTGCGGCCAAGACCGAGAGCTTATCGAAAACCGACCGTTTGCAGCTCGATTTTGCGCTCGGCAAAGCCTACAGCGATCTGAAGGACTATCCTCGCGCGTTCGCCCATCTTCTGGCCGGCAACGCCGCCAAGCGTGCGACAATTTCTTATGACGAAACATCGATCTTTGCGCTGTTCGACCGGATCGAGGCCACTTTCACGCGCGAACTGATCGCGAAAAAGGCCGGCAGCGGCGACCCTTCTTCCATGCCGATCTTCGTGATCGGAATGCCGCGCTCCGGAACGACGCTGGTCGAGCAGATCATCGCCAGTCATCCGACGGTACACGGCGCCGGCGAATTGCAGGCCTTCAACGATGTCATTCTCGCCCTGCGCGGGCCGAACGGCGATGCGATCCCCTATCCGAATTTCGTGCCGTCGCTCGATGCGTCGGCCTTGCAGCAGATCGGCGCGCGTTACCTTAGTGCGGTGCGCAAGCTCGCGCCAAGCGGCGAGCGGGTCACCGACAAGATGCCCTCGAACTACTACTTCGCCGGGCTTATTCATCTTGCCTTGCCGAATGCCAAGATCATCCATACCGTTCGCAATCCGGTCGATACCTGCTTATCCTGCTTTTCCAAGCTGTTCACTGCCGAGCAAAATCATACCTACGACCTCGCCGAGCTCGGCCGCTATTACAAACGCTATGAGCGATTGATGGCGCATTGGCGCCGCGTCCTCCCCGCGCAAAGCATTCTCGACGTGCGCTATGAGGACGTGGTCGCCGATCTCGAAGGACAGGCGCGCCGAATTGTCGCCTATTGCGGCCTGCCCTGGGACGAACGCTGCCTGTCGTTTCACCAGACGGACCGCGCGGTGCGCACCGCGAGCGCGAGCCAGGTGCGTCTGCCGATTTACAAGGGCGCCGTCGGCCGCTGGCGCGCCTACGAGAAGCAACTTGGGCCGCTGTTGAGCGCGCTCGGCGTCGCCGTCCCCGAGAATGCTTCACCGTCAAAAAGCCGCAGCGTTGCTCGCGAGGTGCCGATCGACTAGCCGATGTGGCGCACAAAACGGCGGACAGATCTCGTTTCATGACGCGGCGCTTAGATAGATGACGCGCCGCAAAGACGACAATAGCCGCTCAATTTGATCGTAAATCCCATAGCCGGTATGCGGCGAACAATCAGATCATGACCCAACAACTCGAACTCGGCCTCGACACGTTCGGCGACATTACGGCTGCACCCGACGGCAGCCTCAAGAGTCACGCCCAGGTCATCCGCGATGTGATCGAGGAAGGCGTCCTCGCCGACGCGGTCGGCGTCGATGCTTTCGGCGTCGGCGAGCATCATCGGCCGGATTTTGCCGTGTCCGAACCCGATGTCGTATTGGCGGCAATTGCCGCGCGCACCAAACGAATGTGGCTCGGCTCGGCCGTAACGGTGCTGTCTTCGGACGATCCGGTTCGTGTTTACGAGCGGTTTTCCACGCTCAATGCCGCTTCGAACGGTCGTGCCGAAATCACGCTAGGGCGCGGCTCTTTCATCGAATCGTTTCCGCTGTTCGGCTTTGAGCTGTCGGACTACGAAAAGCTGTTCGAGGAAAAGCTCGATCTGTTCGCGGCCCTGCTCAAGGGCGGCGCCGTGACATGGAGCGGCACGGTGCGCGCGCCCCTCGACAATCAGCGGGTATTTCCGCCGATCGAAACCGGCGCGCTGCGGTCGTGGGTGGGCGTCGGTGGCTCGCCGGAATCCGTGGTTCGCGCCGCGCGCTACGACCTGCCGCTGATGCTGGCGATCATCGGCGGCGATCCGAAGCGATTTCGGCCTTATGTTGACCTTTACCATCGCGCCTTCGCGCAATTGGGCAAGCCTGTGCAGCCGGTAGGTATCCATTCGCACGGCTATGTCGCGGAAACCGACGAGAAGGCGCGCGAAGAATTTTGGCCGCACTATAAGGTTTCACGCGACCGCATCGGCGCCGAGCGCGGCTGGCCGCCCGCCACTCGGGCGGCCTTCGACCAGGAAGTCAATGGCGGCGCGCTGCATCTCGGCTCGCCGGAAACCGTCGCGCGTCGGATCGCAACGACGATAAAGGACCTCGGCGCCGCGCGCTTCGACATGAAATATAGCGCCGGCACGTTGCCGCACGACAAAATCATGCGCTGCATCGAGCTCTTTGGTACAAAAGTGATGCCGATGGTGCGGGAGATGGTGGCGTAAGGCGCCGATCGATTATTGCTTCTCACGTCCCCACCAGCCCGAATTGCGGACTGGACGGTTCGGCGTGGCTCTTCTTGGCGATACGCCCGGCAAGCCGCGACAGCCGCCCGGCTTCGACGGCGGCGCGCATACTTCTGGCCATCAGCACCGGATTTTGCGCCTTCGACACCGCGGTGTTGATCAATACCGCGGCGCAGCCGAGCTCCATCGCAAGCGTAGCGTCCGACGCGGTGCCGATTCCGGCATCGAGCACCACCGGCACCGGCGAGCGCGCGCAAATAAGCTCAATGAGATGCGGATTGGAAATGCCCAAGCCGGAACCGATCGGCGAGCCGAGCGGCATCACTGCCGCGGCGCCGGCATCGGCGAGTTTTCTGCAGGTCACCGGATCCTCGGTGCAGTAGGGCAGCACGATAAAGCCCTTGGCGACCAGGTCTGCGGTCGCGCGCAACAATTCCTCGACGTCGGGATAGAGCAGTTCCCGATCGCCGATCACTTCCAGCTTTATCCAGTTGGTGTCGAGTGCCTCGCGGGCGAGCTCCGCCGTCAACACCGCGTCCTTGGCGGTCTGGCAGCCCGCGGTATTGGGCAAGAATTTCACCCGGCCGGCCAACAGATCGACCATGCTTTCGTCGTCGCCGGCAAGGCTGATGCGGCGGATCGAGGCGGTGACCATCTCGCTGCCGCTCGCGGCGATGGCGTCGAGCATGATTTTGCGATTGGGATATCCGGCGCTGCCGAGAAACAGCCGCGAGCCGAATTCATGACCGGCAATGATCAGCGGATCGGACATTTGTTTTGCTCCTAAGCCTGTTCCGCTCATTCCCGCGCAAGCGGGAATCCAGAAGGGAAGCGCAAGCCTCTGCTGAAACTGGGTCCCCGCTTTCGCGGGGACGAGCGGTAAACACGCTCGTGTTGATGGTCATCGTTTCAGCCGCCTTGTCGTGCGCGTACGATTTCGACACTGTCGCCGGGCTTCAGCGCAGTCGCGCGCCACGCCGCGCGCGGCACCACTGCGCCGTTGAGCGCCACCGCGATGCCACGCTGCATCGTATCGACAGCCTTTTCGGCGAGCAGCGCATCGAGTGTCGCAGCCGCAAGCGGCTCGCTTTCGCCGTTGACGCGGATTATTTGCTCCGTCATCGCATAGTCCCCTACTCCGCCGCACGCGCCGGCAGAAATCGCTCCAGCCCGAACGGACGGATCGCCGGATCGATGACGTCGTCGAGAATAAGCCGCGCCATGGCGTCCGCGGTCACCGGCGCCAGCAAGATGCCGTTGCGATGGTGCCCGGTGGCGTAAAACAGATTTTCCAGCGGCGCGCGGCCGAGAATCGGCGCGTCGTCGCGGCTGCCGGGCCGGTGACCGACCCAGATTTCGTCTATCGGCAATTCCTCGATCGCCGGGATCGCGCGCCACGCTGCTTCAAGCAGCGTCAGCATGCCGCCAGCGGTGATCGTCTGGTCCAAGCCTTTTTCCTCAACGGTGGCGCCGATGATCAGCCGGCCGTCGCGGCGCGGCACGAGATAGGCGCCCGGCGCGCGCAGCACGTGACTGAGAAGCGGCGCCGCAACGTCCATGCGCAGCGCCAACATTTGGCCCTTCACCGGGCGCACCGGCGGGCGACGGTCGGGCGGCAACCCGCCGATGCTGCGTGACCAGGCGCCGGCGGCGAGCACGACGCGATCGGCCGTCACTATCGTTCCGTCCTCAAGCACGACGCCCGTGGCGCGGCCGCTCTGCACCGAGATTTCTGCAACCGCTAAATCCTCGTGGATCTTTGCGCCGGCGGCCTGCGCGGCGATGCGCAGCGCGTCGGCGAGTTTGCGATTATCGACTTGATGATCTTGCGGGCTGAACACTGCGCCCGCGATCTTGCCGGCGAGATGCGGCTCTTTGGCGCGCGTCGCCGCAGCCGATAGCCATTCGAGCGGCAGTCCGAGCTTAAGCTGATAATCGAGATGATGCGCGAGCGTCGCCTGATCGTCCGCGGTGAGCGCGAGAACCAGCGTGCCTTCGCGGCGCAACTCGACGTCGACGCCGCTTTTGCTCAGAAGCTCCTCGGCAAACGCGGGCCAGCGCGCCTGGCTGTCGCGGCCGAGCGCGACCAAATCCTCCTCGCCGGGCTCGGCTTCACAACAGGCCGCGAGCATGCCGGCCGCGGCATGGCTCGCACCCTTTCCCGCCTTAGCGCGGTCGAACAGCACGACATCGGCGCGCGAGCCCAAGCGCCAGGCAATGCCAAGCCCGACCACGCCCGCGCCAATGATCGCGACACGCGGCTTGCTGACAGACGGCACGGATGCCTTCGTTCCGACCAACGCGGCTCCCTTCGCTGGAATGACCCAGACAGAACTGCTCTACGCAAGTAATGTCAAAGGGTTACGTTGTCAAAGCGCCGTTTAACCGTACGCATTGAGCGCAAAGGATAATTCGAGAGATTGTCAAACTGTGG
>Ga0070731_10004133_pt1 | contig 12655 bp, 15 predicted proteins | sample Coa_R1_2_FD_66448 | JGI IMG/M metagenome (GOLD analysis project Ga0070731, IMG submission 66448) | Surface soil microbial communities from Centralia Pennsylvania, which are recovering from an underground coalmine fire - Coalmine... | ecosystem: Environmental > Terrestrial > Soil > Unclassified ... | reverse complement strand
GAAGCGCACCGCCGCCGTCGTATGGCATGGCGACTTGACGCACGGCGACGGCACGATCGTGTCGAACACGAGCGGTGCGTTGCCCCAGCTCGCCGTCTCCTGGGCGTCACGCGCCGAAGAGCCGAACGGCAGGACGAGCCCCGAGGAGCTGATCGCCGCCGCCCACGCCTCGTGCTTCGCGATGGCGCTCTCGCACGAGCTCGCTCAGGCGGGTCATACCGCCGAGCAGCTCGAAACGTCGGCAACCGTCACCTTCCAACCAGGCGAAGGGATCAAAAGCTCGGCGCTGACCGTACGCGGCACGGTGCCCGGCATCTCCGCCGAGGACTTCGACCGCGCCGCTCAGGCCGCGAAGGCCGGCTGTCCGGTGTCGCAGGCGCTCGCCGGCATCGAGATCACGCTCGCCGCCACGCTCGCCTGAGTGGCCGATCTCGAGACGCTCGTCGCCCAGCTCGAGCGCTCCTACACGGAGGCGCAAGAGCGGATGGCCGACCCGGCCGTCTACAACGACCACCGCGAGGCGGCCGAGGTCGGCAAGCGGCTCAAGGAGCTCGAAACGCCGTACAAGCTCGCGCAGGAGTGGCGCGAGGCGCGTGCCGATCTGGAGGCGGCGCAGGGCGACCCCGAGCTCTCCGACCTCGTCGCCGGCTCTGCGGTCGAGGTGGCGCGGATCGAAAACGACCTCAAGCTCGCACTCGCGCCTCGCGACCCCGCCGACGAGAAGGACGTGATCGTCGAGATCCGGCAGGGCGTCGGCGGTGACGAAGCCGCGCTCTGGGCGGCCGACCTCGCGCGCACGCTGCAGCGCTACGCCGAGCGAAAGAGATTCAAATGGGAAGAGCTCGAGGTGAGCCCGTCGGACGGGGGCGGGATCAAGGAAGGCGTGTACGCCGTGAAGGGCGACGGCGCCTACTCTGTCTTCAAGTACGAGGGCGGAACGCATCGCGTCCAGCGCGTGCCCGAGACCGAGTCGCAGGGCCGCATTCACACGTCGACGGCGACGGTTGCGGTGATGCCCGAGGCGGAGGACCTCGACGTCCACATCGACGACAAGGACTTGAAGATCGACGTCTTCCGGTCATCCGGGCCCGGCGGTCAGTCGGTGAACACGACCGACTCGGCCGTGCGCATCACCCACCTGCCGACGGGGATCGTCGTCGCGATGCAGGACGAGCGCTCGCAGCTGCAGAACCGCGACAAGGCGATGCGCGTGCTGCGTGCGCGCCTCTACGAAGCCGAGCGTGAGCGGCAGCTCGCCGACCAGGCGGCGACCCGCAAGGCGCAGGTCGGGACCGGCGAGCGGGCGGAGAAGATCCGTACCTACAACTTCCCGCAGGACCGCGCGACCGACCACCGCGTCAAGGTGACGGCCCGACTGGAGGACGTGCTCGGCGGCGACCTCGACGAGTTCACCGACGCGCTCGTCGCCGACGAGCGACGGCGCGCGCTCGAGCGGTGACGCTCGGCGAGGCGCTGCGCGAGAGCGCGGAGGACCTCGAGCGGGCCGGAGTCGAGTCGCCCCGGCTCGACGTCGAGCTGATCGCAGAGCACGCGCTCGGGCTCGGCCGCGTCGATCTCTACACGCAGCGCGACCGGGTGCTGACCGACGCCAAGATCGCGTTCCTCCGCGGGCTGGTCGACCGGCGTGCCGCGCGCGAGCCGCTCGCGTACGTCCTCGGCGAGTGGGGCTTTCGCCACCTGACGCTTCGGACCGATTCACGCGCGCTGGTGCCGCGCCCCGAGACCGAGGTACTCGTCGAACGCGCCCTCGCGCTGCTCGACGGTCTCGATGCTCCGCACGTCCTTGACGTTGGTGTCGGCAGCGGGGCGGTCGCGTTGTCCCTCGCGCGCGAACGGCCCGGCGTCCGCGTCACGGCGACGGACATCTCGGCGGACGCGATTGCGCTTGCGCGCGAGAACGCCGACGCCCTCGGCCTCGAGGTCGAGCTCGTCCACACGAACCTGCTCGACGGCGTCGACGGGCCGTTCGACCTCGTCGTCTCGAACCCGCCGTACGTGCACGAGGACGAGCTCGCCGCGCTCGAGCCTGAGGTGCGCGACTGGGAGCCGCACAAGGCCCTCCTCGACGAGGGCCAGACGCTCGCAATCGCGCGCGACGCACGGCGCGTCCTGGCGCGAGCGGGCGCGCTCGCGGTCGAGGTACACGAACACGAAGCTGCTGCAACGGCAGCCGCATTCGCCGCGCTGGGGTACCACCCAGTAGCGGTCACGCGCGACCTCGCCGGTCGCGAGCGCGTGGTGGAGGCGCGATGGACGCCCTAGCGGCGCTGCGCGCGGGGGAGGCGGTGTTGCTCCCCACCGACACCGTGTACGGACTCTGCTCGGCGGTCGACGAGGCTGCAGTGCGCGGTCTCTACCGGCTGAAGGGCCGTGCGATCGAGCAGCCCACGGCGCTCCTCGCGGCAACCGTCGAGACGCTCCTCGAGCTCGTTCCGGAGCTCGACGAGGGCGTGGTGCGGGCGATTCTTCCAGGCGCCTACACGCTCGTGCTTCCGAATCCGGCGGCGCGCTTTCCCTGGCTCGGCGGCGCGCGGCCGGAGTCGATCGGCGTCCGCGTGCCCGATCTCCCGGCGGCAGCCCGCACGGTTGTCGCTGCGGTCGGCGCGGTCGCGGCGACGAGCGCGAACGAGCCCGGCGAGCCACCCGCAGCAAGCCTGGACGAGGTCCCGACGCGCATTCGCACGGCGTGCGCGGCCGAGCTCGACGTGGGTCGGCTGCCCGGCACGCCGTCGACCGTGATCGACCTGACGGGCCCCGAGCCCGTAGTGCTGCGGGAAGGAGCGGCGCCGAGCGCGGACGCGGTCGCCCGCATGAGGCGCTAGTACGATCCCTGCATGGCGATCGCGGAGGAGACCTTTCAGCACCTGAAAACGGCGGGGCTGGCCGAGGTCGACCCCGAGATCGCGGAGTTGCTCGGGCGGGAGCTCGAGCGGCAGCGGGGCCAGATCGAGTTGATCGCGTCCGAGAACTTCACGTGGCCCTCGGTGCTCGAGGCGGTCGGGTCGGTCGCCACGAACAAGTACGCCGAGGGATACCCGGGCCGCCGTTACTACGGCGGTTGCGAGGTGATCGACGACATCGAGCAGCTCGCGATCGACCGCGCGAAGGATCTCTTCGGCGCCGAGCATGCGAACGTGCAGCCGCACGCGGGCGCTCAGACGAACATGGCCGTGTACTTCGCCTTCCTCGAGCCGGGCGACACGCTGCTCGCACTGCGACTCGACCAGGGCGGACACCTCACCCACGGCCACAAGGTGAACTTCTCCGGCAAGCTCTACAACGTCGTCCACTACGGCGTCAGCCCGGAGACATACCGGGTCGACTACGACGATGTGCTCCGACTCGCCAAGGAGAATCGGCCGAAGATCATCGTCTGCGGCGGCTCCGCGTACCCGCGCATCGTCGAGGCCGAGCGGTTCCGCGAGATCGCCGACGAGGTCGGCGCGCTGCTGCTGTGCGACATGGCGCATTTCGCCGGCCTCGTCGCGGCGGGGCTCGTGCCGAATCCGGTCCCGTTCTGCGACTTCGTCACCTCGACGACCCACAAGACGCTCGCCGGGCCGCGCGCCGGGTTCATCCTCTGCAAGGAGGAGTACGCGAAGGCGGTCGACGCCGCCGTCATGCCCGGCATGCAGGGCGGCCCGCTCGAGCACGTGATCGCGGCGAAGGCGGCATGCTTCCGGATCGCCGCCACGGAGGCGTTCCGCGAGTACCAGGCGCGGGTGCGCCGCAACGCCGACGACCTCGGGGAGGAGCTCCTCGCCGGCGGGCTCGACCTCGTCACAGGTGGGACGGATACGCACCTGCTGCTGATCGACCTGCGGCGGTCGGAGTGGACAGGTAAGGACGCCGAGGAGCGGCTCGCTGAGGTGAGCATCACGGTCAACCGCAACACGGTGCCGTTCGACGAGCGGTCGCCGTTCGTGACGTCGGGCGTCCGTGTCGGCACGCCCGCGTGCACGATGCGCGGCTTCGACGAGGCCGACTTCCGCGAGGTGGGTCGCCTGATGGTGGCCACGCTCGGCGCCGACCCGGACCTCGCCGCGCTGCGGGCGCGCGCGGCGGAGCTGTTGGAGCGCCGGCCGCTCTACCCGGGCTTCCGCGGCTTCACGACGTACGTCGCGTGACGCCTGCGTCACAGCGGCTGCCCCCGGGCAGGTCCGTTTCGAACCGCGGCGCGAGCAGGGGAAGAGGCCAGCCTGTGGAAAGTCTGTTGCGCTTTCGTTACAGCGGCTGCCGCCAGACACGTCCGAGGAAGACGTGGCTGTAACGGAGGTCATCCATCCGCTCGTGCGGCACAAGCTCGGGCTCCTGCGCGACGCGACGACGACGACCGAGATGTTCCGCCGCCTGGTCAACGAGCTGACGCTGCTCCTGACCTACGAGGCGACGAAGGACATGAGCCTCGAGGAGGTCGTCGTCGAGACGCCGCTCGAGCGGACGACCGCGCAGCGCATCCCCGGCAAGAAGGTCGCCGTCTGCCCGATCCTCCGCGCCGGCGTCGGGATGCTCGACGGCGTGCTCTCGCTGATCCCGGTTGCTCGCGTCGGCTTCCTCGGCCTCTACCGCGACGAGGAGACGCTCGAGCCGGTCGAGTACTACGTCAAGCTGCCCGCCGACATCGCAGACCGCGAGGTGCTGCTCCTCGATCCGATGCTCGCGACCGGCAATTCGACCGCGGCGGCGGTCGACACGCTGAAGCGCGCAGGCGCGGGGCAGATCACGCTGATCGCGCTGATCGCGGCGCCGGAAGGCGTCGCACACATCGAGCGCGACCACCCCGACGTCAACATCGTCGTCGCCGCGATCGACTCGCACCTGAACGAGAAGGGCTATATCGTTCCCGGGCTCGGCGACGCAGGCGACCGCCTGTACGGGACGAAATAGCGAAGCGGCACGTTGCTCTCCCGCTCAACCACCTGTGTGACGAAGGGCCGTAGGCCGTGGTCTGGCACGAGCTGACCGGGCACCTCCAGGTAGTGTGGAGCGCGCTCGTCGCGCTCGTCGTCGTCGTCTTGCTCACGCCCGCCGTCGGCGGCATGGCTCGGCTGCTCGGCGCCGTCGACCGCCCCGAGCCCGGTCGGCGGGCGGGCCGTCACGGCGTGCCGAGGCTGGGCGGGCTTGCGCTCTTCCTCGGGATGTTCGTCCCGTCGCTCGCGTTCCTGCCGATCCACGGCGGCCTGCGCGGAGTGCTTCTCGGCGCCGCCGTCGCGACCACGGTCGGCGCGATCGACGACTTCCGGGGCCTCCGCTGGTGGGAGAAGCTCGGCGGTCAGGTGCTTGCCGCCTCGATCCCGGTCGGCTTCGGCGTGTGGGTGCACCGGTTCACCTTCCCGCTCCTCGGCGTCCATGCGCTTCCGGTCGCGGTCGGCACGACGCTGACGGTGGTCGGCATCGTCGCGGTGATGAACATGGTCAACTTCCTGGACGGTCTCGACGGGCTCGCCGCGGGCGTCTGCGCGATCTCGGCCGGGTCGTTCGCGCTCATCGACCTCTCGCTCGGTCGTCCCGACGCGGCGATCCTGACCGCGAGCGTGTTCGGCGCCTGCCTCGGCTTCCTCCGGCACAACTTCTATCCGGCGCGGATCTTCATGGGCGACTCGGGTGCGCTCCTGCTCGGGTTCACGCTCGCGTCGGTCTCGGTCGAGGGGCTGCTCAAGACGGCCGCTCTCGCCACGCTCGTGCTGCCGCTGCTCGTGCTTGCGATCCCGCTGATCGACACGTCGTTCGTGATCGCGAAGCGGATCAAGCACCGGCGGCCGGTCTACGCCGCCGACCACACGCACCTCCACCATCGCTTCCAGGCGATCGGCTTCTCGCAGCCCCGCGCTGTTGCGTACCTGTGGGTGTGGTGCGCTGCGCTCGCCCTCGCCGCGCTCGCGACGCACTTCGCCCCGGCGCATCCGCACGGCGACTGGAACGTGACCAACCTCGTCCTCGACGTCGTCGTCGGCCTCTTCGCGCTCGGGATGTCGCTCTACGTCGTCTACCTGCTCGAGATCGTCAAGCTCGCGAATCCGTTCATCAGGCGCCGGGAGGAGCTCGCGCGGGCCGCCGAGCACCGTCGCTCCGCCTGAGACAAAGTCGGCGCGATTCCGCGCAGGCAAGCCGCTTGCTGTGTCACGAACTCGCCCACTCGGTGCGCTATGCTCCCGCCCGATGGAGCCTGCCGCGCCCCGCGCGTTTCCGCCTGCCGAGGCCGGGGCGTTGTTGATCACGCTGACGCTGCTCACGATCGGCCTCGGAACGCTGATCGGTTGGGCGGCAGGCTCGATCAAGGGCGGCCTGATCGGCGGCGCGGTGATTGGCGTGCCGGTCGGAGTCGCAGGCGTCTACAGCCGCTACCGGAGGTACTTCAGTTGAGCGGCGTGTTCGCCACGCCGCGGCCTGTTCCGCACGGGAAGCTGCCCGCGCTCGCCGCGACGGCGATCGTCGTCGCCGCCCTGCCGGTGTTCGCACTCGCGGGCTGGTCGACCGGGGCGTGGGCGATCGCGGCCGCGCTCTGGGCCGCCCACCAGGCGATCGGTCTGCTGCTCCAGAGGCTGCCGCTGGGGAGCGATAATCTCCGCGCAGCCGGGCTGGTGGCCTTCGGCCGGATGACGAGAGCGGTGCTGCTCGTGGCGATCCTGATCGCCGTCGCCGTCTCGAACGCCGGTCTCGGTCTTCCTGCTGCGGCCGTGTACGGGCTGGCCTTCACAGTCGAGTTCGTGCTCTCGCTCGTCGCCTACCTGGGAGGACTACCACGCACGTGAGCCTGAAGCTGCCCCGCCTGACCTTGACCCGGGTCATCCTCGGCCTCTTCGTGCTCGCGATCGTCGCCTCGATCGTCGTCGTCGCGGCCGGCGGCGCGCCGGCCAGCATCGGGAGCTTCGACCCGTCGACGGAGTTCGCGCTCAAGGACTGGGTGCCCATCCACCTCGGCGGCCTCAACCTCTCGATCAACAAGGCGGTCGTCTACCTGCTCGTCGGCGCCGCGCTCACGTGCCTGCTCGGGATCCTGCTCATGCGGTTCCACCTCCGGCAGGTTCCCGATCGCCGGCAGACCTTCGGCGAGACGCTCTACGACATCGCGCAGACGCAGGTCGCCGAGACCGGCCTGCCGCACAAGGCGATCGCGCTCTGGTTCCCGTACGTCGCGACGCTGATGCTCTTCATCTTCGTCGTCAACCTGATCAGCTTCATTCCGTTGCCGTTCACGGGCGAGACGTACCACCACATTCCCGTCTGGGGCATCTACGCGGCGACTTCCCAGATCTCGGTCACGCTCGCGCTCGCCTTCCTGACGTTCATCTTCACGCACATCGAGGGGATCCGGTTCAACGGCGTCATCCGCTACTTCCGCTCGTGGATCCCCGAGGTGCCGCGCGCGATCCTGCCGCTGATCGTCCCGATCGAGATCCTCTCGCAGTTCATGCGCCTGATCAGCCTCTCCGTCAGGCTCTACGCGAACATGCTCGCGGGCCACATCCTGATCCTGACCATGATCGGCCTCTTGTTCATCATCCACAGCTGGCCCTGGCGGGCCTTGGGCCTTCCGGCCGCCTTCCTCTTCTACGTCTTCGAAGTCGTGATCGTCGTGTCGATCCAGGCGTTCATCTTCGCCGCTCTCTCGGCCATCTACATCGGCTCGGCGATCGAGCCCGAACACTAAGGAGAACCACGTGCTCGCATTCCTCCTGGCAGCGTCAGTCAAGAACGCGCCGATCGTGCATGCAGGCAAGGCGATCGCGCTCGCGCTCGGCATCGGTGCGGGTGCGGCCGGAGCCGGTGCCGGCATCGGCAACATCTTCGGCTCGATGATCCAGTCGGTCGCCCGTCAGCCCGAGCTCCGGGGCGAGCTGCAGGGCCTGATGTGGCTCGGCTTCGCGCTCACCGAGGCGGTCGTGTTCTACGGCTTCCTCGGCGGCCTGCTCGGCTACGTGCTCGTGTAGTGGGCCTCCTGGCGATGCACACCATCACCTCCGAGGCCCACTGATGCTCGCTGCGAATCCGCTCATCCAGGTCATCCCGGGCCTGATGATCTGGACGATCGTCTCGTTCGCGATCACGCTTTGGATCCTGAAGCGGTACGCATTCGGGCCGATCCAGAAGCTGATCGACGACCGGCGCGAGCGGATCCGGCGCGCGGTCGAGGAAGCCGACCACACGCGCGACGAGGCCCGCCGGCTCGTCGAGGAGCACCGCGCGCTGATCGCGCAGGCGAAGGGCGAAGCCGAGTCGATCCTCGCGGAGGCCCGCAAGATCGGCACCGCGCAGCAGGAGCGGATGCGGCAGGAGATCGACGCCGACCGCCAGCGCCGCCTCGACGAGACGCTGCGGCAGATCGAGCAGGCCCGCATCCAGGCGCTCGGTGACATCCGCCGCCAGGTCGGCGAGCTAGCCGCGCTCGCGACCGAGAAGATCACGCGCAAGACGCTGACCGACGCCGACCAGCGGCGGCTCATCGACGAAGCACTTGCCGAGATCGACTTCAGCCGGTTGGAGGCGAGCCGCTCATAGCGACGCCGCAACGCATCTATGCCCGCGCGCTCTTCGAGGCTGCCGAGGACAAGAAGCGCCTCCCCGAGGTGCGCGAGCAACTCGAGGAGCTCGTGCAGGCGATCGACGAGGTGCCCGAGCTTGCGGCGCTGCTCGACAACCCCGAGACCGAATCGCGTGTCAAGGCAGACGTCCTCGAACGCGTGCTCGGCGGCGCCGACGAGCTGATGCGCAACTTCGTCCGGCTCGTCGCCGAGAAGGGGCGGGCAGGCGAGATCCGCGCGATCGCAGCAGAGTTCGAGACGCTCGTCGCCGCCGAGGAGCGGATCCTCGACGTCGAGCTGACGACCGCGACGACGCTCTCGGACGAGGAGTTCAACGACATCCTCGCCCGGATCGAGAGCGGCTCCGGGCACAAGGTGCAGGCCACCCGCTCCGTCGACCCCGACCTGATCGGCGGCATCGTCCTCCAGGCAGGCTCGTTGCGCCTGGACGCCAGCGTGCGCGGCAGCCTCGAACGGCTCCGCCAGCAACTCGCAACCACTCGCTAAGGAGACGCATGAAGCTACGCCCCGAAGAGATCACGTCGATCCTGCGCCAGCGGATCGAGGAGTTCGACGTCGAGACCGACCTCGCCGAGGTCGGCGCCGTGCTCCAGCTCGGTGACGGGATCGCCCGCGTGCACGGGCTCGAGAACTGCGTCGCGCTCGAGCTGCTGGAGCTCGACCACGGCGTCGTCGGCATCGCCTTCAACCTCGAAGAGGACAACGTCGGCGTCGCGCTCTTCGGCGAGTGGGACAAGATCAAGGAAGGCGACCCGGTGCGGCGCACCGGCGGCGTCGCCTCGGTGCCGGTCGGCGAGGCGCTGCTCGGCCGTGTCGTCGATCCGCTCGGCAACCCGCTCGACGGCCAGGGCCCGATCGAGACGACCGAGCGCCGCCCGCTCGAGTTCAAGGCGCCCGGCGTCGTCCAGCGGCAGCCGGTGAAGGAGCCGCTCCAGACCGGCATCAAGGCGATCGACTCGATGACGAATGTCGGCCGCGGCCAGCGCGAGCTGATCATCGGCGACCGCTCGACCGGCAAGACCGCGATCGCCGTCGACACGATCCTGAACCAGCACGATCAGGGAGTGAAGTGCATCTACGTCGCGGTCGGCCAGAAGGCGTCGACGGTGGCGCAGGTCTACGAGCGGCTGCGCGAGGCAGGCGCGATGGCGTACACGACGATCGTGACCGCGCCGGCGAACGAGGCCGCACCGATCAAGTGGATGGCGCCGTTCGCGGGCGCCGCAATGGGCGAGTACTTCCTCTACAAGGGCGAGCACGCGCTCGTCATCTACGACGACTTGACGAAGCAGGCCGACGCGTACCGGCAGCTCTCGTTGCTGCTCCGCCGGCCGCCGGGCCGTGAGGCGTTCCCGGGCGACGTCTTCTACCTGCACTCGCGGCTGCTCGAGCGCGCGTGCAAGCTCTCCGACGAGCTCGGTGCCGGCTCCCTGACCGCGCTGCCGATCATCGAGACGCAGGCCGGCGACGTCTCCGCGTACATCCCGACGAACGTGATCTCGATCACCGACGGCCAGATCTTCCTCCAGTCCGACCTCTTCTTCTCCGGCGTCCGCCCGGCCGTGAACGTCGGCATCTCGGTCTCGCGCGTCGGCTCGTCCGCGCAGACGAAGGCGATGAAGAAGGTCGCAGGCCGTCTGCGCCTCGACCTCGCCCAGTACCGCGAGCTGGAGGCGTTCGCGCAGTTCGGCTCCGAGCTCGACCAGGCCACGCAGCAGGCGCTGAACCGCGGCGAGAAGATGATCGCAACGCTGAACCAGCCGCAGTACCAGCCGTGGCCGATGGAGGAGCAGGTGGCCGCGCTCTACGCCGGCATCAACGGCTACCTCGACGACATCCCGACCGGCCAGGTGTCGCGCTTCCAGGAGGAGCTGCGCGAGTATCTCCGCGCCGAGGCGTCCGACATCTACGGCACGATCCGCGAGACAGGCGACCTGCCGGACGACGTCGCCCAGAAGCTGGGCGCCGCGATCGAGCGGTTCAAGGGGATCTTCAACGTCGCCGGCGCGGAGTAGGGGCTCGAGCTGGCGTCAGTTCAGGATCTCAAGCGGCGCGTCCGCTCGATCTCCAACACGCGCAAGCTGACGCGGGCCTTGGAGCTCGTCGCGTCGGCGCGGCTACGCCGCTCGCAGCAGCGAATCGAGGCGATGCGGCCGTACGCCGACCGCATGCTCGAGCTGATGGCCGGGACTGCGAAAGCGGCCGGGGCGACGACGATCCCGCTCCTGCAGCCGCGCGAGACCGTGCACGCGGTCGGGATCGTCCCGGTCTCGGGCGACCGTGGCCTCGCGGGCGCCTTCAATGCGCAGGTGCTGCGCCGCTCGTTCGCGCTCATGCGCGAGGCGGAGGCGGCGGGCCAGACGGTTCGCTTCTTCACGGTCGGGCGGAAGGCGCAGTCGACCGTACGGTTCCGGCGCTTCCCGCTCGCGCAGGGGTGGACGGGGTTCAGCGACACGCCGTCGTACACCGACGCGCAGGCGATCGCGCATGCGGTCTCGGAGGCCTACGTGAACGAGGAGGTCGATCGCGTCGTCGTCGTCTACAACGCCTTCGTCTCGCCGCTCGTCCAGCGCGTCGCGACGAGTGAGCTGCTCCCGATCGGCTCGGAGCGGCTCGAGCGGGCGGAGCCGGACGATGAGCGGTCGCACCCGGTCGACTTCTTCTTCGAGCCCGAGCCGCGGCAGATCCTCGAGCGGCTGCTGCCGGTCTACGTCGAGACCGAGATCTACCGCGCGCTGCTCGAGTCCGCCGCCTCGTTCTTCGGCGCCCAGATGACGGCGATGCGGAACGCGTCGAAGGCGGCCGGGGAGCTGATCGACAACCTGACGCTCGCAATGAACCGGGCCAGGCAGGCCGAGATCACGCAGGAGATCCTCGAGGTCGTGGCCGGCGCCGACGCGCTAACCCAGTAGCGCTAACGAATTCTCGCTCGCAGCGTCTTATACTTCCGGGCCATGCTTGCCCCCGGCCGAACGCGGCAGGAGCCAGCTCGATGACTGCAATCCCACTGACCCCGAGCGACGCGACGGCCGAGGCGGCGGTTGCCGGCCGGACCGCATGGGCGCTCTTCTGGGGACGTTTCAAGCAGGACAAGGCGGCACTGTTCGCGGCCGTCATCATCGGGATTCTCATCTTCATCGCGATCGCCGGCGGCCCGATCGCGCAGAAGGTCACCGGGCACTCGAACACCACCGCCTACACCGAGACGATGGAGAACGCGTTCGGAATTCCGAAGGGGCCGAACGCGCAGTTCTGGTTCGGCGCCGACGGCGCCGGCCGCGACCTCTTCGTGCGGACGATGTACGGCGCGCGCACCTCGCTCGAGGTCGGCATCGTTGCGTCCGGGATCGCCGTCCTGATCGGGCTTCTCGTCGGCCTCGCGGCCGGCTACTTCCGGGGCTGGACCGACACGGCGCTTTCGCGCCTCGCGGACGTCATGCTCGCAATACCATCACTCCTGATCGCGATCGGCATCATCGCCGCCTGCGGCACGACGAAGGCGGGGTGCTTCCACGGTCTGATCCAGCCCGGGCTCGGGATCGTGATCGGCGTCATTGCCTTCTTCTCCTGGTCCTACATTGCCCGGATCGTGCGCGGCTTCACGCTGTCCGTACGGGAGAAGGACTTCGTCGAGGCGAGCCGCTCTCTTGGTGCGAGCAACGGCAGGATCATCTTCCGGGAGATCCTGCCGAACCTGATCGGACCGATCATCGTCTACACGACGCTCCTCATCCCCCAGAGCATCCTGTTCGAAGCGTCGCTCTCCTACCTCGGCCTTGGAGTTCCACCGGACGTCGCTTCGTGGGGAGGACTCTTGAACCAGGCGACGACGTACTACGACACTGCCTGGTGGCTCACGCTCTTCCCAGGGCTGTTCCTGGTCATGACGACACTTGCCTTCAACCTGCTCGGGGACGGGCTCCGCGACGCTCTTGACGTCCGGTCGGACCGCTGAGGTACTAACCGGTGGCCGTCCTTCGTCGTCACACCGTCTGGTCAAGCGAATTCCTCGCGCCGGCCGGTGCGAGGGAAGGAGGGAGAAACGTAAACGTGAAAAGACCACTTGGTAGGCTGGTCCTCGGCGGCGCGAT
>Ga0070731_10004129_pt1 | contig 12661 bp, 7 predicted proteins | sample Coa_R1_2_FD_66448 | JGI IMG/M metagenome (GOLD analysis project Ga0070731, IMG submission 66448) | Surface soil microbial communities from Centralia Pennsylvania, which are recovering from an underground coalmine fire - Coalmine... | ecosystem: Environmental > Terrestrial > Soil > Unclassified ... | reverse complement strand
GGCGCCGGCGGGGGAGCGCTGGAAGGCGGCGGAGGCGACGCCGGAGCCGCTGTCGGCGGAGTTGGCGGAGACGGTGATCGTGCCGCGCACGTTGGCGCCGTTGGCGGGGCCGGTGAGCGATCCGGTCGGGTTGGTGTTGTCGACGCGGCGGTTCGAGACCACGCTCGACGCCGTCTGGTTGCCGGCCTTGTCGGTCGCGACCACGCGCAGGTCGTAGAGCCCGTCGCTGACCCCGGTCGTATCAAACGAGACCTGGTAGGGGGAGCCGTTCGCCGTTCCGATCGTCGTCCAGGTGCCGGCGCCGGCGGGAGAGCGCTGGAAGGCCACGCTGGCGATGCCGGAGCCTGCGTCTGCCGCGCTCCCGGAGAGTGTCACCGCCCCGCGGAGGTTCGCGCCTGGATCGGTTAGGGACGCGCTGGTCGGTACGATCGCGTCGACCTCCACCACGGCCGAGACGGCGGCGGTGTTGCCGACGTTGTCGGTGCCGGTGAGCGTGTACAGGTAACAGCCGTCGGCGAGCCCACTCTGCGTGATCGGCAGCGTGCCGCTGATCGGCGTCGAGGAGCCGTAGCTGCCGCAGCCCCCGGAGCCGTTGAACGAGGCGAACTGGCGGGTCAGCGCCGAGGAGGCAAGGCCGGAGCCGGAGTCCGTGTAGTCGGTCCGCGCGGAGATCGTGAAGCTACCGCTCGCGTAGCTCGTCGGCGGCGAGGCGGCCGCGGGGCTTCCGTTGACGGTGAACGCGCCGCCGCTCGGTGCGGTCGTGTCGTTGACGATCGGGACGACCTGAGTGCTCTGGTTGTCGCCGTTGTCCTTCTGGACGAGGGTCATGTCCGTCGAGCTCGGCGCGGTCGTCGAGCCGGCCGTCCAGGAGTACGTCGACGACGTGTAGCTCGTCCCGGTCGCGACCGTCTCGTCGGCGTGCGTCCAGCCGCTCGCGGTGACGGTCGGGTACTCGACCGAGGCGGGACCCGACTCTGCGTCCGTGATCGGGTCGGAGAGCGCGAACTGGCCTGCCGCCGAGCCGCGATAATAGATCGCGCTCCCCGCGGAGGCTTGGTAGGCGATTCCGGCCGGGCTGACATTACCGAGCGCGACCGAACCGTTTGCGGGCGGGTTCGTGTCGTTCGTAAGGGCGAAGGTGAAGCCAGTCCAGTTCACGCTGGAAGCTCCGATCGTGAGGCTCTGGGACGGGACCGTAGTGCTCGAGTTCGCGACGGTTTGGTCGTAGAGAGCGAGGCTGACGGAGGTGCCGTTATTCCAGGGGCTGAGCGACTGCCTCGTGTAACTCCCACCCGTCGCCGGCCAGGTACCGTTCGATTGAGACGAGCCGGCCCCGATCACGAGCTCGCTCCCGATCGCCGTCGTGAGCGCCGGCAGCGATGCATTCGTCGATTTGCCGCTCGTTATCGCCGACGTCTGGCGGATGACGCAGCCGGAGCCGGGACAGGCGCTGTTCGAAAGTGAGGTGTCGACACCGCGGTAGACGAATACCTCTGCGACGGCCGCCGCGGTGACCGTGATGCTTACGGTGGTGCCGTGATCAGTGCTCGACGCCCTCTTGAAGAACGTGGCGACGCCGAGGCTGTTTGCACCCGCGCCGAGCGTCGTGCCGGAGCCGGGAACGAGCGTCCAACCGCCAGGAGTAGCCGGCACCGCGCTCTTCTTTTGCGCGACGTGCAGAATCAGCAAGTCCTGCGCGACAGCCGTGTTCGGGATCGTCGGCAACACGATCGAGGAGCCAGCCGCCACGGAGCCCGCCGTCCGAAGCACTGCCGGATCGATCGTGTACGGAAGCGACAGTTTCGCGTCGTCGAGGCGGAGCTCGAGCCACCAGGTGCCGCCCGACCGTACGGCCGCCCAGCGGACCCCCGCGGGCGTCACGTCGCGTCCGTGCGCGTCCAGGATCCGAGGCGCGGGGATCCACTGGCTGACCATGCGCTGGCCGGCGAAAAACCCCACGGCACCGTCCGGGCCGACGCGCGGGCTGAACGGCGTCTCAAGTCTCCAGCGCCAGACCTTCGTCCCCTGGCGCCGAGCGACGGTGAGGAACTGCTCGCCACCGAGCCCCTTCCCGTCGAACACGATTGCGTCACTGCCGGCCGCCGTTCGCCGGAGCGCGCCGCCGCTGTGGTGCTGCCAAGGCTGGCCTGAGCGGTCAGAGGTTGCAGTAAGGGCTACCGCTCCCTGCGGCGCGGAAACTCTCAAGCCGGAGTTGAGGATCGCAACCTGAACGCCGGGAGCAGGGTGCCGCACCAGCGGCGCCCGGGCATCGCTCGATCCGAGCGCGGCTCGGAGGAAGCCCGGCGGCGTCGCCGTTGGGGAAGACGTGTCCCCGATCATACCCAATGCACCGAGCGCGGCTGTGGCGAGCACAACCGCCGCTGCTGTGGCGACTCGCCATAGGCCGAACCGCCCGGACTCCACCGGTCGGTTTGCCGTCTGCCGCAGTGTCGGATAGGTGGCCATGCCGTCGTCGCGGGCTTGAGAACGCCGCGCTACGACCTCCATCGGCACGCCGCCCACCGCCTGGAGTCATTTACTGCCCGAGATGAGGGAGAGCCCGAAAAATCCCCCGTCTGGGGCATCCAAGGGCCAGCACACAGCAGCGCAGTCCAATGCCCACTCCAAACGAGGTCTGAAGCTCAACATGACGTCGAGAAGAACGTGTGACCCGACCCACAATCAGTTCGCCATCGTTGACAAATGATCCGTGCTTGTCAACACTCGAGGAGTACCTGTCCCTTTCGATTCTTTCGAGGAGGCGGCCAAATGGCTTCGTACCACAGGTGGGTTCGATCGTCAGTCCTCGCTGTCGCGCTCGCCTGCGTTGCAGCCGGCGCGGCCCACGGCCGCGGCGCGGCTGTAACCGGGCCATCCCTCGAGGGCGAGGACCTGCGTGCGATCACGCTTACGCAAGGCACCGTGACCACGTCGGGGACGACGAGCTGCGATCCGGCGGGAACGTCAACCGTCTCCTTCACCGCCGACGGACCCGCGACTGGCCCGTACCCGGGGACGTTCCACGCTTCGGGGACGGCGACCATCGGCCCGCAGGTACGGCCAACTAACGACCTGCCGCTCGGTGACGTGCTGAGCTTCGACGAGACCTTCAGCATCCAATCCGGTAACACGACGGTCACGGGCACGAAACACCTGTACACCGGCTCGTTGATCGGCGGCGAGGCGGGTCTTTGCGCCGACGTCCCAGCCGGCACCTTTCCAGACATTGTCGGCCCCCTCGGCGGCGGCGACGTCCAGATCGTCGCCCCGACGCAATACGACGCCACCATCAGCGGCGCCGGCGGGACGTTCACCGACACCGGACTCGCGAACGACGCCGTGTCCGAGATCGACACGCCAACCGGATTCCGGGCGGTTCCAGTGTTCGACGAGCCGTTCGTGCTGTCGTTTACGAGTGCGTCGACACCGGGGCACGCGACCGGAGGCGGCCAACTCCTCGCCGCCAATGGCTCGCCCCGTATGACCTTCGCGTTCACCGCCCATGGCGACCCTGACGGCACCACGAAAGGCACCTGCCAGGTGATCGACCACACGACTGGGGACAAGATCCACTGCGACACTGTCGACACGTACTTCCAGTCGGGGTCGACCGTGGTCATCACCGGCCAGGCGACCCTCGACACGACGCCGACGCGGTACCAGATCGAGGCCTTCGACGACGACTCGTCGGGGACGAACTCGGACACATTCTCGATCACGACGGATAGCGGCTACAGCGCAGCCGGAGTCGTGACCCACGGGAGCATCGAGGTGCACTGACCTGCCGGGCGGGCCGACAACGCCCGGTCGTAAAATGAGCCGCGATGGCTACGATTGAGGATCGGCCCGCGAGGACGGTACATTCGACAGTCTCCGGCAACTGCGTCGAGCCGCTTTACACCTCCAGAGACGTCGACCTCAACTACAAACGCGACCTCGGCGACCCGGGCGAGTTCCCATTCACGCGCGGCGTCTACGGGACGATGTACCGCGGCCGGGTCTGGACAATGCGGCAGTTCGCGGGCTTCGGCACGGCGGCGGAGACGAACGCGCGCTTCCGCTATCTGCTGGAGCACGGGCAGACCGGGCTGTCGACGGCCTTCGACATGCCGACGTTAATGGGCTACGACTCCGACCATCCGCGCTCGCTCGGCGAGGTTGGGCGAGAGGGCGTCGCGATCGACTCGCTTGCCGACATGGAGACACTCTTCGCGGGGATTCCGCTGGGCGAGGTGTCGACGTCGATGACGATCAACTCGGCGGCGGCGATCCTGCTCGCGTTCTACGTCTGCGTTGGCGAGCAGCAGAGCGTGCCACGCTCGGAGCTGCGCGGCACCGTGCAGACGGACATCCTCAAGGAGTACATCGCGCAGAAGGAGTACATCTTCCCGCCCGGGCCGTCGCTGCGCCTCGTGACGGACATGATCGAGTGGTCGACGCGCGAGCTGCCGCGGATGCATCCGGTCTCGATCTCTGGCTACCACATCCGCGAGGCCGGTTCGACCGCGTCGCAGGAGCTGGCGTTCACGCTCGCTAACGGTTTCACGTATGTCGAATGGGCGCTGGCACGGGGACTTGACATCGACGAGTTCGCACCGCGGCTGTCGTTCTTCTTCAACGCGCACATTGACTTCTTCGAGGAGATTGCGAAGTACCGCGCGGCGCGGCGGATCTGGGCGCGCGAGCTGCGCGAGCGGTTCGGCGCGAAGGCGGATCGCTCCCTGCTGATGCGCTTCCACGCGCAGACGGCCGGCGTCTCCCTGACCGCGCAGCAGCCCGAGGTGAACATCGTCCGCACCGCCATCGAGGCGCTCGCGGCGGTACTCGGCGGTTGCCAGTCACTGCACACGAACTCGTACGACGAGGCGCTCGCCTTGCCGACCGAAGAGGCAGTGCGGCTAGCGCTGCGGACGCAGCAGGTGATCGCGCACGAGACCGGCGTCGTGAACACGGTCGACCCACTGGGCGGCTCGTGGTTCGTGGAAGCGTTGACGAACGAGCTCGAGCGCCAGGCGTACGAGTACTTCGATCGGATCGAGGCACTCGGCGGCGTCGTCGCGGCGATCGAGCAGAACTTCTTCCAGCGCGAGATCGCAGAGGCCTCCTTCCGCTACCAGGCTGAAGTCGAGCGCGTCGAGCGCGTCGTCGTAGGCGTCAACCGCTACATCGGCGATGAGGACACGCCGCCGCCGCTTTTGCGCATCGACCCCGCGCTCGAACCCGCCCAGATCGAGCGCGTGCGGTCGCTCCGGGAAAGGCGCGACGTTCGCACCGCCGAGGCCGCGCTCGCGCGTCTGAAAACAGAAGCGGCACGCGAAGACGTGAACCTGATGCCGGCGCTCGTCGAGGCCGCCCGCGCCTACGTGACGATGGGCGAGATGTGCGAGGCCCTCCGGGCCGTCTGGGGCGTGTGGCGAGAAACGCCCGTTTTCTGAACGTGAGAGTCCCAGATGTGCTCGAAATCCCGTGCCAGACGTCAGTCTGGCTTTGGCGCACCACGGGTGGGACAGTTTCGTGAGCGGGAGCAAGACCCGCGTCGTAATCGCTAAGCCCGGGCTCGACGGGCACGATCGCGGCGCCAAGGTGATCGCCCGCGCGCTGCGCGACGCGGGGATGGAGGTGATCTACACCGGCCTGCATCAGACGCCGGAACAGATCGCCGAGACGGCGATCCAGGAGGACGCGGACGCAGTTGGCATCTCCATCCTCTCGGGTGCGCACATGACGCTCGTCCCGCGCATCGTCGATCTGCTTCGCGAGCGCGGCGCCGACGACGTGCTGGTCGTCGTGGGCGGCACGATCCCGCGCGACGACGTCGACGAGCTCAAACGCCACGGCGTCGCCGAGGTCTTCACGCCGGGGGCTGCGACGAGCGAGATCGTCGAGTTCCTGCAGGCACACGTATGAAGGCCGCGATCTTGGCGCGGCCGCATCCCACGTCAAGCTCCGCCGTAACTACATTCGTTAGCTACATCCTCCGCGTGGCGGTGCGATCCCGCACGCTGACTAGCTTCTGGAGTTCCCCCGGTCGATCGATCAGCAGACGCTTCGGCAGCCGCCGAGTCGCTTGATCCCGAGCTCGCGCAAGTGACGTCGTCGGGTGTTGTGGAAGTGCTCGATGTAATCGTGGATGGCGCTCGCGAGCTCGATGATCCACTCGACCGCGTTGTGTCCGACGACGATCTCGTGGCCATGGCGTAACTCGGCCGTCACATGCAGCGAGCCGTATCTGCCGCCGGAGGCGTTGTGGACGTCGGCGATCTCGCCGCGAGCCAGATCCGCCGCAGCGTCCTCGGCGAGTCGGGGCGGCCCTTCCAGGTGTAGTAGCCGGAGTCGGACACGTCTAGCATCCGGCAGGCGTGAACGACGCTGATCCCCTGCCCGGTCAGAGACTCGATCACCGGGACGAGTCTTTTGGGCCGACGCCCTCTTTCAAGAACACCTCGTTGACCTTCCGCAGCACGGCCAACTCGGTCTCGCGCTCCTTGATCCGCCGCTTCGCCGCGGCCAGCTCGAGCTGCTGATCCGTCGTCCAGCCGGTCTCCTCACCACGGTCGATCCGGTCCTGCTTGAGCCAGTTGTAGATCGTCATCTCGGTCCTGCCGAACGTGACCGACAACTGAGCAGCACGCGTGCCCGACACGGCGAGCTCGATCACCTGGCGACGAACGTCAATGGGTAACTGCGGGCATAGAAGAAGATCCTCTCTGGACGAAGCTGAGAACGCGTCAAGAACGACGCAGCAGTAGACCTTGCCCTCACGGGTCGGGTGCTCGGTGATGTCATACGACAACGCAGTCGTCGCGAGCTTCTGGGGACGCGTCACTCGACTCGTCGGTCGCTCGTTCCGTCGTGACCGGCCGACGAGCTGTGGATGACAGTACGTGTTTCCAGCGACGCCGGTTGAAGAGCTCGACCTGCATCCGGTCGCGGCGTGCAATTCACGTCCTGGGCGTTCAGCCGCAAAGTCCGCGATGCCGGCCTTGCTCTGTCGATGGGAGCGATCGCGAGGTGCATCACACCCTGACCGGTGGGATCGGGGAGCTTCGTGACCCCATGCCCGCGCATGCAGGACGGGAACTTCAACGCCTGCGCGGAGGCCGCCGAACTGCCCCGTACCGCCGCCGCCGCACCCGAGCCGCTCGGCGTCGTCGTGGCGCAGTCGTCGGCTCCAAGCTCGCGACCGAGGGCGCCTTCGATCCCCCGCAACCCGCCGCAAGGAAACTCAAGACCGCAGCTGAGGCGACGGCTGCAGCGCTACGCGACCGGATGATCAGGCGACGGCCATCCAGAAAGCGAAGTTGATCGTCTTTCGTCAAGGCCCAGATCTTTGCGACGACGAATTCGCCGTAGCCGCATAGCGTCATCAGCTGCGCGGCGACCTCGTCTCCGACGGCGATCCCGGTCACGCCATCGCCGACGGCGTCGACGACTCCGGCGGTCTCGAATCCGAGAACGGCGCGGGCTGGCAGCGGATAGACAGCCGCCAGGTTACCGCGACGGATCTTCAGATCTGTCGGACCGAGGCCGGACACAATGGCCTTGATCCGGACCAGCCTTCGACGGCTCCGACATCGCAACCTCTGCCCATTCGAGAACGCTCGGCGGTCCGTACTTCGTAAGAACGCAGGCATTGGGCATGTTCGGGCTCATTCCGGCGACTGCCGGGTCATGGTCTGGATGAAGCTGGTGCGCACGCGGTCGCCACTCACCTCGCCGGCGCCGCAGCCGCGGCGGAAGCCGGCGCTTTTTTGCGATCGACGGCGCCGGCCGTCCACCTCAGGCAAGAGGGCTCGGTTGGCTAAACCGAGTGCGCAACTTCGATTCTTGCCCACGAATACGCGCCGGAGCGGCATGAATCGACTTTGGCGCCTCGCTGGTACAGGAAGGGCGTGCTGTCCCTCTCCTTCCGTCGGATAAAGGATGGACTGAAGTCAGAACCTTTGGCCATTGATTCGCTCTTCGCGGTGGCGAAAGTGAGTGGGAAGTTCGATGAGATGGCGAGGAGTTTCGTCATCGACGCTGCTGGTTGTTTCGGACAACAAGGGAGAGAAGGACATGGGACGGAAGATCGCTCGAGGCAAGGCTCGGGTCGTGCTTGTGCTGTGTTTTGCGGCCCTGGGCGGGTGGCAGACGGCGACGATTGCAGCGGCAGCCAACGGCGGCGGTCAGGACGCAGGCACGAGCGGGCAACACGGACAGGACTGTGCTCCCGGCTACCACGACACCGCAACCGGCTCGTGTGAGCACAACGGGGCCGGCGGAGGCAACTGCGGAGACAATCAGTCCGGGAACAACAACGGGCTCGGAAACGACGGCAACGACAACGGCTTCGGCCACGTGGGTGATATGTGTGACGCTACGTCGTCACCGCCAACGCCGCCCTCGCCGCCGCCGACATGTACGGGAGGGCAAACGATCGTGAACGGGAGCTGCCAGTGTCCGCAGGGTCAGACGCTGACGAACGGCCAGTGCGGAACGCCAAACCCCCCGCCGAGCGACCCGCCGCGGAGCAACCTGCCGCCCAACAACCCGCCGTCCAACAACCCGCCGTCCAACAACCCGCCGCCCAACAACCCGCCGCCCAACAACCCGCCGCCCAACAACCCGCCGCCGAACAACCCGCCGCACGGCACGTTGAGGCCTCCGTTGGCATCGATCTCGATCGTGAAGCTCGAGAAGATCGACGGGGCCGGCGCCGACTACGCGACTGGCCCGATCGCGGGCGCGGTCGGCCAGACAGCCGACTACAAGGTCGTCGTCAAGAACACCGGCGCGGTCACGGTGACCGTGTCGCTGGACGACAAACGCTGCTCGAACGTGACGGCGCAGGGCTCGCAGACCATCGGTCCCGGCAAGTCCGTCACTTACTGGTGCACGCACGTGCTCACGACGGCCGACGGGAGCTCGTACACGAACACCGCCAGCGCAATCGGTGAGACGTCAGGCGGCCAGGCCGCAAACGCCCGCCCCGTGAGGGTCACGATCTACATCGCGCCGAGAAGCCCCGCCGCGGTCACGCACGAGGCCAGGCAGACCAAGCACGCCAAGCACCTGAAGAAGTTGACATACGCGAAGCCGGCGAAGAAAGCGATCGTTAAGGCCGCGTCGTTCACTGGCTGACGATGCCGGGCTCGAACATGCGACAAGGAAGAGGGGGCCTTTTCGGAGGCCTCCTCCTCTCGACCTTCCTGGTGGCGTATCGCTTCGGCGCGGCGGCGGCCCGGACTGCGAACGTCGTGGCCCGGTGAACGGCACTTCTGTCGCGGTCTACCCGACGGGCGTGACGAGGACGTACGTGAGCCTACAAAGCCTCGTCCCCGGCGAGCCGCTCCCCTTCCTCGTGAAGACCCGCGCTTCAGGCTGGGAGCAGGTCTACCTCCCCGTAGGCCCGAATCAGGGCAAGGCTGGGTGCACGAGAGCGACGTCTCGCTCGCGCTCGACCCCTATGTGGTTCAGGTCTCATTTGGTCGGCGCCACATCACCGTGTGGTACGGCAACCATGTCGTCCTGAGCGCGTCCGGTCGGGGTCGGCGCACGCGTCGCCCACCCCCACGGCGTCTATTACATCCTCGACCTGTTCAAGCAGCCCGACCCGCACGGCGAGTACTGCCGTACGCCTTCGGCCTCTGCGCCTATTCGGACGTTCTCCAACGCTAGCGGCAGCGGCCGGGCGAGGTCGGGCTGCACGCACCGACGACCCTGCCGGGCTCGGCACGACCATCAGCCACGGCTGCATTCGCGTCAGCAACCAACGTCACGAAGCTCGCGCAACTGCCCGCTTGGGACGCCGGTCAATATCGCGGCATAGCAGCGTCGACGAGGATTCCGTCGACCGGCCCGTCAGCCCGACCCATAGCACACGGTGTTTTCGTTCAGTCCCCGCTGCTACTGTGGCTTGCTCCTCTGTCAAGTCACGGTGGCCGTGATGGCGTCTGTGTCGGCGAGAAGCGCGCGGTAGACGACTTGGAGAGGGGGCGCTTGAGGACGCGGAGCGCTTCAAGTCCGCGGTCGCCGTTAGCCCGTCGTCGCGCGATCAGGATGCGCGCGTCGGGTGCCAGTGCGCCTGCGTAAGTGCGATCCCATGAAGCGGCGCGTAGAGCTGGCGGTTGCCGCTGCGACTGAGCCGATGTCGGGCGCGGCTGGACGACCAAACCGGTAGCGGCGTGGTGCCGTTGCGGCGCGGGTAGCCGCCGCGGGAGCGGAAGCGCCTGAGGCCGGCGGTCTCACCGACGATCTTCGCCGCGGTTCGCCGGCCCACAGCCGCAGATCGCGAGCAGTGACGACGCGAGCTTCTCGACGAGTCCGGTGATCTCGGCTTCGAGCTGCTCGATCTCGGTGTTGAGACAACGGAAGCGCTCGAGAAGCTCGCAAGAGAGGCGCGCGACGATACCCTCATGTCCTCGAGCCGCGCTGCGGTCCTATCGAGCGCGCGAGGTCGATTGAGTGATCGCGCGCGCGGCTCCCAGCCGGGATCGAGCTCGTGCAGGTGCCAGCGAGGCCGGCCAATGATGCGGGTTCGCTCGGCAACGGCGCCGGCAGGCGCTCAAGGCGGCCTCGTAGGCGGCCCAGCGCAGGATCGGTGCGCCCTGGCGGGAGAGCCGGCCGGGTGAGCGCTTGTCCGCCGACTCGCTGACGGTGACGTCGAGACCGACCAGCCGGACAAGTTTCCGGGAGGAGCTGAGCAGGCGGGCATCGCCGATCTCGGCGTACAGGGCGACCGCGGTGATCGGACCGACACCGAACAGCCGCTGCAAGGCACGGCAGGCGGGATGTCGACGCGCCCAGACGGCCAACTGCTGGTCGAGACCGTCGATCTCGCGGTCGATCGCCTCGCACATCCGCTCCGCCGTCTCGACGAGCTCGCGGCCGGCGGCTGAGAGCGTCGCCCGTGACGCTGCACCGTGTGCGCCGAGCACAGCACCGCGGGGTGCCGGCGCGCCTTGATGAAAGAGCTGCGCGTGCACGCGCTGCAACCAGACGTGGCGCTCGTCCGCGAGCGACTGGCGCAGCCTGATCAGTGTGCGCAGCTCTTGCAGATGCACGGGCGGGATCCACGACTCGGGCACCGCGTCGCGCTCGAGCAGCTCGCGCAGATGCCGCGCGTCTGCCCGGTCGGTCTTCGCGCGCCGCTTCGGGCCGCGCAACGCACGCGTGTCGGCAGGCTCGGCCAGCACCGCACCCGCACCCGCGCGCTCCAGCTCCTCGACGACGAACCGCCAGCCGGTTGTTGCTTCCAGCGCGACAGACAGCCGCGACGCATCAATCGAGCCAAGCCAACTCCGCAGCCCAGCTCGTGTCGCCGGTATCACCCGACCCGTCCGTGCCTCACCCGATAAGCGATCGACCAGATCGAAGGTGATCTGGTCGCGATGCACATCGAACCCGCATACGATCGACACCTGGGCCTCCTCGCGCTCCACCTTGACGCGTCGATCGTGACGCGTCCGAGCCGAGGAGGTCCCTGCACTCACTCATGCGATCTTTTTCGCTTGCACGTGGCTGGAGTCAGCAACCGCTCGCGACCACTCGATCTCGTCCGCGGCGCGCAACCTCGCGAGCAGCAACTCGTGCAGCCGCTCCCAAACGCCGGCTTTCTGCCACTCGTCCATCCGCCGCCAACAGGTCACCCCCGAGCCGAAGCCGAGCTCGAGCGGCAGATGCGGCCACGAGATCCCCGTGTGCAACACAAACAAGATCCCCTGCAACGCCAGCCGGTCGTCGAAACGCTTGCGGCCCGGATACCGAAAGCGCCGCTCCTTCTTCGGCAAGAGCGGCTCGAACAGCTCCCACAACTCGTCCGACACGATCCACGGCGCGACAGCCATCGGCACCCCTCCCAGCTTGACGAAGGATCCCGACGGCGTTCGCCGTCAACGAACGGGTCCCTGCGTCATTCCGAAAGGAGCTCTTAGGCCATTCGGGGGCGGGGACCCGGTGATCGTTCGGCGGTAAGGCCCGAGTGGGAAGAGGAACTGCGGCGGCGAGGCGTGGAGCGGTGTGTTCACCGCTCCACGCCCGTCGGCGTTTCCTACTTGCAGCCCTTCTTTGCCTTTGCGACAGCGGCCTCGAGGCCGAGACCGGGCGGGATCTTCGCGGTCCCGTTGGCCCACGACTTGATCAGTGAGGCGGTGATGCCGATCATTGGCGCAACCTGGGTGGTGCTCTTCGCGTGATGTCCTTGGAGGATTTGGACAACTTGCTGGACGCTCATGTAGCCCGCGCTGTACAGGAACTGCGCTACGGTGAAGTCCTGCTTGCCGGTGAGCATGTTGGCGAACCCTTGACAGGTGCCGCCCTCGCCAGCGAGCGGAATGTTCTTGTAATGCATGGTGTTCATGACCTGGCGGCAGACGTTTGCGACGAGGTCGTGCATGCAGACAAGGACGTCGAGGTTCGGATTGGCTGTAAGGAAGTTCTGCGCAACGGTTAGTGCGGTGGCAGGATCCCAGTTCGTAGGAGGCGAGACGATGACTTTCGGCTTGGCTCCTGCCTTGGCCAGGCCTGCGTAGAGGCCCTTGTAGATCTGCTGGACGGAGGAGTCGGTTCGGTTCGTGTCGACGATGCCGACGGTTCCCTGGCCGCCCTTGAGCTGGGAGGCGATCCATTTGCCGGTTAGCGTTCCCATCGTCCCGTAGTTGAATGTGATCGTCGCGTCGTT
>Ga0070731_10004128_pt1 | contig 12667 bp, 10 predicted proteins | sample Coa_R1_2_FD_66448 | JGI IMG/M metagenome (GOLD analysis project Ga0070731, IMG submission 66448) | Surface soil microbial communities from Centralia Pennsylvania, which are recovering from an underground coalmine fire - Coalmine... | ecosystem: Environmental > Terrestrial > Soil > Unclassified ... | reverse complement strand
CATCAACGCTTCCCACGGCATGCATTGCCCCCACCTCAGTCATCGGCAATTAAACCCGGCTCTTTAGCGAAAACCACTGGGAATGGCTCCGTCGTAAGCTCCTAAAAACTGAAGCCAATTTTGGCCGTTAAAATGTTCGAGTTCGGCTTGAGCCCATTTGGATTTGTGCTTTCGTAGTAACCGAGGCCGGTACCGTGCAGGAAGTGATCTTCAAGCTTGGCGTAGAAATAGGAGCTGAAGTCGTAACGCGCGGAGAGCACCCAATCTTTTGAATAATTTTCAGGCCCGAATTTGTCTGGAAGTTTGTTGATGTAATGGCTGTAATAGCTGCCTGCCTGAATTTTTTTCGACAGTTGGTAGGAAGCCATCAGATACCAGGAACGAGTGTCCATGGGAAATGAGATCGGTTGTAGACCGATCGTCAGATCTTCTTCAAATGGCGCCCTGTCGTATTCTCCGGCGAAGTAGAACCTGCCTTTGGTGAATTGGGCATATTGCGCGGTCATCAGGAAAGCAGGGACGTGCAAACGGCCGCCGGGGGCTGATCCGTCTAAACCGAGCTCCATCGGACTGAAACCTAGCAACAGTCCTTTCCGGGCTTCCCAGCGGAGATCGCCTCCGTACGTCTTGCCTCTGGGCTCGGTGTCGAACACCAGACCGGAATCCTCGATTTCCTCGACATAACCACCATTCAGAGGAAGGTAGGATTCGCCTGCATACCCGTCGTAGCGCAATTTTCCGTAACGATTGCCCAGGGGAAGATAGCCATACACCTCACCGCCTAAGTGGGCGAGGAAAAAACCTATGTTATCGACCGGATACGAACATTGCGGCAGCAGCGTCCAGAGAAAGATCGCGTCGATGTCCTGGGAATCGTTGAACAACCCCATGACGGTCTTGACTTTGCCGGCACGAAAGCCAAGGTAATCGTTGACTTTGTAGTCGCCCGATGCCCAATCGATCTGCATATTGGGACCACCCAGCTCTCCAAGCTGAGACATGTGAAACTGGATTCCGACGCGCAAATTGTCGGTGATCGAATCGCTGATGCTGATTGCACCATCGGTCCACTGCAGGCTGCCAGAACTCGACTGCATAGTTAAGTAATTATTGTGAGAGCTGAAAACCAAACCCTGGGTGACAAACCCGTGGAACTGAATGCCGGAGAGGTCCTGGGCACACGCCGACGCGATGCAAGAGGAGACCACGAGGAAGAGGAGTGCACTCCGCGGCATTATTAGTCCTGACGATTACTTATCGGCAGGCGCCGACTGTGGCTTGAGCGGCTCGAGATTCAAGATGCCAGACCTTAACAGGACGCAATTTAGCCGATCGCGCTACACTGGCGTTGATCCGATGCGGGTGAACGTCCTTTTCTTCGGGATATTGAAAGACGCCGTGGGAAAGTCCAGCGATTCGCTGGAGCTCCCCGCGGGAGCTTCACTTGGCGATTTGCTTGAGATTTATGCTTCGAGTTCGCCTGAGCTTCGAAGTGTAATGCCATCTTTGGCGGTTGCGATCAACCAGGAGTATGCGGAAGCGGAAACCAAGCTGAAGCCTGGTGACGAGATTGCGATATTGCCGCCGGTGAGCGGCGGCATGGAAGACAGAAGTGGCCGCGGTTATTGCTCGATTGTCCGCGATCCCATCGATACGAAGAGCGTTCTTGAGCAGATAAAACACCCGCGGGATGGCGCCGCAGTGGTTTTTGAGGGCGTGGTCCGCAACCAGACCCGGGGCCGCAAAGCGCTCTATCTTGATTATGAAGCCTACGAAGAGATGGCGCTGGCGCAGATGGAATCCTTGGCGCAGAGGGCATTGAAGCAGTTTCAGATCCGCGATCTTGCGCTGGTCCACCGGTTGGGGCGGCTGCAAATCGGTGAGACCAGCGTTCTCATCGTCGTTGCCTCTGTTCATCGCGCCCCGGCTTTCGACGCATGCCGCTGGCTCATCGATACACTCAAGCGGAGCGTTCCCATCTGGAAGAAGGAATATTTTGAGGATGGCGCGGTATGGGCGGATGGCGAACCCTTCCCTGCTGAAATTCCGCGAGCCGCAGGCAGCCCCAAGCAGGACCGCGCATCTAAGTGAGCGGGCGGACTCCTGAATTATTGTCAAACTCGGCAAGCACGCCGCACGATCCAGCTTGCGAAGTTATACTTCTTCTCAGCGAATGCGGAAATTTATTGTTCTTCTCTGGCTGCCCCTGATCGGCACAGGCTTGCTGGCGCAGCAGGCGCCCGCACAGAACCATCCGGAAGCGACGGTTAAAGTCGACGTCAAGCTGGTGAATGTATATGTCACCGTGACCGATTCGCGCGGAGCTCCCGTAGCGGGCCTGAAAAAAGAAAACTTTGTCCTGCTTGAAGACGGGCGGCCGCAAACAATTTCGGTGTTCGACAAGGAATCGGCGCTTCCGCTTTCCATCGCGCTGGCGGTCGATACGAGCCTGAGCACGCGCCACGACCTGCCGCTGGAACAGGCTTCGGCCAAGCGCTTTGCCCGCACGATCATGCGGCCGGTGGATGCGCTTTCAGTGTTCAGCTTCAGCGAGGCGGTCTCGCAGTCCCCCTATACCGCAGATCTGAGACGGATCGAGGAAGGGATTGACCATGTTCGGCTGGGCGCGGCCACGGCTTTATATGACGCCGTGTACCTGGCCTCGCGTTCGCTCGACCGACGACAGGGCCGTAAGGTGCTGGTGTTAATCACAGACGGCGGCGACACGGTCAGCAAAATTGATTACAAAGCAGCGGCCCGCGCCGCGGAAGAAGCGGAAGCGCTGGTGTATAGCATCATCGTTGTTCCTATCGAAAATAGTGCGGGGCGCGAAACCGGCGGTGAACATGCGCTGATTCAGCTTTCTGAAGACACCGGCGGCAAGTACTATTACGCGACTTCGATGTCGCAGCTCGATGACGCATTCCGGCAAATCAGCGACGAACTTCGCACGCAGTACCTGCTGGCCTACTATCCATCGCAACACGCTTCAAATTCGCTGTTTCGCCGCATTCAAGTCGAAGTGAAGGGGAGCGAGGCGGCTTCCTCGTACCATGCGCGCCACCGAACTGGTTACTACACAACGAAGTCGGATTTCTGAGCAGGTTTAAGAACGGCCAAACTTTTGTAGATTGAAGAGAAACTTCGCCGGAGCCAGGAAAGAATGTGCGCGGTTTGATATCCTCAGAACTTCCGTCGAAAGCGTAATCAACCAGCGGCGCAGAGTTCCCGGTCTACGTTTGCACGATCCAAGGTTTGCGTTCTCAACAGAAAGGTTCTGTGAACATTTTGAATCAGAGGTTCGCAATTTTGAATTTTAAGTTCGCCCGCGGTATTGCGGCCACAGCTTGCTTTGCGATTGTAGGGCTGTACTTAATGTCGCCCTTGTTGCTGCGGGCACAAACGATTGGCACCGGCAACATTGCGGGCTTGATCGCAGACCCGAGCGGAAAGCCTATCGCGGGCACCAAGGTGGACATAACGAACCAAGCCACCAGAACGGTGATTCACGTAACCACATCCGTGGCAGGATGGTATTCGTCTGGTCCAATTCAACCGGGCAACTATTCGCTTCGAGTGGAGGCGAAGGGGTTAAACACGGCACATTTGACGTTCGCGGTCCATGTGGGGAATACGACGACGGCAAACATCCGAATGCAAGTCGGGCCGGGAGGTCCGGTGGTCGAAATCGTCGGTGGGACACAGGTGAACGTTACGCAGGCAAGTGTTCAGGATGTGATCACGGAAGATCCGATGCACAGATTGCCGATCAATGCGCGCAATCTCTTTGACTTCGCTCAGCTTGACCCGGATGTGCAGATACAGGACGGTGCGGTTATAGATGCCACGAAGAACGGGATATCGTCCATCTCATTATTGAATCATTACGGCAGCAATCCAAGAATCTCCGTGGATGGAGTGGACATCAATGACGAGATCGTCGGCGCGCCTACGCAGAATATTCCGGCGGGAGCGATAGGGGAATTTCAGGTTTCGCAGTCGCTGCTCGATCTATCAACTCCGCCGACCGATTCCGGGGCGGTGAATTTAATTACGCGCTCTGGCAGCGATCAAATTCACGGCGAGGTTTTTGGGCTCTTCCGTGGCGACGAAGGCGCGGTCTCGCTGCCGGGCACGGCGCGACAATCGTTTTCGCGCGAGTTGTTCGGAGGGCATGCAGGCGGGGCAGTCATTAAAGACAAAGTGTTCTGGTTTGCCGACGGGGAGCGCGCGAAGCAGGATCTCACTGCTCCTGAGCCGTTTGCTTTTCCCTTCGACGGACTTTTCGCTTCGCTGCGTGAGCCTTACCGGGAGTTCGATACCGATGAGCGAGTGGATTGGAAGATGCGCGGCAGCACGCGGGCGTTTTACCGGCTCAATTTCTTTCAGGACACGGATGTTCGTCCGGCTGGAGCGGCGAGTTCCACGCAACGCTTGAGCACCGACAACAATACGCTGACCAACACGTTAGGCGTCGATTTCAACACCGGCAACTACGCGCACAGCATCCGCGTTGAATATCTGAAGCTTCGCAGTTCGATTGCCGATGCCACGAATACACTCAGCGGTATTGAAAATCCAATCCCGGGGCTGGGGATTAACATCGCCGCGTCGATCGAGGGGAACTGCGTTCTGAGCGATGGGGGCGGGTATTGCGGAGGCCCGAGCTGGCTGGGACCGCAGCGCGAAATTCAATCGGACAAGCTGGCACGCTACGACGGGGAACGGGTATTTCACCGCCACATTTTTCGCTACGGTATCACCTTCAACCGGATCGATGGCGCACGCTTGGCCGATCTGGCCGTGTCCCCGCAGGTTGGAACGACTTCATTTGCCAATTCAACATCATCGAATCCGACTTCTTACCCGGCGGACTACGTGGCACTCGGCAACGGGATTGGCTTCTCCACTCCGCAATCCGCATTTGGTTTGCGCGGAGGAGGTCTCGGCCCCAACAATCGTTTGCAAATGTATGCGGGAGATTCGTTCAAGATCAAGCCCAACGTCACTCTCACCTATGGCGTGCAGTACCTGCACGATTCAGCGCTGACCGACAGCAGTCTTGGCTCGCAGCCTCTACTGAATCAGTGGGGAGCCAGCTATGGGGATCAGATTCGCAATCCAAATTTTAATTTTGCCCCGCAAGCGGGCCTGGCGTGGAATGTGGGAGGCGGGGGCACGACAGTGATTCACCTCGGCGCTGGGTTAATTTGGGCTGATCCACTCTTGAACAATCTGGCCCATGACACGCCAGCGCGGCTGTCTGAAGGAAGTTTTTCGTCGACGCCGGAAGTTTGTTCGGGGGGAACGGCTTCGTCGTTTCCTTGGCCGACGAGCCTCAGTGGAGTCACCTCGATCGCTGGAGGTGCGGCGACGGTAGTGAATACGGCGACGGGGCCGCAGGCGCTACCTTCCTTCTGTGGCGGCGCGATATCTACTGTGGCTTCTGATATTTTGGCATTGAGCAGCGCTTATCAGGCTGCAACTGCGGCGGCCGCAGGCGGCGCCAATAATAATTTTGTCGGCACTGCGCTGACTGCGCTAAATAACCGGGGCTATGACCTGCTCTATCCCGGCTACCGAACGCCGCGCTCGTGGCAGATGAACATCGGAGTCGAGAAAGCGATCGGAACGAGCACCAGAATCAGCCTGAATTATGTACGCAGCATCGGGGAGCATTTTTTGATAGGACAGGATATCAATCATAGCGGTGCGGCGCGCAGCTTCAACGAAGCCAACGCGCTTGCGGCCCGCGATGCAGCGCAGACCGCTCACGGATGTCCGGCAGGCTTTGGCGAGGCTACGTGCATGGTCGCAGCTCTGGGCCAGGCTGGCGCGCAAGCGGCCTACTCCGCAGCCGGACTCGATTCGAACCTGCAGACCGCAGGCGGCGGCCCGTGTTCATATTGCGCATTCCCTGGGACCAACCCCATCACGGGCAGCACCGGAGCGGTTGGAGGCGTCGACATGCTTTTCCCCGACGGACGCTCGCTGTACAGCGGTTATCAGGCCAAGCTGGTGCACCACCTTGGCAAGCCAGTGCGTGGGGTGAAGGCAGCCGACCTCCAGGTTGCCTATACTTATTCCAAGTTCATCAGTAATGTGCAAGATCAGGACTCGGTAAACCTCGCGCTTGATAACGACAATCCGGGGAGGTTTATCGGTCCGAATGCGCTGGATCGCAAGCAACAGATTTCGTTCTCGAGCACGCTTGATTTGCCCTGGTATACGAAGCTCAGCATCGTCGGGCATTTCTACAGTCCGCTGGCCCAGAATCTGCTGCTTCCTGAGCTGACGAATGGCGGGGAGATTTTTGCGACGGATTGGCTGGGCGCGGGTTTGCCGGCGAATGGATCTCCCGAGCCGCTGCCGGGAACGCAGCTCGGCCAGATGGAGCGTGGCAGCAATATCTATACGCTGCAAAAGGCGATTAACACCTACAACCACACTTACGCCGGAACGCTCACGCCGGCGGGGGCCTGCCTGGTGGCGAATACGGCTCCGGGCAATCCCTTCTCCTGTCCTGGAATCATTTCCGGGCCAGCGGTTATGACTGCGACGGACATGACCGCTTTGGGATGGCTGATGCCGACGGTGGGCTCGGTTGCCCCGGATTTTGTGGGCATTCCCTGGCTGAAGTCGATGGATGTGAAACTCTACTGGCCGTTTAACTATAGGGACCGGGTAACCATCGAACCGAGCGCGAGTGTGTTCAATGTTTTCAATTTCTGGAATGCCTATCTTCCGGGCAACCTGCCTAATCCATCGCTGATTCCTGGACAGAATGGCCTGCTGGCTCCCACGGCGGTCGGCGGGATCGCTTCGGGTTCGCCGAGTCTGACTCCTTACCGCGCGAATTTTCAATCGGGCACTTTCGCAATGGGAACTCCGCGGATGTTCGAGTTCGGGCTGCGGATCAGCTTTTAAGCAGGGCGGAGGACGCCAGCGTAACTTCCCGAGGACTCGGTTGAGTTCTGAACTCTAAGTTTGTCGATGGCCGAGACTCTGGGCTGCTCTTGTACAATGTGGGCATGCCGTTCCGTTCGCAAGGAAATCCTAATGCAGGGAAACGCAGCCGCACGCCTCCTCCGGAAGAGACTTCGGAAGAAGCCGCCTTCTTGAAAACGATCGGCGAAAAGCAGAAACAGGTGAGCGTGAAGCTGATGGATGGGCAAGTGGTCAGCGGCTGGATTGAGTATTACGACAAGCACATGGTGCGTTTAACCCGCGAAGGTGCTCCCAATCTTTTTATTTTTAAGCACGAGATCATGTACATCGCGGAAGAAGGCGCAAAGAAAAAGTAGCGGCTTTTGGGAGCGAGTCCGCACACACCTGAGCGCGCTGCAATAAATCTGTTTATCTCTTGTATCAGCTTTTTCGATTGGCGAGGCACCTAGGTTCGCGGTATCCTTCTCGGTTGAAACCCCCGGCCATTTCAACTGCTTGCGTCTGTAGCATTGCTTAACCGACACAACTTGCTGACATTTAAATAGGAGACCCCAAGGATTATCTATGCCTACTGAACTGCGTAATTTCCTGGCACTCACATATGACGAACTGGAAGACCTGAATCTTGAGGCGAAGGAGCAGCGCAAAAATCGGGTAGCTATCGGCAAGATTCAGGAAAAGCGGCTTAAATATCTGACCGACGAGAAGCGGATCAAGGCCGTGACCGTGCTCTTCAGCGATCTTGAAGGCCGGCTGCACATGTTGGATTACGACAAGAAATTTCTGATTAAGAGCTGGGACAACCTTACTTTCGACGGCTCCTCGATTCGCGGCTTCACCGCGCAGCGCGAGAGCGATCTGCGCCTGGGCATTGACTGGTCGGCTTTCTACTGGGCACCGGCCGATGTTTTCGGCTCAGGCAAGGTGCTGGTTTTCGGAGAAGTAATCGACAAGGGAGGAAGCTCATATTCCGCCGACATTCGCGGCGTGCTCAAGAACTATGCTGCCGAATTGCATAAGAAAAAAGGCTATACGTTAAACGCGGCAAACGAGATCGAAGGGTTCCTGTTCAAGGGATCGGATGCGGAGCGTCGCTATCACGAAATCGGCAAATTCGAATACGTGAACACCGGCGGATATTATCATTCGCTGCCGGGCGATCCGCTGCGCACCTTCATCGACACGACCGCTGAAGTGCAACGCTCCATGGGCTTTCAGAATGAGAAAGACCATCCTGAAGTTGCGCCGTCGCAGTTTGAAATCAATTACGGATACGGTGAGGTAGTTGCAGCCGCCGACCAGATTCAACTCTACAAGCTGATCTGCCGCCAGGTTGCTACCAACATGGGGCTCACCGCATCGTTTTTGCCCAAGCCGGTGGTGGGGGTAAATGGCAGCGGCATGCACACAAATGTCTCGATTAGCAAAGACGGGAAGAATTTGTTTTGGGATGCAAAAGGCGAAGAAAAGCTGAGCAAAATGGGGTGGGCGTTTCTGGACCGCATTCTCACTCACGGCAACGATATTTGCCTGCTGCTGAATGCCAGCGTGAACGCGTATCGTCGCCTCGATCCGCACTTCGAAGCGCCGAATCAGATTAAGGCGTCGCCAGTCGATCGCGGATCGATGATTCGCATCCCGATCGGCAATGAAAAGAGCATGCGCGTCGAAGTGCGGTCGGTCGCTCCGGATGCGAATCCTTACCTGGTGATGCTGTCGATTTTCAAAAGCGGCGTCGACGGCGAAACCTCCAAGATCAAGAACCTGCGCCAGGCCGAGCGATATTTGCCGGACAACATTTACGATGCGCTGGCCAACTTCCGCAAGGCCGATTGGACGACGAAGCTTCTTGGTGAAGATGTGAAGGGGCGCTACGCGGATTTGAAGCAAGCTGCGGCGGACCGCTGTCCACGGCTGTTGGGAACCTTTGTGAAGGCTCCCGAGGTGCAGTACCACCACGATGTTTACAACCAGTTCTTGTGGAATCTCTTTTAGAGTGCTGTAGTTCTGCCGAGAACGCCCCGGCTTTGGCTGGGGCGTTTTCCCTTGGTTGGCTTCGCGGCTTAGAGTGCCTGCAGTTTGACTTTCGGTGAGCGTGACATCAACATCGCTGACGCTCGGTACCCCAGCCGCGCTTGATTCAATTGGCCGCCGTCCCGTTCTGTTTCTACCTGTGGAGGTTCTCGTCCGCTTCGCCCGCCTTCTCGCCGTTCTCGCGATTCTCTTGCTTTTCAGTGCATTTTCTCTACCTAGCATCGCTTCGGACCGGCCGGCTGGCGCGCCGTCGGTGCGATCGTGGGAGATGGCTGCTACGGGGGCCTCGGTAAATGCCAGTATCGGTTCGTCTATCGCCATAAGCGGTGACACGGTGGCCGTGGGGTCGATTGGCGGTGGACCGGTTTATGTCCACGAAAATACCTTACTACGAGGATAGAACTGGTCCCGGCGCGGCATACGTGTTCGTGGAGCCGGCCACCGGCTGGGCGAGCATGACACAAACCGCTGAGCTCACAGAGAGCCAGCAGGGATTATGCGATTCCTTTCTAGTGTTGCTGAACGGTGGGCAAAAGTTAGGAGAATTCGGATATTCCATTGGGATCGACGGCGGCGTGGTGGTCATAGGGGCGCCGTACGAGACTGTGGACGGCCACAGTGATCAGGGCGTAGTTTTTGGTTTTGAGCTGACGCCTCCCTAGCTTAGATGTGCCTGGTGCGCAGACTCCGCAGTGCGTGGCGGGAGGGCCGACTCGACACCAGCGACATCTCCTTCAGCGAATAGTCGAGGTGCGCTCCGCAGTCGCAGCAGACTTTATAACTACGTCCCTCGATGGTGAAAACACGGCTCAACTTTCTGTGATGACATCCAAATGCAAAATTCAGCGCGACCGCAAAGGGACGTTTGAACCTCTCCCACCCGGGAAGCTCATCGACAACCTTCATTGCAAATTCCTTCCCTGAACCTCATTTGTATTATCTAATGAGAATCCGCCGGTCACGGTGAGCGAACTCACTTGAGTTTGTGACTCGTATCACGCCCACTTCCCGGAGGCTTTGCGTTCTTCGTTTTTCGTTGCCCGCTTATTCCCAATCGGCGGAGCTTGACGCTTTGATTATTTCGGGCGTGTGCAAATCGCCATGGTAGTAACGAGATATGATTCGTGCCTTAGAATCCTAAGCAATGCCCGAACTCCCGGACATTTCCGCCTACATCACGGCGCTCGAGCCCCGCATCGTCGGGCAAACGCTAGAGCGTGTGCGGCTTGGGAGCCCCTTCGTGGTTCGAACGGTCGTACCAAAGATCGGAAGTGTGGAGGGCAGCCGGGTGCGCGAGTCGCGGCGCATCGGCAAGCGCATTGCGCTTGGTTTGGAGAATGAACTCTGGATGGTTCTGCATCTGATGATCGCCGGCAGGCTGCACTGGCGACATCCTGAAGCAAAGCTCGGAGGACGGAATGCTCTGGCTGCCTTCGATTTTCCAAACGGATCATTGCTGCTCACCGAGGCCGGGTCGAAGCGGCGAGCCTCTATTCATGTGGTCCGGGGTGAAGAGGGATTGCGCTCACTCGATCCCGGCGGCATAGAAGTCTTTGACTCTGATCTGGAGGCGTTTCGCACTGCGCTCACCGCGGAGAATCGCACCCTGAAGAGAGCGCTTACCGATCCGCGAATCATCAGCGGCATTGGTAACGCATATTCCGATGAAATTCTGCATGCGGCGCAACTTTCGCCGATCACTCTTACGCATAAACTGGCACCGGCGGAATGGGAGCGGTTGTTCGACGCGACGCACGACACTCTTCGAACTTGGACTGATCGCTTTCAAGCGGAGGCGAAGACCAGGTTTCCGGAAAAAGTTACCGCTTTTCGTGAAGGCATGGCGGTTCATGGACGTTATGGGAAGCCTTGCCCTCGATGCGGCGAAAAGGTTCTGCGTATTCGCTACGCCGACAACGAAACCGATTACTGTGCGCGCTGCCAGACCGGAGGGAAAGTGCTGGCGGATCGAAGTCTTTCGCGGTTGCTGAAGTCCGACTGGCCGCGCACGCTGGATGAACTGGAAGCGCTGAAGCGTAAATAGAGCGCGGGGAGTGGCACACTCTTTCGGGGTTTTTGCGAAAACTATCTCATTTCTTCTCGGGATTCGCGAGGAACCGGTATCCCACGCCACGCACCGTGAGCAAATGCTTCGGCTGAGCGGGATCATCTTCGATGTACCGCCGCAGCCGCACGATGAAGTTATCGATGGCGCGAGTATCGGTGTCTTCGTGCAGGCCCCACACCTCTTCCAGGATTTGCTTGCGCGAAACCACCCGGCCGTCGTTGCGGACCAGATGTCGCAGCAGTTCGGACTCCATCAGGGTCAAGTGGATCAGATTGTCCGGGGTGCGCAACTCGAGCGTGCCAAAGTCAATGGTCTTGCCATTAAAGGAAAATGTTCCGAAATCTTCGTTATTGTTTGGAGGCAATGTGTGCTGGGAATCTGCCGTCTCCGGATTCCCAGCTTGATGGCCGCGCATCCACTGACTGCGACGAATCAATCCTTGCAAACGGGCCAGCAAAATTGACAGGTCGAAGGGTTTCGGCAAGTAATCGTCGGCCCCGGCGGCAAAGCCTTTCAGAACGTCCTCGGGACGATTGCGCGCGGTCAACATGAGAACGGGAACATAATTTCGCGCGGCGCGCAGTTCTGAAACTACCCTGAAGCCATCTTTTCCGGGCAGCATAATGTCGAGGACGATGACATCGAAGTAATCCTTTTTTTCGAGCAGGCGCTCGGTGGCCGATTCGCCGTCACCGGCAATTTCAGCCGAGTAGCCTTCCGCTTCCAGGTTGAAACGCAATCCCTGGGCGAGGTGCGCTTCGTCTTCCACCACCAGAACGCGGGTCATGCGGTTGACCTTGGCAGCTCCATCGTGATGGTAGTGCCCTGGTCTTCGCCGGCGCTCTCGGCAAAGACGCGGCCTCCGTGTTTGTGCGCGATGGATTTGACGATGAATAGTCCCAGTCCTGTGCCTTTAATGTGCTGGAGTGTGCGCCGGTTGACGCGGTAAAAGCGCTTGAAGACACTCTTCAGGTCGTCGGGTGGAATACCCACGCCGTGGTCCTGAACACGCAGCACGATATGTTTCTCGTCGGGAGTTTCGAGGCGTACGCGCACATCGACGTGTTCGCCTGAATATTTAACGGCGTTGTCGAGAACGTTGAAAACCGCGGTGCGCAGGTCTTCGCTGTTGCCGAGCACGGGCATACCGCCGCCGTTGCTGGTCGCTTCCTCGTAGTGAATTGCTTCGGGGGAGAGATGATGGCGGGCGCGGGCTGCGTCCATGCACTCGCGCACTAGTTGGCGAAAGTCGACGGCAGATTTGTCGCGACCGGCTTTTTTGTCTCCGGCGCGCCCGGCGCGCAGGACTTGCTCGACGGTGGACGTGAGGCGGTCGGTATCGCTGAGCATGAGCTTATAGAACTCTTGCTTCTGCGCTTCAGGCAGGGCGCGCCGCTGCAGGGTTTCAAGATGCAGGCGGATGGAGGCGACAGGAGTTTTCAGTTCGTGCGTGACGGCGTTGATGAAGCTATCATGCTGCTCACTGCGGCGCAGCTCGCGGACAAGGAAGCTGGTATTGACGATCATTCCGGCAATGATGAGGGCGAAGAAGATGATGCCGAAAAATAACAGCACGCCTTCGCGCCAGTTGAGGATGATCCATCCAACGTTGAGCGC
>Ga0070731_10004127_pt1 | contig 12669 bp, 14 predicted proteins | sample Coa_R1_2_FD_66448 | JGI IMG/M metagenome (GOLD analysis project Ga0070731, IMG submission 66448) | Surface soil microbial communities from Centralia Pennsylvania, which are recovering from an underground coalmine fire - Coalmine... | ecosystem: Environmental > Terrestrial > Soil > Unclassified ... | reverse complement strand
GGCGATGGCGGCGGCGATGGGCTGCAAGAAGGAACAGGTGCTGCCGGCTTCGACGGGGGTTATTGGGGTCGAACTGGATGCGCGGCTGATTGTGGATGCGGTGCCGAAGCTGGTCGCAGGGCTGGATGCGTCGCGGTTCCAGGATGCGGCGGCGGCGATTTTGACTACGGATACGTGTTCGAAGACGGCGTTCGCGGAAGTGAAGGGCGTGCGGGTGGCGGGGATGACTAAGGGGTCAGGGATGATTCATCCCCGGATGGCGACGACTCTTGGTTTTGTGACGACGGATGCGGCGGTAAGTCCAGTCGCGCTGCGCGGGATTTTGAAGCGCGGGATCGAGAAGAGCTACAACCGGATTTCGGTGGATGGCGACACGTCGACGAACGATACTGTTGTCGTGATGGCGAATGGGGCTTCAGGGAAATCGCCGGCGGGGCTGGAGAAGGCGATCACGGAGGTTCTGGAGTCGCTGGCGACGCAGATTGTGCGGGATGGCGAGGGGGCCCGGAAGCTGGTAACGATTGACGTGACGGGCGCGTCGAGTGATTCGGCGGCGGAGAAGATTGCGCGGGGAATCGCGAATTCGCCGCTGGTGAAGACGGCGATTGCCGGGTCGGATCCGAATTGGGGACGGATCTTGTCGGCCGCGGGGAATGCGGGAGTGGTGTTCGATCCGCGTCGCGTGGATATCGATTTTCAAGGTGTTGGGGTTTGCAGAGGCGGGTTGGCGCTGGAGTTTTCGGAAGACGAGTTGAAGAAGAAGCTGGATTCCGCGGAGTGCGTCATCAAGTTTGCGATTCGCGGGTCGGGGCGGGGGAAGGCTCGGTTTTGGACTTGCGATTTTACGGAAGAATATATACGGATTAATGCCAGTTATCGGACGTAAAGGAGCAAACGAAAGGGGACAGACCGCTCTGTCCACTCGGGGGGCGTTGGGACGGTTCGCGGGTTGTGGGTTGGGGACAGAGTGGTCAGTCCCCTTTCGTTTGGGCTTTTTTTTATTGGTGTGTGGGGTGGCGGGGGGGCAGACGGCGGAGACGCCTGCGGATCTGGTGCAGTTTTTGAGATCGACGGCGCTGGCGCTGGCACAGGCGCATGAAGGGGATGCTCGGGGGATTCCGGATGCGAGCGCTTTTTTAGAGTGCTTCGATAGCGATATGCCGCGGTATGCGGAGTTCCGGGACGAGATCGAGACGCTGATTCAGCGCGCGGAGGTGGGGTCGAACATCGAGATCGTGACGGATGAGGGGGATGATTCGAAGCGGAAACTGGAGCTGGATTGGGTGCTGGAGATCCAGGATCAGAGGCCTCGGCGGGGGATTTTGAAGTGCACGATTGAGAAGAGGAAGAAAAAGTGGGTGTTTACGGGGCTGGAGCCGGTGGACTTTTTCAAGTATTGAGGTGGAGGTCTGGAAGACCCGTCAGGACAACCTAGCCAGATAGTAGGATTTTTTGCCGACGCGGAGAATGGCTGTGGTGCGGGGGGCGAGGTCGGCGGCGTGGAGTTCCTGTTGGGGATCGGTGACGCGCTGGTTGTTCCAGTAGACGCCGCCGTTCTTGATCAGGCGGATGGCTTCGCTTTTTGAATTCGTCGCGGTGCTCAGGACCATAGCGTCGGTGATCTTTGCGCCGGTTTGAAATGAGAAGGACGGGACGTCGGCGAAGATTTCGGCGAGGTCCTTGTCGGACAGGCCGGTGACGTCGCCGCCGAATAAGACTTGCGAGGCTTTTTCGGCCTGGGTGACCGCTTCGTCGCCGTGAACCAATCGGGTTACTTCGGCGGCTAGGCGCTTCTGGGCGATGCGCTGTTCGGGAGGGTTTGCGCAGATCGCTGCGATTTCGTCGACGGCCAGGAAGGTGAATAGCTTCAAGAAACGTTCGACGTCGCGGTCGTCCGTGTTGATCCAGTATTGGTAGAACTGATAGGGGCTGGTTCTAATGGGATCGAGCCAGACAGCGTTGCCGGCGCTTTTACCGAACTTTTCGCCGGAGCTGGTGGTGAGGAGCGGGAACGTGATTCCGAAAGCCTGGCCAGCCACCTTTCTACGAATCAGTTCGATGCCGGCGGTGATGTTACCCCACTGATCGCTGCCTCCGCCCTGGATTCTACAGGCCTGATTCTCAAATAAATTCAGAAAATCGAAGGCTTGCAGCAGCATGTAGCTGAATTCGGTGTAGGAGATGCCATGGTCGCGGTCTTCCAGCCGGCTGCGGACGGATTCCTTGGCGAGCATGTGGTTCACGGTGAAATGCTTGCCGATTTCGCGGAGGAACCAGAGGTAGCTTTTGTCGTGGGTCCAGTCGTAGTTATTGACGGTGATGGCGGCGGAGGGGCCTTCGAACGCTACGAATTTTTCGAGCTGGAGGCGGATGGCTTCCACGTTCGCGCGGATGGTATCAATTGTCTGGAGCTGACGTTCGGCGGTGCGGCCGCTGGGGTCGCCGATCATGCCGGTCGCGCCGCCGACTAAGACTACGGGGCGGTGGCCGGCGCGCTGGAATCGGGCGAGCATCAGAGCGGGCAGAAGGCTGCCGACGTGGAGGCTGTCGGCGGTGGGGTCGAAGCCGATGTAGATGCTTTGCTGAGTTTTTAGAAGTTCTTCGAGGGCGGCGCGGTCGGTGATGTCGTCGATGGCGCCGCGGCGGTCCAGGTCGTCTAACAGATTCATTGCTTACTTGAGGGTTTCTCGAATGTCAGCATGTATTGGTTGTTGCCGGTGTGATCGATGGTTTTGATGAGACGAAATCCGTTGGACGAAATTTCCTTGACGACGTCGTCGCGTTCGATGCGTATGTGGTCGGCGCGGTCTTTCTTGTAGAAATCGACGATGAAGAGATGGCCGCCGGGCTTGAGGGCGCTCGAGATGTTGGCTAGCATTTTGTCGGGATAGTCGAAGTGGTGGTAGACGTCGAGTATCAGGATGTTGTTGACGGTATTCGCGGGGAGGGTAGCGCTGGTTTCGCTGCCAAGGACAAGAGTCACGTTCGAGAGATTATCGGAGGCGACTTTGGCGCGGGCGCGGTCGAGGAAGTCGGGGGCGATGTCTTCACCGAAGACGCGGCCTGCTGGGCCGACGGCTTTGCTCAGGAACGGAAGCATGTAGCCGGTACCCGTGCCGATGTCAGCGACGGTTGAGCCGGGCGCGATGTTCATGGCCGCGATGATCTCTTCGGGCTTTTGATTCTTGTCGCGATTGGGGTTGTCGAGCGTTTTGGCCACGCCATCGCGGCCTTCCTTGGTCTTGTAGGCTTTGTTGGCGTTGGCGGCGGCTTGGGGGAAGGCGGCTGTGACGAAGAGTAGAACAGATGCAATTAATTTCATAGTGACTTCTCCATGGGCATGGCTAACGGAGGCTCGATTAAGAAGTTTAGCTCGGCCATGCGGGCGATGGCGGAGCGGACGGATTGTTCCGTGGTGGGTTCGACTGTGATGACGAAGGGGAGATCGCGCCAGTTGGCGTTGGGGAGTTGCAGAATTGCGTCGATGGAGATGCCTTCAGCGGCGAGGGCTGTCGCCAATTGGGCGATGATGCCGGGGCGGTCTTCTACGCGGAATCGGAGATAGTAGGCCGACTGCTGGACGGTGACGGAGATGGGCAGGTATTCGCCGAGACGGGCGTGGGCGAAGGGGGAGACGCGCTCCGGGCTGCCGCCGCGGAGTTCGCGGGCGACGCGCATCAGGTCGCTGACGACGGCGACGCCGGTGGGGTGGGCTCCGGCGCCTCGGCCGTAGTAGAACGTGTCCGAGCCGTATTTGCCGCGGACCCAGACGGCGTTGTAGGGGCCGCGGACGCTGGCGAGGATGGTCGATTGCGGGATCAGAGAGGGGCGGACGCTCAGGATCAAACCGGGCTTTTCTTGACCTATTGGCGTCTGGCGGGCGGCGGCGATCAGGCGGATGGTGTGGTGAAGCTGGTGGGAGTATTCGAAATCGATGGGGGTGATGCGGCGGATGCCTTCGGTGTAGATGTCCTCGGGGGTGATGCGTTCGCCGAAGGCTAGTGCCGAAAGAATGGCGAGTTTGGAACGGGCGTCGAAGCCGTCAACATCGGCGGAGGGATCGGCTTCGGCGTAACCTTTTTTCTGGGCTTCGGCGAGGACGGCGGCGAAGCTGGAGCCGTGTTCCTCGATTTCAGTGAGGATGTAGTTGCAGGTGCCGTTCAGGATGCCGTAGAGGGTTTCGATGCGGTCACCGGAGATGCCTTCGCGGAGGACGGCATGGATTGGGATGCCGCCGGCGACGCTGGCTTCCATGGCGAGATTGACGCCGGCGGAGATGGCGCGATCCCAGAGGCCGGCTCCGTGGCGGGCCATGAGTTCTTTGTTGGCCGTCACGACGGATTTGCCAGCGGCTATCGAGGCGTCGATGATTTCGCGGGCGGTGGTGGCGCCGCCGATGAGCTCGGCGACGATGTGGATTTCGGGGTCGGCGATGATGTCGCGCCAGTTGGTGGTTTTTATCGGGATGTCGGGGATGGATTTATTGGTCAGGGTGCGGGCGCAGACGGCTTTTACTTTGAGCGGGAAGCCCAGTTTGGTGGCGATCTGCTCGTGATTTTCAGTGAGGATGGAGAGGGCGCCGGAGCCGACGTTGCCGAGGCCGATGATGCCGACGTTTACTGTTTGCACGGGGATAGGTGGAAGCGAAGGGGACAGACCGCTCTGTCCGCGTCGGGTGGTCCGGACGGTGGCTGGGGTTGTGGAACTGGGGACAGAGTGGTCAGTCCCCTTCGCTTCGTCATTTATTTACTTTACGACGGTTGGGGAGAAGCGAAGGGGACAGTCCCCTTCGCTTCGACATTTATTTTACGAGCAGGCGGAAGTCGATTGCGAGGATTAGGGAGTCGGGGGTGAGGCGGATTTCGGTCAGGGTGAAGGACGCGAGTTCCTGTTTGTAGCCTTCGTGAGCCTGTTCGAGGAGACGGCGGGCCTGGTCGCGGATTTCGAGTTTGAAATCGCGGGCCATACTTTGGGACATGGCTTGGCGGACGCGGCGGATGTAGTAGTTGTCCTTTGTGGCGGTTATCTTGACGTCCGATAAGGCGATGGCGTCTTTGCGGGGGATGGGAGTGGCGGTGATGGTGAGGTTGAAGGAATCGCCCAGGCCGACGCAACCCCCGAAGAGATCCAAGGCACTGCGGCCGCTGAACCGGGCGGCGATGCGGAGTTTGCCGTTGTCGTTGTCAATGCGGGGGGACTCGAGATAGGCGAACTGGCATTTTGTTGTGCGATTGCCTCGGACGTAATGGCGGCCTTCCTGGGTGAAGAGCTGGTCGGCGAGAATATGCTCGAGGGCGGTGAAACGGAGTTCGAGTTCGGAGGCGAGGGATGGGATCGCGCACAGGATGAGCGCGGCCAAGTGTCTCATGAATGGCGTTTGTATCATTGTAGGTGATGAAAGCGCTTTGCCTGATTCTTGTAATGATTTTCGCGAGCCCCGCGCAGGAACCGCCGCCGGCCCGGCCGCCGCGGTCGCCGCTGCCGGAGTCGAACGATCAGGGGCCCGTGCTGCCGAATGGGAGGTCGCAGAGGAATGCGATCGCCAAGGCGGATTACAAGAAGAATCTCGAAGACGCCGCGGCGCTGGTGCTGGCGGCAGAGGATCTGAAGGCGGATCTGGAGAAGGAAGAGGCGTTCGTGGTTTCCTTGAAAGCGGTGAAGAAGACTGAGGAGATCGAGAAACTGGCGAAGAATATTCGGGGGCGGTTGAAGAGGTATTGAAGTCGTATGCTACGCTGATGGGTTTGGGCGGGGGCGGATCTTGAACAACGTTACACGGGAAAAATCGCAGTTGATGAGCGCCTCAGAGATTGACCGGACGCTGGTCCGGCTGGCGCACGAGATTCTGGAGCGGACCGAGGATCTGGATAAGCTTGCGTTTATCGGGATCCGGAGGCGCGGCGTGCCGCTGGCGCAGAGGCTCGCGCAAAAGATTGAGGCGCTGGAGAAGCGGAAGATTCCGGTCGGGATTCTGGATATTAATTTGTATCGCGATGATTTGTCGACCGTGTCGCATGCGCCGGTGGTGAACTCGACCGATATTCCGTTTTCGGTGGTCGGTAAGGACATCATTTTGATGGACGACGTCCTGTACACCGGAAGGACGATTCGGGCGGCGCTGGATGCGTTGTTCGATCACGGAAGGCCGGCGCGGGTTCAGTTGCTGGCGCTCATCGATCGCGGGCATCGGGAACTTCCGATTTCGGCGCGGTACGTCGGACGGACGGTACAGACAACGGCGAACGAGATTATCGAAGTGAAGTTTCAGGAGATCGACGGGATGGAGAAGGTGCTGCTGGTGGAGAGAATCGCCGAACAGAATGCCTGAGGGATTGCTGGGAATCGAGAACCTGACGCGGGAAGAGATCCAGGCGATTCTGGATCGGGCGCGGGATTTTCAGCCGCGAAAGAGCGCACGAAAGCTGGATTTGCTGCGCGGGCGCATGGTGGTGAACCTGTTCTTCGAGGCGTCGACGCGGACTCGAACCAGTTTCGAGATCGCGGCAAAGAGGCTGGGGGCGGATGCGATTTCGATTACGGCGCAGGCGTCGAGCGTCGCCAAGGGTGAATCGCTGGTGGATACGCTGAATACGCTGGCGGCGATGCGGCCGGATGCGATCATCATGCGGCACGCGGCATCGGGCGCGCCGCACTTTTTACAAAGATATTTGGATACGCCGATTATCAATGCGGGCGATGGGACGCATGAGCATCCGACGCAGGCTTTATTGGACGCGCGGACGATCTTAGACCGCGGGGCGTCGCTTGAAGGGATTCGAGTCGCGATTATCGGGGATATTGCGCATAGCCGCGTGGCGCGATCGAATGTTTATCTGTTGTCGAAGTTCGGGGCGGAGATTGTTTTGTGCGGGCCCGCTTCACTGCTGCCGGTCGAGTTGAAACAGATTGCGCCAGGGATCACGCTGACCACCGATATGAATGAGGCGATCTGTGAGGCGGACGTCATCATGATGCTACGCGTGCAGTTGGAGAGACAGGATGATGCGCCGTTTCCCGCCGGCGAATATTTTCAGTTTTACGGGCTGCGGCCGGAACACATGGAACTGGCCCGGCCGAATGCGATTGTAATGCACCCGGGGCCGATTAATCGAGGCCGGGAGATTTCTTCAGAGGTCGCGGATTCGCAGAGGTCGGCGATTTTGAACCAAGTGGAGAATGGGATCGCCGTGCGGATGGCGGTGCTCGAGAGGGTGATGTGTGGCGTCGCTGGTAATTAAGAACGGAAGGGTGATCGATCCGGCGTCAGGGCACGACGGGATCGCGGACGTGTTGATCGAAGAGGGCGTCATACGCGGCGTTGGACGGGGACTTGCCGGGGATGAAACGTTTGACGCAACGGGGCTGATTGTTGCGCCGGGGTTCATCGACATGCATGTGCATCTGCGCGAGCCTGGGTTTGAGCATGCGGAGACCATCGAGAGCGGCGCGCGGGCGGCTGCGGCGGGGGGATTTACGACGATCTGCCCGATGCCGAATACTTCGCCGGTGAACGATAACGCGACGGTCACCAGTTACATTGTCGATAAGGCCCGGAGGCATGCCATCGTCAATGTGTTTCCTATTGGGGCCATTACCAAGGGTAGCGCTGGCGAGGAGCTGGCCTCCATAGGTTCGATGAAGAAGGCCGGGGCCGTGGCGATCTCGGATGACGGGCGGCCGGTGATGAACGCCCGGGTGATGCGGCGGGCGATGGAGTGCGCGCGCAGTTTCGGGATGCCGGTGATTAATCACTGCGAGGATTTGCATTTGAGCGCGGGCGGGGATATGCATGAGGGGCTGGAATCGGTCCGGCTTGGGCTGCGGGGGATTCCGGGGTGTTCGGAAGACGTGATGGTGGCGCGGGATATTCTGCTGGCGGAGGTGACGGGGGCGCGGTATCACGTGGCGCATATTTCGGCGCGGCATTCGGTGGAGATGGTCGCGTTTGCGAAGGCGCGCGGGCTGAGTGTTACGGCGGAGACGACGCCGCATCATCTGGCGCTGGCTGATTCTTCGATGGCGCCGTACGACTCGAATTACAAGATGAAGCCGCCGCTACGGTCGACTTGCGACGTGGGGGCTGTGGTGACGGGTGTCGTGAATGGGGCGATTGACGCGATTGCCACGGATCATGCGCCGCACGCGGGATCGGAGAAGATGCAGGAGTTCGAGAAGTGCCCGTTCGGGATTCTGGGGCTGGAGACGGCGCTGGGGGTCACAATCAGGGAACTGGTGCATACGGGAAAGATCGGTGCGATGAGGCTGGTCGAGTTGTTTACGACGGGGCCGGCGCGGGTGTTGGGGATCGATCGCGCTTCTGAAGGGAGACTTGCGTACGGGACTTTGGCGCCGGGGGCGGCGGGGGATGTGACAGTGCTGTCGCTCGACCGGGAGTGGACGTACGATGTGAATAAATCGGCGTCGAAGAGCAGGAATTCGCCGTTTCACGGGAGGGCGTTTAGGGGTGGTCCGGTGGCGACGGTGGTGGGGGGGAAGATCGTCTGGCGGGTCGCCTAAACTGGAAGCTTGAGGGTCACGCTCGAGATTCCGGATCCGATTTTTCGCAAGGCTAGAGCGATGGCCGCAGAGCGGGGGATACCGCTGCGGCAGTTCGTCATTGAAGCGATTGAGGAGAAGCTGCGATTCGAGGATCAGAGTCGCGAGAGGCCGTGGATGAGGGGGATCGGCGGGCTGCGGCATCTTCATGAAGAGAATCTGCGGATCGCGCGGATTATTGAAGAAGAGTTTGAGACGATCGATCCTGAGGAGTGGGTCTGAAAGTGGATGCGAGCGTCTCTCCCACTTAGCGGAAGTCCATTTTGGTCACGTCTACCACCTCGGTCGCGGAGCGAGGCGGAAGAGCCGTCGTGTAGCAGGGAGAATCATGCAGGATCTGGGACTGGGCTTCAAAGTGGTTGTCGTCCGTCCACCGGATGTTTTTGAAGAAGGCGTTGCCCTCATTTGGGGGCCTGAACCAGAGAGTCGAATGCCTGTCACGCATATCGATGACTCCGATGTACTCGTATGAACACGATCCCATGAACCCAGACCTGATCAGTTTCTTAAAAACTGCGTAGCGGCCAGACGGAGAAACCGCTACCATGGCCGCGTCGTATCCTTCTAGTTTTCTGCCAATCGAGGTAACGCGCTTGGTTCGAAGGTTGTAAGTAAGGACGCGCCACACTCGATTTTGCAAAGCCACGTCGGCTGCTCCGATGAAGAGCGTAGCCGTCGGCTCGTAAAATCCGAGCACTTCGCCTTCAACATATCTCGGATTTTGCGGGGCTCCGACAGGCAGGTCCGCCAATTCGATTTCATATTCGACACCGCGCCAGCGCACGACGATCTCACCCGGAGTATGTGTCGCAACATCTATCGCCCCGATGCTCCTGTAGGTTCGTTCGTCCTGCGCCTGGGCCAAAGTTAAGCAGACGGCCACGAAAAGGGCGCAGGCCGCAGTTTTTTTTCCTGTCATACCATTTCTAATCGATTATCGCTGGGATACCGGTTGGAGAACACTTAGGATCCGCTCACTGCGCTCGCGGTTCGGGGACGGGGTGGAGGGTAATGCGGGAGTTGCAGCAGAGGTCGGTGAAGGATTGGAGGCCGGGGGCGGTGGCGTCGAGATAGGACGCGGAGCCGTGGAGGTGGTTGCGGATCGTGCCGACGGCGTTTAGGATCAGGGGGCGCCAGAGGCGGCGGGCGGGGAATGTGACGCGGCCGGTCGTGTCGGTTGTCAGGGTGTCGGTGTGCGTCGCGCTTTCGAGGGTGTAGTTTTGCCAGATTTGCTTTACGGCGATGTTGGGGCGGGGCGCGCCGGATTCGTCGAGGACTTGGGCGGTCCAGGTGGAGACGGTTGTTTGGGGGAAGGGGACCACGCTGGCGAGGAGGATGGCGATGCCGATTCGGAGGCGCATTACGATGTCGCAACGGCTTGGCGCATGGCCGCCATCGAGTCTCTGGCGAAGCGCTTCTGAAGCATCCGCGCGAAGGGGTACGCGAGCCGAACCGAAGGGCGCGGCTTTGAGAACGCGAGGATGTCGTACCAGACGGATTCGTTCGATGGCTGAAGCTCGACCGTGAAACGCTCTTCGCCGATTTCGGCGTGGGCGGATAGCGTGCCGTAGGCGAAGCCGAAACGATCGGGTTCATCGATGGTGTAGACAATCCGGCAGCCGTTCAGAGCCCAGAAGCCGAATTGGCGGGAGACGACGGCTACTGTCGTCCCCGGAATTATCCGGGCGTCTTTCGGAGACAGATTCAGCCAGGAGAGCGCGAACATTTTCCAGGCGCAGAGGGCGCGCTTGGCGCGTTCAAATGCATCCTGGCCGCGGCCGAGCTCCATGCGATTGTGATCGATGACGAAACCGCGCGGGATGCCGGTCCTGGTCGCACCGGTGTGTGGATATGAGAAATTCGAATTGCGCTGGGAGGCGAGGAAATCGCCGATCTGTTCCGGGGACGGCTCGCGGAGAACGAACATCCGCTACGCTCGGGTGGAGCGGCAATCCTGGCACGGGCAGATCTTGCGGAAATGCTCGAAGGAGTAGATGCCGGTGTTGTGGCCGTCGCTCCAGTTGATTCTTATTGCGTAGTTGCCTACCGGCTCTACGCTGAGCATTTTTAGTGTCGGCTCGTAGAGCTTAAAGGGGCTGGCGGGTTTCGAAGAGTAGCTGGACTTTTGAGGCTCCGTGCCGTGGGCGCCGGTGCAGGTGGCGCAGGGGCATTCGTCGCGCAGGTATGCGAGCGTGTAGTCGCTGTGATGGTTGTCTTTCCAGTCGATCTTGATGCCTTTCGACTTGGAGATGGCGATGTGCTCGGGCTCGCTAATTGTGGTTGATTCGCTCAATGTCTCTGACTCCTGAGATGCGGCGGATGGCGGACACGACGCGCTCCAATTGTTTTTTGTCTTTTACTTCCAGGGTCATGTCGATGACGGCGCCGTCGGCGGCGTGGGTATCCTCGGGACGGGCTTCGAGGCTGCGGATGTTGGTTTGTTCGGTGACCAGGGCGGAGGTTAGCTGATTCAGCATTCCCGGGCGGTCTTCGGTATGGACCATAATCTTGACGGGGAATGACTGGGACGCGCTGCGGGCCCATTCGACATCGATCTTGCGCTCGACATCGTACATCAGGTTCTGGACATTGGTGCAGTTCAGGGAATGGACGGCGACGCCTTTGCCGCGGGTGACGTAGCCGACGATGGCTTCACCGCGGATCGGGTTGCAGCACTTGGCGCGGTAGACCAGAAGATCGTCGATGCCTTTGACTTTGATGACCAGGTCTTGATCCGTGGGAGCGCCGGGCTGGCGAGACGGAGTGGGGCTTTCGGGGGCCGGAACCGGTTCGGCGGGGATCTGGTCGGGAGCTAGTTTTTGTAAAACCTGGCGGGCTGAATATTTTCCATACCCGAGGGCGGCGTGGAGATCTTCGATCTTCGAATAGCCGTAGTCGGAGGCAACGGATTCGAGCTTGGCCTTGGTGATGTCCGCGACTTTCACGCCGAGGCGGCGGGATTCGCGCTCGAGATATTTTTCGCCAATTTCGATGGCCTTGGCGCGCTCCGTGGTGTTGATGACGTGCTTGATTTTGTTGCGGGCTTTGGAGGTTTTAACTACGGCAAGCCAATCCTTGCTGGGAAGATGGCCGGTTTGGGTAAGAATTTCGACTACGTCGCCGTTGCGGAGGGCGGATTTCAGCGGGACGATGCGGCCGTTAACCTTGGCCCCGACGCATCGGTTGCCGACGTCGGAATGGATCGCGTAGGCGAAATCGATGGGGCTTGCGTCGCGGGGGAGGACAATTACTTTTCCGAGAGGGGTGAAGGTGTAGACTTCTTCGGGGTACAAGTCGACTTTGAGGGTCGACATGAACTCGCCGGGATCGCGCATTTCGCGCTGCCATTCGACGAGCTGGCGCAGCCAGGCGATACGCTGATCGTCCGCGGCGGCTGCGGGGCCGCGCCGGCCCTCCTTATATTTCCAGTGCGCGGCGATGCCTTCTTCGGCGATGCGATGCATTTCGTCGGTGCGGATCTGGACTTCGAAGTGGCGTCCGCCGGGACCCATGACGGAGGTGTGGAGGGATTGATAGAGATTGGGGCGGGGAATCGCGATGAAATCCTTGATGCGGCCGGGGATGGGGTGCCACTCGTTGTGAATGACGCCGAGGGCGGCGTAGCAGTTCTTGACTGAATCCGTGATGATGCGAACGGCGAGGAGGTCGTAAACCTGATCGATGGTGATTTTCTGGCGCTTGAGTTTTTGAAAGACCGAATAGGCGCGCTTCATGCGGGTCTCGACGCGGGCGGGGATGCCTTCGCGGGCGAGATGAAGCTCGACGGTGTGCTTGATTTCGTTTAAGAGAGCTTCGTTGGCGGGGCGGGCGGCGTCGAATTCCTTGAGCAGCTCGGCGGAGGCTTCGGGTTCAAGGTAACGGAACGCGAGATCTTCGAGCTCGCCGCGGATTTTGCCCATGCCGAGGCGGTGGGCGATGGGCGAGTAAATCTCCAGAGTCTCCTGGGCGATGCGCTCCTGCTTTTCGCGGGGGAGGGAGCCCAGGGTGCGCATGTTGTGGAGACGGTCGGCCAGCTTCACAATCACCACGCGGATGTCGTTGACCATGGCCAGGAGCATCTTGCGGACGCTCTCGGCCTGGCGCTCCTCGCGG
>Ga0070731_10004126_pt1 | contig 12670 bp, 11 predicted proteins | sample Coa_R1_2_FD_66448 | JGI IMG/M metagenome (GOLD analysis project Ga0070731, IMG submission 66448) | Surface soil microbial communities from Centralia Pennsylvania, which are recovering from an underground coalmine fire - Coalmine... | ecosystem: Environmental > Terrestrial > Soil > Unclassified ... | reverse complement strand
TATTTCCGGATGAATGCCGTATCTGCCAGCAGACTTTAGGCGGATTTACGCGCATTCCGGTGTGCGCCACCTGTCTGCGCGGTCCCGAACCGCTGACGGCGGAATTCTTCTGCGTGAGCTGCCGGATGCCGTTCCAAAATCGTTTTCCGCTGGATGACGCGGGTCAGTGCTGGCTATGCCGTTCGGGCGCGCTTGGGTTCGACGCCGTGTATTGTTTTGGATCGTTCGAAGGTCCGCTTCGGGAGCTGATTCACCTATTCAAGTACGCCGGAATGAAAGCGCTGGCCAAGCCGCTGGGAGCGCAACTGGCGGCGGCGCTGCCGCGCGATCAACAATTCGACGTCGTTGTGCCCATGCCGCTGCACTGGAAGCGGCGGTGGCAGCGCGGCTTCAATCAGTCCGAATTGTTGGCCCGATTTACGGCAGAGCGCTGCGGCATTCCGGTGATCAACGCCGTGCGCCGAACGCGCGCGACCCGTAACCAGGCTGGCCTGAGCAATGCCAAGCGCCGGGGCAATGTCTCGGGAGCTTTCGGCGTTACCAAGCCGGATGCGGTCGCAGGACGGCGGGTTTTACTGATCGATGACGTCATGACCACCGGCGCCACCGCCAGCGCCTGCGCGCGCGCTTTGAAACGTGCGGGAGCGAAGTCCGTTGCGGTGCTAACCCTGGCGCGCGTCGACCGGCGTTTGACGGATGTGGGAGATGCATAATATGACCGGCACGAACAGACTGCAGAAACCCGTGCTGGTGTTGAACGCCAGTTACGAACCCATCCACGTCTGCGCCGCGCGGCGGGCCCTGGTACTGGTGCTGAAAGGCGTGGCGTCGGCCGAAGAAGAATCGCAGATGGCCGTGCACTCGACCCGCCGGACCGTGCGGCTGCCCTCGGTGATCCGGCTGCTCGAATACCGCCGTATCCCGCATCAGACACGCGCGCTGTCACGTAAAAATATCTTGATGCGCGACCGGTACACGTGCCAGTATTGCCATCGCACCATGCCGTCCTCAGAGTTGACGCTCGATCACGTGATCCCGCGCGCGCGCGCCGGGGAATCCGCCTGGGAGAATCTGGTGGCCTGCTGCCATTACTGCAACAACCGCAAGGGCAGCCGCACGCCGGAAGAAGCGGGCATGAAATTGGCGCGCCAGCCGCGTCCGTTCAGCCTGCATACCAGCCGCCACCTGATGCGATTGCTCGGCAAGAGCGACGCGCAGTGGCGTAAATATCTTTTCTACTAATCACCGCTCCCTTCGGTCACGGCTCGCAACGCTTTGGAAATTTGTGTGTGAAAACGAAATGCCGTCCTGCGAGCCGTGACCGGAGGGAGCGGTCCTCACGCGCAAAGTTCATAAGCGTCGCGGAGCCAGCCCAGCAGTTCGGCATCGATGTCGCCATCGGCGACCTTCACCTCCTCGTGCCAGCGGCTTTTGGATACCTGCTCGCTTTTGACAATTCTCTTGCTGCGAATCGGCTGGGCCGCCTTGATTGTCAGGAGCAAATATTCCTTGCGCGGATGAACACCTGCGAACGCCGAACGGCGCGTCAGATGGATGGAAGTTTTTTTGAATTCCTCCTTGAAAGATCCGAGAGGCTTGAGCGCGCGCAGCAACTCCTTGTACAGCTCACGGGCGGCCGGACTCGCCGTAGACAGCGCGTCGGGCGTCACGGCTTTATCCCCGCGTTCCACATCTCCTGCTGAACCTTCCACGCCCCGCTCGGCTCGCGATGGAGCACCAGCGCCATCTTGCCGTAGCTTTCAATCGGCGGCTTGCCATCCGGCGGCTGTACGACCTGGTGCTCGGTGGCCCACTCCGAGGCCCAATCACCGCACACGCGAATGTCGTGGAATTCCATCTCCTGTTTGGTCACTTTGTAGCCCGGCATCTTGGCCAAAACATCTTCCACCCACGCTACGATTTTCTTTTTTCCGATCAGCGGCGCGTCTCCCGGCATCAGGTCGACGCCGTCCTCTGCCCAGAGCGCGAAGATTCCCGCGGTATCCATCTTCTGGTGCAGCTCCAGGTAGTGCCGGTTGAACGCGTCGATTTCTTTGCGCCCGGCATCCGCTTTTGGCCGGGCGGCCGCGACCAGCAAGCCAGTCAGGCATGCTCCGAGAATTGCTTTTTTGGCCAGATCCATCCGGCCAGGATATCAGGGTACCCTGTAAGCATCGCGCATGGAACAGTTTGCTCTGGAGTTCCTCCCGGAACGCCGCGTCTTCACCGTCAGCGAGCTGAACTCGGCCATTCGAGGCCTGTTGGACCGTGAGTTCCAGGATGTTTGGGTATCCGGCGAAATTTCCGGCGTCAAGCTGGCCGCAAGCGGCCATTACTACTTCACGCTGAAGGAACGCGAATCGCAATTGCGCTGTGTCTGTTTTCGCTCGACGGTGCGCTTTCTGAAATTCAAGCCGCAGGATGGTGTGGCGGTGGTCGCGCGAGGCCGCATCGACGTATTCGAAGCGCGCGGCGAATATCAACTGCTGGTCGAGCTGCTGGAGCCTCAGGGCCATGGCGCACTGCAATTGGCTTTCGAACAGCTCAAAAAAAAGCTGTCGGCTGAAGGCTTGTTCGATCCCTCGCGCAAGCGGGCGCTGCCCCGTTTTCCGCGCCGCATCGGCCTGGTGACTTCACCGCGCGGCGCTGTGATTTCAGACATGATCGGCATTCTGGAACGCCGTTTTCCGGGCCTGCATATCCGGCTGTTTCCTGCGTTGGTGCAAGGCGAAGGCGCGGTAGAGGAAGTTTGCCGCGGCATCGAATATTTCAGCCGCACCGGCTGGGCCGACGTGGTGATCGTGGCGCGCGGCGGCGGCTCGCTCGAAGACTTGTGGACGTTCAACGAGGAAGCGGTGGCGCGCGCGATTGCCGCGTCGGCGGTGCCCACCGTTTCAGCGATTGGCCATGAGACCGACACCACCATCGCGGATTTCGTCGCCGACTTGCGCGCTCCCACCCCGTCGGCAGCAGCGGAGCTGATCGTCTGCACGCGCCAGGAATTGCTCGACCGCATTGAGGCTTCCCGGCGCAAACTGGCGCAGGCGGCGCGCTATCGTCTGGCCATGGCCGCGCGCTGGCTTCATCAACAGGGAATCGATCGAGCCGCGACGGTTTTTCATCGCGCCATCGGCCGCCGGTTGCAGAGAATCGATGAGTCGACGCGGCGTCTGCGCGACACCATGCGCGAGCAGGTGGAAGCGCGCCACAGAACGTGCCGGTCGCTCGAATCGCGTCTGCGCCATTTCGATTTACGGCCCAAACTGGCGCGCGACCGGCGGCGTCTGGAATCCGCAAATCAAACTCTGGAGCAATTGCTGCGCATGCAACTGCTGCGCCGCGCCGGGCGCATCGATTCGCTCGCCGCTAAACTTTCGCAGCTCAGTCCGCTGCGCATTCTGGACCGCGGCTATGCCATCGTTACCAACGAAGCCGGCCAGATTGTGAATGCCAGCGCCATGGCGCCGGTGAAATCCAACATCAGCGTCCGCCTGGCCAGTGGCCATTTGGAAGCCAAAGTCACCAAGAGCCAGTAACGGCTGTCCCCTTGTGTTATGATCCTCAGCCATGAAAAGCAACCTGGCAAGACTGGTAATCGGGGTAGCCATCGCATCCGTTGGGATGTTCGCGGCTGACAGTTCCGTTGGAACCTGGAAGTACAGCACCGCCAAATCGAAATCCACCAGTAGCAAGCCCATCAAGAGCCAAACCGATGTGCGGGAGGCAACGCCTGACGGCGGAGCCAAGCTCACCAGGACGACCGAATATGCGGACGGCAGCAAGGTAAATTACAGCGTCAGCTTCAAATATGACGGCAAGGAATATCCGGCCGCCGGCGCGCCCTATGACATGGTGTCGGTCAAACGGATCGATGCCAATACGGTGGCCTTTGAAACGAGAAAGACGGACGGCAAGTACCACATGACTGGCAAGAGCGTAATTTCCAAGGACGGCAAGACGCTGACTCAAACCATCAAAGGCACCGACGCTCAGGGCAAGCCGGTCACCACCACAGCGGTCTTCGACAAACAGTGAACGCGCCGCAACTTCGCCGCTGTGCAAAATAGAAGCGCCGCGGCTAATAAGCAACAACTCGACGGCTCGGGCACGGCGGCCGCGACCCCGCTAAAAGACTGCTCCAGGTCTGAAAGTTCCGTGCCGCCGCCATAGTAGTGAGCGATGGTGAATTGCGCGTCATAAGTTCCGAAGTAAAGCCCGTTGCTCTGTTGGAGAAAAGCCGCCATTTCAGGCGAAAGGCTGAACGCGATTTGGCCAGTAAGGAGATAAGTGTCCCAGGACAAATCGCTGTCCCCGGCATGCTGGGTATGCGTCACCGTTACCGGACCGGTGAAATAACCTTGCGCTTCATTGGGAACGAAGCACCCGCCGAATGGATCGGGCTCAAGCACGCCGCAATCGGCGATCTGCGCTGTAGTCTGACCGCCCTCCCGTAGACTGCCGCCGCCGGCGAAAGTCATGATATCGCCTGCCGTACTCAGCAGCGCGCCCGTCTGCGCTTCCATGGTGCAGTAGTTCCAGCAAGTCCCGTCAGGCGCAAGGATGTGGATCGAGTCGCCTTGATACCCCAAAGTGACCCCGCTATCGGCAATGGAAGCCCCGACGTCGGATCCCCAAGCGGCATACGGCTGGTTGAAATTCACGAACTGTTGATCCGCGCGCGCAGCGCCTGCAAACAACCCCAGCCCCGCCACTATCAAAACAGCTACCGTCCCTGGCTTCACACTCAGCATTTCGCTCCGCCCGATTTCCGTCAATTCCAGTTGGCACCGGCGGCAGGCGCGGTTCAATGGACGCTTGGTTTAGCGCGGCGTCCAGCGGTTCTAGTACTTGTTATGAGGCGGCGGTGTTCATGGTAGAGTCAGGGTATGCTGACCGCCTGTATCCGGGCGTAGCTGGAAGGAAAGTATGGCCCTCGAGTCCATCAGAGGATCTCTCAAAGAGCGAGGCGTTCGTCCCACCCGACAGCGCCAAATCCTGTTGGATCTATTGGACAAAACCGGCGACCATCTGGATGCCGAAAGCCTCTTCCAGATGGCCAAGCAGAAAGATCCAAAACTCAACCGCGTCACCGTCTATCGCACCCTCAAACTACTGAAAAAAGGCGGCTTGGTGGACGAGTTGGACTTAATGCATTACGGTGGGGACCAGCATTATTACGAGACCCGCATGAAGCAGGAACACGCTCACGTGATCTGCCTGCGCTGCGGCAAAGTAGAAGAATTTTTCGGCGAGCCGCTGCAGCGTTTGCGCCGCCAGATCGAAAGCCATTTCGGCTTCCACATTCTGCTGGCACGGACCGAAGTCGGCGGATACTGCTCTCATTGCCAGTCGCTGCGGGCTCGTGAAATGAAGCAGGCTGTCGAGCAAGCTCCCCTTGAACCGAACGGTGTCACTCCGAGGTCGCGTCCCCGGCGTTCTGCCTAATGGCCGGAGCCGAGACACCGCGCAGCGCCCCCTCCGCATCGCTCATTGTGGTGGATCCGAATGGAGCGCGCACGCGTGTTCCCATCGATCCCCTGCCCTTCCGAATCGGCCGCCAGGCGGACAGCGAACTCATCATACGGGATAGCCGGGCTTCGCGGACCCACGCGCGCATTGTGCTTGCCGGCGACAAATATTTCATTGAGGACGCCGGTAGCCGGCACGGCGTTTTCGTCAATGGGGCGCGGGTCGAGAAGCACGCGCTGAAGAGCGAAGACAAGATCGAGTTCGGCGTCAACGATTCCTACCAGCTCATTTTTGCCGAAGACGGCGCTCAGCTTGGGCGCCTGATGGATCAGATTCCGGCCAACGAAGACAGCAGCGCAAAACCCATCGTCGGCGGCAATCTGGCCAAGCTGCGAGCGGTCCTGGACGTGGCGCGTGCATTACAGACCGGCTTTTCCACCCAAGATGTCCTCACGTCGGTGGTAGACGCAGCGCTCACCGTCACGGGCGCCGAGCGCGGGTTTCTGTTACTAGGCAAGGGCGCCGATCTGGAATTCCGCGTGGCCCGCAACCGCCAAGGCCGCGCGTTGGCGGAAGACGACCTGCGGGTTCCCCGCAAAGTGATTCAGCGTTCGCTCGAGCGCCGCCGCGAATTGCTGTCGATGACCTTCGAGCCGGCCGGGACTGAGGGACCGTCGCCGGAACACAGCGTAGCGGCCCTTGAGCTGCGCAGCGTGGTCTGCGTTCCCCTGGTGCGGATCAATAGCTCCGGTAGCCAGGATACTGGCATGGTGAGCACGGGAGCCGCTACCGTGGGCGTCTTGTACCTCGATTCGCGCCTCGGATCGGCCGACCTGGCGGCGGGAAATCGCGAACTGCTGCAAACCCTGGCCATCGAGGCGTCAACCATTTTGGAAAATGCCCGCTTGCTCGAGGAGCAGGTGGCCAAGCAGAAAATCGAGCAGGAGCTGAACGTGGCGCGCGCCATTCAGCAGAGCCTGCTCCCGCGCGCGCTACCGGCCGACGGATGGTTCCACGCCAGCGGCTCGAGCGTGGCTTCCTATCAGGTGGGCGGCGATTATTTCGATGTGCTGCCAATCGACGAGGACAACTGGGGCGCCGTGGTTGCCGATGTTTCGGGAAAAGGCGTTAGCTCGGCGCTATTGGCTTCTCTGCTGCAAGGTGCATTTCTCAACGTTTCCCACAGCTCTGCCGACATGGAAAGCATGATGGCGCGCCTCAGCAACTTCCTGCATGAGCGTACCGAGGGCGGCAAGTACGCCACCATGTTCTATGCCCTGCTGGACCGCGCCGGCCGGCTGCGCTATTGCAATGCGGGCCATTGCGCTCCCATCGTGCTGTCGGCCAGCGGCGCTTATGAATATCTGGAAGCTACCGCCATGCCGGTAGGCCTGATGGGCGGCCTCAGTTTTGCGGTGGAGGAGCGGCAGCTTGCTCCCGGCGATAAAATCGTGGTCTACAGCGATGGCGTCACCGAAGCAGAGGGTGCGGAGGGCAAAGACTTCGGACGCAAGCGCCTGCGCGAGATCGCTGTCGCCGGCCGCGGCCTTTCCTGCCTCGAGTTGCACAATTCCCTCGCCCAAGCGGTAAAAAACTTCACAGGCAACTCGCCGCAAGCCGACGACGTGACGCTGCTGGTGCTGGAGTACCGGCCGGATTAACGGGAGGCCGGGTTTCAAACCCGCCCTTTCACTTGCCGCCCAGCGCTTCTCGAGCACGCTGTTCATCGCCGAACATTTCAGCCGTCGGCCCCGACAGCTGCAGGAACAATCGATAGTTTTTGGCTGCCTCTTCGCCTTGGCCGGACTGAGCTTTCAGAAAGAAAAACCGAGGATAGTAGAGCGATGTGAACACGTCAATCGCGGCCGCAATGGGCACCGGGTTACGCGCCAGCAGTTTTCCGGCCTCCTGCGCCTGCTTGGTCTCAATACGCGTCCAGGCCAGCAGAACCGGAAGCGCTTCTTCGGGGCTGGGCGTCGCGTGGTCGAACGCCTCCTGCAACAGCGGCGCCGCCCCGGCATAGTCGCGCGCAAATAAGAGGGCGTAGATCATGGTCAGACTTTTCATGCGGGCTTGCCGCACATCCGGAAACAGGCGATCCAGTTGCGGTGTCAGCGCGGCAAGCGACGGCGGAGCATCGGCCAAGAAGCGCACCACAGCGGCGATGCCCGCCGATGCCGGACCCGCGCTAGACGCTGCCGTCGACGCTAACGCCCGCGCGCGGGCGCGGTCGCCCAGGCTGAGATTCCAGATGGCGAGCTGGCTGTAAGCTTGCGACGCGCGCTCTGGCGAATCCTTGATCGCGCCCGATGCGAATGCCTCCAGCCGTTCGAGCGCCTGCTTCCTACGGCCGCTCAGATACTCCCACTCCGCTCGGCGGTATTCGATGGACGCGTCTTTCGCGGCAACCCGGGCCTGGGCGTATTGGGCAAAGACGGCATCGGCGGCGGCGATGTCGCCCGTCGCCAGGCGGGCGTGCGCCGCTTTGAGCAGAGAACCACCGGCGATGAAGTTGGCATCCTTGGCGAAAGCGTCTTTATAGTTCTTTTCAGCTTCGGTGAAGCGGCCGAACGCATAGTAGGCATCGCCCATCGAATCGAGCGGATTGGCTTCAGCCGGGCGCAGCGCGGCATAGCGCTGAAGCGACTGCAGCGCACCGGCCAGATCACCGGCGTACACCTGCGCATATGCCAGTTGGTTCCACAGAATCCCATCATCGGCTTGCAGCGCGGCGGCTTTTTGAAAACTCACCACGGCCTCGTTGTAGTGGCGGCGATTCAAATCTGCCTGGGCAAGCTGCCGGTAGAGCGACGGATCGGCCGGCGTTAAGCGCGCCAGCGTTTCGAGCGCGGCTGCCACTTCGGTTGCGTTGTTGTGCAGGCCCGCGGCAACGGTCGCGAGACGCGCCCGGTCCAGCTCTGCTATGGCCTCGCCCCGGCCATGGGCAAGCGCCAGGACACGTTCCGCCTCATCGGCTTTGCGTTGGCCGATCGCTAAACGCGCCTGGCTGAGATACGCGGTGCCAAAATTTGGATCGGCCGCGAGCGCCCGAACCAGTCCGTCGGCGGCCTGCGCGGTGCCGGTGGCTTCGAGCGCCTGCGCATATTCCCGCAGAGCGGCCTCGCTGCGGGTGTCGAAGGGCCGCACGCCGCCGCCCAATTGTTTCACCAGGGAATCGGCAAGGGGCAGAATGCCGCCCTCCGCCGGACCGTCGACGGCCAGCGTGCGCTCCACCCGCTGCGAGCGGGCGTCGTAAAGCGAGGCGTCGATACGCAGCCGGTCGCCGGCACGCGATATCTGGCCGTAGAGCACGCGCGTTGCGCCCGCGGCCATGGCTTCAGAGAGTTCAGTTGAAATGCCGGGAGCGCTGGCTGGACGGGTACCCAGCACGCGGTCGAACTCGTGCAATGCGCCTAAGGTGATGACGTGCCCGGTTTTGGCGCCGGTCAGTTCGAAGGCCACCACTTCCGGGGCGGCGCGGCCCATCCAATCGAGCGACACGTCTCCGCTGAGATTTTCAAAGCGCAGCACAGCCAGCCGCTGGGGAGTGGGCGCGGGTTGACGGGAACAGGAAACAAACACCAGCAATGCGGCGAGCAGCACGCCCCATGCCAGCCGCCTAGAGGACGCGCGGTTCAGAAGTGACCAGCTCCTTGAATTCCGGCATCTCGCGCAGCGCTACGAAAGCCGGCTCGTCCAAAATCTTCTTGCGCTCTGTGAAACCCTCTTCGAGCGCCTTGCGGATGTACTGCAAAGCGCGGTCGACTTGGCCGGCCTTAGCGTAGGTCCTGGCCAGATAGTAGTGGAATTTGGCACGCTCTTCGACGGTGCGCTCTTGCAGAATCACCCCGAATGACCCGCGATGCTCGAAGACTTCCGGATCGAGCGCCAAGGCTTTCTGGTAGGTTTCAGCGGCTTCTTTATAATTCTTGCGGGCGAAATAAGCCGTGCCCAGGTTGCTATAGATGGAGGCCGATTGCGGCGACGCGCGCAATGCCCTCTTGTACTGCGAAATAGCCCGGCGGTAGTTCTTGCGAGCGTAATAGACCGTGCCCAGATTGTTCAGGGCCTCCGCGTAATTATGGTCCAGCTTCACCGACATTTCGTAATACTTCCGGGCCAGCTCAAACTGCAGCATCTGGTGATAGGCGATGCCGGTCTTATTGCGCACGACAGCCGTTACGGGTTTTTCCTCGGCGTACATTTCCGCGGCTTCGCGGTACATTTTGCGAGCCATGAGAATGTCGCCGCGCTGCTCGGCAGTCAGCGGCTTAAGGGGTGGATTAGACGATTGCGCGAAGGCGCTTGCGGACAGCAGCGGTACAGCAAGAAGGACGATAGACCAACGTGGGGAAACCATCTCGGCCTCCAGGCTCTTATTTAAACACATCCAGGAGGCGGCGGAAGACTCCTTTGCGTTTAGGCTGCTTGGAGGCTTGATCCGCCTGGTTCGCCGGCGGTGCGTTGGATGCCATTGCGCCCGGCTGCCGGGGCTTGGGCGGTGAGCCATCCACCGCGCCCGCTGCCGCGCCGGCTGACGTCTGAGCAGGCGGCGACTCCCACGACGTGGCATAGGTCGCGCCCCGGCCGCCGTGCAGCGGGCAGGTTCCGACTGGCTGCGTTCCGGCAATAAAAACTTCACTGCGGGTTTCGGGGCAAAACGGCGTGGCCGGCATGCCGGTCAGCGCGTCCACCGTCACCGAAACAACGCCGTCAGGCGCCTCAAACGGCTTGGCATCGCGATATTGGCGGGATTGCAGGGCCCGCTTCATGAATTCGGTCCAAATCGGCAGGGCCGAGTGGGCGCCTTCCAGTTTCAGATCGCTATTGTCGTCGAACCCGACCCAGACCACGCACAGCAGCTCGGAGGTGAATCCGGCGAACCATCCGTCGCGGGAGGAGCCGGTTTTACCGGCCGCAGGCACCGTGAAACCGCGGGCGCGCACCGCCGCGGCGGTGCCACTGCGCATCACTTCTTCCAGTAGATTCACCATCAGGTACGCGACGCGAGGGTCGAGCACCTGCCGCGTTTCCGGCTTGCGGGCATAGAGCACGGAGCCATCTTTGGCGCGCACCGAGGAAACCCAGTTGGGTTTGACGTACAGGCCCTGATTGGCAAAGATCGTGTAGGCTCCAGCCATCTCGAGCGGCGTGGTTTCGTAAGCTCCCAGCGCCATCGCCGGCGTAGCCTGAATATCGTCGTTGAGCCCGGCTGCCTTGGCCAGGCGCACGACCGAGTCATAGCCCACCATCTCAGCCACCTTGATAGTGGCGATGTTCATGGACTTGGCGATGGCCTTCCGTAGGGTGACTTGCCCGTGGAATTCCTGTTTGAAATTTCCCGGCTCGTAGGGCTTGCCGTCGAACCAGAATGTAGTCGGCTCGTCCACCACCGTGGACGAATTGGTCAATAGCGGCGTGCCGCCGTTCACGGCCGAGTCAAGCGCCGCGGCGTAGACAAAAGCCTTGAACACCGAGCCCGACTGGCGCATTGCGACGGTGTGGTTCAACTGGCTTACGCCGTAATTGCGGCCGCCCGTGAACGCCTTGATTTCGCCGGTGTGCGGATCGATCGCGATCAGCGCCGCCTGCGCTTCCGGAAAAGCCACGTTGCGAAAACGTTTCTGCTTCTTGAGCTGGTCGTCGACATTTTCCATGCCGATGCGCACGGCCTCAACCGCGGCGCGTTGCAGCTCAATGTCGAGCGTCGTGTAAATGCGATACGACGTGGTCTTGAAATCGGTGTCCTGGAACCGGGTTTGCAGATCGTCGTTCACCAGATCGACGAAATACGGCGCTTCGGCCGAGTCGGAGCCGCTGGGCGCAAGTTTAATCGGGGAATCGCACGCCTGGGCGTATTCGCGGTCCGTGATGTAACCGTTCTGGCGCATCAGGGAGAGCACGATGTTCCGGCGGTCGCGCATGCGCTCAGGATGGCGGAACGGGTTGAAATAGCTGGGCCGCTGGACCAGGCCGGCCAGCATCGCGGCTTCAGGAAGCGTGATTTGCCGGATGTCTTTGCCCAGGTACGCCTGCGAGGCCTCGCCGAAACCGCGGATGCTGAATGTGCCGCGGCGGCCGAGATCGATCTGGTTGCAATAGAACTCGAAAATCTCTTCCTTGCTGAGTTTCTGTTCGAGTTCGAGGGTGATCATGAACTCGGCGGCTTTACGCGTCCAGCGCTTGTCCTGGGTCAGCCAGAACATGCGCGCCAACTGCATGCTCAGCGTGGAGGCGCCCTGCGCTTTACGGCCTTCCTTCATGTCCTCAAAGGCGGCTTTACCGATGCGGAACGGGTCGAAGCCGGCGTGCTGGAAGAAGCGCTTGTCTTCGGCGGAAACCACAGCGTCAATCAGCAGTCGCGGGATATCGGCAAACTTGACGAGGCGGCGTTTCTCGCGATTGCGATCGTACAGATTCGTGATCAAGTGGGGTTCGAGCTGAAACTGGCCGCGATCGGTGTTGTCCTGCAGGGAAATAATTTTCGCGATGCGGGTGCCGAAAAACTTAACCACGCCGGCTTCCTGCTCAAAATACGATTCCTTCCCAGGGAAAATTTCGACGGCGTCGGCCCGCACGTTGTACCAGCCCATCGGGTTGCCGCGTGCTTCGCCGTAGCCGCTCTGGCGCAGATCGAGCACCAGTTCCTCCGGCGTAAGGCGGTCCCCGACGGCGATGGTCCGCGGCGCGGCGAAGATTTTGGAGGTGTTAGCGAACGGCCCGGCGCGCAGCTTCTGGTCGATCAGCCTGGAATACTTAACGTAGTAATAAGTGAAGCTTAGGACACCGAGCGTCACGCCCACGACGATTAGCGCCAGCAGGGTTTTCCCGACCGGACCGAGCAGGAAACGGGTCATGCGCGCACCGCTCGCCGCGCGCAGTTTCACTGCTTTTTTCCGGGAGGTCATCCACTATCCATTGTATCAGTGAGGCCTAGCTTTACCGCTCGTTTTGGGAGTCGCGCGAGGTGGACACGAGTTCCTCCCACATATCCGCGTGGGCGGTCCATTCCGGATTCTCGATGCCGGAAATTTGCAGCTCCTCCACATTGAGCGTGCCATGGCCGTAAGGGCAAATATATTCCATGCGCGGCCGACCCATAAACAGCATGCGGCTCCAGGAGCCAGTCTCGACCGGCATCCGTAAACGGCGCAGGCACACGCGGCACCGGTAGCGCTGATCCAGCACACACAGATAAATC
>Ga0070731_10004125_pt1 | contig 12672 bp, 7 predicted proteins | sample Coa_R1_2_FD_66448 | JGI IMG/M metagenome (GOLD analysis project Ga0070731, IMG submission 66448) | Surface soil microbial communities from Centralia Pennsylvania, which are recovering from an underground coalmine fire - Coalmine... | ecosystem: Environmental > Terrestrial > Soil > Unclassified ... | reverse complement strand
GCCAACTCGCTGGAGATGCTCGTCCGGCTGGCCATCAACGGCGCGGGCATCGCGATGTGCGAGCTGCGCTCGGTCGAGCCGCACGTGCGGCTGGGGCAGCTCGTGCGCGTGCTTCCCGAGTGGCAGCTTCCGCCCGCGCCGCTCTACGCGGTATTCCCGCAGCGCAAGCTCCTGCCGGCGCGCACGCGGGTCTTCATCGACGCCCTTGCCGATCGTTTTCATGCCAATCCCAGGACGAGCAGCGCGACGAAGAGGAGGAGCATTCCCAGGAGGGGCCCCGCGTAGGAAGGGCGCCCCGAATCCTTCGTCACATCGTTCGATGCGCGGCTCATTTGAGGATCAGCTCGCGGCGCTCACGCGGTCCGGGAGGGCCGCCAGCCTCACGACCGGGGCCGGCGATTCCTGGCGATTCCAGCCGAAGAAACGGGCGATATCCTCGCGGCGCGCAAGCGCGTCGCGCTCGCCGAGCGCGATCAGCTCGGTCAGGAACCCGGGCTCGAACAGCAGGTAGCTCGCAAGCGCCGTGCCACTGGCCTCGCGGCCATTGGCGCTACGCACGCCGATGCCGCCAAGCAGCACGCGCAGCGGCGAGGGGAGCTTGCGCACGTGACGCGCGGCGATGTCGTCGATCCTTTCGCTGGGCTCTATCACGAGCACTTCGATCCGCTTCACCGGGCTCTTCGCCGCGGCTTCGGCACTCAGCAGCGCGACGGTTCGATTGATGCGCTCGAGCCGTTCGACGTCTGCCGCGAGCGAATCGAGGAAAATGCTCGACAGCGCGTGCCCGCCGATCTGCGCGATCGACGGATAGCCCGACTCCACGGGCGGCTCGCGCCAGGGCTCTCTCATGGGGCCCGAACCCACGACGAAGACGCGTTCGGCGCCCAGGTGGATCGCAGGCGAGATCGGCGCCGCCTGGCGCATCGAGCCGTCGCCGAACCATTGGCGGCCGCCCTCGATCTCGAGCGCCGCGGCGGGGAACACGAACGGGATCGCCGCGGAAGCCATCAGGTGATCTCGCGTGATGCTCGCGGACACCGACATGCGAAGCGAACGGCGCCACGCAAGGACGGGTTCCTGCGCGGTATAGAAAGTGACGTTATGACCCGAGCCGTAGCTGGACGCCGTTACCGCCAGCGCCTGGACGTGACCCGCGCGCAGCAAGTCCGGGATACGCTCGAACCGCACGATCCGATCGATGAGGTCGGCGAGCGGTGCGTTATCGAGCAGCGCGCTGGGCTTGATGCGATCGGCCATCGCCCAGCCCATCGTGAGCATCGAGAGCCAGCGCGCGCCCGTTCGCAGCATCGACCACGCATCGGCGCGGTAGATCGTCTCGGGATTGAGCGAGCCCCAGGTCCCCGCGAGCGCGCGCGCCGCCCCATCGAAATCGTCGGAGCGGGCAGCGAGCGCGACGGCGTTGATGGCCCCCGCCGAGCTCCCGGTGATGATTGGAAAAGGGTTCGCGCGAGGCGCCCGGGTTTCGCCGCGAATGCGCGCCACGGCATGGAGCACTCCCGCCTGGTACGCGGCGCGCGCGCCGCCGCCGGTGAGCACGAGGGCTGCGCGGCCCACGTCACGCCTCCTTCCGCCTGGTGATCATGCGTACCTCCGCAGGTTGCCTATCGTCACGATCACGATAAGAACCAACGGCTCGCCGAGGAAGCCACACGGGCGCAAGGAAGCTTTGCAGCATCGCAATGCTCACCGGACCACCGAAGCTACGCCACCATCATCACGACGAGGGCCATGGACAGGACCATGAGGCCCACGACTGCGACGGTTCCTTCGTTGCCTTGTTTCATGATGCATTCCCCCATCCACCGCCCAGGGCCCTCACGAGCCCGACGGTCGCCTGGTACTGGGCCGCGCGCACCTGGAGTGCCTCGCGGCGGTTGCGAAGCTCGCTACGCCGGGCGTCGAGGAGATCGAGCTGGCTCACGAGTCCATTGCGATAGCGCACGTCGGAGATCGTCGTCGATCGTGTCGCCGACGCCACTGCGCGCGCCTGCGCATCCGACTGGCTCGCGAGGATGCGCAGCGCCGAGAGCTGGTCCTCCACGTCGCGGAAAGCGACAAGGACCTGCTCGCGATAGCGCGCCATCGATTCGTCCAGCTGCGCGTTCGAATTGGCGATGTTCGCCGTGCGCCGGCCTCCGTCGAAGAGAGGCGTCGAGAAGACGGCGCCCACGAGCCACGCGCGCGCCGGCCACTTGAGCAGCTGGCCCAGCTCCGACGACGCGTAACCGCCGGAAGCCGTGAGCGCCACGTCCGGGAACCAGTCGGCTTTCGCGACGCCCACGCGTTGCGCTGCCGCCTGCATCGCGCTCTGCGCGGCCCTCACGTCGGGACGGCGCGTGAGGACCGTGCTCGGCACTCCCGCGGGAATCGTGGGCAGCGCGGTGCTCCAGGGGGCGACGGGCAGGTCGAAGCGGGACGACACGTCGCCCACGAGCACCGCGAGCGCGTGTTCCAGCTCGGCGCGGCGGCGATCGAGTGCGAACGCATCGGACTCGGTCGCGGCCACTTCCGTGCGCGCGCGCTCGACGTCCAGCTCGGCCACGTCGCCGGCGCGATAGCGGCGCTCGGTGAGGTCGAGCGTGTCCTGGTATGCGGCGACGGTGCTCCTCACGAGGGCGCGCTCCTCGTCGAGCGCGCGTATCGCGAGATAGGTTTGCGAGACTTCGGCGTCGACGAGAAGGCGCGTGCTAACGAGCAGGCTTTCACGCGACTGCGCATCGAGGCGCGCCGCCTCGCTCGCCTTCGAGAGCTTGCCGAAGAGGTCGACCTCGTAGGAGAGATTCGCACCCACGGCGCCGAAAGTTCGCGCGGGCCCCGACGTGTTGTCCACGATGCCACCCAGGCGACCGACGTTCGCGTCGAGGCTCGCCTGCGGCATGCGCTCGGCATCCGCGGCCTTCGCGAAGGCGCGCGCCTGCGCGAGCCGCGCCGCCGCGGTCTCGATGCTGGTGTTGTTGCGCTCCGCGCGGGCGACGAGGTCGTCCAGCACGGGATCGTTGAACGTCTTCCACCACGCGCCATCGGCGGGCAGCATGGCCGGAGCGGCGGGGGCCTTCGCGGCCTCCTTGAATTGCGCGGGCGCGGCCGGGATGCGCGACGCGTCGATGTCGGGGACGGTCGCACAACCGGCGAGGACGAGCGCGGCCACCAGCATTTGCAGTTTCATTGTCGTCAGTCCGAAGATCCGGCGAAGGCCTCGGTGTGAGGCGTCTCGCCATGTTGGGTAAGGGGACGGTTGCCGGAGACGCCGCGCAGCAGCACGTAGAACACCGGCGTGAGGAAAAGGCCGAACGCGGTCACTCCGATCATTCCGGAGAAGACGGCCACGCCCATGGCCTGGCGCATCTCGGCGCCCGCACCGGTCGCGAATGCGAGCGGCACGACGCCCATCACGAACGCGGCGGATGTCATCAGGATTGGACGCAGCCGCAGGCGCGCCGCCTCGACTGCCGCGTGCATGGGCTTGTGCCCGGCGAATTCGAGCTCGCGTGCGAATTCCACGATGAGGATCGCGTTCTTGGCGGAGAGTCCCACGAGCACCATGAGGCCGATCTGCGTGAAGATGTTGTTGTCGCCATGCGTGAGCCACACGCCGGTCATCGCGGCGAACAACGCCGTCGGCACGATGAGGATGATCGACAGCGGAAGGGCCAGGCTCTCGTAGAGCGCCGCGAGCACGAGGAACACCAGCAGGATCGAGAGCGGGAATACCCACACCGCGGAATTGCCCGCGAGGATCTCCTGGTACGTGAGCTCGGTCCACTCGAAGCGCATGCCGGGCGGCAGCGTCTCGGCGGCGATGCGCTCGACGGCGGCCTGCGCCTGCCCCGAGGAATATCCGGGTGCGGGACGACCGCTCAGGTCCGCGGTGAGGAACCCGTTGTAGCGCATGGCGCGCTCGGGTCCCGCGGACGGACGCACGTTGAGCAGCGCCGACAGCGGCACCATCTCGCCGGTGCTCGAGCGCACCTTGAGCAGTCCCACGTCCTCGGCGTGCGCGCGGAACGGCGCATCGGCCTGCACGCGTACGGAATAGGTCCGCCCGAAGCGGTTGAAGTCGTTCACGTAGAGGCTGCCGAGGTAGATCTGCATCGCGTCGAAGACTTCAGTCACCGGGACTCCAAGCTGGCTCGCCTTGGTGCGGTCGATGTCGGCGTAGAGCTGCGGCACGTTCACCTGGAAGCCCGAGAAGACGCCGGCGACCTCGGGTGCCTGGTAGGCCTTCGTCATGAACGCCTTCAGCGCCGCATCGAGCGCGTCGTAGCCCAGCGAGGCGCGGTCCTCGATCTGCAGCTTGAATCCGCCCGTGGTGCCGAGGCCCTGCACGGGCGGCGGCGGGAACATCGCGATGAAGGCGTCGGGGATCGCGGCGTACTTCTGGTTGAGCTGCTGCGCGATGGCGGCGCCCGTAAGGTCCTTGCCGCGGCGCTCGTCGAAGGGCTTGAGCGTCGCGAACACGATCCCCGCGTTCGAGCTGTTGGTGAAGCCGTTGATGGACAGCCCCGGGAATGCCACCGCGGCCTCCACGCCCGGCTGCTTGAGCGTGATGTCGCCCATCTTGCGGATCACTTCCTCGGTGCGATCGAGCGTGGCGCCATCGGGCAGTTGGGCGAAGCCGATCAGGTACTGCTTGTCCTGCGTGGGCACGAAGCCGCTGGGCACCGCCTTGAAGAGCGCGAACGTGATCGCCGCGACGACGAGGTACACGCCCATCGCGAGGGCCTTGCGCGTGAGCACGCCGCCCAGGCGGCCGGTGTAGGCATTCGCGCCGCGCTTGAAGAGGCGATCGAATCCGTGGAAGAGCCACCCCAGCCAGCGATCCATGAAGCGCGTCAATGCATCCGGCGGCGCGTCGCGGCCCTTCAGCAACAGCGCGGCCAGCGCCGGCGAGAGCGTGAGCGAATTGACCATCGAGATCACTGTCGAGATCGCGATCGTGAGCGCGAACTGCTTGTAGAACTGGCCCGAAAGGCCGGTGATGAAGGCCATCGGCACGAACACCGCCACCAGCACCAGGGCGATGGCGATGATCGGGCCGGACACTTCACGCATGGCGCGATACGTGGCATCGCGCGGCGAAAGGCCCGCCTCGATGTTTCGCTCGACGTTCTCGACCACCACGATGGCGTCGTCGACGACGATGCCGATCGCGAGCACCAGGCCGAAGAGCGAGAGCGCGTTGATCGAGAAGCCGAAGAGGTGCAGCACCGCGAAGGTGCCGATCACCGACACCGGCACGGCGACGAGGGGGATCACGGAGGCGCGCCAGGTCTGGAGGAACAGGATCACAACCAGCACCACCAGCGCGATCGCCTCCAGCAGCGTCTCGACGACCGCCTTGATCGAGGCCCGCACGAACTGCGTCGGGTCGTAGACGATCTCGTAGTCCACGCCCTCGGGCATGCTCTCCTTGATCTCGGCCATCGTGGCGCGCACGTTGTCGGAGATCTGGATTGCATTCGAATTGGGCGCGGCGAAGATCGGCACCGCCACGGCCGGCTTGTTGTTGAGCAGCGAACGCAGCGCGTACTCCGAAGCGCCCAGCTCGATGCGCGCCACGTCGCGAAGGCGCGTGACCGCCCCGCCCGCATCGGTCTTCACGATGATGTCGCCGAACTCTTCCTCGTTCTGCAGCCGCCCCTGCGCATTGATCGACAGCTGCAGGTCCGCCTTGGGAAGGCCCGGGGAAGCGCCCACCACGCCGGCGGCCGCCTGCACGTTCTGCTCGCGGATCGCGCGCACCACGTCGCCCGCGGAGAGCCCGCGCTCGGCGACCTTGCGCGGGTCGAGCCACACGCGCATCGAGTAGTCGCCCGCGCCGTAGAGCTGCACCTGCCCGACGCCCTCGATGCGCGCGAGCCGGTCCTTCACGTTGAGCAGCGCGTAGTTGCGCAGGTACGTCATGTCGTACCGCTCGTTGGGCGACACGAGGTGCACGACCATCGTGAGGTCGACGGCGCCCTTCACCGTCGTGATGCCCAGGCGGCGAACCTCCTCCGGCAGCCGCGGCTCGGCCTGCGAGACGCGGTTCTGCACGAGCTGCTGCGCCTTGTCGGGATCGGTGCCCAGCTTGAACGTGACGGTGAGCGTGAGGTTGCCGTCGGCGGTCGCCTGGCTGCTCATGTAGAGCATGTTCTCGACGCCGTTGATCTGCTCCTCGAGCGGCATCGCCACGGTTTCGGCGATCACCTTGGGGTTGGCGCCGGGATATTGCGCGTGCACGAGGACCGACGGTGGCACGACTTCCGGATATTCCGCGATCGGCAGGATTCGCATCGCGATCAGGCCCGCGATGAGGATCAGCAGCGACAGCACGCCCGCGAAGATGGGTCTATCGATGAAAAATTTGGAGAGGTTCATGTCTAGTTCGAGGCGGTTTTCGTTGGTGTCGGGGCGAGGAGTGCGCCGGGACGCACGCGCTGCAGGCCGTTCACGACGACGACGTCGTGGGGCTTCAGGCCCGCGGTCACGATGCGAAGGCCGTCCACGTTGGCGCCCAGCGAGATCTCGCGATAGGCGGCCTTGCTCTCGCGGTCCACGACGAACACGAACTTCTTGCTCTGGTCGGTGCCGACCGCGCGCTCGTTGATGAGGAGCGCCGTCTCCGAATGCGGGCGCCCCAGCTTGAGCTGCGCGAACTGGCCGGGGATGAGGCTGCCGTCGGCGTTGTCGAAGATGGCGCGGACCCGCACGGTCCCGCTCTTCGCGTTCACCTGGTTGTCGATGAGCTGCAGCTTGCCGCGATACGGCGTCTCGCCCGTCCCGCCCGTGCCCATCAGCACCGGGATGGAACCCAGACCGGCCTGGGGCGAGGCTTGTGCGTCCTTGAGGGCGCGCGTGACGACCTGCTCATCCGCGTCGAAACTCGCGTAGATCGGGTTCACCGACACCAGCGTGGTGAGTACCGGAGCTCCGGGCCCCGCCGGGACGAGGTTGCCCACCGTGACTTCGAGCCTGCCGACGCGGCCCGACACCGGCGCGCGCACCTGCGTGTAGCTGAGGTTCAGCTTCGCGGATTGCAGCGCTGCCTCGGCGCCGCGCAGGTTCGCTTCGGCTTCGCGGCGGGCGTTCACGCGCTCGTCGAGCTCGCGCTTGGCGATTGCGCTTTCGTCCCACAGGTGTTGGGCGCGGTCGAGCTCGGTCCTTGCGTTGTCCAGGCGCGCCTGTGCGGCCAGCACCTGCGCCGCGCCACGATCGACTTCGGCGGCATAGGGCTCGGGATCGATCGTGACGAGGAGGTCTCCCGCTTTCACGAGGGCGCCCTCCTTGAAATGGATCGCCTGCACGGCACCGGCCACGCGCGAGCGCACGTCCACGCGATCGACCGCCTCGAGGCGCCCGGAGAATTCGTCCCACGTCATGACCTCGGTAGGCTCGACGGCCGACACGACGACGGGGGTCGCCTGCGGCGCGGCGGGCGCGGCGGCGTTTGAAGCGCGGTGCATGAGGACGGCGGCGCTGAAGGCGGCCACGCCAAGGGCTGCGGCGACGGCGAACGCGAGGGGGTGACGGCGGGCGATGGCTGGGGACGGCATGTTGAGGCTCCTGGTAACTCGGGTGTAATATATGTAGCGATTGATATACAACGATGGCTGAACTGTAGCGGCCACTACGAAACGCTGTCAAGCATTTTTTTATCGATCGCTATACAATATGTGACGCGGCGTTGCGGCGGCTGCTGGGAACGCAGTCTCTTACGCAGGCGCCGTCCCCCGTTAGCCCGATCCGGGGCGGTCCTTGCCTGATCCTCCGGACCGGCGGAAAAACGCTTGGCATCGGCAATCGGCGCGGAGTAACGTGCAAGCCATGACGACACAAGACCTTAGGCTCGAAGCGGCGCTCGACGAGATGACGGCGCTGATTACCCGATTCACCGCGGCGGGCGAGGGCTCGCACGCGACCCCGATCCGCGGCCTGGTGCTGCACCGCCGCTCCGCTCCCCAGCTCGCCTGCATCCACGGCGTGCACAACCCGTGCATCGCCGTGATCGCCCAGGGCGCCAAGCGCATGACGCTGGGCGAGGAGGTCTACCTCTACGACCGCGCCAACTACCTCGTGGGCTCGATCGACCTTCCGGTCACCGGCCAGGTGGTCCAGGCGAGCGCCGAGAAGCCCTATCTATCCTTCAAGATCGACGTGGACCCCCGCGAGATCGCATCGCTGCTGCTGGAAGCCCCGCCCGCGATGAGCGAGGAAGCGCCGCCTTCGCGGGGCCTCTACCTCACGCGCACGGGCCTCGAGCTCGCCGACGCATTCGTGCGGCTGCTGCGTCTCATCGACACGCCCGAGGACATCGCGGCGCTCGAAGGTGGCATTCGCCGCGAGATCCTCTACCGCGTGCTGAAGAGCGAGCACGGGCACAAGCTGCGCCAGATCGCGACGGGCTCCGGGCAGTCGCGCCGCATCGCGCGCACGGTCGACTGGCTGCGCCGCAATTTCACGCAGCCCCTTCGCGTCGAGGATCTCGCGGCCCTGGCCAACATGAGTCCCTCGGCGTTCCACGAGCATTTCCGGGCCATGACGGCGATGAGCCCGCTGCAGTTCCAGAAGCAGCTGCGCCTGCAGGAGGCGCGCCAGATGTTGATGAGCGAGGACCTGGATGCGGCCACCGCCGGCCACCGCGTGGGCTACGAAAGCCCCAGCCAGTTCAGCCGCGAGTACAGCCGGCTCTTCGGGGTGCCGCCCGCCACGGACATGAAGCGATTGCGAAGCGCGCCCCAGGCCGGCGTCGCGGCGTAGGGGCTTGACCAAGCGGTGGAATCAATTTAGTATCGATTACTATGAAAACTCGTGATGCGTCCGCCCCGAAAGCCGCCAAGCCGCGCGGCCGGCCGCGTTCGTTCGACCGCGAGGCGGCGCTCGCCGCGGCGGTCGAGGTCTTCTGGCGGAAGGGTTTCGAGGCCGCGTCGATCAGCGACCTCACGGAAGCGATGGGCATCAATCCGCCCAGCTTTACGCGGCGTTCGGCGACAAGGAGCAGCTCTTCCTCGAGGCGGCCGACAGCTATTCGAGGAGCCGCGGCGACGAGTGTCCCTATACCGACGAGCCCACGGCACGCGGCGCCATCGAAAAATTGCTGACCTACATGGCGCGCGAGCTGAGCGAAGGTGACCACCCGCGCGGCTGCATGATGGTGATGGCCGCGGCCACGAGCGCCAACGCGTCGTCGCGCCTGCAGAAGGTCATCGCCGAGAAACGCAACGCGTCGCGCGAGCACATGCGCGCGCGCATCAAGCGCGGCATCGAGGAGGGCGACGTCCCGGCCGATACGGACGCCGGCGCCCTCGCGGATTTCTATTCGACGATCGTCGCGGGCCTGTCGACTTCCGCGCGCGACGGCACCACGCGCAAGAGCCTCATGGCCACGGTGGAACGGGCGATGCAGCTCTTTCCGGCGGTGGTGAAGCGCAAGCGCAGCCTCGCCGCAGCCTAGGTCGCCACCTCGGCGGCCTGCGAACTTCCCGGCAGTCCCGACCGTTCAGGGTTTGCCAGGACGGTCTCGCGAGAGCGCTTCGAGAAGGTGCAATCCCGAGCGGATGCCCGCGAGGTAGAGCGAGACCTTGGTGGATTCGTTCGGCGCGTGATTGTTCTCGTCGTAGGGCGCGAGCGGCACGACGATCGAGGGCAGGCCCAGCATCCGCGTGAAGACGAAGTCCGGCGTCGTGCCGCCCAACGACGGGACCACGAGGACCTTCTTCGCGAAGCCCTTCTCCACGGCGCCCCTCACGAGCGGGACCATCGGATGATCGAGCGGCGTGCGCGACGCGGGCGTGCCCTTCAGGCTCCTGATCTCGATGCCGTGGTAGCCGCGGTCGCGCGCGAACTTGCGGATCGCCTCGAGCACCGCTTCGGGATCCTGGCCGCCGACCAGCCGCACGTCGGCTTTCGCGAGCGCCTCCTTGAAGATGATCGTCTTCTGTCCCTGTCCCGTGTAGCCCGAGGCGAATCCCGAGACGTTGAACGCGGGACGAAGCATGAGGCGCTCGTGGAAGAGCGCATCGTCGGCGCCGGTGGTGGGCTCGCAGCCCACGCTTTCCCTGAAGCCCGCGTGATCGACGCCGAGCGACTTGAGCGCCTCGCGGTCCGCCGGCGCCACATCGATCTCGGCGTACGCCGCGCCGGGAACGAGGAGCTTTCCGTCGCGATCGACCATCTCGGCCAGCAGGTGGATGAGGTCGAGCGTGGGATTGGGCGCGACGCCGCCGAAGTTTCCGGAATGGAGATTCCTCTTCGCGCCCTTCGCGGTGAACTCGAGGCCGAGGTTTCCTCGCACGCCCATCATCAGGATCGGCTGGTCGTTCGGGAACATGGGCCCGTCTGAATAGAGGCAGAGATCGGCCTTCAGCCGCTCGCGGTTCGCCTCGATGAATTTCGGCAACGGCACGCTGCCCGTTTCTTCGTCACCCTCGAGGATCACCTTCACCCGGATGGGGAGCTCGCCGTGGAGCTCGCGCCAGAGCGCGATCGAATTGAGCATCGCGAGGTGCTGGCCTTTGTTGTCGCCGGTGCCGCGGCCCCACACGCGATCGCCATCGACGACGGGCTCGAAGGGCTTCGTGCGCCAGCCTTCCTGCTTCTCGTCGGCGGGATAGACGTCGTAGTGGCCGTACAGGAGCCAAGTGAACTTCGCGTTCGCGGGGCCCGCTTCGGCGTAGATGATCGGGTGGCTGGTTGTCGGATGCACCTCCACGGCGAATCCCCAGCCCTCGAGGCGCTTCTTCAGGAACGCGACGTGATCGGCGATGCCTTCGCCGGTGAGGCTCACGGAAGCGATGCGGACGGACTCGAGCAGCGTCCTGACCAGCGCTTCGGAGCGCTGTTCGACGGCGGATTCGATCATGGAGGGACTCCCGGATTCAGCGGCCGGGAGCCATTCTACGGTCAGAACGGATACAGCGCCTTCAACGCCTGGTATCGGGTGAGGAGCTCCGCCGGCACGCGATCCTGCGAGAGTTTCCCCTCGACCATCTCCATGTGCAGCTTCATCTCGCCGGACCACTGCTCCTTCACGATCGACGTGGCGTCGGCGTATTTCTCGGCGCCGAAGTTCTCCAGGCCGGTCCAGTCGAGATCGGCGTAGCGGGGCACGTTGCCGAGCGTCGTGGCTTCCGCCCGCGCCTTGCCTTCGACGCGCTCCACGATCCACTTCAGCACGCGCATGTTCTCGCCGTAGCCCGGCCAGATGAACTTGCCGTCGGCGCCCTTGCGGAACCAGTTGACGAGATAGATCCTCGGCGTGCGCGAAAGCTTCTTGCCGAACGAGAGCCAGTGGCGGAAGTAGTCCGTGATGTTGTAGCCGCAGAACGCGAGCATCGCGAACGGATCGCGGCGCACCACGCCGACCTGGCCCACGATCGCGGCGGTCGTCTCGCTGCCGAGTGTCGAGGCCATGTACACGCCTTCTTCCCAGTTGCGCGCTTCGGTCACGAGCGGCACGGTGCTCGAGCGCCGTCCGCCGAAGATGAAGGCGCTGATCGGCACGCCCGCCGGATCGTCCCACTTGGGATCGATCGAGGGGCACTGCGCGGCGGAGACCGTGAAGCGCGCGTTCGGATGCGCCGCGGTTCGCCCGCAGCCCGGCGTCCACTCCTTGCCGGTCCAGTCCGTGAGCTTCGCGGGCGGCTCCTTCGTCATGCCTTCCCACCACACGTCGCCTTCGGGCGTGAGCGCCACGTTGGTGAAGATCGTGTCGGACTTGATCGTCTCCATGCAGTTGGGATTCGTCGCGTAGGAGGTTCCCGGAGCCACGCCGAAGAAACCGGCCTCCGGGTTGATCGCTCGAAGCTCGCCTTCCTTCGACGGCTTGATCCACGCGATGTCGTCGCCGACGGTCGTGACCTTCCAGCCCTTGAACGCGGGCGGCGGGATCAGCATCGCGAAGTTGGTCTTGCCGCACGCGCTGGGGAATGCCGCGGTCACGTAGCGCTTCTTTCCTTCCGGCGATTCGACGCCGAGGATCAGCATGTGCTCGGCGAGCCAGCCCTGCTCGCGGCCCATGACGGACGCGATGCGAAGCGCGAGGCACTTCTTGCCGAGGAGCGCGTTGCCGCCATACCCGGAGCCGAACGACGCGATCTCCTTCGTCTCGGGATAGTGGACGATGTACTTGTGGTCCTTGTTGCACGGCCACGCGACATCCTCCTGGCCCGCGGCGAGCGGCGCGCCCACCGAGTGCAGGCACTTCACGAAGTCGCCATCGCCCAGCACGTCGAGGACCTTGCGGCCCATGCGCGTCATGAGCTTCATGTTGACCGCGACGTAGGCAGAATCCGAGATCTCCACGCCGATGTGCGCGATCGGAGATCCGAGCGGGCCCATGCTGAACGGGATCACGTACATCGTGCGTCCGCGCATGCAGCCCTTGAAGAGGCCGGCGAGTGTCGCGCGCATCTCCTTCGGATCGACCCAGTTGTTCGTGGGGCCCGCCTCGTCCTTGGTCGCCGAACAGATGAAGGTGCGATCCTCGACGCGGGCGACGTCGGACGGATCGGAACAGGCGAGGTATGAATGGGGCCGGAGCTTTTCGTCCAGCTTCCGGAAGGTGCCGGCGGCGACGAGTTGCCCGCACAGCTGGTCGTACTCGAGGTCGGTGCCGTCGCACCAGTGGATTCGATCGGGCTGCGTGAGGGCCGCGACTTCGTCGACCCACCG
>Ga0070731_10004124_pt1 | contig 12673 bp, 10 predicted proteins | sample Coa_R1_2_FD_66448 | JGI IMG/M metagenome (GOLD analysis project Ga0070731, IMG submission 66448) | Surface soil microbial communities from Centralia Pennsylvania, which are recovering from an underground coalmine fire - Coalmine... | ecosystem: Environmental > Terrestrial > Soil > Unclassified ... | reverse complement strand
CGCGCGGCCGCGGTCTACGCTCGCCTGGAAGACCAGTGCCGGAACGCGGCCGGGCAAGTCCGATCCGGCGAGTCGGCGTCGGTGGAACCCTCCCCCGGGGAGTGGGCCCCCTTCCGGCCACTGCGCCTGTTGCTGGCGCCCGAGTTACGTCGCGGCCGGGACACGGCCAACCCGTTCGCCCGGATGATCCTCGCGTGCCGGTCGCTGCACTTACGGCTCTGGTTCTTCAACCGGATCATCGCTCCGCTGGTGCCCGCGGAGCTCCCGGCGGAAGTACGCCTCCGGATGGCGAGAGTTCTCGATCGATGCGCAGAGCAGCTGCGCGCCCTGCTCGACGGCATCCTGCGTCGGACGCAGGTCCCGCCGCTCGACCCCGAGCTGATGGAGGAGGCCGATTCGGTCCGCCTCGAGGCGCGCCTCCAAAGGGGCGGGGGGGACGTCCTCCTCGCCCAGGGCATCCATGGATCCCTCCTGCATCGGTTCACCCAGGGTCTCCAGACCCTGACGACGTGCCACAACGCGCTCCTTGCCAACCTGCGCTCAGGCCGGGCGGGAGAACTGGTCGCCCTACGAGCCTTTCCGACCGGACGACCGCTCGTCGACGTCAACTCTGTACGCTCCGGGGTCAAGCTGGTCGTCATCCTTCTCCTACTGCTTGCGGAAGAGATCGCGCTCGCCTTTCCGGGGGGCTCACAGGTCGCCTTCTTCGCGACGTTCTTCGCGAGCACGGGCAACCTCGGTCGGCAGAACAAGACCGACCTGGTCGGCCTGGCCGGGCTCCTCAGCGGCTTCGTCTTCGGCGTCGTGGCTGCTTTCCTCACGAGCCGCGTGCCCGAGTTCCTCCTGCTGCTGGCGCTGGTGTTCCTGGGCGAGTTCATCGCCAGCCTCGCCTATCAGAGGCTGCCGCGCTACGGCGTCGCCGGCCTGCAAGCCGGCCTCGCGCTACCGTTTGCGTACCTGGCGACGACCGGGCCCGAGTGGGGCTCCTTCTCGAGCGTCACGACACGCTTCTGGGGCCTCGTCGTGGCGGGCTTCAGCGCGGTCGTCGTCCACGCGTATCTCTGGCCCGTGCTGCCGATGCGCCAACTACGGGCGTCGGTTGCCGTCGCTCTGCGTGACACGGCCGCGAGGCTGGGCCAGCTGTTCGCGGGTCCCCGATCCACGTGGCAGGGATCGCCACCGAGCCTGGACGACGTGGTGATTCGGGCACGCGATCTGCTCGACGACGCGCGGTATCTACCGGGTCCCGACCACGCCGACCCCGCGTACGAGGGCATCCTCGGCCGCCTGCAGGAAATCGACGCCAACCTCGAGTACGTGCATTTTCTTCTCGGGCTGGAGGAGGAGCACCCGCTCCGGCAGCGCTTCTTCCAGGATGTCGCCGATTACCCGGAGCAGGCCTCCAGCAACCTGGACAGGGTCGCCCGGCAATTCGAGCTACCCCCGGCCAGCGCGGCGCGCATGAAGCCGGTCCGCTGGGAGCCGGACATCGCGGGCCGCTGGGAAGCCGCGGCTCGCGACGTTCGCCCGGTCGCGGACACGGAGTTCGATCCGTGGCGACCCGCCGTGATCGCCCGCTGTTTCGACCACATCGCGCGGGCGATCGAGGAGACATCGAGTATCGCCGAGGGGATAAACCTGCGCACCAGTACCTGGAGCTCCGCTCGATGGCAGATTCCGAGGACGCGGAACGTGGACGCGTGAGGTCTCTTGGGAAAGGCGGTAGTGTCCCCCGACGTGGTGGAAATTTCGTAGGAGGCCGCGGCTAGAAAAGGGGCGGACCCGTTCGCGGTGGCTTTCGGTCGACAGTTCGAGGCCTCGCCGAAGGCTTCGGAGCGGCAGGTTGCCGCGATGGTGTCAGGCGCTCGCGCCGCGTGAAGGTGCCGGGTGGCGACTTGTTGAAAACCGACCTCGTCGCCCGAGTATTGCGTCATCCCGTTCCTGCTACCGCTGACGAAGGTCGGCCTGAAGGCGGGCAGCCCTGGGAGCGCGAAGATTCAGGCGAAGGGCGGCGGGACGAACTTGCATCTGCCAGCGCTGCCGCTCACAACGCCCGTGCGTGTACAGCTGCTGCAGAGCAGCAGCAGCGCGTGCTGGGTCGCGACCTACAGCACGGCGAAAACGAACACCGCGACCGAGTTCAAGGCGAAGTCGGATTAGCGATAGCAGCCTGCGAGATTCGGTCAGCGAGACGACCTCGCGGTCGAGATCGCCCGCTTCAGAACCTTCCGTTTCTGAGGTCCCTCGGACGGCGCGGACAGCCCGCGAATTTGCGAATCTTTCGGGGACCTATTTCGGGTGGGTCTCGTGAACACCTCGCATCCGCCTCGGCGGACGGTTGGACCCGGCGAGTTCGAAGGATCGAACATTACCCCGAGCGGCGCGGTAGGACGAGAATCTGTCCGGTCATCTCCGGCTGGTGCATCGTGCAATAGAACGTGAAGAGCCCCTCGTCGTGAAACGTGAAGACGTAGGTCGTCTTCCGCAGTGCCGGGAGAAGGGCTTTCATGAGCACATGACCGTCAGGACCGGCGAGCATGAAGTCGTGGTCGTCGTCGGGCTGGAGGTTCCAGAAGGTGATCTCGGTCGGCTCGTCCCGATGGACGGCGACGAAGACGGGCGAGAACGCATAGACCTCCCCGAAGCGGTTAACGGTCGCCCGAGGTCCCGTCTCCTTGATCGCGACCGCCTCGGTCAGCACGGTGATGCCGGCAGCGGCGGCACCTCCCTCCGCGACCGTCACCACCCGCGAGCCTGCGGCGTCAGGTAGGTAGCTCGATTCGGGCAACCGGGTCGGTTTCGGCGTCGCGGCAAGCGAGAGGGTCGCCAGCAGCACTACGAGCACACGATCACGCACCAACATCGCGGGTTCCTCCTCTTCGGCGTCCAGATGGACCCGAGCGTCAGGCGGGCGGTACACCTCGTGGCGGTGCTTGTCCCCTCGGGCTCCGACGAGGATGCCCGCCGTTCGCATCCAAAGCGCACGGTAGCCACGCAGCGACAGCGCTGACCTCTCGCTCCTACTCGCCGCCGATCTTTCTTCCTGAACTGTCGCCCTGGTAATCGCGAATTGCGCTGTGCCCAGCGGTCGCGCATTCGTCAATTCGGGATCGGTCGGACGGTGCGGATCGAGCGGGTCTCCCATCCGACTGACTGTAGGAGCGGCGCCCTATGACCATCGAGGCTGCTTGCGCTATCGTCACCTCGGCGGCGATGCGCGCCCCGACAGGAGGCCACGTGCAGGAGCCCGAGACGCACTACACCCGAGGCAAAGAGGGACACGTGGCGTATCAGGTCGTGGGCGACGGTCCCTTCGATGTCGTCTTCATCCCAGCGTGGAATACCAATGTCGACGCCATGTGGGAGGAGCCGACGCTGGCCCGCTTTCTGCGCCGCCTCGGCACGTTCAGCCGGCTCATCTGCTTCGACAAACGCGGCACGGGAGTCTCCGACCCGGTGCCCTTGGGCGCTATACCAACGCTGGAGCAATGGAACGACGACGTAGGCGCGGTGATGGACGCCGTGGGGTCGCAGCGGGCGGCGCTCCTCGGGCACGGCGAGGGGGGACCGATGGCGACCCTCTTCGCCGCGACCTATCCCGAGCGCACGTCGGCGCTGGTCCTGGTGAACACCTTCGCCCGGATGCTGCGAGACGTTGACTATAGCATCGGGTATCCCGCTGATCGGGTGCCGACCTTCCTGGCGCGCTTCAAGGAGGCGTGGGGGACCGGGAAGACCGTGGACGTTGTTGCTCCCAGCGTCGCTCACGACGAGCGCTTCCGGCGTTGGTACGGTCGTTACGAGCGATTGGCGAATGGGCCGGGGGCACTTGCGGCGATGTACGCCACGATGTTCGAGATCGACGTGCGCCACGTCCTCCCGACCATTAGGGTGCCCACGCTCGTCCTCCACCGGAACGGGGATTGCAACATCCGGGTTGGTCACGGGCGCTACTTGGCCGAGCACATCCCGGCGGCGAAGTACGTCGAGCTACCGGGCGAGGATCATGTCTTCTACGTGGGTGACACCGAGACCATGCTCGGGGAGATCGAGGAGTTCCTCACGGGCGCTCGCCCTACGCCGGAATCCGACCGGGTCCTGGCGACCGTGCTGTTCACGGACATCGTAGGCTCGACTGAGCGGGCCGCTGCGCTCGGGGACGCCGGGTGGCGCGATCTCCTCGGTACGCATCACGAAGTCGTCCGGCGTGAACTCCAACGGTATCGCGGGCGCGAGATCGGAACGACCGGTGACGGCTTCCTTGCGACCTTCGACGGTCCTGCTCGCGCCGTCCGGTGCGCCTCAGCCATCGGGCAGGGTATCCGGCGCCTGGGCATCGACGTGCGGGCCGGGCTGCACACGGGCGAGGTCGAGTACGTTGGCGAGAATGTGGCGGGCATCGCCGTCCATACCGCGGCTCGCGTAGCTGCCCTGGCGGGACCGGGCGAAGTATTGGTGTCCAACACCGTCAAGGATTTGGTGGCGGGCTCAGGTCTCCGGTTCGCGGATCGCGGGATGCACGCCCTCAAAGGGGTTCCTGACGAATGGCGGCTGTTCGCCGTGGAAGGATGAACGCCGAGGATTGAGCGACGGCGCGGATCGAGCGGGGGTGCGGCCTCGCCGGGGCGTTCGTCGGCCTGCGCCTAGTCCACACGTGGGTGCATCCGACGTCGAACGACGTGCCGCGGCGGTCTCGGCGTACGCTTCGAGCGGGCTCGTGCTACTCGTCTTCTGGGTCTCGCTCTTCGCGCAGCTCGTGCGCAGCGGTTAGGCCGCGAAGCCGCCGTCGATCGTCAAGCTCGCGCCGGTGACGTAGCTCGCTTCGGGTCCGGCGAGGAAAGCGACTATCGCGGTGACCTCCTCAGATCTGCGCCATGCCTCCGTCGACGAAGAGCTCCGTGCCCGCGACATAGCTCGATTGGTCCGAGGAGAGAAACACCACGACGTCGGCGATCTCCTCGGGCTGGCCGGTGCGTCCGAGGGGCGTCCCCGCGGCGGCTTGCGCCTCCATCCCGGCGATCTGCTCGTCGGAGAGCTTGAGCTCGCTCTTGTAGGCGGGCGTGATGACGACCCCTGGGCTCACGACGTTCACGCGGATCTTGCGGTCCCTGAGATCGACCGACCAGGTACGGGCGAATGAGCGAAGCGCGGCCTTCGTTGCCGCGTACACGCCGAACGCGGGCATCCCCTTGATGGATGCGATCGAGCCGTTGATCACGATCGACGCTCCGGCGGGCATCAACGGTAGCGCCTTCTGGACCGTGAAGAGAGTGCCCTTGACGTTCACGCCGAAGGTCTTGTCGAAATGCGCCTCGGTGACGTGCTCGAGCGGCACGAACTCGCCGACCCCCGCGTTCGCGAACAGGACGTCGAGTCGCCCCGCTTTCTCGCGGATCGTTGCATACAGTCTGTCGAGGTCCTCGAGATTGGCGACGTCGCCCTGCACGCCGACCGTATCGCCGCCGATCTCGGCGACGGCCGCGTCGAGCTCCGGCTTGCGGCGGCCGGTGATGAAGACGCGCGCCCCTTCGGACGCGAACCGCTTCGCCGTTGCCAAGCCGATGCCGCTGCTGCCGCCGGTCACCAGCGCCACTTTCCCTTCGAGGCTTTTCGTCATGGCTCCTCCAATCCCTCGGGTTCTGTACCGATCGGTAAAGATCATCGGCGGCTTGGACGGCAGATGCAAGTGGAGTATTGTACCGAGTGGTATGAATAAGCCGGGCCGGCCCCGAGCGTTCGATGCCGACGAGGTGCTCGAGCGCGCCATGCGAGTCTTCTGGCAGAAGGGCTACGAGGGGACCTCGCTCCCCGAGCTGACCCGCGCGATGGGCATCAACCGTCCGAGCCTCTATGCAGCCTTCGGCAACAAGCAGCGCCTCTTCGAGAAAGCCGTCGAGCGCTACGCCTCGGGTCCGGCGTCCTACGTCGCGCGGGCCCTCGAGGCGGCGACGGCTCGCGACGTCGCCGAAGGAATGCTGTACGGCGCGGTCGACGTGCTGACGAATCCGAAGAACCCGCGCGGTTGTCTTGCCGTGCAAGGGGCGCTCACTGGCGGCACCGCGGCGGCGACGGTTCGCAAAGGCCTCGCGGAGCGCCGGGGCAAGACCGAGGCCGACCTCCGCCGGCGCTTTCACCGCGCGGTCCGCGAAGGCGATCTTCCGCGTGGTGCCGACCCCGCCGCTCTCGCGCGCTACGTGGCAACTGTCGTTCACGGCATGGCGGTGCAGGCGGCGGGCGGCGCGAACCGTCGCGACCTCCGATCGATTGCCGAAACGGCATTGCGCGCCTGGCCGAAGTGAGCCGATGCGGGCGCATGACAATCGACGTGCGCGCTCTTCGAGAACCGCAGGGCCATATTCGAAGTAAAGGCGAGCGTTTCCGGCTATATGCTGTAGTGGAGACGGGCGATCTCTACTAGAAGGCCTGGCCGGCGAGTTTGACCAAGGGTTTGGTCGATATAGGCCATCGTGGCCGCCAGAAAATCATCCGCAGATCGGACGCGAAGCAGCCGACAGGTCGGCGGATTCCCTCGCGAGTTCAAGCACAGCCCACCCGCGGTTGGGGCAATTAGGCTAGGAGGCAGCTCGGTGGGTTTGTCACGGTGCCCCCGCTTTGGATGGCGGTGCCGTTCTGGAAGAAGTTACCGTTGTCCACGATCACGGTGGCGCTGATGGTGGTGATGCCCGCGGCGGTGTTCTGGGAAATGGTGCTGTTGGTCACCGTCAGTGTGCCAAAGTTGTTGATGCCGATGCTATTGTTGGAGACGTTGGCGTTCATCACGGTCACCGGGGTCGGAATGCTGGCCGACTGACCGATGGCACCATCGCCGCTGTTGCCGCCGATGTCGAGATTCTTGACGGTGAACGCGGCGGTTGCGAAGAACAGCCCCGCGAGTCCGCCGCCGCTGATAGTGATCGTGCCGCCGGCACCGCTGCCATCGATGGTGGTGTCCAGGTCGATCGTCTTCGTGGTGGTGACGGCAATCGTGGCGTTGCCGCCGCAATCGAAGGTGACGGTGCCGCCGCCGGCGAGGCAATCAGTCAGCGCCACCTCCGTGCAGCTCGCACTTGTACCCGTCCCGACGACACAGGCGAGAGCGGACGAGCACAAGCCGCATGCCGCCACGACCAGGGCTGCAAGGAGCCGGATGATCCGCAAGGTCATCGCGTGCGCTCTACGATGGATTTGATGGCAGCAGACAAGGCACGAGTAGCGGACGAGGCAGGTCTAGGGATCATCGATCGCCCGGCTCGACGGCGTCGGCGGCCACGTCGGTAAGGACTAGCCGTGCGCCGCGGCGAGCGTACGGACCTCTTGAAAAAAACAGGCACGCGAACACGGCACTCTTTCTTTGACACTCCCCGAACAGGGAGTGGTTGACGGGGGCGGTCGACGGGGGCGTGCCGCAATGCGTCAAATCGCCCGGTGCGCTCGCACGGCGAAGCACCTTGCGCGCTCCGCGCGGGCGAAGTTCCTAAGGGTGGGGTGGGGTCAGGTCGCGGGGCTGGGGCGTGTGGAGCGCGCGTACCAGCCACACGGGGCCGAGGGTGAAACCGTTTCACTTCTTGGCGGGAAACGGCGGGTCGTTCGGGACCGTCTCGGGATCAGCTACCGGTGACGGATCCGATCCGGAACGCCCTGCAGGCACAGCATTTCCCCGGCCCTTGCTGCGATTGCCGCCGAAGGTACTCACTGGGGTTCGATTCCCCCCGCCCCATTTTCCAACTCGGCGGCTTCATAGCAACCCGGAGATGGGGCATCTCGTCCGCAGCGACGAGCCCGGCGCGGGTGCTAACCCTTCCCACGCGCGACGAAGCGTCCGTCCCGCGTGTCCACCTGCACGAGCTCGCCCGTCTCCATGTACGCCGGGAGCTGGATCACGAGCCCGGTCTCCAGCGTGCCCGGCTTCGTCTGCGCGGACGCGGTCGCGCCCTTCAGCGACGGCGCCGTCTCGACCACACGCAGGACGACAGTGTTCGGGAGATCGATCGAGATGACCCGTTCGTTGAAGACAACGGAGCGGATGCCCGCGAGCCCGTCGGTCAGGTAGCCGGCGGCGTCGCCCACCTCGTCGGTGGAGAGCGCGAACTGCTCGTAACTCTGCGTGTCCATGAAGTGAAAGCCGTCGGCGTCGCGGTAGAGGAACTGCACCGGACGCAGCTCGAGGTTCGGCTCATCGACGCGGTCGCCGCCGCGGAACGTGCGGTCGAACACCTGCCCCGTTCGCAGGTTCCGGACCTTCACCTTCGTGAACGAGCTCGCCCCGCGCGCCGAGGGCGTCTGCACGAAGACGTCGAGGATCACGTACGGGTCGCCGTCGACGAGGATCCGGAGGCCGCGCTTGAAGTCGCCGGTGGAGAGCACGCCCGCGCTCTAGTCCGGCGGCAGCCCGCCCGCAAGCGCGAAGGCGAGTACCGACGACCGCGTTTGAAGATCACAACAACGCGCGAGTAAGTCGAACGACTGCGCGGCACGGACTCTCACTCGGGGGTGTCCAATCTGATCTTCGGCACCGGGTCCCGGGGTAGCGCCGGGGCGTCGTGCTCGATCGCCATAACGCTTGCCGGCGATGCAACGACCGGGTGACGTGGTGATTCGCGCCCCTCGGAACCGCGGCGAGTCGTTTCGGGGGTTCGATTCCCCCCGCCACTCTCATTTCGTCCGGAGAAGTTCAGTATGGTGAGCGGCTGGCAGCCGGAACCGTTCCGGCTTTTCCGGGTTGGACTGGGGTTCCGGGGGTCATTCCGGGATCGTCCGATCGGGGGAAAATGTATGAAACATGGCCAAAGCTATGACCGACGCGACTTCGTCGAGTGACTTCGTTTCAGCTTCCCAAGCTGGACGTCGCCGGTTCGACCCCGGTCGCCCGCTCTCTCTAAGGGCCGTGATTCGTCACGGCTTTCTCGTTCGGCCCCTCCGAGCGCCTCGGTAGCAGCCGCGATTTCTCAATCGCGGAAGCCTCGCAAGGACGCGCCCTTAAGCATTGAAAAACACGAGATTCGCGAATCGGGGCGGTGGAAGGTTGCTACCGCTTTTGCTACCGCCTTAAGCCGGGTCGTCGCACGGAATGTCTCGTGTCATCGGCCACTACTACTGTTGGGCGGGCCCTAGCCTGTAGAGGTACCACAGCCCCGCACGCTTGATTCGGTACTCCACGAGGTCGGTGCTGACGCCGAAGTGCTTCGCGATCTGTGCCGCCGATTGTCGCTTGCCGAGCCGCGCGCGAACGGCGTGCCGCGGAACAAGGATCGCGGCGCCAATGTAGAATGCTTCCTGCTCCTGTCCCTCGAAGTAATCCCGGAACGTCACGCCTTCCTGGTGGCTGAGCTGCGTCATCTCGTGTCCGAGGAGCACGTGGCAGTACTCCTCCATTAACGATGCTCGCTGGCGTTCGCGATTGTGTGCTGAGTTCAAGACGATCAGCCAATGATCGTGTTCGTCGAGTGGTATCGTCACCGCTGACCAGTACGCAGCACCTTCGCGTATCAGATGATCGAACGCATCGCGCGGAACACCGTGGATCTGTCGGGCGAGCGCTACGCTGACGCCGCGTATTTTCAGATCGAACGGTTCAACAGGATCATCTGTCACCTAGGTCGTGACGGATACTCTCCGCGATGGCTTCCCACTGATCGCGAGGGATCGGACCGTGCTCCGTGACTTGAGAAGCGCGGGTCTTGTTAGTCGGCGGCCATGTGGGCGGACCGACGTCCTGCACTCCTTCCATCCGGCTACGCGGCCGGCTTCCAGTCGATGAGGCGCCGCTCCGCGGCATCAGCGCGTCGAAGCACGAGGCGGTCGCCGTGGACATGGACCGTCGTCCCGGCCTGCCACTGGAGGTTCCCGACCCGGACTATCTGACCGCGGACGCGGCAACGGAAGCTGATGTCATCTCGGTCGACGAAGCTGACGTGCTCGAACGTGAGGAACATGAAGTCCTCCGCCATGCCCTTCTCGGCGGTCAGGCTCGCGCCCCGCAGTCCCGAGCTGAAGACGACGCCCGCGACCCAGCCGTGGCTAGGCCCGCGAGCTAGGTGAATTCGCGTCGGTCCAACGTTCTCGCAATGTGCAGTGCACCCCCGACAGCCAGTACACCGGCACAGCCGCGCTGGATTGGTCGCGTCCGAAATCGGCGTTTCGCGCGCCGGATCGGCGATGTTATCCGATCTCGCGCGCGCACGGGCGGGAGCGCAGGGATGTCGCACATGCCGCCCCCACGCTGTCTCGATTTCCCGCATCCGTCCGTGTGCGGATGGCGGGCGGGCATCGGCACGCCCCTTGCCGCGTGCGGGGCATGCTACCGAAGAGGCGTATCCTCGGTCTTCTGAGCTGCCTGTTCGCTACCGCTGCTCTCGCGCTTCCGGATCTTACCCCGCAGAACGGCATCTACAGCATCACCCTCGACACCAGCCCGGTTCCGCAGGGTGACGTGGACGACGGCTGCGCCGGGGCCACGACGGGACGAACGCTCGTCCGCTTCGGCGTCCGGACGACGAACATCGGCTCGGACCCCCTCGTCTTCGGCGACATCGGATGCCCCGATAACTGCGCCACCAACTCGGGCGCGGTCTGCGCGAATCCGGATTTCATGTGCAGCATATCGGGGACCCCCCGCGCCGTTTTCATCAGCTCCGCCCGGTACGAGCTCCTCGACATGGCCGGGGACATCGTCGCCGTCGGCGCCAAGCGGGACTACTGCTTCAACGACGATGGGTGCACGCCGCCCGCTCAGCCAGTCTTCACCGACTGCGAGCACAACCAGGGCCTCTCGTCGGGCTGCGAGGACGACTACGAGCCGTACCTGGCCTGCCAGTACATCGACGCAACCGACGTCCCCGGAATCACGACGCGCGCCTTCCGGCTGCGGGTCACTATCGATCCGAACAACATCCTCCCGGACGCTGACCGTACCAACAACGTAGCCGAGGTCGTGCTGCCGGGCTGCGGGGATGGCATCGTCGAAGCCGGCGAGGATTGCGATCCGGGGCCGGTGTCAGCCGCCCCCTGCTGCGATCCGAATTGCCACTTCCTCCCCGCGGGCACGGCGTGCCGTCCGGCGGGAGGCCCGTGTGAGGCGGCCGCGGTGTGCGACGGCACCTCGGACGTGTGTCCGCCGAACCCGCCGGCACTCGACGGGTCGTCGTGTGGCGTGGGCATGTCCCCATGTCTTGACGCCGTGTGTGCTGCCGGCACGTGTGCCAGCCGGCGGGACCCGAGCCAGGGGTGCTTGATCGATGGAGCGTGTGTCCCACCGGATGCGGTCGATTCGAGCGATCCATGCCAGCGCTGCGACGTCACCGCCAGTGCAGAGGCGTGGTCACGGAACCGGGACGCGACGCCCGACGGCGTACAGTGCGAAGTCGCCTACGTGACGGCCGTGGCCCAGGCGAGCGCGTGCCCCGCGCGCACGGTGGCCGCCGTCGGCCGCCGGCTCCGGCACGCCGGCGAGATTGCCGCCCGGCTCACGAGCGCGGAGGCCCAAGCGGCGCGTGCACTCCGCCGGCGGCTCCTGCGCCTGTCGAAGCAGGTTGCGCGGCGTTTCACTGGCTCACCGGGGTGCCGGCCCGAGGCAGCCCTTGCCGAACTCGGCATTCTCCAGGAGCAGATCCGCGCGATGGCCGCCGTGACGCCTCGTTAGATAGTCTCGCGTCCGGTATGTAGAGCTATGCCAGCCGCCGTGCTTTCGCGGCACTAGTGGAGTCGCCGGAGATTCGCAGGGCGTTGGTCCAGAGCCGGAGCAGCATTTCGGCCAGGGCGTCGAAGGACATGTCAAGGCCGTAGACGAAGACGAGGCTCGCCATTCGGCTCACCATGCCGTTCATCGCGTGGGCCGTGCCGAACGAGTCGAGGGTGGGGTCTGCGAGCCCGCGCGCCTGGAGTCGGGCTATCGCGGCAGCGTTGCGCTCGGCGAACGCGTGGGCGCGTTCCAGGCGGAGCTGCAAGAAGCGCTCGTTGGTCAGGGCGACCTGCTCCATCAGGATCATGAGTCGAGCGTTTCGACGGTACGCCCTGAGGTAAGCGCGGTTTGCGGCGTCGATCACGGCCCGCGGGTCGTCGGAGTCGGTGATCGCCGCGAGCCGCGGATGGAGTGTCTCCTCGTGGACCTCGGCCATCAGGGCGGCGAACGCGTCTTCCTTGGTCTTGAAGTACGTGTAAAAGGAGCCGGTCGCGACGCCGGCTTCTGCGCAGATGTCGACGATCCGCGCTTCGAGGAACCCGTCGCGCTCGAACACGGCGCGTGCGGCGCGCACCAGCGCCGCCCGGCTCCTTAGGCCGCGCGCGCTTGCCGGCGGCCGGCCTGTACGCGACGGCAAGGTCTCGGCGGCCCTCGCCTGGCCGGTCGAAGCTCGCGAGCGGGGCATCCACCGCGATTCTACTTGCATTCGAATTCGGATTCAAGTACCGTGGTACTCCCTGATGGAGCTTGCCGACCGGCACGTCGTGATCACGGGCGCCGCTCGCGGTATTGGACGCGCGCTCGCATTCAGGTTCGCCGCCGAGCGTCCGCGCGCGTTGGTAGTCGCGGATCTCAACGGGCCGGAAGCCGAGGCGGTTGCACGCGAGATCGGGGCGGTCGCCGCACAGGTCGACGTCACGCGGGAGGGCGATGTCCGCGCGCTGATTGATGGCGCACAAGCGAGAAACGGCCCGATCGATCTGTTCTGCTCGAACG
>Ga0070731_10004122_pt1 | contig 12675 bp, 13 predicted proteins | sample Coa_R1_2_FD_66448 | JGI IMG/M metagenome (GOLD analysis project Ga0070731, IMG submission 66448) | Surface soil microbial communities from Centralia Pennsylvania, which are recovering from an underground coalmine fire - Coalmine... | ecosystem: Environmental > Terrestrial > Soil > Unclassified ... | reverse complement strand
CGGCGTCGTCGACCAGAAACGGGCGTGGCGGCCCTGGGTCGCGACCGCGCTGCTCCTGATCGCGCTCGCGACCGCCGGCGTCGCGGTCGCGAGGCCGCGCGCGCACCTGACCGTGCCGGAGCAGAACGCGACGATCGTCCTCGTCGTCGACGTCTCAGGGTCGATGCGCGCGACCGACGTCAAGCCGTCGCGCCTCGACGCCGCCGTGGCGGCGATGCAGGAGTTCGTTCACAAGCTGCCCAAGAACGTCAAGATCGGGCTCGTCGCGTTCAGCTCGACCGCCGAGGTGCTGACGAAGCCCACGACCGACCGCCAGGCGATCGAGGACGGTCTCAGCTACCTCTCCCCTGAGGCGGGCACGGCGCTCGGGGACGGCCTCCTTGCGGGCTCGCGGCTGATCGTCAGCTCGCTGGCCGCGGTCGGCGTGCACCACGTCGGGGGCAGGTTCCTGCCGGCCGCGATCGTGCTCGAGTCCGACGGCGCCCAGAATCGCGGCATCGCGACGCCGCAGCAGGCCGCGGCCTACGCGAAGAAGAACGGAATCCGGATCTACGGCGTCGCGCTCGGGACGCCGAACGGCAAGGTCGTGTTCGGGTTCGGTCTCTACCAGAACTCGATTCCGGTCCCGCCGGACCCGACGACGGTGCGCTACGTGTCGCGTGCGACCGGAGGGCAGTCGTACGACGCCCAGAACGCCGGCAAGGTGATCTCGGTCTACAAGACGCTCGGCTCGAGCATCGGCCGCCGCACCGAGCTGCGTGAGATCACCTCCTGGTTCGCGATCGCCGCCGCGGCCTCGCTGATCGCGGCAGTCGGCGTCTCGCGGCTCTGGTCGTCGCCTTTGCCCTAGGGGCTCAGAGCCCGCCGACCGCCGTCACGCCGAGCAGGAGGAGCGACAGTGCCGAGGTGGCGAGCACCGTCGCGGCGGCGAGGACGTTGAACACCGGCCCGTTCGCGTAGCCGCCCATAAGCTCTCGATTGCTCGCGAGCCGCCAGACGAAGAAGAGCGTGATCGGGAGCAGGACGCCGTTCACCACCTGGACGGCGACGAGCAGGCTGATCACGGGCACGCCGGGGATGAGCGCGACGACCGTCCCGATCAGGATCAGCGCCGTCACGACGCCGACGAAGACCGGTGCGTCGCGCGGATCGTGCCGCATCCCCTTCTCGAACCCGAACGTCTCGGCGACCACGTACGCGGCCGTGACCGGCAGGATCGCCGCCGCGAGCAGGCTCGCGCCGAGCAGCCCGACGGCGAACAGCACCTCGGCGTAGCGGCCCGCGAACGGCGCGAGCGCCTTTGCCGCGTCGGCCGCGTTCTCGACCGTCCGGTGTCCGTGGACGAACAGTGTCGCGCCCGTCGCGATGATGATGAAGCCCGCGACCAGGTTCGCGAACACGGAGCCCGCCGCGACCTCGGCCCGCTCGGCCCCGAGCTCCTCGGGGCCGATGCCGCGCTCGACGACCGCCGACTGGACGTAGAGCTGCATGAACGGCGTGATCGTCGTCGCCGCGGTCGCGATGAGCAGATAGAGGTACGTCCTGTTCGTCTCGATGTGCGGCACGACTGCGGCGCGGGCGACCGAGTCCCAGTCCGGATGCGCGAGGATCGCCGCGACCGGATAGGCGAAGAAGGGAATCGTCATCAGCACGAACACCCGCTCCGCGGTCTTGTACGACCCGCGCACGACGAGCAGCCACACGACTGCGGCCGCGATCGGCACCGACACGTACCTCGGCACGTGGCCGAGCGACAGGGCGGCGCCGATGCCGACGAACTCGCTGATGCAGATGCCGAGGTTCGCGACGAGCACCGACAGCGTCGAGAAGCTCGACCAGCGCACGCCGTACTGCTCCCGGATCAGCTCGGCCAGGCCCTTGCCGGTCACGGCGCCCATCCGTGCCGCCATCTCCTGGACGACGATCAGCGAGACGGTGATCACCACCATCAGCCAGAGCAGGTCGTAGCCGTACTTCGCCCCGACGGACGCGTACGTGGCGATGCCGCCCGCGTCGTTGCCTGCATTGGCGGCAATCAGGCCCGGGCCGAGGAAGCCGAGCGCGGCGAGCAGCCGCGTCGTCGCGCGGCTACGCGGGCGGAGCCGGCGGCCTGGGAGCCGGCTGCGCGCAGCGACGACTGTGGCACGTACTGAGCGCGCCATCGAGATCGCCCGTTTGCAGGGTGGCCGACATCCCGGGGGGATGGTACGGCCTCGAGGCAGGGGTCGTGTGTGTTTTCCGTTTAGTCGTCGCCGAAGAGGCCGAAGCGGCGCCGCCAGCCCCTCGGGACGACGAGCTCGAGCACGTCGTCGACGGTGATGACGCCGATCAGCCGCTCGTCGTCGTCGGTCACCGGAGCGACCGACAGGTCGAAGTCCGTCATCAGCCGCGCTACCTCCTCGAGGTCGGCGTCGGCACGCACCCGCTGCGGCGAGCCGGCGACGTCGCCGATCGGAAGGCCCGGGTCGGCGCGGAGCAGGTCGGCGAGCGCGATCGCCCCGGTCAGCCGCTTGCGGGTGTTCATGACGAAGATCCAGGCGAGGGCGTCGGCGGGGACGCGCGAGCTGCGCAGGCGGTCGAGCACCTCGGCCTGCGTCGCCTGGCCGTAGAAGCAGACGAAGTCTGGGCTCATCAGGCCGCCGGCGGTCGCCGCGTCGAAGCCGAGCAGGGCCCGTAGGCGCCGGCGCTGCACGGGCGGCAGCAGCTCGATCACGCGCTCGCGCCGCTCCTCCGGCAGCTCGGCGACGAGGTCGGCCGCGTCGTCGGACTCCATCCGGGCCATCAGCTCGGCGACCTCCTCGTCGGTCCACTCCTCGATGAACTCGCGCTGGTGCTGCGCGCCGAGCTCCTCGAAGACGTCGGCCTCGAGCTCCGGGTCGGAGCCGACCGCCTCGATGATCTCCTCGCCCTCGTCGTGCGACGCGGCCTCGACGAGGTCGGCGAGCTGGGCGGGGTGGAGCCGCGCGAGCTTCGGATGCGGGATCCGTAGCCGGACCGTCGGCACGTGGCCCGTGAACGGCTCGACGCTCGCCCAGTCGAGGAAGCTGCCGGGGCCGATGCCGCGCGCAAGCGGGCGGGGAAGGAGCCGGCGCGCGAAGCCGCGCAGGCCGGTGTCGACGCCGACGACCCGGTACCAGCCCTCGAGCCGCGCGAGCTCGATGTCGTTCGAGCGGACGAGCCGCGCGCCGTCGACGTTGATCAGCTGGCGGTCGAGCACGTCCTTCCGCAGCAGCACCTCTTGCGGGCGGCGCTCGAACGGCCGGAGGTCGAACTGGACGTCGTGCAGCGTCGTCCGGTCGTAGCCGAGCTCGCTCACCGACTCGGCGGGCACGAACACCTCTCGGCCGGCGATCCGCGCGAGCAGGCCGGTGACCGGTGGGTAGCCGTCGTCGCCGAGGCGGACGATCAGATCCTCGAGCCGGCCGACCTTGCCGCCGTCGGCGCTCCAGAGCTCGCCGCCGACGACGCCGGACAGGTGCAGAACGGCAGGCGCCGGCGTCGCGGAAGCCACGCCGACACGATAGACCTAGAGATCCAGGTTCAGCTCGCGCAGCGCGAGGAACACCGCCTCGCTGAACGTCGGGAAGGGCTGGATCACGTCGAGTAGCACGTCGAGCTGGACGCGGGCACGGATCGCGAGCGTGAGCTGCTGGAGCCACTCGCCGGCCTCCGGCCCGACGGCCACGGCGCCGACGATGGTGCGCGTCGCCGGGTCGGCGGCGACCTTGACGAAACCGTCGCGCTTCGGCCGCTCGTACGTGGCGAGACGGGAGGTCGACGTGAGCCGCCACGTGGAGATCGTCCCTTCGAGCGCGCCGACGGTCGCCACCTGCGGGTCGGTGAAGATCACCGCCGGAATCGCCCGGTAGTCGGCACGCGTCTCGCGGCCGGCGATGTCGGCGGCGGCGATTCGCGCGTGGTACTTGCCGACGTGCGTGAAGAGCGCGATGCCGGTCACGTCGCCGATCGCCCACACGTTCTCGCCCGCGCGCATGCGCTCGTCGACCTCGATCCCGCGCTCGGAGACTTCGAGCGCGAGCGGCTCGAGCCCGTCGAGGTTCGGACGCCGGCCCGTCGCGACGAGCACGCGCTCGTGGCGGCGAAGCTCGTCGCGGTCGACCGACGTGTTCACGCGCACGTCGACGCCGTCGTCGCGTAGCGCCTGCGCGACGAGCGCGACCGCCTCGGCATCGATGTTGGCCAGCAGACGCGGGCCCTGCTCGACGAGCGTGACGCGCGAGCCCGCGCGCGCGTAGAACTGGGCGAGCTCGCAGCCGACGGGGCCGCCGCCGATCACGAGCAACGACTCCGGCAGCTCGGTCGACTCGGTCGCCTCGACGTTCGTCCAGAAGTCGATCGCGTCGAGGCCGGGAATCTCCGGCACGGCCGCCGAGGACCCGGTCGCGACGACCAGCCGGTCGTACGGAAGCTCCGCGCCGTCGACCCGGACGACTCCGGGCTCGGCGACGACGCCGTCGCCTCGCAGGAGCGTGCAGCGCCGCGCCGCCAGCCACTCGACCTGCGACGTGTCGTCGCGCTCGGCGACGACGTCGCGCCAGGCGAACGTGGCGGGGACGTCGAGCTCGGCCGGGTGGATCCCCGGAGCCCTTCGTGTCGCCGCGACGAGCTCGACCGCCCGCAGCATCGTCTTGGTCGGCATGCACGCCCAGTACGAGCAGTCGCCGCCGACCAGCCGCCGCTCGACGAGCGTCAGCTCGGCCTCGTCGTCCAGCCGGCGGAGGGCGCCGACGAAGTGCTCGCCGGTCGACCCCCCGCCGAGGACGACGACCCGCACCGCTAGGTGAGGCCGTTCGCCTTCAGGAACGCCTTCGCGACGGCGTCGGGGCTCTGCTTGTCCACCTCGACCGCCTTGTTCATCGCGATCATCGCCGGCAGCGTCAGCTTCGCCGAGACGGCGTTGACCGTGCTCGCGAACGTCGAACCGGCCTGCTGTGCGACGGTCGCCTTCACGATCGGCGCGACGTTCTGGAAGCCGGTCACGTGCTTCGGGTCGGCGAGCACCGTGTACTTCGACGGCTTGCTCAACGGGGGATCGGTCGAGAAGACGTCGGCGGCCTGCACCTTGCCCTGGTCGAGCAGCGTGTACGCGGAGATCGCCGCGAGCGGCACGAACGTCGGACTTCCGATCCCGTACTGCGTCTTGTAGCCGACGAGGCACGTGTTCCGGGTCTGGCACTCGGGGAAGCCGGCGAACTTGTACGAACCGATCTTCTTCAGGTCGCCGATCGACTTGAGCCCGTACTTCTGCGCCGTCGCGTTCGTGACGGCGATCACGTCCGTGTCGTAGAACGGCGTCATGTTCAGGAGGGTGAAGCCCTTCGAAGCCTCGAGTTGCTTCGCCTCGTTGAAGGTCGCCTGCGCGGTCTTGCCCGAAAAGGTCTTGTGGAACACGTCCTGGACGATCACGCCCGTGTACTCGGGATAGAAGTTGATCTTGCCGCTCGTCAGCGCCGTCTGGATCAGCTCGGTCGACCCGAGGCTCCCCTTGTTGCTGACCTTGAACCCCTTCGCTTCGAGCGCCTGCTGGTAGAGCGCACCGAGGATGTACTCCTCGGGGAAGTTCTTCGTCCCGATCACGATCGTCGGGCTCGCGTTCGTGGCCGGCCGGGCGGCCCCGGCGAATAGTCCGATCACGATCGCGACCCCGAGAGAGATTGCGAACGCCGCCTTCGCGGCCCTGCGTGTGTGCTTCCTGATCACAGAAGCTCCTTTCGGTTGTCACTTGGACCCTACGTGTGGACGACTCTGGGTGTCACGACTCGTTGCAACGCGAGCAGCACCAGCCATACTCCCGCCGAGAGCGCCATGACGCAGTAGCAGGCGCCGAGCACGCCCTCCAGCCGGTAGCTCGCCTGGTTGACGATCACGGCGCCGAGCCCGCCGCCGCCGGCAATCGCGGCGATCGGCGAGGTCGCGACGACCGTGACGGCTGCGATGCGGATGCCGGTGAAGAGCAGCGGCAGCGCAAGCGGCAGCTCGACCCGCGTGAGGATCTGCAGGCCGGACATGCCCATGCCGCGCGCGGCGTCGGTGACGTCGCGGTCGACGCCCTCGACGGCACCGTAGGCGTTCGTCAGCATCGGGCCGGTCGCGAGCACGGCGAGCGCGACCATGTTGTTGACGAACCCGATCCCGAAGACGGTCAGGAAGATCGCGATCAGGAGCACGATCGGCAACGCGCGGCCGATGATCGACGCGCTGATCGCGACCGTCGAGCCGCGGTGGAGGTGACCGAGCAGGATCCCGATCGGCAGTGCCGCCGCGGCACCGAGCCCGAGCGCGGCACCGGCGAGCTCGAGCTGCTGCATTGCCTTGTGCGCGAGAAAGCCCGGGTTGTCGGCGATGAACCGAAAGCCGTCCACGAACGTGTGCGCGTTCGCGGTGTCGTACAGGAGCGAGATCATTGCGCCCACCGCACGAGGATCCGCCGCGCGGCGACGAGCACGAGGTCGAACCCGAGCGCGAGCCCGACGACGAGAACTCCGGCCGAGTAGATCTCGGTCTTGAACGGCGTCGGCAGCTGCAGCGCGTAGAAGATCGGATATCCCAGCCCTCGGTCGCCGACGAGCGAGGCGACGGTCGCGATCGCGACCGTCGAGACGACTGCGATCCGGAGCCCACCGATGATCGACGGCAGCGCGAGCGGCACCTCGACCCGCCACAGCATCTGCCGCGGCTCGAGCCCCATCCCGCGCGCCGCCTCGAGCACCTCGGGCGGCGCCGAGCGCAAACCCGAGACGATGTTCGGATAGAGGATGACGAGCGAGTAGCCGACGAGCGGGATGACGACCGTCGTGTTCGAGAGCCCGAAGTAGGCGATCAGGATCTCGAACGCGACGACGCTCGGGATCGTGTAGATCAGGCCCGCTGTGATCGCGATCGGCTGGTCGAGCACGCGGAGCCGGTGCGAGACGAGCGCGAGCGCGAACGCGATCGCGAACCCGATTGCGACCGCGATCACCGTCAGCTCGACGTGCTGCACGAGGTGCGGCTCCAGCGTGTCGCCCCAGTGCTGGCGTACCCAGCCCCAGCAGAAGAAGTGATTGCCGGTCACGCAAGCGCTGCCCTGCCCGAAGTTCGGGATCACAGGGCCGGGGCCGGCTGCAGTCATTGCTCGAGCAGCTCCTCGGTGCGCGCGAGCGTCAGGATGCCGAGCACACGCCCGCCGTCGTCGACGACGAGCACGCGGTCGGCGCCGGCCTCGAGCATCAGCGAGACGGCGTTCCGCGCCGTGTTGCGAGTGGAGACGCGCAGCAGGCTGTCCGTCGCCGGCGGCGCCGGATCGAGCGGGACCTCGTCCAGCCGGCGCAGGGCGAGCCGCCGCAGCGCGCGGTCCTCGCCGATGAAGCGCTCGACGAAGTCGTCGGCCGGGTGGGCGAGGATCGCGTCCGGCGTGTCGTACTGTGCGAGCACGCCGCCTTCGCGCAGGATCGCGATGCGGTCGCCCATCAGGATCGCCTCGTCGATGTCGTGGGTGACGAAGATCACGGTTTTCGCGACCTCGTGATGCAGGCGGCGCAGCTCGAGCTGCAGGCGGTGGCGTGTGATCGGGTCGAGCGCACCGAACGGCTCGTCCATCAGGAGGAGCGGCGGGTCCGCTGCCAGCGCGCGCGCGAGGCCGACGCGCTGCCGCTGCCCGCCCGAGAGCTGCGCCGGGTAGCGCTTGGCGTCCTCCTGCTCGAGCCCGACGAGCTCGAGCAGCTCCGCCGTGCGTGCGCGACGGCGCGCGCGGTCCCAGCCGAGCAGCTTCGGGACCGTCTCCACGTTCTCGCCGACGGTCATGTGCGGAAAGAGACCGACCTGCTGGATCACGTAGCCGATGCCCCGGCGCAGCTCGACGACGGGAAGCTGCGTGATGCTGCGCCCGTCGATGCTGATGTCGCCCTCGTCGAACGGCAACAGGCGGTTTACGAGCTTGAGGGCGGTGGTCTTCCCGCCTCCGGACGGGCCGACGAGGACGCAGAACGTCCCGGCCGGGATCTCGAGCGACAGGTCGAGCAGCGCCGCGGTGTCGCGGCCCGCGTACCGCTTCGTCACCCGGTCGAAGACGAGCTGGGCGGCACCGCTCATCAGCCGGCCGGCTCGACGAGGTCGGGCCGGTTCCTGATCCCGGCCAGGCCGATCAGGCCGCCGACCGCGATCAGTCCGGCGGTGATCGCCATCGCCAGCCGGTAGCCCTGCAGGTCGAGGCGATTGGCGGCGCCGGCGATCGCCGCGCCGACGATCGCGATGCCGAGCAGGCCGGCGACGCGCGCGACCGCGTTGTTGACACCGGACGCGATTCCCGCGTCGTGCTCGCCGGCGTCGGCGAGGACGGTCGAGGTCAGCGGCGCGACGATCAGCGAGAGCCCGATCGAGAAGAGGACCAGGGGCGGGAGGAGTTGTGTCCAGTAGTCGAACCCGGGCGAGAGCTCGCGCAGCCAGACGAGGCCGGCGGCGCAGATGAGCGGGCCGATCCCCATGAAGTACCGCGGGCCGAGCCGCATCGACAGGCGGCCGACGCGCGGCGAGAGCACGAACATGACGACCGTGATCGGGACGGTCGCGAGACCGCTGCGGAAGGGCGAGTAGCCGGCGAGCTGCTGGAGGAAGAGGACGAGGAAGAAGGTCAGCACCGAGAGCGCCGCGTACACGGCGAGCGTCTCGACGTTCGCGAACGTGAAGTTCCGAAGCCGGAAGAGGCGAAGCGGCAGCATCGGCGCGGCGTCGTGGCGCTCCCACGCGATGAAGGCGCCGAAGAGCGTCAGCCCGCCGAACAGCGTCCCGACGATCAGGGGGTCGCCGAAGCCGCGCTGCGGCGCCTCGATCAGCGCAAACACCGGCCCGGCGAGGCCGAGCACGCAGAGCAGCCCGCCGACGACGTCGACCCGCGCGTGCTCCTGTGCGTGGCCGCGACCGGGTAGCGCCCACTCGACGAGCGCGAGCGTGGCGGCCGCGAGCGGCGGGTTGATGAAGAAGATCGCGCGCCAAGAGGCCGCCGACACGAGCCAGCCGCCGACGAGCGGGCCGATCACGAAGGCGATTCCCGTCCAGGCGGTCCAGGCGCCGATCGCCGCGCCGCGTTCCTCGCCGCTGAAGGTCGAGGTGATCGTGGCGAGGGCGGCCGGCGTGAGCAGCGCGCCGGCCACTCCCTGCAGGGCGCGCGCGAAGATGAGGGCGTTCCCAGTCGGCGCGAGCGCACAGAAGAGAGACGTGACGCCGAATGCCGCGACGCCGATCGCGAACACGCGTTTGCCGCCGAACAGGTCGCCGAGCGAGCCGCCGACCAGGATCAGCGAGCCGAGCGTGAGCAGGTAGGCGTCGACGACCCACTCCTGGAGCGCGAGGCCGCCGCCGAGGTCGCGCTTGATCGCAGGCAAGGCGACGTTGACGACCGTCGAGTCGACGAAGACGATCGTCGAGCCGAGGATAGACGCCACGAGGATGAGCCGCTTGCGCGTCGCGTCGCTCAGGTGATCGAATACTCGCATGCCGGGCTACTCGATCAGAACGCTCGCCGACGTCCCCGACATCCTCGGTGACTACCCGGGCGAGATGCAGCTCTTCACCGCCGAGCTCGCGAACGAGCAGGTGGCGCTCACGTACCGGCGGATGCCGCAGCACACGGGCGGCAAGGGCGGCTACGGCCACTTCCACAGAGAGCAGGAAGAGGTCTACTTCGTGATCAGCGGCCGGCTCCTGTTCAAGCTCGGCGACGACCTCGTCGAGGCGGGACGGGGGACGGCGATCCGGGTCGCCCCCGAGGTCGTACGCTCCGTCTGGAACGACAGGCCGGAGGACGCCGAGCTGATCATCGTCTCGACGCGGATCGACGACCCGCGGGCGGACGTCGAGACGGTGCCCGGCTTCTGGCCTGCGTAGCCTTCGTAGGTGCCTAGTTGGCGCGGGGGAGGAGGCGCCGCCAGCCGCGCGGGCTGCCCGAGCGGAGCGCCTCGAGCCGCGCCTGCATGAGCAGCTTGTTGCTCGTCTCGTCGTTGAATCTCGAGCTCATTGTTCTCTCCTTCTAAAGAATCTTGATATCAAGATTGTAGCCATCAGGATATCTTGACGTCAAGACAATTTGCAAGTACTATTCGCGTGTGGAGAAGGACCGCATCGACGTCTTCCTCGAGCACCTCGAGGGGATCCCGGATCTCGAGTACGAGGTCGAGGGGATCGTCGACCGCATCAACTCGCTGCAGAAGAAGTTCAGGCGCGACCTCGAGCAGACGCTCGCCGAGCACGGCCTCACCTGGGGCGAGTGGAAGGTGCTCGGGAGCCTCTGGCGTTCGACGAACGACGTCCCGCACTGCAGCTCGCCCGGCGAGCTCGCCGCGGAGCTCGAGCTTTCGAGCGGCGCGATGACGAGCAGGCTCGACAAGCTCGAGCGCGCCGGGCTCGTGCTTCGCCGGCCCGACCCCGCCGATCGGCGGGGGGTCAAGGTCGAGCTCACCGAGGCGGGAAGCCGCGCGTGGCTCGAATCGACGAACGCCCAGGCGATCAAGGAGGCGCGCGTCGCCCGCGCGCTCACGCAGGCCGAACAGCGGCAGCTGAACGTGCTGCTCCGCAAGCTGATGCTCGAGTTCGAGTCGTCAGAGCGACTTCGCGAAGCTGCCGCCGCCGAGCAACCGCTCGGCGAGCGCGCTGACGCGGCGGCGTAGCTCCCGGTCCGACGTCACGACCCACACCGGCGCGCCCTCGTTCGCGGCGGCGAGCTCGACGATCTCGTCGTCCGCGCTCCTCTCGCCCTCGAAGACAATGCGCACCTCGTGCCCCTCGCGCTCCCCCCAGGCGCGGACGCGAGCCACGAGCTCGTCGCGGCTCAGGTTCGGCCACAGCGAGCGACGGACGTTCTCGGCATCGACGAGCACCAGCGCCATCACAGCTCGATCGTTGCGGTGCGGAGGCCGGCGCCCGGTTGGCGCGGGCCGAGCGCGTGGAACGGCTCCGGGTCGCGGCGGCCCTCGACGCAGTCGGCGACGTACTCCGCGAGCGCCGGCCCATGCTTGAAGCCGTGCCCGGAGCCGCCGCCGACGAGCCACCAGTCGGGCCGCTCCGGATGGCGGGCGACGACGAAGTGAGCGTCGGCCGTCAGGTCGTACTGGCAGACGCGCGCGCCGACGAGCGGCGCGGCTGCGAGCGCCGGAAAGCGCCGGGCGGCGTACTCGCGTGCGAGCCGCTCGTTGGCCCGGGTCGGGAGGCGCTCGAGCCGATCCGGGTCGACCTCGTCGCCCGGTGAGTCCGGCGCGACCTTGACGCCCATCGCGCCGAGGTCGCCGGTGCCGTAGAATGCACCGTCGTAGTCGCACCAGCCCGGCACGCGCGTCCAGTCACCTGGGGTGCCGAAGAAGAAGACGTCGCGCCTCGTGACCTTCTGCTGCACGAGCCCGGGGAAGAGCCGGGCAAGCCACGAGCCGCAGGCCCAGACGACGACGTCGGCGGCGGGCGGGTCGGCCGGCGTGCGTCGTCCACGCTCGAGCGGGAGCCCGCTCGCGAGCGCCCGCGTCGCACGCCGCGCCCAGAGGACGCCCGCCTCGGGCTCGAGCAGCACCGAGCGGAGATCGTCGCCGCCGAGCGACGGGAACCGGCCGCGCGCCTCCGCCGGCGAGAGCCACTCGGAAGGGATCCCGAGCCGCGCCAGGGTCGCCTCGCTGCGCGCCACGAAGTCGCCGCCGGTGTCGAACCAGGCGACGCCGACGGGCTCGAACAGGCGCTCGCCGGTCTCCCGCTCGAGCTCACGCCAGAGCTCGAGCGAGCGCCGGGCCGAGCGCACGTACCAATCGACGCTGCCGTGCGCGAACCGGAGGAGACGCGTATCGCCGCCCGAGCCCGAGCGGACGTCGCCGGGCGAGTACTGCTCGGCCAGCGTGACGGCGAAGCCGCGCCGGGCGAGCTCGCGCGCGGTCGCGGCACCGAAGACCCCGGCGCCGACGACGACGGCCGTCGTGGTCACGGGCGAGAGCCTAGTGGACGACGCGGGAGCGCACTGCTAGCGTTACGCAACCAGTGGCGACGCTGCACGTGCGGCAGGTGCCGGACGAGCTCTACGAGCTCCTCCGCCGGCGGGCGGAGTCGAACGGACGCTCGATCGGCGCCGAGGCGACGTTCCTCCTCGTCCAGCAGCTCGGCGGCGACCTCCAACTCCCGGCTCGCTCGCTCGGCCGGCGCCGGCGCCAGCGCCGCGAGGGGCTGTTCACACGGTTCACGCAGCAGGCCCGAGCTGCGGTCGTGAACGCGCAGGAAGAGGCCCGCGCGCGGCAGCACGAAGCCATCGGGAGCGAGCATCTCCTCCTCGGCGTGCTCCGCACCGAGACGAGCGCAGGCGCGAACGCGCTGCGGGCGCTCGGTCTCGAGCTGGGCGCCGCGCGTGCCGAGGTCGACCGGCTCTTGGGTCGCGGCGCGCAGCCGTCGCCGCGCGCCCTTCCGTTCACGCCGACCGCCAAGAAGGCGCTCGAGCTCGCGCTCCGTGAGGCGCTCGCATACGACTGCGACTACATCGGCACGGAGCATCTCGCGCTCGGCATCCTCCGCGTCGGCGCGGGCAACGGCCGCGACCTGATCCTCGCGGCGGAGCCCGACGAGGAGCGCGTTCGCCGGTCTCTCGTCTCGGCTGTCGCCTCGCCGCCGCCGGCCGTGCCCGAGCGCTTCCGAGTGCTCGAGCTCGACGGCGACGCC
>Ga0070731_10004121_pt1 | contig 12683 bp, 11 predicted proteins | sample Coa_R1_2_FD_66448 | JGI IMG/M metagenome (GOLD analysis project Ga0070731, IMG submission 66448) | Surface soil microbial communities from Centralia Pennsylvania, which are recovering from an underground coalmine fire - Coalmine... | ecosystem: Environmental > Terrestrial > Soil > Unclassified ... | reverse complement strand
GTGAGGATCTGCCGGCCGCGGTACATGCCGGTCTTGAGATCGATGTGGTGCGGGCGGCGCAATTCGCCCGAGTCCTTGTCTTCGACATAAGTGGGCGCTTTGAGCGCATCTGCCGACCGACGCATGCCGCGTTTGGACGGAGATACTTTTCTTTTCGGCACGGCCACGACGACGTACTCCTCATTTTCGCGGATGGCGGAAAGTGACGGGCTTATAGAAGAACGTCGGGCACGGCGCTAGGGGGCGCGCAGACAGGCATCACGGGCCGCAAAGGTGGCGGCGCGTTGCTCATAGAGCCCGGCGAGCCGCAGCACGACAACACCCGGATGGCGGGCACTGCGCGCTGACGGGTTGGGCAGGACAGCGGTCAGTTCCGCTGCCTGAATCGGGTTGAGGTCATGGGCCGAGATGCCGAAGGCGTACCGGGAGCCCGCTTCGACGCCGAACTCGCCATTCGGGCCCCACTCGGCGATGTTGAGGTAGATCTCCATGATGCGCCGTTTCGGCAGTATGGCGTTGAGCCAAAGCGCCAGCGGAATTTCCAGCACCTTGCGTGCAATGCTGTGGCCCGGCCACAGGAACAGGTTCTTTGCCACCTGCTGGGTGATCGTGGAGGCGCCGCGGGAGTCCTCAACGTCGTCGTCGGATTGCCGCAGCACTTCACGGATGGCGGCGACATCGATGCCGGGATTACGGCAGAAGGTTCCGTCTTCGGCCATGATCACCGTGATCGGCAGTACTGGCGCGATGCGCCGCAGCAGCACAAACGTGCGTTGCACGCGGGCCCCCGTGGCCCAACGCCAAAGCATTGGCGTCGAGACCGGATCGATCACGCGATAAAACGGCGCAACGAGGTAAGGGGCGAGTAGGAAGGCTAAAACCACGATTGCGCAGAATCCAATCAGCCGGCGAAGTTTCGGTACGCGCCACGAACCCCTCCGCCACCTGCGCAACGGCTGCCTTTCTCCGGCCGGCCGCTCTCGCTGCAAAGAAAACACCATGACCGAAGCATTCTATTACGCATTTGCGGCGAAAGCGCTTGCTTAGTCTCACACTCCTTCCGCCCGGGGCAAAGCCGGCCGGCCGCGGATTATGTCGGAGGCTTTGTCGGCCATCATGATCACGCAGGCGTTGATGTGGGCACCGACGAGGTCGGGCATGGCGGAGGCGTCGCAGACCCGCAGGCCTTCGATGCCGCGGACTTTGAGATCGGAATCGAGAACCCCGTCTGGACCCATCGCGCAGGTGCCCGCGGGATGATGGGCGGTGATGACTGTCTTCTTGAGCCACGCGTCGATATCGGCGTCGGACTTTACCTTCAGCCCCGGTCCAATCTCCGCGCCGCGGTAAGGATCGAGCGCCTTGTGGAAGGCGAGCTCCCGGGCACGCTTGAAGCCCTCGCGCAGCGTCGGCAGATCGTTCGGCGCTGTGAAGAATTTGTAGACAATCCGCGGCGCCGCCAGCGGATCGGCGGAGCCCAGCAAAATCTCGCCGCGGCTGTCGGGGTGCAAAAGCGTCGGGCGGATGCCGAAGCCATCGAGAAACGCCGGACGAACGAGTGGAAACCACAAATGCGGGCTAGCCGTCGTTCCGCGGAACATGAACTCGACGTCGGGTACAGCGAGCTCTGGCCGCGTTTTGATGAAGGCATGCAACCCGCCTGGCACCACCGTTCCGGGTCCGGTGCCGAACAAATAGGCGCGGATCATGCTCACGGCCATGCGGTCGAAGCGCATCTCGCGGTGGAACGTGCCGGGATTTGGTCGCGTGTAGGTCATGTACGCGCCGAGATGATCCTGAAGATTCTTACCCACCGGCAGATCAGCGGCGACAGCGATGCCCAAGCTGCGTAGATGCTCGGCGGGCCCGACACCGGACAGCATCAAAAGCTGCGGGGTATTGAAGGCGCCGGCTGCAAGAATCACTTCGCGCGCCGCGTCGGCGCGCTGTGTTGATCCTCCTTGTTTGTATTCGATTCCCCGCGCGCGCGTCCCGTTGACCACGACGCGCGCCGCGTGCGCTTTCGTTGCAACGGTAAGATTGCTTCGTCCGCGCGCTGGTCTGAGATACGCATTCGCGGTGGACGAACGCCGGCCATTGCGAATGGTGAACTGGCCGCGCCCGAAGCCTTCCTGCTGTTTGCCGTTGTAGTCCGTCGTAAGCGGATAGCCATAAGCCTTCGCCGCCGCGAGCCAGGCGTCGTAGAGCGGGTCTTTGGTCTTGGCGAATTCGGTACCAAGCGATCCTTGGCTGCCGCGCCAAGTGTCCGCGCCATTCTCCCAAGCCTCGCAGCGGCGGAAGTACGGCAGTACGTCCGCATAGGACCAGCCGCGTGCGCCCTTCTGCGCCCAGCGATCGTAGTCGCCGGGATTGCCGCGCGTATAGGCCATCACATTGATCGACGACGAGCCGCCCAAGACCTTGCCGCGCATCGCCTCGATGCGCCGGTTATTCAGGTTCGGCTCCGGCTCGGTCTCGTAGCCCCAATCGAACATGCCGTATTCGTGCATGCGGCCCATGCCGAGAGGGATGTGGATATACGGGTGCCAGTCGCGGCCGCCGGCTTCGAGCAGAAGGACACGCGCGGCGCCGTCCTCGCTCAGGCGATTGGCCAGCACGCAGCCGGCGGAGCCGGCGCCGACGATGATGTAATCGTATCCGTTGGCTGCCATCGCACTCCCCTCACACTCTTGCTCGCGAGAAGTGCGGGCTTAATCCCGCGCGTAGCCGATGAGCTTCTTCTTCTTGCGGCCGAGCGTGACCAGGACAGTGGATATTATGGCAAGCACTAACCAGCTTGGCAGCTCGAAAAACGTTCGCGCGTACGGATCCCACGCCCAAAGCGCCTTCGCCTTGAACCAGTCTTGCACTTGGTTGAGGCTGTGCTGGTCGATATCGGCCCACAATTCGTTCACCCGCAAGTAGACGAACTGCTGGTTGGCGATGGATTTTGTCCCGTCATAGACGAGAAACACAAAAGCCATTGCCAGCAAAAACAGTCCAAGGGTGCGAAAGAGGAACCTGATCATGGGCGCCTGCGCGACCCGCCACCGGCAGGTCTCCGCACGCAATACTCTTCTTCGCCCGCTTATTCAATGAGCGCTTGCGAACCCTCCTGTGCTTCGCACTGCAGCGAACGTCGCAATCACCTTATACGAGTCCCCGCGCATCGATTGCGCTTTGACTGCCGGTTTCGCTAAGGTCGCCATCGTCCGGCGTCCGCCGGCAGGGTAGGGAATCGCACAAGATGGCGTCGATAAACGGCGGCAAAAGCGGCAGCCGCTCCAACCGGCCGACTTTCACCGATCAGGAAGCTCTGCTGTTTCACAGCCAGGGCCGGCCCGGAAAGCTCGAAGTCGTGGCCACCAAGCCGATGGCGACGCAACGCGATCTCTCGCTGGCCTATTCGCCAGGCGTCGCTGTCCCGGTCTTGGCGATCGCCGAGGACGAGGCGCGCGCCTTCGACTACACGACCAAGGGCAACTTCGTGGCCGTGATTACCAACGGCACCGCCATTTTGGGCCTCGGCAATCGCGGCGCGCTGGCCGCAAAGCCGGTGATGGAAGGCAAATCGGTATTGTTCAAGCGCTTCGCCGATGTCGACTCCATCGATCTCGAGGTGTCGACCGAAGATGCGGACGAATTCATCAATTGCGTGAAGCTGCTGGGCAAGAGTTGGGGCGGCATCAACCTCGAAGACATCAAGGCGCCCGAATGCTTCATCATCGAACAGAGGCTGCGCGAAATCCTCGATATCCCCGTTTTTCACGATGACCAGCACGGCACCGCCATCATCGCCGCTGCCGGTCTGATAAACGCGTTGGAACTGACCGGCCGCGAGGCGCAAACCACAAAGCTCGTGTGCAACGGTGCAGGCGCGGCTGGCATTGCCAGTCTCGAATTGTTGCGGGCGATCGGCTTTCGTCCCGAGAATCTTATCCTCTGCGACACCAAGGGCGTCATCTACGAAGGCCGCACCGACGGCATGAACCAATGGAAGTCGGGCTTCGCGGTGCCCACAAAGGCGCGCACGCTCGCCGAAGCCCTCGCCGGTGCCGACGTCTTCTTTGGTCTTTCGGTAAAGGGCGCGGTGACCAAGGCCATGGTGAAGTCCATGGCGGACAAGCCGATCATCTTCGCCATGGCGAATCCCGATCCTGAAATCACCGTAGAGGACGTGGCTGCGGTGCGTACGGATGCCATCATGGCGACCGGCCGCTCCGACTACCCGAACCAGATCAACAACGTGCTCGGCTTCCCCTACATCTTCCGCGGCGCGCTTGATGTGCGGGCGCGGGCGATCAACATGGAAATGAAAATCGCGGCGGCGCACGCGCTGGCTGAGCTCGCCCGCGAAGATGTTCCCGACGAAGTGGCCGCGGCTTATGGCGCGCGGCCGAAATATGGACCCGACTACATCATCCCGGTGCCCTTCGACCCGCGGCTGATTTCGGATATCCCGCCCGCGGTGGCGAAGGCGGCGATGGATTCCAAAGTCGCGCGGCGACCGATCGACGACATGGAAACTTACCGGCAGCAATTGCGCAGTCGGCGCGATCCCATCGCCGGTGTTCTCACCGGTGTTTATGAGAGGCTGCGCCGTCGGCCGCGCCGCGTCGTCTTCGCGGAAGGTGAAGAGGAGCAGGTGATCCGGGCGGCCGCGAGCTTCGTGCACCAAGGTCTGGGCAGTGCGCTTCTGGTTGGCCGTGAGGGGCCGGTGCGCGAGACCGCACAGGCGCTCGGCGTCGAGCTAGGCAGCGGCATCGAGATCATCAATGCGGCTTTGTCGAAGCGCAACGCCGCCTATGCGGCGTATCTGTACGAGCGGCTGCAGCGTCACGGTTACTTGCAGCGCGACTGCCAGCGGCTGGTCAACCAGGACCGCAATCACTTTGCCTCCTGTATGGTTGCGCTTGGCGACGCTGATGCCATGGTGACCGGCGTCACCCGCAATTTTTCCGTTGCCCTCGAGGATGTGCGCCGTTGCATCGATCCAAAGCCCGGCCATCGCGTCATGGGCGTATCGCTCGTGATCGCGCGCGGCCACACGGTGCTGGTCGCCGACACGGCGGTGACCGAGATGCCCGACGCGAACGACCTTGCCGAGATTGCCATCGAGGCCGCAGGCGTAGCGCGCACATTCGGCTACGAGCCGCGGCTGGCGCTGCTCGCCTTCTCGACGTTCGGCCATCCGGCGGGCGAGCGTTCCGAGCGCGTGCAGGAAGCCGTGCGTCTGCTTGACCAGCGGCACGTCAATTTCGAATACGACGGCGACATGGCGGCCGACGTAGCGTTGAACATGGAGCTGCGCGAGGCTTATCCGTTCTGCCGCCTGTCAGGACCGGCCAATGTCCTGGTCATGCCGGCGTTCCACTCCGCCTCGATCTCCACCAAGATGCTCATGGAGCTGGGCGGCGCGACCGTCATCGGTCCCATGCTGGTCGGTCTCGATCGCTCGGTGCAGATCGTGCCGCTGTCGGCAAACGACGCGCAGCTTGTCAACATGGCGGCGATCGCCGCCTTCAACGCCGGCGGCTGACGCGAGACTACGGGAAGCCGTATGCAGAAACGCAAACTCGGAACGGCGGGCCCGGAAGTTTCTCTCGTCGGGCTCGGCACCAATAATTTCCGCGGCCGCATCGATTTGGCGGCTTCACGCCTGGTCATCGACAAGGCGCTCGATCTCGGCATCACGCTGATCGATACGGCCGATGTGTACGGCAACAAGGGCGGCTCGGAGGAAGTTTTGGGCAATGTCCTCGGAGCGCGCCGCAAAAAAATCGTTCTGGCGACCAAATTTGGTCTGCCGATGGATGACGCGGGAAAGCTTCGTGGTGCATCGCGCCGTTACATTATGCAAGCAGTCGAATCGAGCTTGCGGCGGCTGAAGACAGACTGGATCGATCTTTATCAGTTGCATCTACCCGATGGGGTGACTCCATTCGAAGATACTCTGCGTGCCCTCGATGACCTCGTGAAGGCCGGGAAGGTTCGCTTCATCGGATGCTCGAACTTCGTTTCCTCGCAACTCGAAGACGCACGGCGCGCGTCTGCGCGCAATCACATCACGTCATTTATTTGCTGTCAGGAAGAATACAGCCTGCTCGAACGCGGGCTGGAAAAGAAACTGGCTCCCGACATCCGCAAATATGGGTTGGGCCTGTTGCCGTATTTTCCGCTCGCCAGCGGATTGCTGAGCGGCAAATATAAACACGGCGCGCCGTTACCGGCGGGTTCACGCCTCGCCAACGATCCGCCCCGCGGCGGCCACGTCCTCAGCGAGCGCAACTGGCGAATTGTCGAGGCGCTGTCGGCATTCGCGGCAGCGCGCGGACATACGCTGCTCGAACTGGCCATGAGTTGGCTCGCCAGCCGGCCACTTGTTTCCAGCATCATCGCCGGCGCCACAAAGGCGGAGCAGGTCGAACAGAACGTCGCCGCCGTCGGCTGGCCGCTGTCTGCGGCCGATCTCGCCGAGATCGACCGGATAACGCTTTAGCCGCGTCACGTATTTTCAAGTACCGATTCACCGGCCCGAAACCTCTCGGCATTAATTTGCCGGGCCAATGCAACATGCCAGCCCGCCTCCGCCGCCCGCCCTTGAGATGTCCGGTCTCATGAAGCGCTTCGACCGTCCTGCGGTCGACGGTCTCGACCTCACGGTGCGTACCGGCGAGTTCTATGCCCTGGTCGGTCCCAATGGCGCCGGCAAGACCACGACGCTGCGGATGGTTGCCGGACTACTTCGCCCCGACGCCGGCACGATCCGCGTGGGCGGCATTGATGCCCTCGCTGATCCGGTGGCGGCGAAGCGAATCACGGCGTGGATTTCCGACGAGCCGATGATCTACGAAAAACTCACGCCGCGCGAATATCTGGAATTCGTCGCCGGCCTGTGGGGCGTCGAGCCTGGAATTGCCGCCGCGCGCGCCGCGGAGCTTCTGGACTGGCTCGACCTCGCACCGCACGCCGACGAGCGGTGCGAAGGCTTTTCCAAAGGCATGCGGCAGAAAGTGGCGCTTGCCGGTGCGCTGGTGCACGAACCACGCGTGATCATCTTGGACGAGCCGCTGACCGGTCTCGACGCCGGCTCCGCGCGTCAAGTCAAGACTGTGCTGCGCGATCGCGCGCGGGCGGGTGGCACGATCATCATGACGACGCACATTCTCGAAGTGGCCGAGCGCATGGCAGACCGCATCGGCATCATCGCGCACGGCCGGCTTATTGCCGAAGGCACGCTCGACGAACTGCGGCTGCAGGCCGGCGCCAAAGCGCAAGTCACCAGCAAAGGCGGCGCCAGCCTGGAGGACACCTTTCTCGCGCTCGTTGCCGAGCCGGCGCAGGCCGCATGACCGCTCAGGCCGGCACCGCCCTCTGGTTTGCGCAGCACGAATCGCGACTGGCATGGCGCGATTGGCTGTCGATGATCACTGCCGGCCGCCGTGAACGGCTGCGCAAAGTCGCTATCGGCATCGTCGCCTTCATCATTTTCATGCACTTCGTCGCCTACTGGGTGGTCGGTCGCTACGCCGATGCTGGCATCGACAAGCAAACGCTGGTCGCGGTTACCGCGAGCTTGCTGCTGTCCTGGCTGCTGATGATCTCCCAGGCGATGGAGTCGATCACGCGTGCCTTCTACGCGCGTTCCGATCTCGAACTGATCCTGGCATCGCCGGTGGAAACCAAAGAGCTGTTTGGCGTGCGGATCGCGACCGTGGCGCTGGCGACAACCATGATGTCACTGCCGCTGGCGGCGCCGTTCATCAACGTTCTCATCGCACTCGGCGGTTGGCGCTGGCTCGGCGCTTACGGAATCATCATCGCCATGGGCGCGGCAGCAACTGCGCTGGCGGTTGCGCTGACGGTTGCGATGTTCCGTGTTCTCGGCGCCAAGCGCACGCGGTTTGTGGCGCAGGTTGTGGCAGCTGTGGTCGGCGCCGCCTTCGTGATCGGCCTGCAGATTGCTGCGATCCTGTCCTACGGGACACTCTCGCGCTCCGCTCTCTTGCAGTCGGATACCCTGTTGGCGCTGGCGCCGCGTATGAGCAGCGCGTTTTGGTGGCCCGAGCGCGCAGCACTCGGCGAAGTGTTTCCGCTCATGGTGGTGCTCGCCGCTAGCCTCGCGCTTCTCGCCGCCGCCGTCGCAATTGTTGCTCCCCGGTTCGGCGGCTATGCGATCGCGGCCGCCAGCGTTAGTCGCTCAGGTGTCGGTCAGTCGCGGCGCTCGGTCGGTTTCGGCAAAACCTCGCCGCGTGGCGCGCTGCGCCGGAAGGAATGGATCCTGCTGCGACGCGATCCCTGGCTGATGTCGCAGACGCTGATGCAGATGCTCTATTTGGTTCCGCCGGCTGTCATGTTGTGGCGCAGTTTCGGACGGGGCGACGGCGCGCTGCAGATTCTAGTGCCGGTGCTTGTGATGGCGGCTGGTCAACTTGCCGGTGGGCTTGCCTGGCTTGCGATCTCCGGCGAGGACGCCCCCGAGCTCGTCGCCACCGCGCCCGTCCCGTCACGCTTTATTCTTCGCGCGAAAATCGAGGCGGTGCTCGGCGTCATCGCTATCATTTTTGCGCCCCTGATCGCCGTGTTGGCCATCGCTTCAACCTGGTACGCTGCGGTCGCCGGCGTCGGGATCGTTATCTCGGCCGCTGCGGCAACTGCCGTCCAATTCTGGTTTCGCAGCCAGGCCAAACGGAGTCAGTTTCGCCGGCGCCAGATTTCATCGCGGCTTGCGACTTTCGCCGAGGCGTTTTCGTCGATCGGCTGGGCCGGCGCCGCGGCAGTCGCGGCCATCAGCGTCTGGCTCAGCATCCTTCCGGCTTTGCTCGCGCTGCTGGTGCTTGCCGGCGCCTGGTACATGAGCCCACGCGCTCAGCACGCGTGGTGAAACCAAAAGGCGAAAAGGCCAGGGCCTCGCGCAACCGCGACGGCCTCGACGCGGTAATCCCTGGTGTGATTTAACACTAGCTCCCTGGACCATGGAGCATGATCTTTTCGGAAAACCGGTATCCACTTTTCCGGATCATGCTCTGGCGCCCGCGCAATGCGGGGCAAAGTTCGCCTGCGGAGCGGTGAATGAAAAAGCAGCCCGATTGGGTCTGGCCGAACGGCAAACGCATCGCCGTTGTCTTCAACGTCTGTCTCGAGGCGTGGTCGGACGGCAAAGCACCCGGCATCAGCCCGATGGGCAATCCGCTGCCTGCGGGCGTGCTCGACACCATGGCGATCTCTTGGGCCGCCTACGGTGTGGAGATCGGCATCCATCGGCTGATGGACGCATTCGCGCGCCATGGCACGAAGTCGAGCGTCATGGTCAACGCCGTCATCGCAGAACGTGCCCCCGCCACCGTTAAGGCCATCGCCCAGAATGGCCACGAGGTGCTCTCTCACTCCTACGCGATGGACATAATACCGGCGCTCCTCTCCGACGACGAGGAACGAAAGAACATCGAGCGGTGCACGACGCTCCTTGAAAAGGCATCCGGCCGGAAAATCGTTGGCTGGCTGTCGCCGCGGGGTACCTCGAAACCATCCACGCCCAAGCTCCTCGCCGAGGCCGGCTATCGGTGGTACGGCGACGTGTTCAACGCCGACCTGCCCTACATCGTCAGCCACGGCAACCAGCGCATCGTTGCGATTCCGCTGTCCTACGACGTCAACGACATGCCGTCGATGAAATACGGACACCCGCCGCGCATGATGCTTGAATCATATAACGAGGTGATCGAGATCGCACGCGCGGGCGACGGCGAACTTCGCATCGTCGATGTGACCAGTCACGCCCACATCTTCGGCCATCATCGCGGTGCCCATTTTTATGAGAGGATTATCGAGCAGGCGATGTCGTCGCCGGACATCTGGGTGGGTACGCGCGCCGAAATCGCCGACCACTTACTGAATATGGTAACCACTAATGCGTCATGACCGGCGGGTCACGACGCGTGGAGGGAGAAGTGTCCCGTGATTCCTTTTGAGATGGTAGAGCCCGCCTCGCTCAAGGAGGCGGTGTCGCTACTCGACCCGGAAGAGCCCACGATCCGTCCGGTTGCGGGTGGCACTGCGCTGATGCTGATGATGAAGGCCGGTGTATTCCAGCCGACTCGTCTCGTCTGCTTGCACAAGATCGAACCTGAGCATGCGCGCATCACCGTGGCGGATGGCGGCGCGTTGCGCATCGGCGCCATGGCGACGCTGAGACAAGTTGAACACGACGCCAACGTCGCCAAGCACCAGCCGGTGCTGGCACGCACCATGCGCACGCTGTCGAACGTGCGCGTGCGTAACGTCGCGCGCGTCGGCGGCGCGCTGGCGCACGGCGATCCGCATATGGACTTGCCGCCGGTTTTGACGGCGCTCGGCGCCCGCATCGCCATCAGCGGTCCGAAGCAAAACCGTGAGATGCCCCTCGAAGAGCTTTATTCCGGCTATTACGAGACCGTTCTGGAGAAAAACGAATTGATCACCGCCGTAACGGTGCCCGCGCTCGGCGGCCGCAAGGCCGCCTACATGAAGGTCACTTCGCGCACCGCTGACGATTGGCCTTCGCTCGGCGTAGCGGTTTCATTCGCGCTCAAGGATGGAGCAATACGCGATCCCATCGTGGTCGTCAGCGCCGCGACGGAGAAGGTCACGCGAATGCGCACAGCCGAGCAAACTCTGCAAGACGCTGCACCCAACGATGCAACCCTGCGCCGCGCCGGCGACGCGGCAGCTGAAGAAGTGGAGACTCTCTCCGATGCCCATGGCTCAGCGCCCTACAAGCGCGAACTTCTGCGGGTTTACCTGCGCCGCGCTCTGCACGAGGCTTTGGCCGGGAGCGCGTAGGAGGAATCTCTGCTGCGCTAGCGCGGCTGCCAATTCTTTGGAGCAAGCTCGAAGCCCGCGAACTCAAAGCCCGGCGCCACCGTGCAGCCGACGAGCGTCCAGTCGCCAAGCGACTGCGCCGACTGCCAGCCGTGCACCGGCACGACCGCTTGCGGGCGTTCACCGGCATTGAGATCGCATCCGAGCGTCACGCGTTCGACGCGTCCAGGCGTCTGCGAAATTTCCAGCGCGAGTGGCGCACCCGCATACCAGTGCCAGACTTCGGCGGCGTCAACGCGGTGCCAGTGCGAACGCTCACCGCGCGCGAGTAAAAAGTAGATCGCGGTGGACATCGAACGCCCATCCACATGCCGCGCATCGCGGAATGACTCGCGGAAATGCCCGCCTTCCGGATGAGGCTTCAAATCCAGCAACCGGATGACGTCTTGGGCGCTAAGGTTGCCGGTCAAAATCGGTTCTTGCGCTCGCGGACTTCGGCGAACACTTTCCACGCCGGACTGCCCGACAAACCCACGAATTTCGCCAGCTCGGCATTATCGGCGCGCAAGAACGGATTGGCCGCCTTCTCGGCGCCAATGGTGGCCGGGATCGTGAATTTGTGCGCGGCGGTGAGCTTGGCCACCTCTTCGGCGCGCGCGGCGAGCGCCTTGTTGTTGGGCTCGACGGTCTTGGCGAAGCGGATGTTGGCGTCGGTATATTCGTGACCGCAATAAAACTGCGTGTCGTCGGGCAGCCCACGCAGCTTGAGCAGAGACTGCCACATCATCTCCGGATTACCTTCGATGACGCGGCCGCAGCCGATCGAGAATAGCGTATCGCCGACGAACGCTAGCTTGTCCGCGGGAAAAAAATAGGAGATGTGGCCGGCGGTGTGGCCGGGCGTGTCGATAACGCGGCCTTCGAGGCCGCCAACCCGCACCGTCTCACCCTCGCCGACGGTCTCATCGACGTGCGCGATGCGCTTTGCCTCGTTGCGCGGAGCGACGACGCGACACTTGTGCTGCTGCTTGAGTTCGCCAATGCCCTGGGTGTGATCGGCGTGATGATGGGTCACTAGAATATCGGTGAGCCGCCAGCCCGTCTTCTTCAGCGCCGCCTCGACCGCTGCGGCCTCCGGAGCGTCGATCGATGCCGTCGCACCGCTTTGCGGGTCGTGCAGCAGCACGCCGAAATTATCTTTCAGGCAGGCGAAGAGGTAGGTCTGTGCGGCCATTTTTCACCGTCACTCCGGGGCCTTGCACCCCGGAATCCATGTTCATACCGGGCTAAGGTACGCATTGCTGACCTTTAACCGCAAGGTCACTGCCTTCGGATTCGGCTGTTTCGCCTTCAACGCGCGACGCAATGACGTGCTATTTTGCCGTCATGGATGTGGTCGACCTCCGCGCCTTCTATGCCCAACGGCTCGGCGTCGTGGCCCGGCGCTTTGTCGGCCGCGGCATCCGTGCCCGCTGGAAAGACACGCGCGCGCAGCGCGTGCTGGGGATCGGCTATGCGACGCCCTATCTTGGGCTGTTTCGCGAGGAAGCGGAGCGCTGTTTCGCGCTCATGCCGGCCCCGCAAGGGGTCGTCCGCTGGCCATCAACGCGGCCCGGCCTCACGGCCCTGGTTGAAGAGGACGAGTTGCCCCTGACCGACGCGGCAGTCGACCGCGTGCTGCTCGTACACGCGCTGGAAATGTCGGCCGATCCAGGCGAACTACTGCGCGAAGTGTGGCGCGTGCTCGCCCCGGGCGGGCGATTGATGGCGGTGGTGCCCAATCGGCGGGGACTATGGGCGCGCATGGACACGACCCCGTTCGGCCACGGCCGCCCTTATTCGCGTACCCAGATTACGCAGCTCTTGCGCGAGACTTGGTTCAC
>Ga0070731_10004119_pt1 | contig 12687 bp, 9 predicted proteins | sample Coa_R1_2_FD_66448 | JGI IMG/M metagenome (GOLD analysis project Ga0070731, IMG submission 66448) | Surface soil microbial communities from Centralia Pennsylvania, which are recovering from an underground coalmine fire - Coalmine... | ecosystem: Environmental > Terrestrial > Soil > Unclassified ... | reverse complement strand
CATCGTCGGACCTTGCTTGCTGAGGGACAGGTTGCCGAAAGCTGGGTCGTACGGGGCAAGCAGCGGCGCGAGCACGGCGCCGATCACGAAGACGAGGATGAAGATCATCCCCAGGACGGCCGGACCGTTGCGCAGCAGGCGCCGGAAGGCGTCCCGCCACAGGCCCCGGCTGGCCCGTGGCGCGGCGTGGATCACGACTGGCGCGGTTCCGACGGTCATCTCACGAGTACCTGATCCGGGGGTTGATGAAGGCGTAGCCGATGTCGACGATCAGGTTCACGACCAGGAAGATCGTGGCAAAGATCAGGATCAGCGACTGGACCACGATGTAGTCGTGATTCTCGATCGAGGTGACGACCCACGAGCCGACCCCCGGCCAGGCGAAGACGGTCTCGGTCAGGACCGCCCCGGCCAGCAGCGAGCCGACCTGCAGGCCGATGACGGTGGTCACCGACAGCCAGGCGTTGCGCATGATGTGGCGATCGTTGACCCGCCGCTCGGTCAGGCCCTTGGCCCGGGCCGTCCGGACGTAATCCTCGTTGCTGACGTCGATCACCGCCGCCCGGGTGATCCGGGTGACGATCGCCAGCGGGATCGAGCCCAGCGCGATCGCCGGCAGGATCAGGTGCGAGATCGCGTCGATCACCGCATTCGGGTTCCCGCTCAGGATCGCATCGATGATCGGGAAGTTGGTCACGGCCGGAATGGCCAGCCGGGCATCGTCGGGACCGATCGAGGGCAGCCAGTGGAGGGTCACGGCGAAGATGAAGACCATGGTGTAGCCGAGGACGAAGATCGGGATCGAGATCCCGAACAGTGACAGGACGGTCACCAGGCCGTCGATCCAGCCATTCGGGTGGCGCGCCGCCAGGCGGCCGAGGGGAATGCCCAGGCCGACGGCAAAGATCATGGCGCCCACCGTCAGCTCGATCGTCAACGGGAAGCGCAGCAGGAACAGCTCGGACACGGCCCGGTTGTCGATGATGCTCGCCCCGAAGTTGCCCTGCAGCAGCTGGGCCATGTAGCCCAGGTACTGGACGTAGAGGGGCTTGTCCAGCCCGAGCGTGGCGTGGAGCTGGGCGATCAGGTCGGGTGTGGCGTGCTCGCCGAGGATCGTCTGGGCCGGGTCACCGGGCAGCAGCCGGATGAAGAAGAACAGGATGATCGACAGTCCCAACAGGACCGGGATCGACCCGAGGATCCGCCTGATGATGAACCTCAGCACGGGCGGTGGAGGTTCCTCCCTGCGTTGAGGCCCCCCGGGTTCGGTGAACCCGGGGGGCCTGATGGCCGATGGACACAGCGCGCGCGGACGAGGGCGGACCTGCCCGCGGCGTGCTGCCTGGGGCCTGGTTCAGCCGTTGGTTACGGCTGGAGCCAGACGCTGTTGAAGTGCTCGGTCTCGTTGGCCGCACCCACGAAGCCCTGGAGCTTCGAGACGTACGCGCCGGGCGGTGTCGAGTTGACGATCGGGATCATCGGCAGGTCCGCCCCGATCAGGTCCTGGGCCTGGCCCCACAGCGGGTTGGCCACCGCGTCGGTGGGCGCCTGGAGGGCCTGGGTGAAGAGGGCTTCCATCGCGTCGTTCTTGTAGCCGAACGCCTTGGCCGGCTGACCACCGGAGTAGCCGAAGAAGGCCGTCACGAGGAAGTTGTCGGCGCCTGCCCAGTCGCAGGTCCAGCCGAGCAGGTACATGGCCAGCTGGCCGGTGTTGGCGGTGTCGTAGTAGCCGGCATGCCAGTCAATGGTCTTGAGGGTCACGGTGAAGCCAATCGCCGTCAGGTCCTGGGCGATGGCCTGGGCCTCGTCCTTGGGATCCGGCATGTACGGCCGGCTGACGTTCGACGGGTAGTACAGGTCGATCTTCTTCTGATCGGCGGTGAGGCCGGCAGCCGCCAGGTCGGCGGTCGCCTTGGTCACGTCATAGGTGGGCAGGGGCTCGGCCTTGAAGCCGTCGGTGGCCGGGGGCATGAAGCCCGTGGCGACCTTGCCCTGGCCGGCGAACAGTGCGTCGATGTAGCCCTGCTTGTTGAGGGCTTCGCCGACCGCCAGCCGGACCTGCTTGTTGGCGTAGATCGTCGGCGTCGGTGCGCCGCCGGACTTGCTCTGAAGGGCCTGGTTCAGGCCGAGGTAGCCGAGGTTGCAGGACTGGCCGCGATCGATGATCGTCAGGCCGGACGTCTTGGCGGTCGCGATGTCGGTCGGCGAGATGGTCTCGGCCTCATCGACCGCGCCGGACTGGAGGGCCTGGAGGGTGGCCGTCTCGTCGGCCAGGACCTTGAAGGTGATCTGGTCGACATGGGCCGCGTTGGTCGGGTCCCAGTAGTTCGGGTTCTTGACCACGGTGATGTGATCGCCGGGGACCCACTCCTTGAACATGAACGGCCCGGTGCCGACCATGCTCGTGCCCTTGCCCTGGGCGTAGTTGTTGGCGCTCAGCGGGGTGCTGTCGGCGTTGCCGGCCTGGAGGGCAGTGGGGCTCTGGATGCCGAAGACCTGGAGGGTCTGGGCGAGCAGGAAGTTCGACTGGGGGGCCTTGAGGGTCATGACCACAGTCGTGTCATTCGGAGCGTCGACCGAGACGATGTTCGAGTCGGCCCCGAAGCCACCGAAGACGGCGCCGTAGTAGTAGGCGTTGTCCTGCAGGTCGCCCTTCGTGTAGTTCTTCCAGCGGTCGTAGTTGAACTTCACGGCCGCGGCGTTGAACGGCGTGCCGTCGTGGAACTTGACGCCCGAGCGGAGGGTGAAGGTGTACGTCTTGCCGTCCGGGCTGACCGTCGGCAGGGAGGCCGCCAGGACCGGGATGACAGTGCTGATCGTGCCCGGCTGGAGGCCGACGAGGCCTTCGACGACCTGGGTCATGACGTACAGCGAGTTGCCGTCACTGACCAGCGAGGGATCGGCATAGACCATGTCGCCCTCGAGGGCGACGACCAGGTTTCCGCCGTTGACCGGCGACGCAGCGGCGAGCGATGCGGGAGCCGAAGACGCGGGGGCGGACGACGTGCCCGGAGCCGTCGAGGCCGGCGCGGCAACCGACGGCACGGCCGTCGCTGAGCCACTGCACGCGGCGAAGGCGATTGCCGCCGCCACGCCCAGAGCGCCAATTCGTAAGCGCAACATCAGGTGTTCTCTCCTCCTCTATCGACGTCAGGTCCTCCTCGCGCGGTGGCCCTGTCACGGCCATCGGGCGGTGGCCCAATCGACCCGCGAATGATACTCAGACAGCCGCTGGTGCGTCGGCGCCCGGTTGTGGAGCCTCCGGCGGCGGGTTCGGCGCCTTGGGGGGCATCAGGTCGGCCAGGCCGCGCGGAGCGCTGCCGTTGGACGACAGGGCCGCCGGCGGAATGAGCTCGGAGACCATCGCATCGTCGATCTTCTCGGCGTGGTGGCAGGCCACCTGGTGGCCGGCGCCGATCTCCCGGAACTCGGGCTCCTCGGTCACGCAGTTCTCCGGGTTGTCGAGGCGCTTGCGCAGCCAGCAGCGGGTGTGGAAGCGGCAGCCGCTGGGCGGGTTGGCCGGCGACGGCACGTCGCCCTCCAGGAAGATCCGCTTCTTGCGGACCCGCGGATCCGGGCTGGGCACGGCCGACAGGAGGGCGATCGTGTACGGGTGGCGGGGATGGGCGTAGATCTCTTCGACGTCGGCCAGCTCGGCCATCTGGCCGAGGTACATCACCCCGACTCGGTCGCTGACGTACTGCACGACCGACAGGTTGTGGGCCACGAACAGATAGGTCAGGCCCCGGTCCCGGCGCAGGTCGAGGAGCAGGTTGAGGATCTGGCTCTGGATCGAGACGTCGAGGGCCGAGACGGCCTCGTCGCAGACGATGAACTCGGGATTGAGGACGAGGGCCCGGGCGATCCCGATCCGCTGGCGCTGGCCGCCGCTGAACTCGTGGGGATAGCGCCGGGTGTAGTCGCGCCGCAGGCCCACGGTGTCGAGGGCGTCCTCGACCCGCTTGATCCGCTCCTGCTTGTTGCTGACGCCCTGGGCCAGGAGGCCCTCGCCGATGATGTCGCTGACCGGCATCCGGGGATTGAGCGAGCCATACGGGTCCTGGAAGATGATCTGCATCCGGGTCCGGATCTTGCGCAGGCCCGCGCTGCTCAGCTTGGTCAGGTCCTGGTCGCCGAGGGTGATCTTGCCGGCGGTCGGCTTCTCGAGCATCAGCACGGTCCGGCCCAGGGTGGTCTTGCCGCAGCCCGACTCGCCGACCAGGCCCAGGACCTCGCCCTTGCGGATGTCGAAGCTGACCCCGTCGACCGCGCGGACATCGCCCACCTTGTGGCGCAGGATCCCGCCGAAGATCGGGAAATACTTCTGGACGCCCTCGATCCGGACGAGGGGCGGGCCGCTGGGCGCGGCGGCGGTTGCGCCCGGGACGGGCGCCGGGGCCGGGCTCAGGGTCTCCATGCTCATGCGTCGGCCCCGGTTCCGGCGCCGGCCGGGACGGGGATTGCCGGCTGACCCGGGAGGCCGTGCAGGAAGCAGCGGACCTTGCGGTTGGTGCCGATCGTCTCGAGCTGCGGCTCGTTCGGCTTGCACGGCTCGAAGCTGTACGGGCAGCGTGGCTCGAAGCGGCAGCCCTGCGGCAGGCGGAACGGATTGGGCACCGTGCCCTTGATCACGTTGAGCCGCTGGCCCCGGGCCACGCGGGACGGGATCGAGGTGAGCAGGCCCTCGGTGTAGGGATGCTGGGGGTGGAGCAGCGTCTCCTGCACGCCCCCCGATTCGACGATCTTGCCGGCGTACATCACGGCGATCCGCTGGACCGTTTCGGCGACGACCGCAAGGTCATGGGTGATCAGCAGCATCGCCGCGCCGCTCTCCTCCTGGATCCGCCGCATCAGCTCGAGGATCTGGGCCTGGATGGTCACGTCCAGGGCGGTCGTCGGTTCGTCGGCGATGATCAGCTTGGGGTCGCAGGCAAGGGCCATGGCGATGACGACCCGCTGGCGCATGCCGCCCGACATCTCGTGGGGGTACTGCTTGACCCGCCGCTCCGGGGACGGGATGCCGACCAGCTTGAGCATCTCGATGGCCCGGTCCCAGGCATCCTTCTTCGAGGCGTGGCGGTGCAGGCGGACCGATTCGGCGATCTGCTCGCCGACGCTGAAGACCGGGTTGAGCGAGGTCATCGGCTCCTGGAAGATCATCGTGATGTCGTTGCCCCGGATGTCCTCCATGTCGCCTTCGGACAGCTTCAGCAGGTCGCGGCCGTCGAACCAGATCTCGCCGCCGACGATCTCGCCGGGCCGCTCGATGAGGCGCATGATCGAGAGCGAGGTCACGCTCTTGCCGCTGCCCGATTCACCCACCAGGCCGAGGGTCTCGCCCCGGCGCAGACTGAAGTCGACGCCGTCCACGGCCGGCACGGTCCCGTCCAGGACCCGGAACTCGGTCCGCAGGCCGCGGACCTCGAGCAGGACGTCCTCCGGCGGCGGCGTTCCCAGCTGGGTCACAGCTTGGACCGGGGATCGAGCGCGTCGCGCAGCCCGTCGCCGATGAAGTTGATCGCCAGGACGGTCAGGGCGATGGCCATGCCCGGGAAGAAGGCCCACCACCAGTTGCCCTGGCTGAGGACCGTCTGGGCGTTGGACAGGGCGTTGCCCCAGCTGGTCTGGTCCTCGGTCAGGCCGAACCCGAGGTAGCTCACGAACGCCTCCAGGACGATGTTCGAGGCCATGATCAGGGTCATCGCCACGATCACCGGGCCGAGGGCGCTGGGCAGGATGTGCCGGAAGGTGATCCGGATGTCGCTGACCCCGACGGCCCGCGCCGCCTCCACGAAGTCGGCCTCACGCAAGGTCAGGAACATGGCTCGCACCAGGCGGGCGATGAGCGGCCATGACAGCAGTCCGAAGATCAGGATCAGCGAGATGAGCTGGCCCTGTCCGAAGAACCGGGCGGCGACGAGGATCACGAACAGGAACGGGATGGCGAAGAAGACATCCACGATCCGCATCAGGATGTTGTCCACCAGCCCGCCGACGTAGCCGGCGACGGCCCCGATGACCACCCCGACCACGCCCGCGATGATCATCGAGAAGACGCCGATGGCGACCGAGATCCGGGCCCCGTTGAGGACCATCGCGAAGACGTCGCGGCCGACGTTGTCGGTCCCGAACCAGTGCGCCAGCGACGGTGGGTCACCGCCTGGTCGATGGGCATTGGGGATGAAGATCGGATTGTAGGGATCGATGATCGGACCGAACACCGCGATGAAGACCATCGCCCCGAAGATCACCAGGCCGATGGCGGCCAGGCGGTGGAGCTTGAACCGGCGCCAGGCGAGCTGCCACTGGCTGAGCGACTCGAGGGCGACCTCGACGTCTTCGGCGTCGGCCCCAGCACCGCCGGACGGCCCGCCGAGCTGGAGGCCGGCCGGGCTCTGCATGTCAGGGAACGCCATGTCTGCCGCTCAGTCGTACTTGATTCGGGGGTCGACCATGACGTACAGCACGTCGGCGACCAGGTTCATGAAGACGATGAACAGCGAGCCGATCAACAGGATGCCCATCAGCAGGAAGTAGTCCCGGCCGTTCACCCCGTCGAAGAACAGGAGGCCCATGCCCGGGTAGCTGAACACCGTCTCGGTCGCGATCGCGCCACCGAACAGGAACGCGATCTCCAGGGCGATGTTGGTCACGATCGGCAGCAGGGCATTCCGGAAGGCGTGCCGGAAGACCACCGTCCGGCCCGGCAGGCCCTTGGCCCGCGCCGTCCGGACGTAGTCCTGGCTGAGCGACTCGAGCATCGCCGAGCGGACGAAGCGGCTGTCGCCGGCCACGCTGACCGCGATGAGGGTGGCCACCGGCAGGATCAGGTGGGCCCCGATGTCATACAGCTGCGGCCAGGGGTTGGCGAAGAAGGCCGTCCAGTAGGCACTCGTCGCGAACGGGGCCGGCGAGGTGCGCACGTTGATGATCCCCTGCACGGGGAACCAGCGCAGCTCGACGCCGAAGATGAAGATCAGGATCAGGCCGAGCCAGAAGGTCGGCAGCGAATAGAAGATGTAGCTGAAGATCGTGATGACCTGGTCGATCAGGCTGTAGCGCTTGACCGCCGCCAGCACGCCGGCCAGGGTCGCGATGACGACCCACAGGATCCAGGCGGTGCCCATCAGGATCGCGGTCGCCGGCAGGCGCTGGGCGATCAGGTCGAGGACCGGCTGGCCCGACGAGATCGAGAAGCCGAAGTCGCCGTGGATGACCCCGTTCGTCCCGCCGCCGAGGAACTCGGGCAGGAAGTTGGGCAGGCCATGAGCCGACAGGAAGCCGCCGCCGGTGCAGTTGTAGACACCGAGCCAGCCCAGGTATTCCTGGATCGTCTGCAGGATGTCCGCGTTGCGGACCAGGCACCAGCGCTGGAGCCAGGCGGTGACCTGCTCAGGCGTGATGTGCGGGTTCTGGTTGAACGCCGCCTGGGGTCCACCGGGGGCCTGCTGCATCAGCAGGAAGCTCACGACCGTGATCAGCCAGATCACGGGCAACGCCTCGATGACGCGCCGGATGATGAACTTCGTCATGTTGCAGCTCCGAGGAGAACTCGTCGGGCGCCCGCGGCCCGCCACTTGTTCATTCGGTCGGACGCCTCGATCGGATGCTAGGGAGCGGCGGGGCCGATGGCCGGCCCCGCCGCTCTGTAAGGGCGAGGAATGCTGGGCGCCGTCGAGGAGGCGGCGCCCAACGTCGAACTACTTCGAGAACCAGTCCTCGACGTCCCAGGTGGGACCCGTGGCGCTCGGGTTGTACATCGGCCAACCGCCGAGGTGCGCACCGACGCCCGTGGTCTCAGCCCGGTAGTACAGCGGGATCTCGGGCGTCCCGCCGACATAGGCGTCCTGAACTGCTCCGGCGTCCTTCTGCTGTGCAGCAGGATCGACGTCGGCCTTGAGGGCGGTGAGGGCTGCGTCCATGTTCGGATCACTGAAGCGCGTGTCGTTCGACCCGGAATGGTCGCCCAGCTCGGGGAACTGGGTCGAGTCGTACGCGTAGTAGTAATCGTTGTACGGGCTGCCCGTGAGGACGTAGGCGAAGTCCGCCAGGTCGTAGTTGCCGCGGTAGATGCTGCAGTCGGTGTCGGGCTTCGTGTCGGCCCAGCCGGCGAAGACGACCGATCCGGCATCACCGGTCTTGATCGTGCTCTTGATGTGGATCGCGGTCAGGTAGCCCTGGACCTTCTGAAGCTCGGTCAGGCGGGTGGGGTTACCCGAGGTGGTGCACAGCTCGAGGTTGACGTCCTTGCCGGCGAGCTGGCGGTTGCCATCGGAACCGACCGGCATGATCGGGTCGAGGAGGGCATTGGCGCCGGCATCGTCGAAGGCCGGGCAAGTCTCGGTCTTGGCGTACCACAGGCTGGGAGGCGTCGGCGAGCAGGCCGGCGGAACGTTCGCGCCGGGGAAGACCGCCGCGATGAGGTCCGGCTTGTTGATCGACATGGCGATGGCCTTGCGGACGTCAGGCATCCACAGACCGTTGCCGCGGGTCTTGTTCGGGTCGTTGTTGACGTCAAGGTGCTCGTACTGCCACGCCGGCTGGAGCTCGGCCGCACCAACCGTCGGGTCGGTGCCTTGAATGGTCGAGTAGTCGGCCTGGGTCATATCGAGGGCCAGGTCGATCGCGCCGCTCTTGAAGGCTGCGATCTCGCCGTCCTTGCTGTCGAACAGCTGGAACTTGAGGCCCGCGAGGTACGGCGCATGCGCCGTGCCGCCGACCGCGAGGTCAACGCCGCCGTGCCAGTTCGGGTTCGGCAGGTAGTCGATCTCGGTCTTGGAGGCGTTGGTGATCATGAACGGCCCGTTGAACGGGACGCTGGCGATCGCCGAGCTGATCGGCATCGACTTGGCCGCGTCGGCGACCTTGAAGGTGCCCAGCCACTTGGCCTGGAAGAAGGTGTTACCGATCAAGTTCAGCCAGCCCGGGTAGAGCTCCTTGAAGTGGAGCGTGGCCGACAGGCCGTCCGAGGAGACGTCGATCGAGCTGATCTCGGCAAACGGCGAGCACTCGATGCAGCCGGACTGGGCCGGGTCGTTGGCGAACTGCCAGGTGGCCTTCCAGTCGTTCATCGTGACGGGCGTGCCATCCGACCACTGCAGGCCGGAGCGCAGGGTGACCGCGACGGTGAAGGTGGTGCCGGTGATGACGACTCCGCCGTTCTCGAGGGTCGGGATCGACGCCGCGAGGTCGGGCATGTACTTGCCGTCAGAGGTGATCGTGATCAGGCCGCGCAGGCCCGGGGTGACGGCCTCGACCGTGGTGAAGGCCGACGAGTAGAACGGGTTCAGGTTGTCAGGCGGCTGCCATTCGCCCATCACGATCGTCCCACCCGGCTTGGCGCCGGTCGGGGGCTGGAAGTTCGTACCGAACATCGCAGCGTCGAGGGCCGACGTCGGGCTCGCCGCGGGACCCGAAGGGGTTTCGCTCGCGACCGGCGCGGTCGACGCGGGCGGCGGCGCCTGCGTCGAAGGGGCAGTGGTTGCCGTGCCGCTGCACGCTGCAAACACCATCGCCGAGACGGCGAGCAGACTGCCAAAACGTTTCCGCATCTAATCTCCTCCAGCTGGCACAAGGCCAAGGGTCATCCGGACTCGGCGGGTGGCGTTCTCTGGTGCACCGCGATCTCGGACAGCTACGTGCTTGCCCGCAGTTCGTGGACAACACCATGCAAACGCGTCGCCAACAACGACGCCGCCGGTAATATGGGCGGGCTGGTGGCCCCTGTCAAATCAATCCGGACAGGGGGTCTCGATCCCGGTCATCGCCCGCCAGCGCAGGTTCGGCTGGCGGGCGGCGGTGGCTTCGTCGAGTCGCCGGACCGGTGCGCTGTGGGGCGCGTCGTGGACCAGCCCGGGCGTCTCGGCCGCCTCGGCCGCGATCCTGATCAGCGCGTCGGCGAAGGCATCGAGCGTCTCGAGCGCCTCGGTCTCGGTCGGCTCGATCAGCATCCCCTCCTCCACGATCAGCGGGAAGTAGATCGTGGGCGGGTGGAAGCCGTAGTCGATCAGCCGCTTGGCGATGTCCAGGGTCCGGATCCCTGTGCGGTGCTTGATCGTCGCCGCCGACGCCACGAACTCGTGCTTGCAGTGGCGCTCGTAGGGAATGTCGTAGGTGCCGGCCAGCCGGCGCTTGAGGTAGTTGGCGGCCAGGACGGCATCCTGGCTGACCTCCGCCAGGCCCTCGGCCCCGTGGGCCCGCAGGTAGGCGTAGGCCCGGACCAGGACCCCGGTGTTGCCGACGAAGCTGCGCAGCCGGCCGATGCTCGTGGGCCGCTCGCCCGGTCGCTCCAGGCGGAATGAGCCGTCGTCGGCCTTGAGCACCCGCGGGGCAGGCAGGAAGGGCACCAGGCGGGGCCCGACGCCAACCGGGCCGGCGCCCGGCCCGCCGCCGCCGTGGGGCGTGCTGAACGTCTTGTGGGTGTTGATGTGCATCACGTCGAAACCGGCCTCGCCGGGCTTGAAGCGGCCCAGGATCGCGTTCAGGTTGGCCCCGTCCATGTAGGCCAGGGCCCCGGCGGCGTGGACAGCCTCGAGCAGCTCACCGATCCGGGACTCGAACAGGCCCAGAGTCGACGGGTTGGTGATCATCACGGCGGCCGTCCGCGGTCCGAGCGCCGCCCGGAACGCGTCGAGGTCGACGCCGCCGTCGGGCGCCGAGGGCACGGTGATCGTCCGGAAGCCGGCCATCGAGGCGGTGGCCGGATTGGTGCCGTGCGACGAGTCCGGGACGAGGACCTCGAGCCGCTCGTGGTCGCCCCGGCTGCGATGGTAGGCCCGGATCATCAGGATCCCGGTCAGCTCGCCCTGGGCGCCGGCCGCGGGCTGGAGGGAGACTGCGGTCATGCCGCTGATCTCGGCCAGGATCTCCTCCAGCTCCCACAGGATCTGGAGGGTGCCCTGGGCGGTGCTGTCCGGGGCGAGCGGGTGGAGGCCAGCGAAGCCGGGCAGCCGGGCCGCCCATTCGTTGACCTTGGGGTTGAACTTCATGGTGCACGAGCCGAGGGGATAGAAGCCGGTATCGATCGCGAAGTTGAGCTGGCTCAGGTTGACGTAGTGGCGGACCATCTCGAGCTCGTTGAGCTCGGGCAGCGCCGCCGGCTGGCTGCGCCGGGCGGCGGCCGGCAGCCGGTCGAGGGCGTCCTTGGGGGCGTGCGGGATCTTGCCGCCGCCCCGGCCCGGGCGCGACTTCTCGAAGATCGTCGATTGCAGGCGGGGGCCGGTCACGCCCATCGGGCACCACCCAGCTCGGCCTTGAGGGCATCCCCGAAGCGGGCGATCTCGGCGCTCGTGGTCACCTCGGTGGCGCACACCAGGAGGCTGTCGGCAAGGGCCGGATCGCCGGGCTCGATATCGGCCATCAACAGGCCGGCGAGCACGCCCCGCTCGAGCAGCCGGGCATGGACGGCGCGGGCGTCGGGGACCCGGACCAGGAACTCGTTGAGATACGGCCCGGGATGGAGCCGCCCGGCGCCGGCCGCCAGCAGGGCCGCCTCGAGCTCCGCCGCCCGGGCCGCACCGAGGGCCGCCACATCGCGCAGGCCGTGGGGGCCTAACGTGGCCAGGTAGATGCTGGCGGCCAGGGCCAGGAGGGCCTGGTTGGTGCAGATGTTGCTGGCCGCCCGCTCGCGCCGGATGTCCTGCTCCCGGGCACGCATCGTCATCACGAACGCCCGCTGGCCGTCGAGGTCGGTGGTCATGCCCACCAGCCGGCCCGGAATCTGGCGGACGAGGGCGTCGCCGGTGGCCAGGATTCCCAGGTAGGGCCCGCCGTACTGGGTCGGGATCCCGAGCGACTGGCCCTCGCCCGCGGCGATATCCGCGCCGTAGGCGCCGGGCGGCTCGAGGACCGCCAGCGAGACGGGTTCGATGACGGCCACGAACAGCGCCCCGGCCGCGTGGGCCAGGCGCCCGATCTCGGCCATCGGCTCGAGCAGGCCGTAGAAGTTGGGCTGGCCGGCGATCACCCCGGCAACCGGCCGGGCCGAATCCGCCAGGAGCGCCTCGAGGGCGGCCAGGTCGGTCGTGCCGGCGGCCGGACCGACGCCGACGACCGGCACCAGGTCAAGCTCGAGGTCGCCGCCCGAGAGATAGGTGGCCAGCGTCTCGCGATAGTGGGTGTGGACGGCCCGGCTGACGAGGATCCGCCGGCGGCCGGTGGCCCGGCAGGTCATCAGGGCGGCCTCGGCCGTCGCGGCGGCACCGTCGTAGTGCGAGGCGGAGACGACATCCATCGCCAGCAGCTCGGCCAGCAGGGACTGGTACTCGTAGATGCTCTGGAGGGTGCCCTGGCTGACCTCGGGCTGGTACGGCGTGTACGCCGTGTACCACTCGCCCCGGAGCAGGAGCTGGTCGACGACCGGCGGCTGGAAGTGACGGTACGCGCCGGCGCCGAGGAAGCTGGCCAAGTCGGTCCGGTTGCGGCCGGCGAGCGCCTGCAGGTGGACGGCCAGCTCCAGCTCGGGCATGCCCGGCGGCAGGTCGAGCCTGCTGGCCCTGAGCTGGGCCGGGATGTCGTCGAAGAGCTCGTCGATCGATGAGATCCCGATCGCTTCGAGCATCTGCTCGCGATCGGCCAGGGTATGGGGCCCGTAGGGCATTGGACGGTCAGCCCTCGGCGATCAGCTGGTCGTAGGCGGCCGGCTCGAGGAGGGCGTCCAGCTCGGCCAGGTCGGCAACCTTGAGCTTG
>Ga0070731_10004118_pt1 | contig 12688 bp, 10 predicted proteins | sample Coa_R1_2_FD_66448 | JGI IMG/M metagenome (GOLD analysis project Ga0070731, IMG submission 66448) | Surface soil microbial communities from Centralia Pennsylvania, which are recovering from an underground coalmine fire - Coalmine... | ecosystem: Environmental > Terrestrial > Soil > Unclassified ... | reverse complement strand
CAGCGCGCGGCCGCCGACCGCCGGCTCTCGAAGGCGCATGTCGACGTACAGCTTGGCGGAATGGACGCGGCCGTCCAGCATTTTCAGGGTCAGGTCACGCCGAACCTGCTCATCGTCGAAACGAAGCTGCAGGGCAAGGCGGCCCTTGAGGACGTTGAACGTCTCGCCGACGTCTGTGACCCGGCCACCAAGGTCGTCGTCGTCGGCCGTGTCAATGACGTGGAACTGTATCGAGAGCTAATGAAACGCGGGGTGAGCGAGTATCTGGTCGCCCCCCTCAACCCGACTTCGCTGACCGAGACGATCTCCTCCCTGTACGTCGATCGTGAAACGCAGCCCATTGGCCGCGTCGTCGCGTTTGTCAGCGCCCGCGGCGGCGCAGGATCCTCGACCCTGGCCCACAATGTGGGATGGTACGTCGCGGAGCGGTTGAAGATCCACACGACGGTCATCGATTTCGATTTGCCGTTCGGTACGCTCAGTCTGGATTTCAACGAGGAGCCGACGCAGACGGTGGCGGACGCCCTCGCGTCGCCGGAACGGCTCGACGACACCTTCCTCGATCGGGTCCTGGTCAAAGTCAGCGACCGCCTGTCGCTGTTCCCGTCTCCGACGCTGCTGGAGCGCGGCTACGACGCCAACCCTGCTGCCTATGAAGCGGTCATCGATGCCGTGCGGCAGATCTCGCCCTGCGTTATCGTCGATCTGCCCCATGTGTGGACGCCGTGGGTCCGACAGACTCTGCTCGCTGCCGACGACATCGTGATTGTCGCCGCGCCCTGTCTTGGAAGCCTGCGCAACGGCAAGGCCCTCTACGACCTCCTGAAACAGAATCGCGCAAACGACGCGCCGCCGCGCCTGGTGCTCAACCAGGTGGGCATTCCGAAGCGGCCAGAGATTCCGGTGAAGGAGTTCGCTTCCGCGATGGGAATCGATCCGACGGTCACCTTGCCGTTCGAACCGCAACATTTCGGCACCGCCGCAAATCACGGCCAGATGGTTGCCGAGACGCAGCCGAAGTCGCAGGCAGGCGAAAGCATTGCAAGACTCGCCGAGATCGTAACCGGACGAAGGCCGCAGGAAAGCACGCCGAAAAGCGTGTTGCCTTTCCTCTCGCTTCTCAGCGGCCGGAAGTCGCAGTGAGCAGGATCTGATAGATGTTCGGAAAGCGCGCCAACACGGCCGAAAAGCCTGCGCCGCTCGTCATGCGTACGGAACCGGCAGCGCTCCGCTCGGCCGCCACGCCTTCCCAGACCGGAGAGGTCGCGAGCAGCGTCGCGCCGCCGCGTCCGGCGCTCGCGCCGATGGCGTCCAAGCCGCTGCCTCCGCCGGTATCGGAATCGCGCTCCGACGATTATTACCAGATCAAGAGTACAATTTTCGGCGCGTTGATCGACACGATAGACCTCGCGCAGCTCGCACAGCTCGATCCGGATTCGGCGCGCGAAGAGATCCGCGATATCGTCAACGAGATCGTGTCGATCAAAGCGGTCGTCATGTCGATCGCCGAGCAGGAAGAACTGCTGCAGGACATCTGCAACGACGTGCTCGGTTATGGGCCGCTCGAGCCATTGCTGGCGCGCGACGACATCGCCGACATCATGGTCAACGGCGCCGGCCGGGTCTTCATCGAAGTCGGCGGCAGGGTGCAACTGACACCCATTCGTTTCCGCGACAATGCACAGCTGATGAACATCTGTCAGCGCATCGTCAGTCAGGTCGGCCGTCGCGTCGACGAGAGCTCGCCCATATGCGACGCGCGCCTCCTCGACGGCAGCCGCGTCAACGTCATTGCGCCGCCACTGTCCCTCGATGGTCCGTCACTGACCATCCGAAAATTCCGCAAGGACAAGCTGACGCTCGAAGATCTCGTGCGCTTCGGTTCGATCAATCCGCCCGGCGCGCGACTTCTGGGCGTCATCGGCCGGTCGCGGTGCAACGTTCTCATTTCCGGCGGTACGGGCTCCGGAAAGACGACGCTCCTCAACTGCATGACTGCGTATATCGACACGGAAGAGCGCATTATCACCTGCGAGGACGCGGCGGAACTTCAGCTTCAGCAGCCTCACGTGGTTCGCCTCGAGACACGGCCACCGAATCTGGAAGGCCAGGGGCAGATCACCATGCGGGATCTGGTGCGAAACTGCCTGCGCATGCGTCCCGAGCGCATCATCGTGGGCGAGGTACGCGGACCGGAAGCGTTCGACCTGCTTCAGGCCATGAACACCGGCCACGACGGATCGATGGGCACGCTGCACGCGAACTCCCCGCGCGAAGCAATGTCGCGTCTCGAGTCGATGATCACCATGGGCGGCTTCCAGCTGCCGGTGAAGACAATCCGCGAAATGATCGTGGGGTCGATCGACGTGATCATTCAGGCCGAGCGCATGCGCGACGGCTCGCGCCGCATCACCAAGGTCACCGAAGTCGTCGGTACAGAAGGCGAAGTCATCATCACCCAGGATCTGCTCAGTTACGAAATCAGCGGTGACGATGAATCAGGCCGCATCGTTGGGCGCCATATGGGGACGGGAATCGTTCGCCCGACATTCTGGGAACGCGCGCGCTATTTCGGCCTCGAACGCGAACTGGCCGAGTGTCTCGATGTGCTCCAGCAATAAGGACCGCGCATGAGCGCCTTCTATGTAGTTCTGACCGCGGTACTCCTTTTCGGCGCCCTGGGTGGGGCAGCGCTTGCCTTCTCGGGCCCGTCCGGCGCGACGAAGAAACGCATGGCGGCCGCGGCGCGGCCAACTTCGGTTGGGTCGATTCAGGCCGCGCGGACCGCGGCGTTGCAGGGACAGCAGCGGCGCAAATCGATTCAGACGCTGCTGAAGGATCTCGAGACGAAGCAGAGCGAACGCAAGCAACGTCCGTCCCTGAAGAAGCAGATCGCGCAGGCCGGTCTGCGAATGTCGCCGCGGGCCTTCTGGATCCTCTGTGGCGGCGTTGCGGGAGTAACCGCACTCTGCTGTCTGATCACGCGGCAATCGCCGATGGTATTTCTGCTGGCGCCGTTTACGGTCGGTCTGGGATTCCCGCGCTGGGCCCTGCATTTCTTGAGGAAGCGCCGGCAGAAGAAATTCACCAACGAGTTCGCCAACGCCATCGACGTCATCGTGCGCAGCGTCAAGTCGGGCCTGCCGGTGAACGAGGCGCTCAAGATCGTTGCGCGAGAAATCCCCGAGCCGGTGCAGAGCGAATTCGCCAATCTCTGCGAAGGCCTCAAGGTCGGCGTCCCCCTCGACCAGGGCCTGCAACGGATGTTCGACAACATGCCGACGCCGGAGGTGAACTTCTTTGCGATCGTGATGACCGTACAGCTGAAATCCGGCGGCAATCTGTCGGAGGCGCTCGGAAATCTTTCCGCGGTCCTGCGCGACCGCAAGCGGATGCAGGGAAAGATCAGGGCGCTGTCATCGGAAGCCAAGGCATCGGCAATGATCATTGGTTGCCTGCCACCGGCGGTTACGCTGATGGTGTATTTCACCACGCCGACCTACATCACGCCGTTGTTCACCACGCGAATAGGCAACATGCTCCTGGTGGGGTGCGTCATCTGGATGTCGATGGGCATTTTCATCATGAAGAAGATGATTTCCTTCAAACACTAGGCGGGAACGATGGACGTCGGTATTTTCAATGTCTTTTTCGACGCGCGGTTCGACATAACGCTGCTGTCCGCAGTACTCGCGTTCGCCACCATCATGACGCTCGGTGTCCCGTTCCTCGAGCGCAATGCGCTCGGCTCACGCATGAAAGCCGTCGCACAGCGGCGCGAAGAGCTGCGCCGCAAGCACCACGCGGCGTTGAAACAGCGTGGGGGTTTGCGCCAGGAACCCCTGTCGTTCGTCAAACAGACGGTGGAGAAGCTCCGGCTCTCGCACATTGTCGACGCCGAGGAAACGCGCGAACGACTGGCGCGCGCAGGCTATCGCGGCCAGGGTGCGCTCGTCACCTTCGTGTTCTTCCGTTTTGTCATGCCCTTCATCGTCTTCGTCGTGGCGCTGATCTTCCTGTTCCTCCTCTCCCATTTCAAATGGTCGGCGTTCCTGAAAGTCAACGCGGCGCTGGGCGCCGGCCTTGCGGGATTCTATCTGCCGGATCTTTTCCTCTCGAACCGCACGTCGAAGCGGCAGGCGTCGATCATGCGGGCCTTTCCGGACGCGCTCGACCTCATGCTGATCTGCGTCGAAGCCGGCATGTCGATCGAAGCTGCGTTCCAGCGCGTGTCTTCGGAAGTGGGCTCGCAATCTCCCGAACTGGCTGAGGAGCTTGCCCTCACCACGGCCGAACTCTCGTACCTCCCCGATCGCAGGCTCGCCTACGACAACCTCGCGAAGCGCTGCGGACATTCGGGCGTGCGCGCCGTTGCCGCCGCCGTCAACCAGGCGGAAAAGTACGGTACACCCGTCGGCACGGCGCTGCGCGTCACCGCGCACGAGAATCGCGAACAGCGCATGCTGGAAGCGGAGAAGAAGGCTGCGGCGCTGTCGCCCAAGCTGACGGTGCCGATGCTGATTTTCTTCCTGCCGTGCCTGTTCGTGGTCATCATGGGCCCGGCCATCATGAACATCATGCACGTGAAGATGTAATTCGGCCGCGCACCGGCTCAAGCGGCACGCAGGCAGACACGCGCTTCTGCAGACACGAAAAAACAGAACCGCCAACGGCGCGAAGGCAGGTCAGGCAGATCCGACAGGCTGTGGACGCCGGAAGATTGGTCGATCAAACGAGCCGGTAATGACGGACCAAGACAATCTCCCCCGAGAGATTGAGATGAAGATCGAGCGCTTCAATTGGGCGCGCTGCGCACAAAGGCGAAATGGACTCGGAAGTGCGTGCTCACGGGCGCCGCTATTTCAAGTTTCAGCCCGAACGCCTCCGCGACGCCTTTGAGCGGTTGGATGCCTTCGAAAATTCAACTTAGGACAGTGCTCACCGGATGCGCCCAATAGCTCTTCTTGTTGGTTCTTTCGCCAGCGCATGATCCGATTCAATTGGATCGCGGGCGGCTAATTCCGTCCGGACGGCTTCCCTGCTGGTACCGGGCGTTTCTTCTGCGCCCGTCGCGACCCTGGGTGACCTCTGCCCTTTCGGAAGGAGGGATCGCACGTCGATTCCTGCCAGGCGGCGCGAGGCGCAATTCAAACGAAGTGGTGCACGAATCGGCCTGGCAGGTGCAGTACGTTGTTGCCGGCGGCCTGGAAAGCAGTCAATTCGTGTCCGCAGCGGTGCGGAGCGAGGGGGTTTCTGCCGGTGCTTTCTTTGCGGCCGGCGGTGGCTGCTTTTTCACGTCGCTGGCCAGTTTCGGCACGACCGGGTGATGTACGGGGCCCGCCAGAGGATCGGTCGGGACGCGCTGCATCACCACCTGTCCACCGAGCGCCTTGGGGGCGCCGACCGCGACGCGTACCGTCGGCGTGGAATGGACATCCTTCGCCGGGGCAGCGGGAGACGCATGCGGAACCTGTAGCGTAGCGGCCATCACCGGATTGGTTTTCGCCGTGCCGGAGGACGCAGAAGCGTGTACAAGCAACGCGGCGGACGCCTGCGGCGCGGCGGATGCCTGCGGCGTGGCTGACGCCGGAATTTGCTGTGGCGCGGGTTGGGGCGCCAACGTGGCGAGTTTCTCGAGATTGCCCGCGACTTTGGGATTGGACGCGCCGTTCGCCTGCGCCTGCGCGAGCAGGCGCTTGGCTCCCGCATAATCGCCGGCGAGCATGCGCGAAACGGCGTAATTGTTGAGGACAGATCCCTCTCCGGGCTTCAACACCAGAGCCCGTTCGTAGGCAGCCTTGGCGCTCACATGATCGTCAACCTGGTCGTAGGCGACACCAAGTGCCGACTGGACGGTCCAATCATTCGGCGAGAGCTGGACGGCGCGCTTCAGGAACGGCAGCGCTTCCTTGGAGTGGCCCTGTTGCTCCAGAACCTTTCCGTATGCGCCGACGATTCGGGCGTCGTCGGGCTCGACAAGCAGGAGTTGCGCGAACGAACGCGCGGCTTCGTCGTAGTCGCCCTTGGCGCGAAGGAGCTCCGCGCGGCGAATCTCGCCGTCGACCGAACCCGGAAGCGTTTTGGCCAGCGTGGCAACATCGTCACGCGCGTCCGGCATGAGGTTCGCCTGCGCATCCGGCGCGAGGTTTGCCGCGTCCGGTGCGACATTGGCGGTTTTGCTCGCAGTCGGGGCCGCGTTGGATCCCGGCGCGCTGGTGCTGGCGCAACCGGCTGTCCAGAACAGGCAAAGCGCGGATACGACGGTCATCGCTGCGGCGCGGGTCATGGGATGGTCCCGGTGTTGGATTCCGAGCCCCGACAATGCGTTCTTCTGGTCAATATTCCCTTAAGCCGCGGGTGCGCCGGACCTTAATTCCCCTTAAGAAGGGCCACGACGAGGCAGGCGGATCGTGCAAACGCCGCGGACGATGCGGTCGTTGCCGACCTCAGGTGGCGGGGGCCAGCAGACCGTCCCTCACCTCGGCTTCGGCAGCGCTCAACCAGTCCTGCATCGCCGGAAGTCCCCATATCAGATCGCAATACTCCTGAAGCGGCGCGGGAAGTGATATTCCGTAGGTGCGGAAGCGGGAAACGACCGGCGCGTACATGCAGTCGGCAATGGAGAAACGGCCGAACAGGAATTCTCCCTGTCCGTGACGCGCGTCGAGAGCCTCCTGCCAATAGCCGGTGATTTCTTCGATGTCTGCGAGAACGGTATTGCCGAGCGGCGGTGTCGGGAGCCGGCGGGCAAATTCCATGGACAGCGTTTCGCGCAGCGGCGCAAAACCGGAATGCATCGCGGCGCTGATCGAACGTGCCCTCGCGCGCGCTGACGGATCGACAGGCCACAGCCCCGCTTCCGGATGCCGCTCGGCCAGTGCTTCGCAAATCGCGAGGCTGTCGAACACTGCGAACTCGCGCTCGCCCTCCGTTACGAAAAGGACCGGCACCCTGTGGGACGGCGTGAGCCGACGAATTTGCGCGCGCGTGTCCGCACGGCGCAGCGCGATCGTGATTTCCTCGAACGGCGCGCCCGTCGCACGAATGGCCAGATATGGCCTCAAGCTCCAGCTTGACCAGTTCTTGGTGCCGACAATGAGACGGTACAAGGTGTCGCTCCAATTCGCGCTCATGCTTCGACAGGCACGGCATGACGGATTAGTAAGAGATCCTCACCCTGAGCCTGTCGAAGGGTGAGCCGATTATTCGTAGGTTCGTTCGCTCTCTTCGGGAAGGACACTCCATGCATGCCAGCCTTGTGAAGCGCGCAAAAGGTGCGCCGCTCGATGCCATCCGGCCGCCGCAGTTGAAGACGTGGCTTGCCGCACAAGACCCGCGCGATGCGAAATGGCTGCGCGAGACGGGTTTTACGGGCAAAGCGGGAGAGCTGCGGCTCGTGCCTTCACGCAGCACCGACATAGCCTTTGCCGTGCTCGGCCTTGGAGACGAGCGCGATCCCCTGGCGCTGGCGGCGTTTTCCGAATCGCTGCCCGAGGGCACCTATGCGTATCGCGATGTGCCGGAAGGCTATTCGGGCAAGACCGCGATCCTGGCCTGGCTGTTGGGAACGTACAGCTTCGACCGTTACCGGAAACAGGGCAAACGTGCGGCGAAACTTGCGGTGACCGATGATCGGGATTTCGCGGAAGCGAGCCGGATGGCAGAGGGCGTTTTCCTTGCCCGCGATCTCATCAACACACCGTCCAACGACATGGGGCCGGCGGAGCTCGCCGCCGCGGCTTCGGACCTTGCACGCCGACACGGCGCAAGGATTGCGGTGATCGAGAGCGATGCGCTTCTCAAGCACAATTATCCGCTGGTTCATGCCGTCGGGCGCGCCTCCGATCGTGCGCCGCGTCTCATCGACATAAAATGGGGTGCTGCACAGGCGCCGCGGGTCACGCTCGTGGGCAAGGGCGTGTGTTTTGATTCCGGAGGTCTCGATATCAAGACCGCCGGCGGCATGCTGACAATGAAAAAGGATATGGGCGGCGCTGCTGTCGTGCTTGGGCTTGCGCACATGATCATGGACGCCAAACTGCCGGTGCGGCTGCGTGTACTGGTTCCGGCCGTCGAAAATGCCATCTCCGGCCGTGCGTATCGACCGGGCGACGTTTTTCGCAGCCGCAAAGGGCTCACGGTCGAAATCGGCAACACCGATGCGGAGGGGCGGCTTGTGCTGGCGGACGCGCTCGCGGAAGCCGACTCCGAACAGCCCGAGCTTCTCATCGATATTGCGACGCTGACAGGCGCTGCCCGCGCAGCGACCGGTATGGAACTGCCGCCTTTCTTCACCGACGACGAGGCCTTCGCTGCGGACCTTGCGCGCCATGCCACAGACGTACACGACCCCCTCTGGCGGCTGCCGCTATGGCGCGGTTACGAAAAGACGCTGACAAGCCCGATTGCGGATCTGAACAATGTTCCCGACTACAATCTCGCCGGCGCCATTACCGCAGCCCTGTTTCTGAACCGTTTTGTCGATCGCGCCCGTACATGGGTTCACATCGACATTCCAGCCTGGACGGATCGTCCACGTCCCGGCCGGCCGAAGGGTGCCGAAGCCAATGCCGCGCGCGCTTTGTACGCTTTGATTTCGGAGCGGTATCCGGCGATTGCACAGCGGGTCAAGCGTGCAGGAAGGGATGGCACGCGGAGGCGCGGAGCCGCGGAAAAAAGATTCACCGCGACTCAGTGAAGCAGTGGGGAACCGGGAGGAAGAAATCGCCCGCGCAATGACCGTCTCGGCGTCACTGTATCGGATACATTTTCTCCGCGGCTCCGCGCCTCGGCGTGCAAAATTTTCGGGCGCGCTATCCGGGCTTCTTCGGAGGAAGGTTGGCGGGTGCTCCCTTCGCCGGCGGTGCTGCAGGCGCGGCCGCGTTGGCGGGAGTCGCTGTTGCCGGGGCGGCCGGGGGTGTTCCGGTTGCAGCAGGCGGCGTTTTTCCGCCTGCTGCCGGGGTGGCCTTTCCGCCAGCTGGCGTTTTGGCCGCCCCCGCCGGGGCCGGCGGCGGTATCGGTACGGGCGAATCGGACTGCGTACGCAACCAGGCGATCAAGTCGATCCGGTCTTGCGCGCTGGGGAGTCCCGCGAAGGTCATTTTCGTTCCCGGAACAACCATCTGTGGGGATTTCAGGTAGCGAAAGAGCTTTTCGAACGTCCAGGGATCATGGCTCGAGGACATCGCGGACGAATAGCTGTAGCTTGATCGCGAGGCTCGTGCCCGCCCGACGATTCCCCAAAGATTGGGGCCAATCTTGTCCGGGCCGCCTTTGCTCAGATCATGGCATTGCAAACAATCGTGTGAAATCTGCTGGCCTTTGGCCACATCGGCTTTCGCAAGGGCGGTGCCGAAATCGGGCAGTGGCTCCTCGGCGGGTGTTGCCGAGGCGGACCCCGAGGATGCCGCCGGCACACCCTGCACGACGTAACCGGGTTTGAGCGGCATGGGAACTTCGAAGATCATTTCGCTCGCGATCTTCACCGCGACGACGAACAGGAGCGTGCCCAGAACAGCGCCAGCAATCTTGTTCCACTCGAAGGAATCCATAAGGTCCTGGCTCCTGTTTCCGCTTCGCCTAACGCTATGCGGACCGAAAAGAAATTGGTTGACCCGCCGGCGCTTTCGCGCCGACGGACAGACTCAGCACGAAGGCCAGCGATAAACGCCTCACCCTGAGTCTGTCGAACGGTGAGTCTGCTGGAGGGTAAGGCGCGTTGCCCGCGCGCCCGTCTCCCCGAACAGGCGCGCGACATTACCTTTCGGTCCCCTAGCGTCATTGCGGCGAAGCGTCGCATAAATTGAGAGAACCTGGGGAGCATCGCTGTTGAACTGCATCATCGTCATTCCCGCGCGCATGGCGTCGACGCGCCTGCCCGGAAAACCGCTCGCGGAGATTGCAGGCGTGCCGATGATTGTGCGCGTTTGGCGTTCCGCCGTCGCCGCCGATATAGGACCGGTCGTCGTAGCCGCCGGCGACGACGAGATCGCAAACACGCTGCGCGCGGAAGGCGGTATCGCGGTCATGACCGATCCTGCGCTGCCCTCGGGGACGGATCGTGTTTTTGCTGCGGTTGAGGCGTTTGATCCCCAAGGCACGTTTGACGTGGTCATCAACCTTCAGGGAGACCTGCCTCTGCTCGACCCGACGAATTTGCGCGCCGTGCGGGACACGCTTGCTGCGAGCAGCGCGGACATCGCGACGCTTGCTGCGCGCATCACGGAACCGGCGGATTTCGAGAACCCGAGCGTGGTCAAGCCGGTCATGACTTTCGGAAATGGAACCACGCCCGCCCGCGCGCTCTATTTCAGTCGAAGTCGCGTACCGTCGGGAGCCGGCGACCTGTACCATCACATCGGCATTTATGCATTCCGCCGCGAAGCGCTGACACGATTCGTTTCGCTCCCCCCGTCGCCGCTCGAGAAACGCGAAAATCTCGAGCAGCTGCGGGCGCTCGAAAACGGAATGACCATCGCCGTCGGTATCGTGGAACACCCGCCGCTCTCCGTCGACACGCCGGCCGATCTCGAGCGCGTTCGCGAGGCAGCGAGGCTCGCCTCCGGTCCGCGATGACCAGGACGCCGCAGGCCACCGCGTCGATCGTTACCTTTCAGGGCGAACCCGGCGCCTACGCGAATCTTGCCGCGCGCGAAGCGCTTCCCGACGCGCTGGCCTTGCCGCGAACGACATTCGAGGACGCACTTCTCGCGGTGCGCGAAGGCGAAGCCGATCTCACGATCATCCCGGTCGAGAATTCGCTGCACGGGCGCATCGCCGACATTCACCATCTTTTGCCCGAGGCCCGGTTGCACATCGTCGGCGAGCACTTTCATCGCGTGCGCCATCAGCTTCTTGGCATCAAAGGCGCCGCCCTGTCCGGGGTGACGACCGTTTTCAGCCAGGAACCGGCGCTCGGGCAGTGCCGCAAACTCATCCGCGAAAGAAGGCTGACCGCCAGAAGCTGGCACGACACGGCGGGCGCGGCGCGCCACGTCGCGGAGCTCGGCGATCCCTGCGTCGCAGCGATCGCCTCGTCGCTCGCGGCAGAACTGTACGGGCTGGCCGTCCTTGCGGCCGACATCGAGGACGAGGCGCACAACGTCACCCGTTTTCTCATCATGGCGAGAGAGCCGCGGCAACTCGCCCCGGATGCGGGACCGGTCGTTACAACCTTCGTCTTTCGCGTCCGCAACGTTCCCGCTGCCCTGTACAAAGCGCTCGGCGGTTTCGCCACCAATGGCGTCAACATGACCAAACTCGAGAGCTATCAGCTCGGCGGCTCGTTTCAGGCAACGCAGTTTTATGCCGATATCGAGGGCCACCCCGAACAACGCAATGTGCGGCTCGCACTCGAAGAGATCCAGTTCTTCGCAAGCAGCTTCACGGTGCTGGGCGTTTACCCTGCACACCCCTTCCGGACTCAGGCGACACAGACGTAGCAGTGGTCCGCTCGCCGGATGAATAAGTCACGGCGCTTCACGCGCCGATGAGTGAGCCGTACCGGTCCAGATCAGCGCTGCTGAAACAGCAGACGATGACATGCCTGATTTCGCTCCGTTCCCGCACATAATCGCAGATGCTGCGGTACGCTGTTTGCGCGGCCAGAGCGCCGGGCCAGCCGTACGCGCCGGTGCCGAGACAAGGGAAGGCAATTTCCGAAATGTTGTGTTCGCCGGCGAGCGCAAGCGAATTGCAGTAGCAGTTTGCCAGAAGCCGCACGTCACGCTCGCGTCTTGCCGCATCGCCGCTCCAGATCGGCGCGACCGTATGGATCACGAATCTTGCCGGAAGCGCGTGGCCGCGCGTAATGACGGCTTCGCCCGTGGGGCAACGGCCGATGCGCCGCAGTTCTGCCTCCATCTCCGGCCCGGCTTTGCTCCGAATCGCGCCGTCGACTCCGCCGCCCATGATCAGCGGCTCGTTCGCCGCGTTCACGATCGCCTCGACGGCAAGGAGGCTGACGTCGGCCTGTACAGCACTCAGCTTCGCGGCCATCACGCGCCCTCGATCCACGCCTTGATCAGATGATGCGCGATGGCGATTTGTGGCGGAAGGCGGATGCCTTCGATCTGTTCGCCCGCGAGCAACGCGCGCGCGGTCGCGCGGTCGAGCCAGCGGGCGTCGGCGAGTTCGACTTCGTCGAGGCGAATGTCGCCATCAAGTGCTTCGGCGAAGCACCCTATCATCAGCGACGAGGGAAACGGCCAGGGTTGGGCCATGAGATAGCGGACGCTCCCGGTCCGGATCCCGGTTTCCTCGAGGATCTCTCGCCGAACCGCCTCTTCGATCGTCTCGCCCGGTTCGATAAATCCCGCGAGCGCCGAATACATCCCGCCCGGGAACTGGCGCCCGCGGCCGACAAGGCAGCGGTCGTCCCGTGTCGCGAGCATGATGACCACGGGATCGGTGCGGGGAAAATGCTCGGCTCCGCATCTCGGGCACAGCCGGCGGTAACCCGCGTCCATCGGCCGGGTCGGTGATCCGCAGCGGGCGCAGAAGCCGTGGCGCTGATGCCAATCGATCAGTGCCTTGGCCTGGCCCAACATGGCGAGATCGCTGTGGCGATAGCGCGCGGCGGACGCGCGCAATTCGTAGAATCGGCCAAGCCCAGCAAGCGGGCCTATCCTTTCCGGGTCATTCGCCGCCGAGATATCGAGGGCGAACACGGCGCGGTCGCGGTCAAGTC
>Ga0070731_10004117_pt1 | contig 12690 bp, 13 predicted proteins | sample Coa_R1_2_FD_66448 | JGI IMG/M metagenome (GOLD analysis project Ga0070731, IMG submission 66448) | Surface soil microbial communities from Centralia Pennsylvania, which are recovering from an underground coalmine fire - Coalmine... | ecosystem: Environmental > Terrestrial > Soil > Unclassified ... | reverse complement strand
GCTGCGTACCGCTCCAGGAGCCGGAGGAGACGGTGAGAGTCGAGCCGACCGCGAGGGTCCCGGAAACCTTCGGCGCCGAACCGTTGACCGGCACGCCGCCACCGACATTGCCGGCGGTGATCACGACCTGGTGCGAGCCGATGCTGTTCTTTCCAGTCACGACCACGATCAGCCGGTGGTCGGCATCCGCGCTCGCGATCCGGTAGCTCGGCCCCGTGGCACCACTGATCCAGCCGCAGTTGCCGCCGCCGCTGTCACAGCGCTCCCACTGATAGGAGACAGCGATCGGCCGGCTGCCTGTCCAGGTTCCCGAGCTGACGTGCAACGTGTTCCCGACGGAGAGCGTTCCGCTCACCTTCGGCGCGACGGTGTTCACGGGCGGCCCCTGCGAGACGACGGCCGTCGACGAGGAGAGCTGCGAGGCTGTGCCCGCGCCGTTCGTCGCCGTGACCGCGACCCGTAGCGTGTGGCCCACGTCGGAGGCAACAACCGAGTAGGTCTGACTGTTTGCGCCGGAGATCGTCGAGCAGGCTCCGCCGGACGAGTCGCAGCGCTTCCACTCGAAGGCGAAGCGGATCGGCGTGCCTCCGCTCCAGCTTCCGGTGGATGCACTCAGCGCCTGACCGACCGTGGCCGATCCGGAGATCGTCGGCGGCGACTCGTTCGCCGGCGGAGCGGTCGTGCTTGAGGTTGTCGAGGATGCGGCGGATGTCGATGCCGAGCCGATGGCAACCGAGCTGACGAACCCCGCCCCCACGACGAAGGCCAGCCCGAACGTCTGCAACACACGCGACCAACGCAGCCGCTTAGCGAGAAACCGAGAACCCTTCACGTGCGCCTCCTTCGTCAGTAGCAATGCACTACCGCGCAGGAGCAGACCGATCTACACCAGAACATGATGTTTTACGGAAACCTTACCGACTCCGAATGCGAAGGGGCGTGGCTCGGCGGGTGATGCCGGGCGGCCGGGGTGCCCGCGCCGCATGCGGGTGGAAGGACAGCCGCCCGGCATTTCATGCCCGCCGTCGTGACGGGTGCACCGCGAAAGCACTTCATCACGACATGGTGCAGATTCCGAGCTTGGGGCGGGACTAAACCAGGAAGGTCGGTTTGACGCGCCCGGCGGCCGAAACAACATCAGCTCATGATGTAGATGAAATCTGGAGGGAGCGGACATGCTCGAAGGAACCTCGCCGGAGACGGGAGCGCCGGCACTGATCGATGCACCACCTCGGCCCCCGGTCGAGACAAGCGAAGAACGGCCTCGGCTCGTGATCTTCGTGGCACCCAGGTCAGGGGCATGCCGACGCGTCGACGGCTATCTCGCCGCGGTCTTGCAACGACGCGCGAACCACCACGCGTTCGAGCTTCTCCATGTCGACATCGAGAAGCGGCCCGATCTGGCGGAACGCTTCCGTGTCTCCTCCGTGCCGACGTTGCTGGTTATCGAGGCAGCGCGAATTCGCAGACGGCTGACACGACCGAAGAACGCCCTCGAGATCGGCACGTTCCTGGGGCCATGGCTCCAGTGACGTAGTCGCTCGAGCTTCAGTCTCTGATACAAGGATCGGCGTGGGCGGGCGGTCGAAAGCGACGAAGCCGCGCGAGGCAGAGCTTCTCGGGGCCGCGGCGTACAGGACTGCCCTGCGCCGTTTCCTGCATCGGACCGAGTCGGTCGCCAACGAGGCGGGCTTGACATCGCAACGCTACGACCTGCTCCTGATGATCGCCGCGGCAGGCGAGCTGCGGGTGACCGAGCTCTGCGACCTGCTCGACCTTCAGCAGACAGCCGTCACGGAGTTGGTCAAGCGGACAGAGGAGGCCGGGCTGATCACCCGGCATCCGGGGGACGACGACGGTCGTGTCCGCCTTGTCCGCCTGACACCCGAAGGCAGACGCCGCCTCCTGCACGCCTTCGCGGCCCTCCGTGACGATCGTGAGTCACTACGCGGAGCGTTCCGGGAAGTCGACCGGCGGTTCCGCGCGGCCGCCGGCTAGCGGCCCACTAGAGAGTCGAGCGCAGCGCTCGGCGCGACGTAATCAGGTCGACGAGATCGTCGGCCGAGGCGGCGGGAACGAGCACGGTCAGCCGGTCTCCCTGCTCGAGACGGTCAGAGCCGGTGGGCTCGAACGCACCCTCACCTCGACGGATCGCCAGCACCGTCGAGTTCCGGGGCCATGGGAGATCGGCGACTCGCACCCCGACTGGATGCCCCGCGGTCGCCAGGTCGAGATCGACGATCCGATAGCCGCGCAGTCGGGCCGCCGGAACGCTTGCCCGGCCCACGACGGCGTGGGCGGCCGTCGTGCCCGCAGTGGCGGCGGCGTGCTCGATGCCGTGCTGTAAGCGGGCGTTGTAGGCGCGCAGCACATCGACATGCGTCAGCCAACCGACCGGGTCGGGGCCGCCCGGCCCGACGACGGGCAGACCCGAGCCGGCACGCAGCAGTGCACCGAGGGCCTCCTCGAGCGTCTGGCTGCTGCGAAGAGCGGGTAGTTGTTGCGCCATCTCGCCCGCGGACGCGTCGAGCGCGTTCTCACGCATCGCCCGTTCGACCTGCTGCGAGCCGACGGTGCCGCGGTACGTCCCGTCCGGATCGACCACCGGCAAGCCGTCGGACGGCGCGTCGCCGAGCAGCGCGATGACCTCGTTGAGGGGCGTGTCCGATCCGAGAGCTGCGGGTAGCGGGCGCATCGCCTCCCCCACGCGGAGAAGCTGCATGAGATTGGCTCCTCGTCCGCGCATGACATCGATGCCGCGCCTCCGCAGCTTGAGCGTGTAGATCGTGTCGCGGCTCATGAGGTTGGAGACACCCGCCGCGAGGGCGATCGCGAACATGAGAGGGAGGATGATCTGGTAGTCGCCGGTGAGCTCGAAGATGATGATCACCGCGGTGATCGGTGCTCGCGCGGCGCCCGCGAATACCGCCCCCATGCCGACGATCGCGTACGCCCCGGTCGAGCCTGCCGAGCCGGGCAGGATGTGGTGGACGCCGATCCCGTATGCGCTGCCGAGCATCGCCCCCATGAAGAGCGAGGGCGCGAACACACCCCCGGAGCCGCCGATCGCGATGGTCAGGCTCGTGGCCAGGATCTTCCCGAGGAGCAACGCCAGCAACAGCCAGAGCGCGAGGTGCCCGCGAATCGCCTGTTCGAGGGGCGGGTAGCCGACGCCGTAGAGCTGGGGAAACGCAAGCAGGACGAGCCCGAGCAGGATCCCGCCGACTGCGGGGCGCAGCCATTCGGGGCGGCCGTTCCAGACCGTGTCCGCAAGGTCTTCCGCTGCGTAGAGGAAGCGGATGAAGGCAACCCCGACCAGGGCGGCCAAGACGCCGAGACCGATGTAGAAGAGGTATTCGACCGGCGAGTGAAGCTGGAACGCCGGCAGATGCAGGAAGGGGTGTGAGCCGAACGCGGCCCTTCCGATGATGTCCGCGACGAACGACGCGAGGACGACCACTCCGAAAGACTCCGCCTCGAAGTCGCGCAGGATCAGCTCGAGCCCGAAGAAGACGCCTGCGATCGGCGCGTTGAAGGTGGCGGAGATGCCGCCGGCGGCGCCGCAGGCCACCAGTATCCGGAGCCGAGATTCGGGAACGCGCGTCAGTTGCCCGAGTGTCGAGCCGAGCGCCGACCCGATCTGGACGATCGGGCCTTCGCGTCCCACCGATCCGCCCGAGCCGATGCAGAGCGCCGACGCGAGGGACTTGACGACCGCCACCTGGGGACGGATTCGCCCACCGCGCTCGGCGACCGCGTACATGACCTCAGGGACTCCGTGGCCGCGGGCCTCGCGGGCGAAGAAGTAGATGAGGGGGCCGTAGAGCAGTCCGCCGACCACAGGGGCGACCAGGACGAACCAAAACCCGAGCCCGTGAACGTGGCCGTAGGCGGCCCGGCCGGCGGCGCTGTAATCGCGGTGCCCCGAGAAGACGTAGGTGAAGCCGAGGATCAGGTAGCGAAACGCGATCGCCCCGAGCCCGGCGCCGGCACCGACGACGAGCGAGAGTGCGACGAGCCCGCCGGTGCTCGCGCGAGCCCAATCGGCGGCCCGCCGAGTGACGCGCGGCGAGCGATCGATACGCGTCTCGGTAGGCCGCTTGCGTGGCGTGCTGTTCTGCGCGACTCCGCCGTTCGCACCGCCGAACCGGCGGCTCATGCTCCGCGAACCGTCACCGTCTGATCCGCGCCGCGCCGAGTCCGCGCTCTGATTTCAGCATGGATCGCCAACATGAACCCTCTTCCCCCGACACCCCGCCAGGCAACGCGGCCGTATCCTTCTACTTCATACCATGATCTAGACCGATAGCCGCGTATGGCCGGATTCGCAGGCTGCCAGGACGGCTTGATAGGCGCTCAGGAGCCGGGACGCGATGATCGGCCAGCTGAAGGCGGTCGATGCCGTTTCCCACGCCAGCTTCCCGAACCGGCGGCGAAGGACGTCGTCTTCGAGGAGCCCGACCAGGGCTCCGCCCAAACTCACCTCGTCGGCGGGTGGGACGAGCACGCCACATCGATCCGAGACGAGCTGGCGATACCCGTCGATGTCGGAGGCAACTACCGGCGTCGCCGCGGCGAACGCCCGGGTAAGGACCATGCCAAAGCTCTCGCTCCCGAGCGAGGGTGCGGCGAGCACCTTCGCACTTGCGAGCTCACGGTCGAGGTCGTCTGGGCTCAGATGGCCGAGCAAATCGATCCCCTCGGGAGGAATGCGTTCACGTGCCAGGAGGTGGCGAACTGACAGGGGATCTGCACCCACGACCCGCAGCCGGGCGCCGGTGCTGCGTCGCACCTGAGGCCACGCCCGCATGAGCACGCCGAGTCCCTTGCGCGGCTCGTGCCTCCCGACGTAGAGCACGTGCTGTCGACGCCCATCCAGACTGACCTCCTCCGGCATTCGCACTCCGTTCGGAATGACGAGGTAGTCACCCGGGGCGTAAGAGCGCGCGGTCTCGGCAGCCGCATCGGAGACGGCGACGCGAAGATCGATCCGCTCGAGAAGGAACCCCCACAAAGACCTCGCCGGGGCCCGCCAGCGGGAATGTCCGGCGGCGTGGAAGGTCGCGACAACCGGGCAGACCGCCGATGCCAATGCCGCCACGCCCAACGCGGGCGTCAGAGGCTCGTGCACGTGGACGAGGTCGAATCGCTCCCGGCTGAGCGCCCGCCGTAGTCGTCGTACCGACGCCGGACTCAGCACGATGTTGGCAAGCGAGTGGTTCGCGGGCACGATGACCGAGCGTCCAAGGGGGATCACGTGTGCCGGAGGCGGCTCGAATCGGCCCCCCGCCGGATGCAGCAGGCTCGACACCCGGCCGGGGGGATCGTGGCCGATCAGGAGCCGCGTCTGGATGCCCAGGTCGGCCAGGGCACGGGCCTGTTCCTCGGCGTGCTCGACCACACCGCCCCAGAAGGAGAAGCTGTAGGGGACGACTATCCCCACCTTCACACGCACCACCTCGGAGGGATCGAGACCTAAACCACGACATGATCTAATAGCAGGCAATGGTGACGTCGGGTGCAAGTTCCACGCGGATCCAGCGCCTGCTCGCTGAGATCGACGCGCTGGTCGACGCGGACGAGGCGACGGAGCGGCGGATCAACGGCGCCTGGAAGTCATTCGAGGACATCACCGACGCCGCGAACGCACACGCCTGGGACGCATACAGCATCGATCTGACCGTCGACGCCGCTAGCTACCGAGGACTCGACCGCCGGCAGCGCGCGGCGCTCATACGGATCTTCGCCACCATCTACCGCGCCGAGTCGGTCGTGGACGACTGGATGGACCGTATCGTCGCCGCAATCCCGACGAATGCCCCGGCCGTAAGCGGCCCGCTCGGCGACCACGCTCTCCGAGCTGCGCTGAGGTCGCAGGAGCACGATGAGAAGATGCATCGCGGCAGCCTGTGCCGGATTGCGACCGAAGTCTTCGGCGTAGCTCCGAGAGACGTCGACCGGCTCGCCCGCAAGCACAACAACTTCGTCGCCGAGACGCTTTTCGCACGTTTCAACCGGCAGATGGCGTACCTGCTGCGGCCGGGCCGCTCGAGCGAGGACGTCTATACGGCGATCTTCGTCTACGGCGTCTTGAGCGAGGACGTTGTCGCGAACAGCGATGTCGTGATCCGTCGGGCCAAGCACAACGACAAGTACGCCGAGTACAACCTGCCCGGCATGCGAGAGGGCCAGACGAACGTACGGCGCGACGAGGGCCGGCATGTTCGTATTGCGGTGCTCGCCAGCCACCGGTTCCTGGACGAGCACCCTAGCGCCGCGACGACACTCGTTTCTGTCTCCACTGAGTACATGGATCTCGCGGACCGGATGCTGAGGCGGGCCAAGCAGTCACGTGGGCTGATCGACGCCCATCTTCGAGCGTCCTACGGCCCGGATGTGGACGCTCTCTACTACTACGTCGTCAACATGAAGCGGCTCGCAGTGCGACTCGGCGAGCTCGGGCTGTCGATCGCGGTTCGCGACATCCGCTCTCGCGTCGAGGCCGCCGTCGCCGAGTTTACGGACGAGCAGGGACGGACCTCGGTCGCCGAGCCGGGCTTCCTCACACGAAAGCTCGGACCGGCGATGCTCAGGCTGGCGCAAAAACCCGCGTGACCTACCCGCCGTCGGTACCGGTGTGCAGTGGGCGAAGCAGGTCGATCGCGCCGGCCAGCAGGACGGCGGCCACGGGCACTGCGAGCGGCCAGGTCGCCCAGCGCCTCTCGGCGAATGCCCCCCAGACCGCGCCGCCGAGAAACGCCGTCCAGGTCGCGAGCTGCAGGACGAGGCGCATGAGGGATTGAGTCCTGTCGCCGAGGCCGAGCTCGCCGCGCAGGTAACTTCGCCGTCGACCGGGGGGAGGCGAGATTGCGTTCAGCAGCTCTTGACCGAACGTCGTCAGGAGTCCTGAGACGTAGGTCGTGCGAAGGGTTCGACCGAAGGCGCGTGTGAGACTCGCCGTCTGCACGCCCATCGCAAGGATCGCGAGGGTCAGGAGGGTGTAGAAGCCCCCGATCGCATGATCGGCGGCCGTGTTGTGCTCGATGACCGCGTGACCGTCGACCATCAGCGCTGCGACCACCGCGGCTTCCAGCACGAACATCGGCGCGGCGGTCGACCGCCATCCGCGGCGGGCGGCGAGCTCGATGAGAACGGTGGCCAGCATGATCGCAATCACGAAGACCGACACCGCGACCGCGAGAGGGATGACCGCGGCGCCGTCGTCGTGGCCTGCGGCGATACCGAGCTTCGTCGTGTTGCCGGTCATGTTCGCCGTGAAGATGTGGTGGAGCACGATGTAGCTCACGGCATCGACCGTTCCGGCGGCGACGGCGAGCAGCAGAGCGGTGGCCGCCTCCGCTCTACGAGAACCCATCGGGGTGCTGCCGGTTTCCGCGGACGAACTCGTTCAACATCGGCCTGATCATCTGGTGGGCTTGGCGTTGGCGGAACCCGAGAGCCGTTCGGTCGTTCGCTCCACCGGGCGATGGCTCACGAGAAGGGTCGTGCCCTCGATCGAGTCGATGACGACGGTCTCGCCGACGTCGGCACCTCGCGGGTCGGTACAGCGTGCCTTCCACGACTCTCGCCCGCAGCGGACGCGACCGATGGGGTTACACCGCGCCAGCACAGTCGCCGGTCTCCCGACCATCGTCTCGGGCCCCGTCGCCGTCGGAATCTTCCGGGTCGAGCGAATGAGGATGCTCTTCTCGGCGACTTCGAAGGCGACCGCGGCTGCGACCGCAGCGTAGCTCCACGCGGTTGGGACCACGTGCAACGCGAGCATGAGCACGGCGCCAAGGACAATTAGCACGATCGGAATGATCCATCCTGGATCAGCCCGAAGCGACGAGCTCGCTGGTCGCGGGGCAGACATACGTCATAGGACGGCAAGCGCGTTCCCGAAGGCTCATGCGATTGAGCTATCCGGCTTGCGAGTGCGCAAACGCGGTCGCAGAAATGACCGGGCGAGGGTCGGTCGTCCTGGAGCGGAACGGTGGAAGTTTGACGAATCGCAGTTTCAGATATAAATCATGTCGTGATATAGTTCTTCTCTCCGAGAGTACACCGATGCGAAGACAGCGACCTCTGATGATCAGTCCCTACTACTTCCTCAGCCGTCGTCCCTTCCGGGAGGCGCGTATTCGCGCCTACATCCGGCGAGAGCACCGAAGCGGGCGGCGGCTCGAAGAGATTCTCGACGATCGGGCGATCGAACGCCTCGGCGGCCGTAACCTCGCGTGGCAGACGATCTTGCGGCCCGACACGATCGTCGGGCTCGAAGCCGACATCGCCGAGGCGATCGAGGCCTGCGACCCTCATCACGAAGCGCCTGCGCGCTCTCGCAACGGTACGCCCTGAGGTACGCGCACCTCGACGCGCCCGCTGACGTAATGGCGTCGCGACGCTCTGCGAATCAACCGTGCAGCGGATCCGCGTCGCCGGCGGCCGACCTGCCGTCGCCGATCAACCGCTCACGCAGCTGATCGGCCGTTCCGGCGGTCGCCGCGAGTGCCGCCCGCTGCTCGCTCAGGGGCAGATTGCGCTGGGCGGCAAAATCGAGCAGGGACTGGCGATCTTCGTCCTGGCGTGCGGCGCGGAAGAACAACCAGGCGAGCAGCCCTACCGTGAGAAAGATCTGTTCGAACATCATGAGAGCCCCGGCGAGGTTCTGGTCCGACAGCGGATTGAGCCCACGGGCGGCGTCGCTTGCCTTGTAGACCGGGTAGAAGACGGTCTGCGCCCAGATCAGCGCGTTCGCCAGGATCGCGCCGACAAACCGGACGACGACGACGTACCCGAGGCGTGCCCAGCTCGAGAACCAGCGCGGCTTGGGCAGCGGGCCGAGCAGCGCAAGCCAGAGAAGGATCCCGAACCAGAGCAGGCAGGCGTGCTCGAGCGCGTGCGCGAGATCGTTCTTGATCGCCCACTGGTAGAGCAGCGGTACGTGCCAGCCGTAGAGGTCGAGCGACCAGAGCGCGAGCGCGACCGGCGGTGAGGCCAGACGGCGTAGCGGGCGCGTCACCCGGATCCGCAGCAACGGGGCCAGCATCGGCCCTGTGACGCCGAGCACCAGCAGCAGGGAAGCGATGTCGCCGATCGCGATGTGCTGGAGAACATGGGCGATCAGCACCTTGTCCGCGACATCGTCGATCGGAGGGATCTGGACGAGCGTCGTCAGCAGTACGCCGGCGGCAAACGAGATTCGACGCCAGGTCGCCGGCGGCACGCCCCGCGAGGACAGCGTTCGTGCCCGCCGCTGGTACACCCAGAGGTAGACGACGCACGCGAGGAGCGGCGGGAGGAACTCACCGAGATGGAGCGTCCCCGCCCCGGTCAAGTCTCCACCATGGCATGATGTAATAGCAGCCCAGCCGACGATCAGGAGGCACTGACCATGCGCAGACGTTCTCGCACCACTCTCGCGATCGCCGTCCTGCTGTTAGCCGGTTCCGGCGCGATTCTGGCCGTGTTCAGCAGCCCGGCTCGAGGCTCAGCCGAGATGACGACGTCGACGGCCGGCATGGACAAGGGCATGCCGATGCCTGTCCCCATCCAACCGATCGGCCAGGCGACATGGCAGGGGATGAAGATTCAGGCTCGGCTCAGCATGCCGTTGCCGTTCGTCGTGTTCGAAGGCACAAGCGCGCGCATGGTGAGACCCCCGAAGAAGGACAACGTACACCTGATGGTGATGCTGACCGACACCCAAACGGGTGCCGCGATCCCCTACGGGTCGGTGTGGGCGACGGTGCGCAAGGCTGGCAAGATCGTCTTCGACGAGCGCCTCTGGCCGATGATCTCGCGCTTCATGGGCACCCACTTCGGTAACAACGTCGCGCTGCCCGGAAGTGGCACCTACCGCCTCAGCCTGCTCATCGGCCCCCCGCAGGCCGCACGCCACATCGAGTACTCCAAGGTCTGGCTGAAGCCGCACCGGGTCAGCATGACGTTCCACTGGCGCCGGCCGTCTTGAGCGTGCGTCTCACACGCCGGCGCCTGCTCGTGGCCGCCGGGGTCGCACTCGGTGGAGCGGCCACCGCCGGACTCGAGGACGTGCTCGGCCGCGGAGCGACGCCGGTCGCACTGGGAAGTGCGCCGCCGGGCCTGCCCGAACGCCAGCATGCATGGGAAAGGACGCTGCCTCGTGACGCCCACGGAAACCCGATCGCCCCCAAACACGACCGGCTCCTGTTCTTCGACACGGTCGAGACGCCAACGCACGAAGGAGCGGCGCGGCTCGAAGCCGTCCTGCGCACACTCGAGCGAACCTTCCATGCAGGGCCGGACGGGCTGCTCTTCACGATCGGCTGGGGGCCTGCGTACTTCGCGAGGATCCGCCGTCCATCGCCGATCCCGCCGCCCGAGGCACTTTCGAGCTTCGAGCTGCCCACCCTCGACCGCTACGCGGCCTGCCTTCACCTCGCCGCAGACGACGAACGGCGGTTGACGGACGTGGAGAAAGCTCTCGTCCATGGGAGACCGTTGCGCAGTGCGGACGGCCCGCTGGACCTGGGGACACTGCTTCGGTGGCGCGAGACCCGCACGGGCTTCACCGGGCGCGGGCTTCCCGCCGCCGAACAAGGCGTGGGCGGCATCCCGGCGAACAGGCCCGTGCCGGCGAACGCACCACTCTTCATGGGCTTCAAGTCGGGCTACGTACGCAACCAGGCAAGCGAAGACGACGTCACCATCCGCTCCGGGCAGTTCGCGAACGGCACGACGATGCACGTGAGCCGCATGCGGCTCCGGCTGGACAGCTGGTACTCGCTCGACCAGCGGGAGCGGATCGCGCGCATGTTCGCACCGCAGGTGAGCGCGCGTGACGTGGCGCGCTTCACGACCGATGCGCCCAGCCGCCCGAACCTGCTCGAGCAGGCCGCGCGGCGCTACGGCGTCGTCGGACATTCGCAGACCTCCGCACGGGCACGACGCGACGGTCGTCCCGTCATCCTGCGCCGCGACTTCGACACGGTCGACGGCGGCGAAGCGGGCCTGCACTTCGTCTGCCTGCAACGAACGATCCAGGATTTCGTGGAGACCAGACGGGCGATGAACGCCGCCAACGCGGTCTACGTCAATCCCGCGATCACCGCAACCGACAACAACGGGATCAATGAGTTCATCTTCGTGCTCAACCGCGCGAACTACATCGTCCCGCCTCGAAGCCTCCGCTCGTTTCCACTTCTGTGACCGCCGTCAGCGCGGCCGCCGGTCGGAGACGGCTCTCTCCTGAGACGGCGAAGCGAGGATCGCGCCTGCCGCGGCGAGCGATGTCGGAGCGGCCGCTCGGCGACGAATCTGCGTTCGACGCAGCGGGCAAGCGTCGGCGGGCCGAGGAATTACCGGTTGTCGGCGTCTCTTTCGGCGGCGGGCACTTCGACGTTGATTCGTTCGTCGCCGCGGCGCTCTTCGATGCGTCCGCGCTGTGCGAGTGCGCGTCGGTCGGCGTCCGTGGGCGGCTGCTGGAAGACGATCGAGAAGCTCCGCGGCCACAAGCGACGGGTGGCGACGACGTTTGCCTCGGCGGCGAGCAGCGTGATGTGCGCGGTGAGGTAGATGAAGGAGAGCAGCACGATCACGGTCGCGAACGTGCCGTAGACGTCGGACGCGTGCTTGAGCTCGTGGCCGACGTAGTAGCCGCCGACAGCCTGCAGCACCTGCCAAGCGACGCCCGCGGTCACCGCCCCGCCGCGGTGACACGACCAGGGCACGTCTCGGGCGGTCAGGAGCCGGAATGCGACCCAGAAGAAGCCGATGTCCAGGAGCGTCGAAAGGGCGATCGCGCCGATCTTCCAGGCGGTGCCGTAGGAGGCACCGAACGTGCCGAGGGCCGACAGGATCGTGGTTCCGACCGCGCCGACTCCGAGGAGCAAGAGCATCCCCAAGGCGCGCAGGCGCGAGCGGAAAAAGTCGGGGCGCCGCCGGAAAGGGATTCCCCAGAGGCGGTTCATGGCGTTCTCTGCAGCGAGGAAGACGCCCATCCCCGACCACAGCGAAAGCGCGCCCCCGACGATCAGTGCGAGGGCACTCCCGTGCAGGCGGTGTTGCTGAAGGTCACGCCCGATAAGCGGAAACTGCCCCAGTGCCGTGTCGACGATCGAGCCTTGTAGACGCGCGTCTCCGCGCAGGACGAAGCCCAGCACGGTGGTCGCCACCAGCAGCAGCGGGAAGATCGAGAAGAAGCCGTAATACGTGAGGATGGCGGCCAGATAGCCACCCTGGTCGTCGGAGTACTTCTGCCTGACTGCCAGCGGCAAACCGAGCCACGCATGCCGCCGTTGGAAGCCGTCGAATGCGGCGTACCTCGCTCGGACACGCAAGCCCATTCAAGCGCCGCGCGGACTGAGGTTGGGCACGACTCGCCGATTCCCGGCGGTCAGTCCACGAAAACGCGCGTCAGACGCGCCGTCCTCGCAGCGCGCCGCTCTCTCTGGGGCTCAACCCGTTGGCGATATCGGGAAACGGCGCGGCGTCGACCCGGTAGTAGATGCCAGGCTCTCGCTCGATCCAGCCTACGCCGACAACACTCGACGCGGGCACAGGTTTGGCCTCGCCGCTCGGAAAAGGCCGGCTGTGCCGCTGACCATTCGGAGCCGGCGTTGGACCCGACCTGCCTCGCCTCGGCTTGTCTGGATGCCGCACGTGCTCTTCCTCGGCGAAACGACGCATTCCGGCATCCCTTCTTAG
>Ga0070731_10004116_pt1 | contig 12691 bp, 12 predicted proteins | sample Coa_R1_2_FD_66448 | JGI IMG/M metagenome (GOLD analysis project Ga0070731, IMG submission 66448) | Surface soil microbial communities from Centralia Pennsylvania, which are recovering from an underground coalmine fire - Coalmine... | ecosystem: Environmental > Terrestrial > Soil > Unclassified ... | reverse complement strand
GCTTCCGGCGTAAATGCCGAGCGGGCCATGACGCAAGCATATGCCCTGATCTACCGCACTGTGATTGCCCAGGCGAACACGCTCGCCTATATCGATACCTTTTTCGTTCTAACGGGCGGAGCCGCGATCATGTTTCTGCTCTCTTTCGCCCTGAAGAAGAATGACCCCGGCGGGCGCCGGGTAGTGATGGAATAGCCCTGTTATGATAAGCTTCCATCGGTTGCGCTTAGCCAAGCCGGGCAGAACGAAGCCGGCTCAGAGGTACCGCTCAAACGTCGATGATCCGAATTATCACCATCGAGCGCGAATACGGCAGCGGCGGCGCCGAGATTGCCAAGAAAGTCGCAGCACGGCTGGGCTGGAAGTTGTGGGATCAATTATTGACCAACGAAATTGCCCGCCAGATGGACTGCGATTGCCGCGTGGTGGAAGAACACGAGGAAAAGCGGGATCCGCTCTACTACCGCCTCTTTAAATCTTTCATGCGTGGCAGCTACGAAGGAAGTTTGAACGCCCCGCGGCTGAAGATGGCGGACACGGACTGCATCCGGGAAGTGGCGGAGCGCGTTGTGAAAGATGTTGCAGCACGCGGCCAAAGCGTGATCGTCGGGCGCGGCTCGGCCTACTACCTGCAAGGACGCCCCGACGCCTTTCACGCGTTTGTTTACGGCCCGTTGGGTGAAAAGGTCCAACGCTTGCGCGCCACCGGAAAAAGCGAACGTGAAGCGCACCAGCTCGCCGAAACCGTCGATCTCGACCGCGCGGCCTTCATCAAGCAATACTTCGGCGTCGAATGGCCGGACCGTCACCGCTTTCATTTGATGATCAACTCCACAATTGGCACCGACGCGGCAGTCGATCTGATACTCGAGGCAACCGGCATGCAGCAAAAGCCTCAAACCGCAAGCGCCCCTCCGCCCTTAAAAGTCGAAAAGGCATAAGACGTACATTCGGAGCGCAGCATTCGTCTGACACCTGTGGCTCGCAACCCTGGGTGACCAATGCCAGGCCCATGGCCTACGCTGTCGAAACGTGCAGACCGCTTCTTTCCTTTCCGGCGCGCTTGTTGACATAGAGAGCGGTGTCCGCGCGTTTCAACAAAGCCTCAGGCAATTCTCCGGGAATGTAGTTGCTCCACCCAGCAGAGAATGCAATAGGAATCTGTTGCCCGCCAAATTCAAGCTTCTTCCCGCTCAACCGGCCCAGCACGATGTGCACTTGGTTGAGCTTGCACTCGGGCAGCACGACTAGAAATTCGTCTCCGCCAAGGCGAACTGCAACGTCGGAACCCCGAATGGCTTTCTTGATCAATTCGGCAAAGAGCTTGATGAGTTGATCTCCAGCAGCGTGGCCGAACGTGTCATTGATGGTCTTCAGCCCGTCGATATCGAACATCAGGGCGATCAGCGGCGTCTTATGCCGCTGCGATCGCGTAATCTCTTCGTCGAGTCGGCGCTCTCCGGCCCCCCGGTTATAGACGCCAGTCAGCGGGTCCATGATCGCTAGCTTGTACACTTCCTCCGTGCGCACTTCGATCTTGCTTAGAGCTTCGACCTGATTGTTCAACTGCCGCTGGATTCTATTAATCTGTAGTTGCTGGTAGATCGTATAGATATTGAATAGCAGAACGACCCCTACCAACCCCCGCAATGTCTGCCCGAAGTAAAAGGAGGAGAACACCTGAGCTTGCGATAAAAGCCCAGGGAGGCCGAAGGAAGCAAGCCCGAACGCCAATAGGAGGGTGACCAGAAAGACGGAAGACCACAGCTGCCATTGGCGCCGCTGGATCTGACGCACGTTGGCCCGAATCAGTTCTGTTTGTAGGGGAGCAGGATTTAGCGGAGGGGACGATTTCAGCTGATCCATGATACCTCGATTGACCAACTCAACGAAGCGAACCGCGCGACTCGCGCATTCAACAGACCGGCCGCCGTTGCGTCGATCTCTAAGTAGTCACACAAGTGCCGATTGCTCCGAGTTGTCGAGGCTGTATGGGAATTTTTTGCGGAACGCGGCCCGGAGTGAAGGGCTCCCATTTTGGGAGGAGAGCCCGCTGTGAGCTCGTCTGGCGAACTCACGCCGCAGATGGGGTCCTCTCCAGTAGGTCGCAGCCAAGAATTAACCCATGTGATTGTTGCGCTGATTTGAGTAAGCCGAATCAAAAGTTCCTTAGTTGCTTAGCTTCCCGAGCAGGGCGGCGGGAGAACGATGCCAGCAGTTCGTGCACCGAGACGGACCTACACTTGATGAGCTGAAGAGATAATCCAGCTGAAACTGGATCGTTAGGGACAGGGCTTCAACTTGAAATCTCTCTTGCGCATGATTTCGCCCGCTGTTCGAGGGGTTAATGATTCCGCACAACGAAGCTGCCGAAGAGGCCTAAACCGCATCAATAAGACTATAGTCCAGCCAGCGATCGGAAACCCAGGCAATGAGGCAGGCGAAGTTCGATGGGAGCGTCGAATGCCGCCTCGTGCAGCAAGCTTTCGATGGAAAAGCTGAGCAAAGCCGCGGATTTGGCATGCCCCTTTTGCGGGAGCAGGAGAATTCGTAGATCCCACCGCCGCGCTTTTCTCGAACACTTCTCTTCACGATTTCTCAGGCGACGCCCGTTCCGTTGCATGGATTGTTATGAACGGTTTTATAGCCCCGAGCAAACTGATGCTCCGCGGCCGCGGGCTTCCATGGCCGATGCCCCAAAGCCGGGGCCGCCGCAGAATCAGCCGGTCCCGGAGAGAGAGATTCCAGTGACGCTCAGCCAACTGGAACGGCGAAGTTTCAGCCGTTTGCCTTGCAAAATACCGGCGCGAGCTGTGGCGGACTCCGGACCAACCATAATTGGCACGCTGAGTGATATCAGCCTAAATGGCTGCTTCATTCAGACGCCGCACACGGTTCCGGTTGGGAGCGAATTGGAGCTCTCGCTGGAAGTTGAAGAGGGACCGCAAAGCCGGGTACTGGTTCGAAGGTCGCTTCAAGCCAAAGGCATGGGAGTCGAATTCACTTTCATGACGGTGCCAAATTTTCGAAGGCTTCAGAACCTCGCAAGGAATTCGGTTCGGCTGCATGCGAATCCTTGACCGGTATCTTCGTATGGGCGTCTACATCCACTTGTCGATCGACGCGCTACGGCCGTGATTCATGTTCGCTATCTGGAAAAACGCGTTGGCCTGGCCGCCGCAAACGACGAAGTTAATCTGTTTGGCTGAAACGAAGAACGGGATCATCGCGTCGTCTGGAAGCTTGTACCAGCTGGCATAGGGTTCTCTGCCCTGCAGCGCGAGCGGATACAAGTGGAAGGAAGCCAAGAAAGATTCCTTAAAATCCTTCACAGTGCGCTGCGTGTTCTTGAACACCCATTCGGAGAGCTTTTCCTTATTGTCGTATCCCTGATCCACCAAGCGCTTCGCCACCAGTGGATCTAAGATTGCCAGCGCGCCCGATCCGCCAACCATGGATTGACACATGAAGCTGATCTGTTGATCGAACATCGCAATCTCGGCTCCAGCGCCCCTCGCGCCATGGCCCTGGCGGAGGTCCGGGCCACCGAATATACTCACCACGTTTTCCTCGGGCTTAAATCCCATCTGCACGTGAAACGGAGTCCACGGGCTATTCTTCTCGTCCTCCGCAATAATGCAATTGTTGTAGTCCAACTGGTTGCCCTGCCCGCCCTGATAGGTATCCCCGGGGATACCTCCGTTGGTGAGGTTCTTTCCCATCAATGTCCAGGATCGGCCGATGGTCGCGTTGGATTGCGCGAAGGGGCTGAGTGCGCCGAGGCCGTAATTCATATTGAGCTTGTCGCGGATCGGACCGTTTATCACGATCGCGGTGCTCGACGATGTGGTGGAGCCGAAAAGCCCCAGGGGTCCCAAAGACGCCATGGCCAGCACCACGGGGAAAAATTCAGGCCTGCAGCCCGCCATGACTGCGTTCACCGCGACCTGCCTTACCGTGTAGCCCCAGCGCGCGGACGTATAGCCCACACCTTGCACCGGAGTCCTAAGCACTTCATCCGGCTTGTGGCTCGTCGCCTTGAGCATCGCTTGCACTTTTTCTTCCGTGGGAATGACGATGGGCATGTAATCCGTCATTCCGTTGTTCATGAAAATTTCCTGCAGGTTATCCACTGTATCCGGACCGAAGGTAGCCGGCCCTGCCGGCATGGCTTGCAGACCGGTCTTGGTTTCGTCGGCCGTAAGCGGCCGGGTCAGGTCGTCGACGATCTCCTTCATGATCTGTATGCCCGATACCGGATCGGGATTCACCAGATACGCCGCGAGTTCCGCCTCCGTCTTCCCTCCCACGGGATGAGGAGTGAACACTTGCCGCAAGTGCGGCATGCCATCCCTTGCCGCAGTAAGTTTCGCTAACTCTGTGTAAGCCTGAGTGCACATCGGAATTGCAGGGACGCCCATCCTTTCAACCTCTACGCAGTGACTCACGGTCGCTGGGGCGCAGCCTCCTCAATGCCCAATGGCCATCACACACGCGTACGCGTTTGCCTTGATTTCGGCCCAGAGCTTCGGGTCATCCGCGGCATATTCCCCGGCCTTCGTGCGAAAGACAGTCTTCACGTTGGGCATATTCCGCTGAAACCAAGCCTGCATGTTATGAAGAAGGGTCGCGCTGCCGAGGAAACTGGTGGCGTCGACCACGTAAATCGTCTTTCCGTCAAGGGAGCTGGCTCGAGGAGCCATGGAATAGAGCTGTATGGGTGGCGGAGTTCCCTTGGGACTCACCGCCGTCAGCCGGGCTTCGCTTCCTGCGTGGCTGGGCGCGTCCTTTTTCTTTCGTTCCGCGTCTGCCGGCGACGCAGCCAGAAGTGCCGGAGAGATGCCAAGCAGCGACAGCAATTGGCGCCTATTCATGATTCCATTCCCCCTTTTGCGAATGCCGGACGAAGACCAAACCTCTTCTACTTCATCCAGATAGACGTACCGGAGCGGATTTTGGTTATGGCCGCTGGTACCGCCCGACAAAGTACAACCGCGCGTTGGAAAAGGCAATGCCCCAGCTAGTCCGCGCATTGTCGATACGCGTAGCTCGCGCGATAATGCTAGCCATGACCTCGACCACAACATTCGCTAAAGGACAGTTTGCCGGGAGTCCCGAATTCGAAAAAAATCTGGATCGCCTCGCCGAGGTTGCGGTGCGCGCCGGCCTGGGACTCGCGCCGGGACAAGAACTCGTGATGACCGCCACGCTGGAGGCCGTCCCGCTCGCGCGACTTATCACCGAGCACGCCTACAAAGCGGGCGCAGCGCTCGTCACAACTTTTTTTTCGGACGAGCAATCGGCGCTGCTTCGTTTTCGCTACGCGCCGGAGGCCAGCTTTGATGCTGCTCCATCGTGGCTCTATGAGGGGATGGCTCAGGCGTACCGCAATGGCGCCGCGCGCCTAGCGATCACCGGGAACGATCCTTCGCTGCTCTCGAAAGAGGATCCGGAAAAGGTGAGCCGCGTGAATCGCGCAGTCTCGAAAGCATACCGCCCGGCGCTCGAGCTGATCACTCGCCATGAAATCAACTGGACTATCGTCGCCTGCGCGACGCCGGCGTGGGCGGCGGCTGTCTTTCCCGATCTTCCGCTGGACGAAGCGCTCGCGCGCCTTTGGCACGCCATCTTCGCCGCATCGCGTGCGGACCAGCCCGATCCAGTCGCCGCATGGAAAGAGCACGACGCGCACTTGCACGCGCGCGCCGACATGCTGAACAAGAAGCGCTTTGCCGCACTAAACTTCCGCGGACCCGGCACCGATCTTCGCGTCGGTCTTGCTGACGATCACCTATGGCTCGGTGGAGGCACAACAGCGGGCAACGGCCGCTACTGCATTCCCAATATGCCCACCGAGGAAGTTTTCACCACACCACACAAAGATCGCGTCGAGGGGCGCGTCACCAGCACCAAGCCGCTCTCTCATCAAGGAACGATGATCGAAGAAATTTCCGTGCGATTTCAGGCGGGCAAAATCGCGGAGGCCCACGCCGCGCGGGGCGAGCAAGTGCTGCAGCGCATGATCGAGACGGACGAAGGTGCGCGGCGCCTCGGCGAAGTCTCTCTGGTGCCGCACTCGTCGCCCATTGCTGCCAGCGGATTGCTTTTCCTGAACACTCTCTTCGACGAAAATGCCGCCTGCCACATCGCTCTCGGACAGGCTTACAGCACCTGCATCAAAAATGGCGACAGCCTCACTCCGGAGCAGCTCGCGGCGCACGGCGCAAACGAAAGCCTGATTCACGTTGACTGGATGATCGGCTCGAATCGCATCGATGTGGACGGTATCACCGCGGCTGGTGATTCGGAGCCGGTGATGCGCGCTGGCGAATGGATCTAGCCTTTGCTGCGCAGTTCCGCGTAAGCAACACACAACTCAAAAGGCGAAGGATTCAGCTAGTATAGTCTCCAGCCTAGACGCCCAGGAGCCCTCATGGGAAAGCTTTCTCGAAGCTGGGACTTGGTTGGAAAGAGTTTCGGAATTTTGCTTTCGGATAAGGAACTGCTGTACATGCCGATCGCTTCCGGAATTGCTTGCCTGTGTGTTTCCGTCATCATCCTCGCCGCGTACGCGTTGATTTTCCCCTCGGAAATTACGGGGTTTGCAGCGATGTCGGGCTCGCACCGGCTGCCGATTACGCAGGGGATGTGGGCGGGTTTATTCGTCTTCTATCTCGCCAACTACTTCGTGGTTGTGTTTTTCAATGTGGCACTGGTCGCCGCGGCTTCCGATCGTCTCGCCGGCGGAAGCGCAACGATCAATTACGGCCTTCAGATCGCCTGGCGGCGAAAATGGAAAATCCTTCAGTGGGCGCTGCTGGCATCGACGGTCGGCATTCTCTTGAACATGCTTGAGCAGCGGCTCGGTTGGCTGGGACGTCTGGTGACGAGAATGATCGGCGTGGCGTGGACTCTGGCGACCTTTTTCGTTGTGCCGCTCCTCGCGGCTGAGGACATCGGACCCGCCGAGGCGCTGGCCCGCTCCGCAGAATTATTCACCGAAACGTGGGGCGAGCAGCTAATCGGCGGATTCAGTTTTGGAATGATTTTTGTGCTGCTCGCAATTCCCGGCATCGCACTGCCATACTTTCTGGGTTCAGCCTTCGGATCGACGGGCGTGGTGACGGGCGCAGTTTTGATGATCGTTTATTGGCTACTCCTTTCTATCGTCAGCTCTGCAGTACAGGGCATCTTCATGGCAGCTCTTTATGGCTACGCCACCACCAAGCAAGTGCCGCCGACCTTCCGCGTCGACGACTTTTCCAACGCCTGGCAACCCAAGGAATAGGCTGCGTTGCTCCTGGGAGCGCGAATCTCCCGGGTCAGGCGTCCGCGAACTTCACTAACATCTTGCCGGTGTTTTCGCCCTGCAACACGCCGATCAGCGCGCGCGGCGCGTTCTCAAAACCGGTGACGATGTGCTCGCGATATTTCAGTTTGCCCTCTTTGATCCATTGGGCCATCTGTGCGATGCCCTCGGGATAACGTTCTGCGAATTGCGTGACGATGAAGCCCTCGGCCCGGCTCTGTTTGCTCAGCAAATAAACGTAAGGACGCACGCCCAACTCGGGTTTGGTTGCGTTGTATTGCGAAATCTGCCCGCAGACTGAAATCCGCGCATGAACGTTCAGTACCGGGAGCACAGCGTCGGTAACGCTGCCGCCGACATTATCGAAATAGCAGTCAATACCCTTGGGGCACAGCTCTTTCAGCTTCGCGACGTAATCTTGGGTGGTCTTGTAATTGAAAGCGGCGTCGAATCCCAACTCGCCGGTCAGCCACGCGATCTTGTCGTCACTCCCAGCCACTCCCACCGCTCGACAACCTTTAATCTTCGCGATCTGCCCGACTAGCGACCCCACTGCTCCTGCCGCCCCCGAGACAACGACCGTCTCGCCTGGCTTCGGCTGGCAGAGATCGAGAAAACCGAAATAGGCCGTCATCCCGGGCATTCCCAAAACACCCAGAGCGGCCGAGACAGGAGCGCCGCTCGCATCCAGCTTCCGCAAGCCGCGGCCGTCGGAAATCGCATATTCCTGCCAGCCCCAATAGCCCACGACAATGTCGCCCGCTTGAAATTGCGGATTCTGCGATTGCAGCACTTTGCCGACAGTTGCTCCGACCATCAGCTGGCCGATATCCACGGGATCCGCGTAGGTGCGGATGCCGGTCATGCGGCCGCGCATGTAGGGATCGACCGATAGAAAAAGCGTGCGGATGAGGATCTGGGCATTCGCGAGCGCGGGGATAGGCGCTTCGACTAATCGAAAGTCGGATTCCTTCGGCATCCCTACGGGACGTGCCGCCAAAACAAACTGGCGATTCCCAGTGGGCAGCGGACTTGCAGTGGTGGCGGACACGGCAGCCGTATTATGCCAGAGTCCCGATGAATCTCATCGAGTTGCGCCTATGCGAGCTCGGGCGCTTGCCCGCCCACTTCCGTCTGGACGCGCATCGGAGGTACAAGATATTATCGGAATCGCCGCCTGTGCGCGCTGCGAGCGCATCGGCAAATAATCCCGGAGTGGCGGAACTGGCAGACGCGCACGACTCAAAATCGTGTGGCCGTAAGGCCGTGATGGTTCGACCCCATTCTCCGGGACCATTTCCAAATAGTCCGTTCAATTGACGAGACCTCAGGAGGGCGTAGTTCGAGGATACAGAAGAAATTTTAAATTCGGGGGGTGGGAACGCGCAAGTACTTGTTGGTGTAAAGAAAAGTCGTCCACGGTGGGTGTGGACTTTTGAGTTAGCATCCAAGCGATGATGGCCCGCATTCGCCGCCTCTTCCACAATCCTCTCTTTTTGGTCTGCGCGACGGCATTTCTTGCCGCGCTGCTGGTGCAATCGGGCGAACTTGGCACCAGTGACACAACCCATCGCCTGCAAGCCACGCATTCCTTCTGGACCTCCGAGCCGCCCGTCGATCCGAACGACTATCCTGAGTTTGGAATTCACGGCCGCAACGGAAAGCTCTACGGTTGGTACGGAATCGGGCAATCGCTGCTGATGCTCCCCGCCGACATCGCCGGCACTTATGCCGAGGAGTTGTCTGTATTCGCCGACTATGACGCCGACCCGGCCGTGCGCAGCATCGTGGTGAGCTACACCACGAATATTCTCGTCTGCGTGCTCGCGCTGCTGGTGTGCTGGAGGCTGCTGGGGCTTTTCAGCTTTACGATCAACCAAAAAATCGCGGGCGTCTTCGCGCTGCTTTTCTGCACAACGTTTCTCCATTACACGCAGAACATGATGGAGAACAATTACATTTTGCTTCTCACTCTGACCGGTCTCGCCTTCCAATACGAATGGTTGAAAACCGGCAGCGGAGGCGCGCTTTTTATCGGTTCGCTCGCCCTCGGGGCCAACCTGCTCACACGGCTAACCACCGTGGTGGACCTGCTTGCCGTGCTGCTGTTTCTCGCGCTGACGGCGTGGCTGACGGGAATCAGGGGAAGCGGGCTGCGCGGGCGCTTTTGGCGGTACGTGAAAATCGCTTTCCCCGTTTACGTCGCCTTTTTTTTGATGGATCGCGCGTATCAGTATTATCGCTTCGGATCTTTCACCAACACTTACATTCAAGTATTCGGCCGCGAGCAAAAGCTTCTAAATCCGGCGCTGCCCGCCGCGTATCCGTTTGAAACGCCCTTTCGCGTTGGATTCCTGGGGCCGCTCATCACACCGGAAAAATCCATTTTCCTTTTTGATCCTCTGCTCATCCTCACGGTAATCCTCGTAATCGCGGCCTGGAGGCGCTTTCGTCCTGATATCCGCGCGTACGTGATCTCGGCGACAGCGCTGACCCTGGGATATATCTGCTTCTACGCGAAGTTCACGGACTGGAGCGGCGATTTCGCCTGGGGCGACCGCTACGTTTCCACCGCCGCGCAAATGGCGGCATTTATTTCTGTCCCGCTGCTGATGCGCCATCGCGCGGATATAAGCCGATTTGTTTGGCGAATCGGGTTGGCGCTGGTAACTGCGAGCGCAGTCGTGCAGATCGCCTCGGTAATGTTCTGGTGCCCGCTCGAAATTTATCAGATGGAAACGCTCGGGCATCCTACGTTCGTGATTGCGCTTCGCCTGAAAAATATTTTGGCGTTCAGCCTGGGAAAAATGAATCAGTGGGGCCTGAACAATAGTGCAATGAAGGAAGACCCGTGGGATTACGTCCACATTACGACCTTCAATTTCCTGCCGTTTTTGCTGGCGCGAGTCGGAAAAGCCGCAGGATGGGTGGTTGAAATGCTCACGGTGACATGGTTCGCACTACTCGCCGCGCTGATCGCGTTGCTCGTATTTATTCGCAGCCGCGCAGTCGCCGGAAAATTTGAACCGACGCAAGACGCTCTGCGATAGGCGTATCCTGAATATGGTTGCGAGATGAATCATAGCGGCGCTATCGCGCGTCTAAGCTGGTGACCACCGGTTTGGGAGGAAACACATGCGCCTGACTCTTTTCGCTCTGTGCACCTTGCTGCTTCTGAGCCTCGCCGCCATCGCGCCTTCGGTTTCGGCGCAAGCCAGCCCTCCCGCGAAGGCGGAGTGCAAATTTCCTGACGGTAAAACTATTCATGTCGATTATTCGAGCCCGCGCATGCGCGGCCGCAAGATCTTCGGCGGTTTGGTTGCCTACGGCGAGGTGTGGCGCGCAGGCGCAAACGACGCAACCACATTTGTAATCGACGCCGGCATGAACGTCGGTGGAAAAAGTGTCCCCACCGGAAGCTATACGCTTTTTGCGATTCCTAAACCTGATTCCTGGACGCTCATCATCAGCAAGCAAACCGGCGAGTGGGGCATCCCTTACCCCGGGGAGGAATCCGACTTCGCGCGCATTCCCATGAAAGTTTCCAAGCTGCCGTCACCGGTTGAGGATTTCACCATCGCATTCGATCACGCCAGCGGCGCTTGCACGATGTATCTGGATTGGGAAACGACGCGAGCTGCGGTGACAATTTCCGAGAAGAAATAGTTTTTTGAAGAAGAATTAGTTACTGCTGTACCTGCACGCGCGCCTGAGCCTTATCGTGGTGCTGCCGCGGTTCGACGATGGCGCGAAACACGCGTCCGCGCCCGATGATAAACTCGCCCGAGCGCGCCTCCACATCGAACACCAAAAATCGCCCGTGATATTTCACGAATCGCGCCCAGGCCTGCACCGTCGCGCCCGGCCCGACGGCTTTCAGGTGATCCACTTCGATTCGTGTGCCCACGGAAATCGTGCCGGGCGGCAATTCCGAGCGCACCGCCATAACGCTGGCTTGCTCCATCAGTCCGATCATGGAAGGAGTTGAAAATACCGCCGGGAGATTGGAATCGATTGTCTGCAGAGTATGCTCCGGCCGCACCACTCGTTCGATGGTAGCCTCAAGCCCAAGGCGAGGCCCATCGTGGTGCTGCGAGGTATCACCAGCGCGCTTTCGCCGTTTCGGTGGGCCGCTCGCTCGGCGCTTGCCAGGGCTGCTTTTCGGTTTCTTCATGGACACTGCTCGCGGCTCACGCTATCGGTCGTTCCTGGCAGCCCGCGAAACCCGAACCAGCTACGAATAAATTCAAGCAGCGTGATTCCAAATTGGTCCCACAACCGTTGCTTCAGCGTCCGATAGTCCTGGGTGCCGCTAAACACATCGCGGATCAAATCACGAAACGCCGGCGAATAGTTCAGCAATTGCACCATGCGCGTGGTGATTGCCCCGCCCAGAAAATTCCCCCGAAACAGCTTTCGTGCAATTTGGGCCGCCAATTCCAAATCGTTGGAGAAAGCCGCGCGCAAACGCTCCGGATACGCCTGAGGCTGCCCGTCCACGAGCGCCTGCGCCAGCAAATCCCCCGAGCGCAGCGCGTAGTAAAGCCCCTCACCTGTGACCGGATCGACGCAAGCCGCCGCGTCGCCCGCCATCGCCCAGTTCCTTCCCACGATTCGGCGATTGCGAATCGTTTGCGCCTGCGGCGACGGCAGCATGTGGCTATAAAATCGCGCGCCCAACATGGGAATTTTTTCTTCGTCCACAAATTGATCCAGATGACGGCGCAGCTGGTGCGTCGGACTCTGTCCCATCTTGGCGCAAATTCCGACAGACAAATGGTCGGCGCGAGGAAACGACCACATGTATCCCTCGAACTCCTTGAGAAATTTAACTTTCAGAATATCTTCCTCGGTAGGAACAAAGTAACCAAGGGTCACTTCTAGATCCTTGGTACTCAGAGCCGTCGTTTCGGGGAGAAGTTGGTTCCGCGCTCCCGCGGCCAGCACAATAAAGTCCGAGCGCCGCGCTTCGCCGCCGGCCGTCAAGTGGACCTGCGCTCCGTCCGTATTCACGCTCGTCACGCGCGAGCAGACCGTCGTGCAACCGGCGGCAATGGCGCGATCGAGCAACAGTCCGTTGAGCACTTTTCTGGCGTAGATCACGATGGGGTGGCTCATTTCGAATCGCGCGCGATGGCCGCCACCCGAAATCAGCTCCGCTGTCCGCACAATTTTCTTGGGTTGAGAACCTTCGAGAAGGAACGGGTAGGCTTGAATGGCTTTGTGAGTGAGCCCGCCGCCGCATGGTTTTTCCCACGCGAGGCGCTCGTCAAATATCGTAACGTTGAATCCGTGGCTTGCCAGGCGCTCGCCGCAGAGCGCACCGGCCGGCCCTCCTCCAACGATCGCAATATCCTTCATGGCCGGCGAGTTTAGCCCTTT
>Ga0070731_10004115_pt1 | contig 12693 bp, 9 predicted proteins | sample Coa_R1_2_FD_66448 | JGI IMG/M metagenome (GOLD analysis project Ga0070731, IMG submission 66448) | Surface soil microbial communities from Centralia Pennsylvania, which are recovering from an underground coalmine fire - Coalmine... | ecosystem: Environmental > Terrestrial > Soil > Unclassified ... | reverse complement strand
TCTTTGCCCATTGGTCTTTATGCCATGGCAGCGGCCGAACATCGGGAGCCGTGTGACTCGAGAGGGTCATGCACGGTTCTGGGAGCGCGCGGAGGTGAAATTCCTCCGCGCGACTCGACAACAGCCGACTTCATTCAACCGGTCGCGCATGTCCGCTTGTTGACAAGAACGGACATTACCAGTCGAGGCGGTCCTATGGGCTGTTGCTGTATCCCGTATCGACCACCGCCGATCAGGATCGAGCATCACACATCCACGCTCGCCGCGAGCGCGTGCTCCTCGATGAAGACGCGGCGGGGTTCGACCTTGTCGCCCATGAGCTCGTCGAAGATGGTGTTGGCGTCGTCGATTTCCTTGACGCTGACTTGCAGGAGCGAGCGGGCGTTGGTGTCGAGCGTGGTCTCCCAGAGCTGGCCGGGGTTCATCTCGCCGAGGCCTTTGTAGCGCTGCAGCGTCACGCCCTTGCGGCCGGCGGCGGTCACCGCCTCGAACAGGCCGACCGGGCCGTGGATCGGCGTCTCCTCGTCCTTGCGGCGGAGGATCGCGGGCGGCGTCGGCCGCGGATAAGTCTGCTGCAGTGACGCCGCGAACTCGTCGAGCTTGCGCGCGTCGGCCGAGCCAAGCAGCGCCTGATCGAGCGCCGCCACTTCCTTGACGCCGCGCACGGTGCGCTCGAACTGGAAACCGACGCCTTCGGTGAACCGGCCCTGCCAGCCGCGCTCGGTTTCTTCCGACAGCGCATCGAGCCGCCGCGCGATGTACTGCGCGGCCTGTGCGGCGCTAGCCGCATCGGCGGTCACGCCCGGATGCAGCACGCCCGCGATCGCGGCCTGCTCGACGACTTGCCGATTGTAGCGGCTGTGCAGTCCGCGCAGGATATTGCGGATGACGCGCGCGTCCTCGACCAGTTCGCGCAAATCGTTGCCGGCGCGCACTTCGCCCGAAGCAAGCCGCAACGTGGCGTCTTCGAGGCCAGTGTCGGTGAGATAATCCTCCAGCGCGCGCTCGTCCTTAAGATACTGCTCGGATTTGCCACGCCCGATTTTGTAGAGCGGCGGCTGCGCGATGTAGAGATAGCCGCGATCGATGAGTTCGCGCATCTGCCGGTAGAAGAACGTGAGCAGGAGCGTGCGGATGTGGGCGCCGTCGACGTCGGCGTCGGTCATGATGATGACCTTGTGGTAGCGCAGCTTGTCGACGGTGAATTCGTCGGCGCCGATGCCGGTGCCGAGGGCGGTGATCAGCGTGCCGATCTGCTCGGACGACAGCATCTTGTCCATGCGGGCGCGCTCGACATTGAGGATTTTTCCGCGCAGCGGCAGCACGGCCTGGAATTCGCGGTTGCGGCCCTGCTTGGCCGAGCCGCCGGCGGAATCGCCCTCGACGATGAACAGTTCGGACTTGGCCGGATCGCGCTCCTGGCAGTCGGCGAGCTTGCCGGGCAGCGAGGTGACGCCGAGCGCGCTCTTGCGTGTCATCTCGCGCGCCTTGCGGGCAGCTTCACGCGCCGCGGCGGCCTGGATGACTTTGCCGACGATGATCTTGGCCTCGGTCGGATGCTCCTCGAACCAGGCCTTGAGCATGTCGTTGATCACGCCCTCGACCACCGGACGCACTTCCGATGAGACGAGCTTGTCCTTGGTCTGCGACGAGAACTTCGGGTCGGGGACCTTGACGGACAGCACCGCGGTGAGGCCTTCGCGGCAATCGTCGCCGGTCAGCGCCACTTTCTCCTTGCGGGCTATGCCGCCGGAATCCGCGTAGGCTACGACCTGGCGCGTGAGCGCGCCGCGGAAGCCGGCCAAATGGGTGCCGCCGTCACGCTGCGGGATGTTGTTGGTGAAGCACAGCACGGTCTCGTGGTAGCCGTCGTTCCACCACAGCGCGCAATCGACGCCGATGCCGTCGCGCTCGGCCTTCATGACGATCGGCTCGTTGACCAGCGGCGTCTTGTTGCGGTCCAGATATTTGACGAACGCCTCGACGCCGCCCTCGTAGCGCAACGTCTCGCGCTTTTCGACCGCGTGCCGCATGTCCGAGAGCGTGATCGTGACGCCGGAATTGAGGAACGCGAGCTCGCGCAGCCGGTGCTCGAGCGTGTCGAAATCGAACTCCGTCATGGTGAACGTCTTCTTCGACGGCAGGAACGTCACCTCGGTGCCTTGCTTGTCGCGGGCCGCGCCGACTACGGCCAGCGGCGCGACCGCGTCGCCGTCGTGGAACTCGATGAAATGCTCTTTGCCGTCGCGCCATATGGTGAGCTTCAGCCAGGACGACAGCGCGTTGACCACCGACACGCCGACGCCGTGCAGGCCGCCCGATACCTTGTAGGCGTTCTGGTCGAATTTCCCGCCGGCGTGGAGTTGGGTCATCACCACTTCGGGAGTCGATACGCCTTCGCTGTGCATCTCGGTCGGAATGCCGCGTCCGTCGTCGCGCACCGTGCAGGAACCGTCCGGATTGAGCGTGACAACGACTTCCTTGGCGTAGCCGGCAAGCGCTTCGTCGATGGCGTTGTCGACGACTTCGTAGACCATGTGATGCAGGCCGGAACCGTCATCGGTGTCGCCGATATACATGCCCGGCCGCTTGCGCACGGCGTCGAGGCCCTTGAGCACCTTGATCGATTCCGCCCCGTAATCGGAGGGCGCGACAGGGGGCTGTTTGCGAACCGGTTCGGCCATGGAAAGACTTTCAGGTGGCGCGCAAAATGAGGCTGGGAATCAGCCTCAGTTTTGTACACCAAAACGGGGTTTCGTACAGGGCAAAGTAGGTAGGATTAAGGTATTGTTAAATCGCCGTTTTTCAAGGTTTTGGCAGGCGATTTTTCGGGCTCGAATCCGCGCTCATTTTGCCGCGCCTCGGGAGGCTTTCGAGACGACGTTTTTGAGCGCCGATTTCACCGCCGAAGAACCACCACCGTGAAATAAATCGAACGCAGGACCAATAAGAGCCGGGCAGGAAAAGACCGTGCCGCGCGCCGCGATCAGGCTCCCGCGCGTGGCCGGTCGCTTTTAGCCGACAGCAGATAGCGGTTGTTTGGCTCATACCCTGGTACGGGTTGTTGAAAGCAGCCGAGCGCCGCAGTCCAAAGCTCCACGCGGTCGAGCTCCCGGCGCAGGCGTTCCAACGCTTCGATGAGATTATGGACGATCATTTCGTCGGCTGGTTCCTGCATCACTTTTCAGCCTCAATCTCGCAGGGCTCCGATCACCCGATCAACGTCTCCTCCCGAACACCAAGGGGCTTCGTTGCACTCTGGTTCCACCGCTGCCAGTCAATCGCGCATAACAGACATAACCAAGCGTGGGTTCCGTGGAACATATTGTTCCCGCTCGATAAAATGCTGACGCCGGTTTTATTTCTTTCTTATTTGCAGATGGCCCTCGGCAATGTCGACAAACATCGCGTCATCGCCAACTTCGGCGAACAACGCCGCGTCGGCGCTCGTCATCCAGACCTGACTTCCGAGTTCGGCGAGTTCCGCCTGCAGGGCGGCACGGCGCGCGGGATCAAGATGCGCCACGACTTCGTCAAGCAATAGAATGGGCGCGAACTGGGCCATCTCGGCGATCAACCGTGCATGCGCGAGCACGAGGCCGATCAGCATGGCTTTCTGTTCGCCGGTGGAGGCATCGGCGGCGGCGATGCCCTTCTGTGCGTAGGTCACCGTGAGATCGGTCACGTGCGGTCCGTCGAGCGTACGTCCCGCCGCGGCATCGCGGCCGCGGTTGTCGCACAGCACCGCGCGGTATCGTTCCTCGATCTCGGCGGCCGGGTGCGCCGGGATCAGCTTTTCCATCCAGCCGTTGAGCGCGATCTCGACTGGCGGGAATGCAGCTTGCTTGCGCGCAGCCAGCACGGCCTCCAGCCGTCGCACGGTCTCCACGCGCAGTCCCGCCACCGCCACGGCAAGCTCCGCGGTTTCGTGCTCGACCGCATCAAGCCAGTGCGCATCGGGCTGCGGGTCCTCCAACAGCCGGTTGCGCGAGCGCAGCGCGCGTTCGAGCGCGTTGACGCGACTGCCGTGTTCGGCGTCGACCGCAAGCACCAGTCGATCGAGGAAGCGCCGGCGCTCCGCTGGTGCGCCGGCGAACAAACTGTCCATGGCCGGCACCAGCCAGATCACCCGCAGATGATCGGCGAATGCAGCGGCCGATGACGCCGGCTCGCGATCGATCCGAAATTTGCGGCTGGGTGAGGCGCCGTCGTCGTGCGGTTGCTCGATGCCGGTGCCCAGCGTCGCCAGACCCAGCGCGCCTTCGATCTCGGCGGATGCGGCCCATGAGCCGTCGCCCTCGCTGAATGCGACCTCGTCGAGCGTCGCGCGGCGCAGGCCGCGCCCGGGCGCGAGAAATGAGATGGCCTCGATCAGATTGGTCTTGCCGGCGCCGTTCGGGCCGACCAGCGCGACGGTCTTCGCACCAGCCTCAAGCGAGGCGGAGTGGTAATTGCGAAAGTTGGACAGCGCCAGTTTCAGTATCATCAGGAATCGGCAATCAGGGCAGCGCTGATCCCTGACACCTGTTGCTGGACCCCTGTCAAACCCGCATCGGCATCAGCACGTAGAGCGCGCCCTTGGACTCTTTGTCCTGGATGAGTGTCGGCGAACCCGGGTCGGACAGCTTGAGCACGGCCGCTTCGCTCTCGATCTGGGCCGCGATGTCGAGCAGGTAGCGGGAGTTGAAACCGATATCGAGCGGGTCGGATTCGTATTCGACCTCGAGTTCCTCGTTGGCGCTGCCGGAATCCGGATTGGTGACCGATAATTGCAGCTTGCCGCCGGTGATCGATAGTTTGACGGCGCGGCCGCGCTCGCTCGATACCGTGGAGACTCGGTCCACCGCGGCTTCGAATTCCTTCTTGTCGACGATCAGTTCCTTGTCGTTGTTTGCCGGGATGACGCGCGCGTAATCGGGAAACGTGCCGTCGATCAGCTTGGAGGTCAGCACCACTTCGCCGACGGTAAAGCGGATCTTGCCCGCCGACAGCTCGATCAGAATCTCGGCTTCGCCGTCCTCGAGGAGCCGCTGCACCTCGCCGACGGTCTTGCGCGGCACGATGATGCCCGGCATGCCGGCGGCGCCTTTCGGCAAGTCCAGTTCCATCTGCGCCAGCCGGTGGCCGTCGGTGGCGACGGCGCGCAGCGTCTGCGATTTCCCGGAGCCTGCGGCATGCAGATAGATGCCGTTGAGGTAGTAGCGCGTCTCCTCGGTGGAGATGGCGAACTGGGTCTTGTCGATCAGCCGCTTGAGATCGGCCGCCTTGAGCGTGAACTTGTGCGTCATGTCGCCCGGCGCCAGATCGGGAAAGTCGCTCTCCGGCAGCGTCTGCAGGGTGAAACGCGAGCGCCCGGCGCGGATCGCGAGCGCGGCGCGGTCGCCCGAGGATTCGAGCACGACCTGCGCTCCCTCCGGAAGCTTGCGCGCGATATCGAAGAACATATGGGCTGGGACCGTGGTGGATCCGCCCGGTCCTACCTCGGCGGCGACCGTGTCGGTCACCTCAACGTCGAGGTCGGTGGCCTTAAGGCTGAGCTTTGACTTGTCGGCGCGCAGCAGCACATTGGCCAAGATCGGAATGGTATTGCGGCGTTCGACCACGCGATGCACATGGCCAAGCGATTTCAACAATTCGGACCGCTCTACGGTGATCTTCATCGCAATCTAGTCGCTCCGCTGCCAGCGAAAGTGGCGCGGCGAGCGAATTTCGGCAAGGCCAAGCCGCAATCGACTGGGCGGTTTTCCCTGGATTTAATAGCCGGCCGCAACGTTACGCCGCGGCCGGGAACAAGGCCTTGGCGCTAATCCTGCAATTGCCGCTTAAGTGCCTCGATCTCCTCGGCGAAGGCGGTATCATTGCCCGTCAGCGCTTCGATCTTGCGCACCGCATGCAGAACCGTCGTGTGATCGCGGCCACCGAAGCGGCGTCCGATCTCAGGGAGCGAACGCAGCGTCAGGATCTTCGCCAGGTACATGGCCACTTGGCGCGGACGCACGACGTTGGCGGTGCGCCGCGAGGACAGTAAATCGGCGCGGCTCACGTTGTATTGCCGGGCGACAATGCGCTGAATGTCCTCGATGCGCACGCGCTTGGGCTCGGCCGGCCGGATCAGGTCGCGCATTTCGCGCTCGGCCATTTCCAGCGTCACCGGCTGGCCGGTCAGCTTGTTATGGGCGAGCAATCGATTGACGGCCCCTTCGAGGTCACGGCCGTTGTGGGTGACCGACTTGGCGATGAACTGAAGGACCGGCGCTGGCACTTCGAATGCGGGAAAATGCGAGCGGGCGGCGGCAATGCGGCCTTTGAGGATCTCGAGCCGCAATTCTTCCCCGAGCGAGCCGATCTCAACCACGAGCCCGCCGGCAAGCCGGGAGCGGACACGGTCGTCGAGGCTTTCCAGATCTGCGGGCGGGCGGTCACTGGCGATAACGACCTGCCGGCCGGCATCGATGAGCGCATTGATGGTGTGGCAGAACTCGTGCTGCGTCGAACGGCCCTGCAGGAACTGCAGGTCATCGATCACCAGCACATCGTTGGCGCGGAGCGCTTCCTTGAACGCAAGCGTAGTCTGGCTCTTCAAGGCCGAGACAAATCCAAACATGAACCGCTCGGCCGTCAGATAAAGAACCTTGCGGTCGCCGTTATTGCCGGCCCAAGTGACGGCCTGCAACAGATGGGTCTTGCCGAGCCCCACGCCCGCATGGATGTAAAGCGGATTGAACATAAGCTGATCGCCGCGCCCGCTGGTGGCGATCTGCTTGGCTGCCGCGTGTGCGAGCGTATTGGAGCGGCCGACGATGAAAGTTTCGAACGTGAGCCGTGGATCGAGCGGCGAACCGCTCAGTGTGTCATGCACCGACACGAACGGAACGCTTGCGCGCTCACCGTTCTGCGCCGTCAACTCGCGCGCTTCGCGCGTGAGCGTCGGCACCTCGGGTGGTTTCGGCTTGGCGACAGGCCGGATCGCCGCGGAGCGAACGCTCAACTCCAGCCGCGTAACCGTCGGTTCTTCCACCTGCCACTGGGCCAATACGCGGTCCGCGTAGTGAGATTCGACCCACTTGCGCAGGAAACGGGTCGGCACTGACAGCCGGACTGTCTCCTTGTCCACGGATTCGAAATCCATGCGCCCGAACCAACTGGTGAAGACCTCTTCACCCAGTTCGAAACGCAATCGTTCCTTGATGCGCTGCCAGCGTTCCTGATCAGTGCTCATGTTGGCGTGCTGCTTTTGTGGGAACACGTGCTCAACCCAACGAATGAGGGCGAGGGCAAAACTCGAACCCTGCCGCGTTACGGGGTACGCAACACACACTGTGATTTTGTTGGTAGGCCGAATGCCGCCGTCAGCGGCCAATCGGGACGGCGGTATTATCCGCCTGGATTGGCAGTCCAGACGTCAGAGCAACCCGCAGCCGTTGGCGGCGCGCGCAAAATGAAAAGCCGAGCGTTTCTAGCTGATTTTTCCGCTAGGAGGATTGCCGTTATCATTGCCTCACCTCCATCATATACCGATGGTTGTTGACTGAGCTTTGCGCTCAGCAGTCGCCGGAGATCTGCACGATCATGAGATCGTCACCTGTGTAGCTCCTCGCCGCCTACGAAGATCATAAGCAGGTCTTTTCGCCGAAAACTTGCGACTTTACAGTGTGAGGACAGTACTCAACTGGACGCGACACACCCGCCCCATCTCATACTTCGATGAGTTTTACTGTAGACCAGAGATTGATGAACTTCGGCGGACCGAAGACAACTGAAATTTAGCACGGCACTCCCAGCCCGCAACGCCATGACAAGTGCATGAAGGTGGGACTTTTAGCTCGGTAGCGATGCAGGAAATAAACGGCCCTTGGTTTAACTCATTGATTTAAGTTCGTAATCCATGCGTGATCTGATAAAAGCATGAATTCAGCAAATGACTCGGAACTAAGAAGGATCACTTCGCGGGACTGAGCCGATTTTTAAAGTCCCGAAATATTCTTGCGCGTAACCTGTTCATTACACACGAATTCCTTTGAACAAAACGGAAAGGACCCCACCCTCCGGAGGTGCTCAACAGGTGCGAAAATGCGCATGGAATCAGGAAAAAACCGACGCCAGGGCCGCTTACAGACCACGGCGCAACAGTTTACATCATTTTTCTAATCGCGTGTGGCAATTGAGCCACAATTTTGCGCGAGCGCGCAGCGGTCCACAACGAATGCTATGGACGGTGGTTTACTCCGGGGACAACTCGCGTCCGCGTCCGCGTCCGCGCAACTGTCGGCTGTTATTTGCCAAGCTTGGCAATCCGATGCGCGAGTCGTGAGACTTTGCGGCGGGCGGCGTTGCGATGAACGATGCCCTTTTGACCAGCGCGGATGATTGCCGGCTGTGCCTCGGCCATGGCGAAAACGGCCGCCGCGCGGTCGCCAGATGAAATGGCTTCCTCGACCTTGCGGACCGCGGAGCGTAGGCGCGAACGCCTGCCCTTATTGATGACGGTGCGGCGCGCGATTTGGCGTGCGGCCTTTTTGGCTGATTTTGTGTTGGCCATGACCTTTTGGGTACTGGAACCCGTTCGGGGGAATGATTTGTGGGTAGGTGCAAACGGGAGGATTTGACCCTGCTTGCGCCTTTAGCCGGGCTTATAGGGGTGCTGGCCAAGGCCGTCAACGCCGCAGCAGGCAGGCAAAATATCGGTTGTGCCCTGGAGATCGGGCCCGGCGCCGCCGCGCCTTCAGGCGACCTGCTTGGCGCGAACCGTATCGTAGCCTGCGACGACCGTGGCGCGATCGGCAGCGGGGAATGACGCGAGCGGCGGCGCTACGCGCGCCCATTGCGGCTCACCATGAATGTGCGCGAGCAGCGCCTTCACGCCGGGAACGAGCTGCTTGCCGTCGAACAGTTTGCGGATCGCAACTGCTTCGGCCAGCGCCGCCGCATCGCCGGAGCGCCAGGCGCGGGCGCAAAGGTCGGCGTTCAGATTAGCGGTCGCCGAAATGCAGCCGGCGAACGGGCCGGATCGCGCTTGCGGCAGCGCCGCCTCGGTCGAAGGAAAGACCTTAAATCGCGGCGAGATGGCGGCTGCCGCGCGGGCAAAATCCATGTCGCCGGAGGAGTCCTTGAGGCCGACGATGCGCTCGCCAAAGGTGTCGAGCAGGCGCCGGATCAAGGCGACATGCCAGGGCAGGCCTGATTGCGCGGGGAAATGGTAGAGGTAGATCGGAATTGGCTTCGCCGCGGTCGCGGCCATGATCGCATCGATGTAGGTGACGAGGCCGTCGTCCGGTACGCCTTTGTAGTAGAATGGCGGCAACACCAGCGCGCCGGCAAAGCCAAGGTCTGCGGCGTGCCGGGTCAACGCGATCGCATCGGCGGAGGCCGCAGCGCCGGTGCCTACCATCATCCGGTCCAGCGGCAGGCCGCTCGCCGCATACGCGCTCATCACCCGCCGCCGCTGCTCGAGTGAAAACGACGTTGCCTCTCCGGTCGTGCCGAGCACGTTGAGGCCGTCGCAGCCATTGTCGAGGAGATAGCGCGCCAGCGCGACCGAACGCGCGCTGTCGGGCTCGCCATTCGCATCCACCGCGGTCGCGATGGCGGCGATGACGCCGTGCATTGTCTTCGTGGTCATCGGCAACTCGTTCCTGCTCACACGTACCCCTAGCATCGGCGGCGCGGACGAGCGAAGCGAAATTTGCCGGGTAAAGCTGAACAGTCCGCGCGGTCGGCAGACGCTGGCGTCGCTCTCAGCGCGCGACAACGAGGCCTAGGGTCCGGCGTCTCGGCTGCGGCTCCGGCGACCGACTGACAGCTGACGGTGCGCTTCGGCCGCCTTTCCGTTCACGCTGAATTCCTTTGATTTCGCCCCGAGCGGCGCGGTCAGAAATCCCTCAGCGGCCAGCCCGCGGCGGAACAATTCGCGCACGGTGGCCGCCCTGCTGGGCATCCGCTTGGCGAAGCGGAAATCATCGATCAGATCCAACTCCTGCGGCGACAACATGATCTGCAGGCGTTCGCCACGCGATCTCTCCACCATGATGGTCATCTCCCCGTGAGTCTGATACGGCACATTTGTGAGTAAAAATAGTCAGAGATGTCTTAGGCGTCAGGACAGTATATGATGCTTTAAGCGTCTTTGATGTATTTGCTTGAAAGCACGTTCAATAAAGTATTTGCGTGAATTACGTCAAAGACAATCAAAGCATACATTAAGCTTAGAGCGCCTCAGGTTAAGTATAATTGACAAACATGGAGAATAGGTTGAGTATATATTGAGGCGTCGCCCTCGGGCGAAGAAAGTTTCATGCGGAGACTGGTCCATGGGCACCATCATCCCGTTCCTGAGAGATCAAGCCGTCTTCGAACCCGAGGTGACGCGCGCCATGTCGGCCGCATTCGACGAGGTTTGCCGTGCGCTGGATTTGTCCGACGGCGACTCACGCGGCCGCGAGACAGTAGCGATGCGCGTTATCGAGTTGGTGCGGCGCGGTGTGCGCGACCCTGAGGTGCTTCGCCAGCGCATGCTGCGCGAAACGGGGACCCGGTAGGGTTCACGCCGGCACACCGGCGGCGCACGGCCGTGTGCTGCCTCACGACTCTAATTCGCGCAGCTTGAACCGCTGCAGTTTGCCGGTCGCGGTGCGCGGCAGGTCGGCACGGATATCGATCCAGCGCGGATACTTCCACGGCCCGGCGCATTTCTTGACATGCACGCGCAGCGTCTCGATGAGCCGTTCGTCGGCCGCAAAACCGTTGCGCAACACGATGAAGGCTTTGGGCTTCACCAGTCCGTCGGCATCCTCCTTGCCGATGACCGCGGCCTCGAGCACGGCCTCATGAGAGGCAAGCGCCGCCTCGACTTCGAACGGCGACACCCACATGCCGCTCACCTTGAACATGTCGTCGGTGCGGCCGCAGTAATGAAAGAAGCCGTCCGCATCGCGGAAATATTTGTCTCCCGTGAAGGTCCATTCGCCCGCGAAGGTGCGACGGCTCTTGTGCCGCTGATTCCAGTAGCCCTCGCCGGCGGTCGGCCCACGCACGATCAGCTCGCCGATCTCGCCAGTCGCAACTTCGGTGCCGCTTTCATCGACGATTTTCAGTTCATAGCCCGGGACCGGCTTGCCTGTCGTGCCGTAGCGCAGTTCGCCGACCCGGTTGCTGAGAAACGTTTGATACATTTCGGTCGAGCCGATGCCGTCAAGCACGTCAACGCCGGCGATTTCGCGCCAGCGCTCGCCGAGATGGGAGGGCAGCGCCTCGCCGGCCGAAATGCACAGCCGCAGCCGGTCGGAGCCGGCGCCGCGGCCCATGGCTTTGTGCGCGAGCAGCGAAGCGTAGAGCGTAGGCACGCCATAGAAGATCGTTGGCCGGTGGCGGCGCATGACGTCAAACACCGCCTCGGGCGTCGGCCGTTGCGACAGCAGCACCGTGGTGGCGCCGACCGACATGGGGAACGCCATGGCGTTGCCGTTGCCGTAGGAGAAAAACAGTTTTGCTGCTGAGAACACCACGTCGTCTTCGCGGATGCCGACCACGTTGCGGCCCATCAGCTGCGCCGCCGCCATGGGCGTCGTGTGCACGTGCTTGACGCCTTTGGGATCGCCGGTCGAGCCTGACGTGTACATCCAGAACGCGACTTCGTCGGACAGCGTCAGTGCGGTGAACACATCCGGACTGCCGCGGGCGATGAGGTCGGCGAAATCGTGGACCTCGCGGCCCGCAAACGCGGCTCTTTCTTCGGCGTTGGCACCGGCGAGAATAATCGTGCGCAGCCGCGGCAGGCGGTCGAGGATGGGCACGAGCGCCTTTGCCAGCGACGCCGAGGCGACGATGGCGGACGCGCGGCTGTCGCCAAGAATGTAGGCGTATTGCTCGATCGTGAGCAGCGTGTTGAGTGGCAGCACAACGATGCCGGCGCGCACGCCCCCCCAGAACGCTACTGGAAAATCGACGGTGTCGTAGAGCAGAAGGGCAAGCCGTTCTTCCGAACGCAGTTCGAGGTCTTCCAGCGCCGCCGCGAAGCGGCAGGTGCGCTCCTGAAGTTCGCCGTAAGTCAGCGAACGATCCGCATCCGCGAATGCAATTTTTTGGCCCAGGCCGCGCGCGACTGGAGCATCGACCAGATCCGTGACCGCGTTGTAGGGCCTGCGCTGCAGGAAGTCGTCCAGCATGGGCTTCGTGCGGTCTCCGGCGCGGCGCATCTAGCCGTCAGAAACTAAACGGACGCCCGCACGCCTGCAACGCGCACGTCAAATGTAAGTCTTTGCGCGCCTTGCCAGATCGACCATTTCCCAGAAAAATACCGGCAGCACTATCGAGGTCCCCCTGATTTGCCATGAGCCGCACCAACGCCATCGCCCGCGCCTACGCGTATTTCGATGAAGGCAGCTTTCTTGCCGACCTGACGCGCCGCGTCGCCATCCCGAGTTCGAGTCAGGAGCCGGAGCGGGCGAGCGCGCTGCGCTCTTATCTGGTTGATGAGATGGCGCCGACGCTGGCGCAACTCGGGTTCACCTGTCGCGTTCTCGACAATCCGCTCGGGCCGCCGGTGCTGGCCGCCGAGCGCATGGAAAATCCGGAGTTCGTCACCGCACTGGCGTACGGGCATGGCGACACCATTCGGGGCTTCGACGATCTGTGGCGGCCGGGTTTGGCGCCTTGGAAGGTCGTGGTCGAAGGCGAGCGCATCTACGGACGCGGCAC
>Ga0070731_10004114_pt1 | contig 12695 bp, 10 predicted proteins | sample Coa_R1_2_FD_66448 | JGI IMG/M metagenome (GOLD analysis project Ga0070731, IMG submission 66448) | Surface soil microbial communities from Centralia Pennsylvania, which are recovering from an underground coalmine fire - Coalmine... | ecosystem: Environmental > Terrestrial > Soil > Unclassified ... | reverse complement strand
TCAGGCCCAACCCGGTCATGAGCTCGTTCCTGGCCGACTGCACCCCCGGCTACTACAACAACGAGGGCCAGTTCGACGGAACGCAGTTCCCCCTGGGCGGCGGGTATCACCTCGGGGCCCCGGCGTACTTCCGCTACATCGAGCAATGGCGCAAGTCCGGGGAGTTCGCGGGCCTAGAGTTCACCCGCATGTAACCTCCGCTTTACCACCTCGTCTACCTGCGGGAACGAACGGATTCAAGGCTTGGCCTTGAATCGTCGTCACCTGGGTCGCTACCTTGGATGCGCAGGCTTGGTATGAGCGAGCGTTGCGTACCCATTAGCGGGCTTGGGTATGAGCGAGCTTGCCGTTTGACGTCGCGAGGGGGCCGTCCCGGCTGCAGGCAACACGGCTGGGGTGGTACGGCGACCGGTGTTCCTGCCCTGGAGGGAATCATGGCCTCACCTGCCCCATCATTCATGGCGGTTGTCCCCGTCGTGGAACCCGAACCGCTTCCGTTGAGTCCGCTACCGGACGCGCCGGGCACTCTGACGCTCGTGCCGGCCGACGCGCACCGGCGTCCGCTGGACGTAGCCCAGTGCTCACTGTGCAGCATCGCGCTCCCGCTCGGCCTGCTGGTCCCCGACGGCGGCGAAGCGTGCACCGATGTCCGCTGGTACTGCAAGGACGCTAAGTCCTGCACCGAGCGCTGGACCAACGCAGGTCGCTGATACCACCGTCGTTCGGGAAAAAGAATTTTCATTATGCCGAACGGCGTATGGTCACACGGCCGTCCCTGACTGGCTCCGGAACGGTCTCATAATCCCGCTCGCCACGCTGGGGCCCCAGCGAAGAACGATCGTCTGTGCGCCCCGGCTCTCATCGAGGCTGCCCCTCGGCGACTCGCGTCCCCGGCCATAGTCGGTTATTAAGATCGGGATAATAGATATTGTAGGGACGTGCCTTCCGACGCCGAGACTCCTATCGTCCTGGTATGAACCGAGCTCCCCTGCACTGGCCAGGCTCGCTGCTGCCGCGCCCCGATCACTCGGAGATTGCGGTCGTCCCGCCCGGGACGGGCCCCGGTTACTGGGCCGGTGCGCCCAGTGCCGCGGTGGGGGATGACGGGATTTACCTGGCCTACCGGCTGCGGCGCCCGCTCGGGGCGGGGCGCGGCTACGCGGTGCAGGTGGCGCGGTCGGCCGATGGCGTCCGGTTCAAGACCGTGCTCACCATCAGGCGGACCCAGTTCGCCGCCGATTCGCTCGAACGGCCCGCCCTGGTCCGTGATCCGGACGGCCGGTGGCGGCTCTACCTGAGCTGCGCTACCCCCGGCACGAAACACTGGCGCGTCGAACTGCTCCGGGCCGCTCACCCGTCCCAGTTCGACCCCCGCGACCGGGTGGTGGTGCTCCCCGGCGACGCGAGGACCGGGGTCAAGGACCCGGTCATCCGCCACCATGACGGGCGCTGGCAGCTGTGGGCCACGTGCCATCCGCTGGCTGACCCCGGCGAAGCCGATCAGATGGTCACCGGCTACGCGACCAGCGCAGACGGAGTGGACTGGTCGTGGCACGGGACCGCGCTCGCAGGTCGGCCCGGGTCATGGGATGCCCGGGGCACGCGCGTAACGGCCGTCAGCCGGTCCAACGGCACGATCGCCGCCTTCTATGACGGCCGCGCCAGCGCGGCCGAGAACTACGAGGAACGAACCGGCATCGCCTCCGGGACCGAGCCATCCGCCCTCACGGCGGCCGGCGCAGGTCCGGCCGCCCAGTCACGCCACGCCGGCGGGGGACTGCGTTACCTGGACATCCTCCCCCTGCCCGACGGGCGGCACCGCCTGTACTACGAGCTGACCCGGACCGACGGTGCGCACGAGCTCAGGACCGAGCTGCGCGCTGCGGCCGATCCCGGCTAACCGCGGGGCCATCCTGCCGTTGCGGGCCTGGTACTGCCCGGCCGGCCTGGCTCCGACCTGGCCGCCGGAACGTTCCCGCGGCTGCAGCCAGTCGCTGAAATCCTCTCCGAGGACCTGCTCGAGCAGGCGAATGTCATCGGCCAGGCGGGGGAGCACGGCCTGCCGCTCGTCCCAGGTCAGCGGCTGGCGCGGACGGGCGTCGCGCTGCAGGAACCGCTCCAGCCCCGTGGTGACAGCCCTCCCGGCGGAACCCGGCAGGTGTCTCCCGGCCGCCTCCACCCCGCGCAGCGCGCGCGACAGGACAGCATGGGTCCCGGAACGCTCGGGGTGGGCTGTGACGTTTTCTCGCGGAATCTGCGAGATGATGCCTCGCTCCACACCGAGGAACTCGCTGATCTCGTCCAGGACTTGCGCGGGTTCATCCAGCAGGCGGCGGTACCTGAAGACAAGCACCCGTTCCCTCGGAAACAGCGCGAACAGGTCGCTGAACTGCTCGCCGTACCGGCCGAGGCCGGTGTAGTGCCAGAACGGGGACCAGCCCGCGGCGATCCGCCGGTTTTCCTCGGCGCAGGCCGCCGCGAAGTCGCCGATCGGCTCCCGGCCTGCCGACCATAGGTGCGTCCAGTTCGAGTGGGCGCGCTCGACCGGGTCGCGGATGATCGCGATGAGCCTGGCGCGCGGGATGAGATCGCGGATCCGCCGCTGTGCCGCCCGGTCGTACAGGTAGAAGGGCGTCGATTCGCCGCGGAGCGACCCGGCGGGAGCGGCGCTGAACAGCGCCTCGTAATCGGCCCGCCGCCAGACGTGCTCCCGGTAGGTATGCGCGTCCCCCGGGCCGCCGCGCGCGGGCGGCGGGCCGTCGGTGAGGAAGAACTTGGGCTCCTTCACCGCGGACAGGTACAGGCCGGGATGGCGCGCCAGGGCAGCGTGCAGCGCGGTGGTCCCCGCCTTCGGGGCGCCCACGATCAGGAAGTCCGGCAAGGCCACGGAGCTCCACCCTCTCGTAAATCTAACTATATCGACTAGTTTTATAGACAAACGCTCTCCAGGCAAGGGCGACTACCCCGACGCACGGCCGTTGACACGGCCAGGAGCCCTTGAGACGCTGCCGTGAATGCCCCACCCCCATCCCGCCGGAGGATTCATGGCCAACAGCAGCCTCGGCGGGATCTTCGACCTGACCGGGGTCACGCGCGGGCCCGACGGCATCAAGCGCTACGACGCCCTGCCCGCCAACCTGGTCCACATGCTGCGCGCGACCGTCGAGCGGCGCGCGACCGCGGAGGCCGTGGCGGAAACCGGCGGCGGCCCGCGCCTGAGCTACCGCGAGCTGTGGGACCGAGCCGCCCGGGTGGCGGGCGGGCTGCGCGTCCTCGGCGTCGGGCGCGGCGACCGGGTGGCGATCCGTCTGGGCAACGGCGTCGACTGGGTGCTGGCCTTCTTCGGCGGGGTGCTGGCCGGCGCGGTGGTCGTCCCGGTCAACACCCGCTTCACCGACGCCGAGGCCGACTACGTCATCACCGACTCCGGCGCGCGCTTCGTCTTCGCGCCGGGAGCCGCGCTGCCCGACGGCGACCCGCTCGTCACGGACGACCAGGACCAGGCCGACCCGGCGGCGATCTTCTACACCAGCGGCACGACCGGCTTCCCCAAGGGCGCGGTCACCAGCCACGGGAACTTCCTGTCCAACGTCGAGAACTGCCGCCGCGGGCTCTACGCGGTCCAGGACCAGCTGCGCACGCTGATCTCCGTGCCGCTGTTCCACGTGACCGGGTGCAACAGCCAGCTGCTGGTCGCGATGTACGTCGGCGGCACGGCGGTGATCATGCCTGCCTTCGACGTGGGTGTCTTCCTGCACGCCATCGAGGACGAGCGGATCGACACGATGATCACCGTGCCCGCGATCTACTGGGTAGCGATCAGCCAGCCGGCGTTCGGGAAAATTGATATTTCTGCCGTGCGCTCGGTCTCCTACGGCGGGGCGCCGATCGCGCCCGACCTGGTCGTCCGGCTCGGGCACGCCTTCCCGCAGGCCCGGCTCGGCAACGGCTTCGGCCTGACGGAGACCTCCAGCGTCGCGACGTTCCTCCCGCACGAGTTCGCCGCCCACGCCGACTCCGTGGGTTTCCCGGCCCCGGTGTGCGATGTGCGCCTCGACGACGTGCGACCCGACGGCACGGGCGAGCTCCTGGTGCGCGGGCCTAACGTCGTGTCGGGCTACTGGAATAAGCCGGAGGCCACCGCCGCGGCGTTCCGCGATGGCTGGCTGCACACCGGCGACCTGGCCCGGATCGACGACGAGGGCCTGGTCTACCTGGTGGACCGGATAAAGGACATGATCAACCGCGGCGGCGAGAACGTGTACTGCGTCGAGGTCGAGAATGCCCTGGCCGGGGCGCCCGGCGTATTCGACGCGGCGGTGCTCGGCGTGCCGGACGAGATGATGGGCGAGAAGGTCGGCGCCGTGATCGTGCCCACGCCTGGCGTAGAGTTCGACCCGGCAGCCGTGTTCGACTACCTCGGCGGTCGCCTCGCCGATTTCAAGATCCCGCAGTACCTGGCGGTCAGCGCGGCGCCGCTGCCGCGCAATCCCGGCGGCAAGCTGCTCAAGCGGCAGCTGCGGGACCAGACCGACTGGGCGACCGCGATCTGGCACTGACCGACCCGTAACGACGGAAAGGGATCATCCATGTGGAATTCGTTCCGCACCGACGACACGACCGGCGTCACGGCGGAGGTGATCACCTACCCCGCCGGCGGCGGGGACGAGATCCACGCCTACGTCGCCCGTCCGACGGGCGATGGCCCGGCGCCCGGGATCGTGGCGGTGCATCACCTGCCGGGCTGGGATGAGTTCTACCGCGAGTTCTGCGACCGCCTCGCGCGCCACGGGTACACGGTGATCTGCCCCGACCTGTACTGCCGCTTCGGCCACGGCACCCCCGACGACGTAGCGGCCACGGCCCGGTCCAAGGGCGGCGCCGTCGATGCCACCGTGGTGGCCGACTGTGCCGCCGCGCTCGCCTGGCTGAAGGCCCTGCCCTCGAGCAACGGCCGGGTTGGCATTATCGGCTCCTGCTCCGGCGGCCGTCACGCCCTGCTGGCCGCTTCCCGGGTGCCCGGCTTCGACGCGGTCGTCGACCTATGGGGCGGGGGAGTGATCACGCCCAAGGAGGAGCTGTCGCCGTCCCGGCCGGTCGCGCCGATCGACTACACCGCCGACCTGGCGGCGCCGCTGCTCGGGATCTTCGGCAACGACGACTCGCACCCCTCACCCGAGCAGGTGGACCAGCACGAGGCGGAGCTCAAGCGCCACGGCAAGGACTATGAGTTCCACCGCTATGACGGGGCCGGGCACGGCTTCTTCTACTACCACTGGCCCATCTACCGGCCCGAGCAGGCGATGGACGGCTGGGAGAAGGTCTACGCCTTCTTCGGCAGCCATCTGTCCAGCTGACCGCGCTACGGAACGCAGGAGGACTGGTACGGCAGCATCTGAACGTACTGGCCCCACTGCTGGCGCGTCAGGCCTCCGGTCGTGGCGCAGATCCAGTCGATGGCGTACTGAGCGTTCAGGTTCCACAGCCGGGTTTCGTCGTCGGAGTCGCCGCTGGCCAGCAGCTGCCCGCCCGGGCTGAACGCGACAGAGTTGATCGTGACGCTGCCGCTGGTCAGGGGCTGGCCAGCCGGCCGGGGATGCGCGAGGTCGGAGACGTCCCATAGCTGGATCGTGCCGTCACCGTGCCCGACGGCCAGGATGCGCCCGTCGGAGCTGAACCTGACCGAGTTGACCGGGTCCCTGCTGCCGGTCAGGGGCTGGCCGACCGGCCGGGGATGCGCACGCTCGCTGGTGTTCCATAGCTGGATCGTGCCGTCGTCATAGCCGTCCGCCGCCGTGTTAAGGCCGGGGCTGAACGCTACCGAGTCAACCTGGATGGAGTCGCTCCCGTTCTGACCCTGACCGGGCTGGTTGAGCGGCCTGGGCTGCGCGGGATCGGTGATGTCCCACAGTTGGATCGTCGCGTCGCTGAAACCTTCGGCCATGGTGTGCCCGTCGGGACTGAAGGCCACCGCTTCCACGAAACCATCGCCGCTGCCGACCGGCTGTCCGAGCGTTCGCGGGTGGGCGGGGTCGGTGACGTCCCACAACTGGACGGTGCCGTCGAGGTATCCGGCCGCCAGCATGCGCCCGTTCCGGCTGAACGTCACCGAGACCACGGACTGGCCATCGCCGGCCAGGGGCCGGCCAAGCGGTCGGGGTTGCGCGGGGTCGGTCACGTCCCACAGCTGGACCGTGCCGCCGTCGTAGCCGCCCGCCAGGGTGTGCCCGCTGGGGCTGAACGCCATCGCGAACACCGTATTGCTGATCTGGGGCTGGCCGAGCCGGCCGAGGGGCCGCGGGTGCGCGGGGTCGGTGGTGTCCCAGAGCTGGACCGTGCCGTCGCCGTAGCCGCTGGCCAGCACGCGCCCGCTGGTGCTGAAGGCCACCGAACCCACGGAACTGCCGCTGCCGGTCAGCAGGGTCGGGGGCAGACCCCAGAGCCGGATCGTGCCGTCGGCATAGCCGTCGGCCAGGGTGTGTCCGCTCGGGCTGAAGGCCACCGAGTACACCCCGCTGCCGTCGCCGGCCAGGGGCTGGCCGATCAGCCGGGGATCGGCTGGATTGGTGAGGTCCCACAGCCGGATCGTGCCGTTCTGGTCGCCGCTGGCCAGCGTGCGTCCGCTGGGGCTGAAGGCGATCGAGTTGATGGTGCTGCCGTCGCCGGCCAGGGGCTGGCCGATCCTCCCGGGGTCGGCGGGATCGGTGACGTTCCACAGCTGGACGGTGCCGTCGTCGTCGCCGGTGGCGAGCACGCGTCCGTCGGCGCTGAACGCCACCGAATCCGGCGTCGTGCTGGTGGCCGTCACGCGCCGGGCGAGGAGGCGGGGGTGCAGGGGATCGGTGAGGTCCCACAGCCGGATCGTGCCGTCGTCGTAGGTGCTGGCCAGCGTGTTCCCGCTGCGGCTGAACGCGGCCGACGTCACGGCGGCGCCGTCGCCGGTCAGTGGCTGACCGATGAGCCGGAGGTCTGCGGGATCGGTGACGTTCCACAGCCGGATCGTTCCGTCGTCGTAAGCGCCGGCCAGCGTCCTGGAGTCGGGGCTGAACGTCATCGACCAGACATCATCACCTCCGCTTTCGGACTGGGGCAGGCTGAACTGGCCCAGCGGCAGGCGGTGCGCGGGGTCGGCCGTGTCCCAGAGCCGGACGGTGCCGTCGGCGTAGCCGCTGGCCAGGGTGGGCCCGCTGGGGCTGAACGCCATGGAGTCCACGGCGCTGACGGTGGAGCTGGTGTCGGGGTGGCCGAGCACGCGGAGCTGGCTAGGGTGCACGGGGTCGGCTACGTCCCAGAGTCCTATCGTGCCGTCGGAGTTGCCGCTGGCCAGCGTATTCCCGCCGGGGCCGAACGCCACCGCGAAGACGCGCTTGGCGCCCGCGGCAAAGGACGAGGACAGCGGGGTGTTCTCGGTATCCAGCAGGCGAGAGGCGAGGTCCTGCGTTGGCCCGATGCGGTAGGCGGCCAGCAGCAGCTGCGCCGCCAGCGAAGGGTCGGTAGGGCCGTACTGGAGCGCCTCGGCGATGACCTGTTTGTAGTCGGCCTGGTCACGCTGCTGGTTCGCGACCCCGCGCTGGTAGAAAGCCACGCCCGACGCCACCAGCGCCAGGACGGTCAGGACGCCGAGGCCGATGACACTTCGCCGCCGCCGGCGGTGGCTGAGGGCGGCCGCCTGCTCGCTGGCCTGCAGGAAGTCGCGCTGGATACCGGTCAGGGCCGGGTAGCGCGCCGGGTTGGCCGACCACTGGGTGACGGCCTGCCTGAGCGTGACCAGCTGGGCCCCGCGGTACAGGAAGGACGGGTCCTCATGGCTCTCGTGCCAGCCGGCGGCGGCGTCGCCGAGCTGGCCGTTCAGGATCCAGCTGGCCTGGTCCTCTTCCAGCCAGCCGCGCAGCCTCGGCCACGCCCGCAGCAGGACGTCGTGCGACAGCTGGGCGGAATGGTCGTCGAGCACGGCCAGCCGCTCGGCGGCGAAGGCGTCGAGGACGGCGTCGATGTCGGAGCGCGCCACGCCCGGCAGCCCGGCGTACAGGTCTTCCCGGGTGACCGGACGGCGGGCCAGCCCGCCGTCGCGGCTGGCCACGGTCATGCTCCGCAGGACCTCGCGCGCCACGACCTGCTGCCCGCTCTGCAGTACTCCGTAGACCCGCTCGGCGCCGGTCTGCACCGCCTGGCTGACCCCGCCCGCCTGCGCGTAACCGTGGCTGGTCAGCCGGTCACCCTCGCGCTGTTCCCAGGTCAGCGCCATGGCCTGCGACAGCAGCGGCAGCACGCCCGCGGACCGGTCCCCGCCTGCCGCCCGCAAATCACCCAGGATCGTGTCGGTCAGGGCCGGATCGATCTGGAGCCCCGCCGCGTCCGCCGGGCCGGTGATGGCCACCCGCAGCTCGGATTCGGTCATCGGCCCGACGACGAACTGCCCGTCTTGCAGCGCGCCCACCAGTTCGGGAAACGCGGCGCACCGGTCCCAGAAGTCCCCGCGCACCGCGATCACCACCAGCGCGGGAGGCTCCTGGGCCGGGCCGACCGGGTTCGTCGCGGCCGAGCACAGCGCCGTGACGAACGCCTGCCGCGCGGCCTCCGCCTCCGCGCCCGAGTTCAGCGTAAAGACCTGCTCGAACTGGTCGACGATGAGCACCAGCCGCGCGGCGCCCCCATCGGGCACCGGGGGCTCCCCGTTCTGGCGGGTCGCGCTGGCGATAACCGCGGACCAGACCGCCAGGTGCGCCTGGTCTGGGTGCCGCGCCAGGCCATCGCGGACCCCGAGAGCATCCGGGCCGCCGACCGCGGCCAGGCGGGCGGCCAGTTCGGTGAGCGGGTCCTTGGTCGGCGTCATGACGATCCGCGGCCACCGGTCCGACCCGGTGACCTGCTGGCCGCGGGCCAGTATCGGCAGCAGCCCGGCTCGCAGCAGCGACGACTTACCCGCCCCCGACGCCCCGGTGACCACGACGGGGCCGCCGCCGGTCATCCGGGCCCCGACCTTCACGGCGAGTTCGGCGGACAGCCGTTCCCGCCCGTAGAACACCGCCGAATCGGACTCGCCGAACGGAAGCAACCCCCGGTAGGGACATCCGCCCTCCCACCGGGCGCTCCCGTCCTCCCGCGGCGCACGCCGCGTCCTCTCGTCGCCGGCTCGTCGCGCGATGACCGCCAGGTCCTCCCGCACGAGCCGGATGTCGGTCGATTGCCGGGTGTTCTGCTCGCGGATGGCCCGGAGGTCGGCGCCCTGCTCATCCAGGCTCTTCTGGATCTCCGCGGCCGCCTGCGCGACGTCGTGGAGCAAGAACCTCATCTCGCCGAAATCCGCGCCCAGCGCGCCGATCGCCGCGATCACGTCGCCGCGGACCCGTTCGTTGCCCTGCTCCATGACGGCTCGCAACGCGGTCCCGCCCGCGTCGATCTCCTTCAGGACCGAGGCGATCTCGGCCCGCAGGGCGTCGGCGCGGGCATCCCCGGCGGCCAGGACCTGCTGGATCTGCTGGGCGATCCCCTTCTCCACGTCCGGCCGCGACGGCGCCTGCCCGCCCTTTTGCTTACGCAGCCGTTCGAGCGCGTCGGAGACGACCTGGTTCAGGAATCCTCCGCCGAGCCCGGACAGGACGCTTAAACCGGCCCCGGCCACTCCGGTCACCATGAGCAGCGGGCAGAACGCGCTCGCGCACAGCAGGGACAGCAGGATCGCCGGCGAGGCCGACCGCAACCCGGACTGGCCCCGGCGGGCGGCCTTCTGCACCCAGTCGCGCACGCCGTCCTGCATGCGCTGGATCTCGTCCGCCGTCCCGATCGGGGCGTGTTCCGTCACAACTCCTACTGTGGCTCATGTCACAGCAGTTGAAAATACGGACTATGGCCGGACCGCGCCGAGCGGGGTGGCCCGCAACCGGGCGACGGCGGCGGCGCGCTGCTGGCTCCGGGCCCGCAGCGCGGCCAGGTCGTAACGCCAGTCGAACGTGGTCCGCCGCGTCGCCGCGGCCGACAGTTCCCTGCGCATCGTCGATCCCCGCCCGTGGTAGCCCAGGCGCAGGTAGAACTCCCGGGTCCGGTCCGTAAGGTGGTCGGCTTCGAGCGCGGGCAGACCAAGCCACGCCGCGCCCTCCTCGAGCCGCTGCACCAGCCGCGTGCCCAGCCCCTGGCCCCGAGCCTCGGGTACCAGCGCGACCGCCATGGTCCCCTGCGGCCCGGCATACGCCCCGCCGACGATCCGGCCGTCGTTCTCGGCCAGGATCATCAGCGCGCGGTGTTCGGGAAAGAGCGCGACCAGCTCGGCCAGGCCGTGGTTAGCGCGGATGCGGGCAGGCTCAAGCTGCGCGCCGATCAGGTCGAACACCTCGACCAGCTCCGACAGCGACTGGACCGGACGGATCACGTAGCTCATGTCCGTCATCGTCGCGCCGCTCGCGCTGGTGCCGCAACGCAATATTCCTGCCGCCGACCGCCCTTCCTGGCACCAACCGCGCTTGCGGCCACTTACCCGGGCTCCTCCGGGACTTGAGTGCCGTCCCTTGACATAACGATTTTCGTTACTTACGATTCTCGATAATAACGATAATCGATAAACGAGGCCTGCCGATGTCCGCACCTACCCTCAAGCCCGCCAAGCCGCGCGGCCGGCTGCAGCGACTCGCCACCCTGGACCGGCTCGCCACCGCGGTCACCTGGGTGTTCTGGTTCTTCGCCGTCCTGTTCATGCTCCAGGTGATCCTGGCCCTGACCCGGGGCGGGACCCTGTTCCTCGCGCCCGGCCTGCCGTCCTGGTCCGGCCCGCCGCCGCTGGCCTGGGTGAGCATCGCGCCGCCGCTGCTCCAGCAGGCGGGCAGCGCGCTCATTCACTCCGGCCTGGCTCCTGGCGTGCAAGCCAACTGGACCGGCGCGCTTGTGGGCACCGCGCACCCCACCGCCGGGCAGGCCCTGGCCTTCGCGGCCACCCTGCTCCCCGGCGGCGTGCTGCGCGTCGGCACGCTCTACCTCGCGATGCGGCTGGCCCGCACCGCCGCCCGCGACGGCGTCTACACCGTCCGGGCCGCCCGGCTCGTGCTGTTCCTGGGCTGGTGGCTGCTGGCCGGCGGGTTCCTGACCGGCCTAGCCGCCGGGTTCGCCCGGCTGGACCTGCTCGGCCTGCTCGTCACCTGGCCTATCGACTGGATCCACTGGCCCGCGTCCTGGGGGATATCGTGGCCGGTCGAATGGTTCGGCCTGGGCCTGATCATCTTCGCCCGCATCATGCGGGTCAGCGCCGGGATGCGCGCCGATCTCGAGGGGACGGTGTAGTGCCGCCGACGGAACCGGATGACCACGCCATCGCCATCCACCTCGACAAGCTCCTGGCCGACCGGGGCATGACCCTGACCGAGCTATCCGAACGGGTCGGCGTCAGCGTCGTCAACCTGTCTATCCTGAAGAACGGCCACGCCCGGGCGATCCGCTTCAGCACCCTGACCCGGATCTGCCAGGCGCTCGACTGCCAGCCCGGTGACCTGCTCACCCACAACAACGCAGGAGGGAGTGTCCGATGATCGGCACGTTGCGCACGGTGGTGCTCGACGCACCCGACGTCCGGCGGCTCGCCGCGTTCTACACCGCCCTGGCCGGGTGGACCGAGCAGTACGCCGACGACGACTGGATCACGATGGAGACGGGGGACGGTTGGCGCATCGCCGCCCAGCTCAGCCCCGACCTCGTACCACCGCGGTGGCCCGACCCGGCGTACCCGCAGCAGGCGCACCTCGACCTGCGCGTGCCGGACCTCGACGCCGGGTCCGCGAGGGCGGTCGAGCTGGGCGCGGAGCTGCTGCGCCAGAACGAGAACTGGTACACGCTGGCCGACCCGGCCGGGCACCCGTTCGACCTGTGCCTGTTCCCGGCCAAGCAGGAGACCACGGTCATGGGCGTGATGCTCGACTGCCCGGACGCTAAGGAGCTGAGCGTGTTCTACGCCGAACTCCTCGGCAAGCCCGTCACCTACGAGGGCGAGGGCATGGCGATGATCGGCGAGGACGGGGCGCAGCCGGTGCTGTTCCAGCAGGTCACCGACTACCGAGCCCCGCGGTGGCCCGACCCCGCGTATCCGCAGCAGTTCCATCTCGACGTCACGGTCGACGACGTCGACGCGGCCGAGGCGGCGGCGCTGAAGCTCGGCGCCACCGCGCTGTCCCACGGCGGGGAGAACTGGCGGGTCTACGCCGACCCGGCCGGCAAGCCGTTCTGCCTCTGCTGGGACTAGGCCGGCCCGCTGCCAACCTCCTGGACGAGCCGAAGCACCAGCGCGAGCGGCGCCCACCCGGCGTGGCCGCGGCGCGTCAGGGCGAAGGAGCGCAAGATCACCTCAGGCTGGCGCAGCCGCCAGAGCGTGACCCCGCGCGCCGTCGGCCACGCGGCCGGGAGCAGCCCGACCCCCAGGCCGGCCACGATCATGTCTTGCACCAGGTCAAGGCTGTCCGCGCGGTGGGTAATGCGCGGCTCGAAGCCGGCCAGCGAGGCCACGACGCGGATCACGTCCTCGTCGGCGGTGTTGCGCGAGTTCACGATCCAGTCCTGCTCCCGGTACCGGCCGAACACTTCCAGCGCAGTCCTGCCCCGGCGCCCGGGGGCGGATGGCGTGCCCAGCCCCCACGAGGTGCTGCCTAGCGAGTGGCTGCACAGGCCGCGGCCGAACCTCACCGGCGCCAGGTTGTAGTCGTAGGTCAGCGCCAGGTCGA
>Ga0070731_10004113_pt1 | contig 12696 bp, 11 predicted proteins | sample Coa_R1_2_FD_66448 | JGI IMG/M metagenome (GOLD analysis project Ga0070731, IMG submission 66448) | Surface soil microbial communities from Centralia Pennsylvania, which are recovering from an underground coalmine fire - Coalmine... | ecosystem: Environmental > Terrestrial > Soil > Unclassified ... | reverse complement strand
ATACATACGGACAAGCATATGTGTCTTGTTCCTCGGGAGGACCCATGGCAACGGAATCGGCGAAAGCAAGCAAGGCCCATGTAGCGATCCTCGTGAAAGACGTCGGCCCGAGCATCGCCTTCTACGAAAAACTTTTCGGGATAGGACCTTGCAAGGTGCGAACCGGATACGCCAAGTTTGACGTCGCGAACCCTCCGCTCAACTTTTCATTGAATGAAGGAGCAGGCCCGGGGCAGGGCGCATTATCCCATCTGGGAATTCAGGTTGAATCGACCGCCGATGTTTTGGCCGTGCGCGAGAGATGGCGGGATGCAGGCCTCCTGCCTCGCGATGAGATGAAAACAGAGTGCTGTTACGCTTTGCAGGACAAGTCCTGGGTCCGCGATCCGGACGGAAACGAGTGGGAGGTTTTCGCCGTGCTCAAGGATAATCTCCCTGAAAAGCCGGTTGCCGGAAATTCGTGTTGCGCTCCCGATTGCTGCGCGCCCGCGGCTCCCTGAAGGGTTTGCGTGACCATTCAGGGCCAGGCCCCTGTAGCGCCCGCCTTCAGGCGGGCATTTTGGATTCAAGCAGAGGCTCGCCTGAAAGCAAGCGCTACGGTGTCCTCTGAAATTCGAATTGCTTAAAAGGGCCTTTCAAACCGGCCCATTCCGGCGAAAGGGATCTCCATGGAGAAGCCCTACAACGTCCTCTTCTTGTGCACTGGGAATTCCGCGCGCTCGATCATGGCCGAGGCAATTCTCAACTGGAAGGGACATCCATTCTTCCGCGCCTATAGCGCTGGGAGTCACCCTTCTGGGCGCGTCCGGCCCGAGGCTCTCGCCCAGATCGAACTCGCGCACATGCCCGTGGAAAGTTTCCGCAGCAAGAGCTGGGCCGAATTCGCAAAGCCCGGCGAGCCGCAAATGGATTTTATTTTCACCGTGTGCGATAGCGCCGCCGCTGAAATCTGCCCTGTGTGGCCCGGCCAGCCGATGACTGCGCATTGGGGAGTCGCCGATCCTGCGGCAGTGCAGGGAGCACCGGAACAAATCGAACGCGCGTTCCGGGATGCGTTTATGATTCTCGACCGCAGAATTTCGCTTTTTTTGGCTTTACCTCTTTCAACTCTTAGCCAGCTTGCCATCAAGAAAGAAATTGACCGCATAGGCCTGCAATGAAATCTTCTCTTTCACGGCGCATTTCGGCGGAATTGTTGGGGACAGGATTTCTCGTGGCCGCTGTCGTTGGCTCCGGCATTATGGGCGACCGACTATCCGGCGGAAACACTGCCATCGCCTTGCTGGCCAACACGATTGCCACCGGAGCGGCGCTTGTCGCCTTAATTCTTGCCTTGCGGCCGATTTCCGGCGCGCATCTGAATCCGGTTGTTTCGATGGCCGAAGCGATTCGCGGCGGCATCACTTGGAAGGAAGCGGGGCTTTATGCCATCGCCCAAATCAGCGGAGGAATTGCAGGGACGGCGTGCGCGGACACGATGTTCGCTTTGCCCGGATTTTCAATTTCTCATCATCCGCGGACGGGCGCGCCACAATGGTTCAGCGAATTTATCGCCACCTTCGGATTGCTGCTGGTGATCCGCACGGTCGCGCGATTTTCTCCGGACTGGCTTCCTTTTGCCGTAGCATCCTACATCGCCGCCGCGTATTGGTTTACCGCATCGACTTCCTTCGCGAACCCCGCCGTGGCCATCGCGCGGTCGCTTTCAGACACGTTCGCCGGAATTCGCCCGGCCGACGTCCCTGCTTTTCTCGTCGCCCAATTGGCCGGCGGTTTCTCAGCGGCCCTCGTCTCGAATTGGCTGAGCTTCCAATCGAGCGACGCATGAGTGGAGCATACTTCAGGTAGTGGGGTTTTGTGCTTGCAAGGAATAAAACTCGCAAGCTGAAGCATGCGCCACTCCACCCTTGAATGTCCGTCCCCGTGACGCGATACTGGCACCATGCCGAAAATCGCATCCAAATCGGCTCTGCGCGTCCACCAACTGCGAAAAGTCTACAAGGACGTGGTTGCAGTCAATGGCCTCAACCTCGAAGTTCAGGCGGGCGAGTGTTTCGGCCTTCTCGGGCCGAATGGCGCAGGAAAAACGACCACCGTCGAAATCTGCGAGGGTTTGACGCAACCGGATTCGGGAGAAGTCGAAGTGCTCGGCCGGCAGTGGAGTTCGGACGCCGCGCAGCTTCGCCAGCGCCTCGGCATTCAATTGCAAGACACGCAGCTCTCCGAGAAGCTCACCGTGTATGAAACGGTCCGCCTGTTTCGCAGCTTTTTTCGGCAGGGAGCAGGCGCCTCCGAGGTCATCGCTCGGGTGCAGCTCGAAGAAAAACGAAATGCGCGCGTCGGCGAACTTTCCGGCGGCCAGAAACAGCGTCTGGCCCTGGCCTGCGCCCTGGTCGGCGATCCCGATTTTCTTTTTCTGGATGAACCCACCACGGGACTTGATCCGCAAGCCCGCCGCCAACTTTGGGAGTTGATCGAGGAATTCAAAGAGTCCGGCCGCACCATTCTGCTCACTACGCACTACATGGATGAAGCGGAGCGACTTTGTGACCGCGTGGCCATCATGGACCACGGCAAAGTGATCGCGCAGGGAACGCCGCGCGAGTTGATCGTCTCGACCTGCGCGGAACAAATGGTGGAGTTCACGGCTGGTAGCGTTTCCCATGCGCTTGATGTTCCTTCCCTTCGCCGCATCCATGGCGTCCGTGAAGTTCGAACGGAAAATGGCGCAGTGCTCATGCAAGTGACCGAGCTTCACACCGCGGTTCCTGCCTTGCTTACCGAATTGACTCGCCAGAACGTTCCGCTCACCGAGCTTCGAACTCACTCGGCGACACTGGAGGACGTCTTCGTAACCTTGACGGGGCGCCATTTAAGAGATGAGTGATAACACGTTTTCCGATGTTCGCGCTGGAGCCGCGGAGGAGAAATCGCCTCGCTCGCATTCCTTCGCGGACCACCCGCTCGTGCAATTGACTCTGGTGCGGTTTCTCGAGTTTATTCGCGAGCCTGAGGCCCTGTTCTGGGTGTTCGTATTCCCTATACTTTTAGCGGCTGGGCTGGGCATCGCATTCCGCAATCGCCCGCCCGATGTGCTGACGATCGCCGCGGTCACTCCGGAACTTGCGCAATCCTTACAGCAAGAGAAACTACTGGCGGTTGAGCAATTGGACTTGCAGTCCGCGAAAGAAGCTCTGCGCACTGGGAAAGTGGCCTTGCTTGTTGCTCCGGGACAGAATGGCGCGGTCGAATTCAGGTATGACGACACGAATCCCGAAGGCCGCGCCGCCCGCCTGCTTGCCGATCGGGCGGTCCAGAAGGCGGCGGGCCGCGTCGATCCGGTGGCCACGAACGATCAATTGGTGCGCGAGACGGGATCGCGCTACATCGATTTCCTGATTCCCGGTTTGCTCGGCATGAATCTGATGGGCAGCGCGATCTGGTCGATGGGATTCGCGATCGTCGATGCGCGGCGCAAAAAACTTTTGAAGCGCCTGGTGGCAAGTCCAATGCCACGCCCTTATTACTTGCTTTCGTTTCTGCTTTCGCGGATTTTGCTGCTGATCGTGGAAGTGGGAGTGCTTGTTGGATTTGGCGCAGTACTTTTTCACGTGCCCGTTCGAGGTTCGCTGCTGGATCTCGCGATTGTGTGCCTGTTGTCGTCGCTTTCTTTCAGCGCGCTGGGACTCTTGCTGGCCTCCCGCGCCAGAACGATCGAAGCCGCCTCCGGCCTCATGAACCTTGTGATGATGCCGATGTGGATCGCGTCCGGCGTGTTCTTTTCCTCGCAAAAATTTCCCGACGCGATGCAGCCGGTTATCAAAGCTCTTCCCTTGACCGCCGTGATCGACTCCTTGCGCGCGAACATGCTGCAGGGTTCAAATCTGGCGCAGATTGCCCCGCAAGTCGGAATCATCATGTTCTGGCTGGTGATTTGCTTCGCTCTGGCTCTAAGACTTTTCCGCTGGCGGTAGGGAGAAGATTTTTGTGGAACAGGCTTCAGCCTGTGAGTTTTGTTCTACCTAGCCCCCACAGGATCAAGCCTGTTCCACAGAACGGGGACCTTAACTCTCAATCGAACGATGTTTGAATGTGCGCTGGCCTTTGCTGTAACTCGCCACGGTTTGCCCCTTACCGAAAAGTTTGTATTTATAAATAGTGAGGCCTTCAAGCCCCACGGGCCCGCGGGCGTGCAATTTCCCGGTGCTGATTCCAACCTCCGCGCCCAGGCCGTAGCGGAAGCCATCCGAGAATCGTGTCGACGCATTCTGAAAAACATTGGCCGCGTCGACGAATTCCATGAAACGCGACGCGACGTCATGACTTTCCGTGACGATGGATTCCGTGTGCCGCGAGCCGTACCGGTTGATGTGCTCGATCGCTTCGTTCACTCCGTCGACGACCCTAATGGATACGATGAGGTCGGAATATTCCTTCTTCCAGTCCTCTTCGGTCGCCGGAATCACTTCCTGCCCATTTGCTAATTCCATTGTCCTCGGGCAGCCGCGCACTTCGACGCTGGCTTTGCGGAATTCCGCGATCATGAGCGGCAGGAAAATCGGTGCGATCTCCGCATGGACAAGCAAAGTTTCCATGGCATTGCAGACGGCAGGATATTGCACTTTGGAATCGTAAGCGACATCGAGAGCCTTCTGTAAATCCGCGTCGTTGTGCACGTAAACGTGGCAGATGCCTTCGCCGTGCCCGAGCACCGGAATGCGGCTGTGCTCGGTGACGTAGCGGACAAATTCGTTCGATCCGCGCGGCACGATCAAATCGATTTCGTCATGCAGCGTCAGAATCTGCGCCACATCCTCGCGGGTATGAATCGGCACAACGGAGTCAGCCGGAATGTCGGAGAAGCCCGAAAGCGCGTCGCGCCAGACCGAGACGAGCACGGCGTTGGTTTCCGCCGCTTCCGCGCCGCCTTTCAAGCAAACCGCGTTGCCCGATTTCAGAGCGAGCGAAGAAATTTGGGGAACGACGTCCGGCCGGGACTCAAATACCACGCCCACAACACCAAGCGGGCAAGTTTCCTTATGCAGTACGAGATCGTCGTCCAGCTCCGTCGTCGAAAGCCGCCGGTGCAGCGGATCGGGCAGGCGCGCGACATCGCGCACTCGCGCGGCCATTTCCGCGATGCCTCGCTCCGTCGTCCGCAATCGCGCGAACATCGCGCGGGACAATTCGCCGCGCTCGACGGCCTGCTGCGCCGCCGCGCAATCCTTTTCGTTGGCGGCCAGAATTTCTTCCGCGCGAGCTTCGATCGCGTTCGAGGCCGCGTGGAGCGCTTCATTGCGCCGCGCCCCCGAAAGCGTAGCCAGGACATGAGCGGCCCGTCGCGCTCGCCGGATTAATTCATGAATATCGGAAGCCTCGAGTTGTTTTTGCACGACGCTCATTTGCGATCCAGTAAAACGATATTATCGCGCTTTACAAGTACAGTTGCACGCTTGCTCGTCCGGCCGCCGCCCTCCTGCGCGTGCGACCCGTTGCCGATCATCCCTTGCGCATCCCCGCGCGAATAATCCGAAATCCCGCGCGCGAATTCCATTCCGTCGGTGTCCACGATGCTCACAACTTCCGCCGCGTCAAACTCGCCTTCAACGCCCGTGACGCCGGAAACCAGCAAACTCGCCTTGCCCCCCGTGAGCGCCTCGCGCGCTCCTGCATTGACGATGACGCGCCCGCGCACTCCCGCGGCATAGGCGATCCAGCGCCGCTTTCCCGCCATCCGTGTCTTCGACAGAAAGACGGTGCCCGCCGGCTCGCCTTCAAAAATACGGCCGAGCGCATCCGATTTCGTCCCGTTCGCAATCACGGCGACGCCGCCGGCTTGCATTGCAATTTCCGCCGCTTCAAGCTTTGTCAGCATGCCGCCGCGCCCTCCCTCGGAAGGCCCAAGCGCGAGCGATTTCAATTCAGGCGTGATTTCCTCGATCAGAGGAATCATTTTTGCGCCCGCTTCTTTCGAGCCAGACGGCCCGAGTTCCATCAATCCGTCGACATCGGTGAGCAGGACAAGCAAATCGGCCTCGATGTGGCTCATCACCAGTGCAGCCAGCCGATCGTTGTCGCTGAAAATGCGTTCGCCGGCGCGAATGTTCAAGTAATCCAGCTCAGCGGTCGAAACCGTATCATTTTCATTGATGACGGGCAGCACGCCAAGTTTCAGCAGCGCCTCCATCGTTTGCCGCAGATTGGAATACCGCGTGCGATCGACGAAGTCTCCTTCGGTCAGCAGCACCTGCGCGAGTTGGACGCCATGCGCCTGAAATAATTTTTCATATTCATGCATCAGCAAACTCTGCCCGACGGCGGCGCACGCCTGGCGCATCACCATGTCATTCAGCCGGTCCCGATGCAGTCCGAGCCGCCCGCGCCCGAGTCCGACGGCTCCCGAGGAAACCAGCACAATTTGCCGCCCGTCCTTCTTCAGACGGGCGATCGTGCTTGCAACAGGCCCGAGATGCGCGGCGTTAAACTGACCGTCGCCGCCCGTCACGATCCCGGTGCCCAGTTTAATCACCGCGCGGCGCGATGCCCGCAGCCGCTTCTGCTGTTCGCTTTCCAATGGTTAGTCCTCAATTATGGCACTTACTTTATCACCTTCACCCGTCAGTTGCCTCGCCTGCAGAGCAGTCAATTCTCAACGACGCGTCTGAACGCAAGAAAAGTGTTTGTGGGTCGTGGCTTTAGCCACGACATAAGGATCGATATATCGGCCCGGCTTTAGCCGCTGAATCTCCGATATCGGGCTCAAAACACGCTCTCCAAATCTGCGCTCACGCTCGCACGCCCGAAGTTCCACGCAGGAAACATCGGCCATCCCTTCCAGCCGATCCGAGATTCCGTCGTGATACGTTGGAAATGGCAGGCTATGGGCTCCTTTTCGGCGTCACTCTCGGAAATATGGCCGATCAAAACTCAAATGGAATGCATCGCATCCGACTCGTGCTCGGAGTCACTCTGCTGCTCGCCGTCATGGCGGCGGAATTGGCCTTTTCTGCCGGGCAACAATCCCAAACCTTCGACGAAGGCGTCCATATTTTCGCCGGCTACCGCTACTGGAAGAATTTCGATTTCGGCGCCAATCCTGAACATCCGCCGCTGGTCAAGCTCGTCGCCGCGCTCCCGCTTTTGCGACTGGCTCTCCGAACCCCCGCAATTCCCGACGCGGATTTCAAAATGGTGGAATACAGAACCGGCCGCGACTTTCTTTACGGCAACGATGCGAACACGATCTTGTGGAGAGCGAGGATGGCCGCGGCGGTCCTTACGATTTGCCTCGCTCTCACTGTTTTTATCGTCGCAAATTCCATGTGGGGAGCGGGACCGGCATTCCTGGCGCTGACCCTGCTGGTATTTGAACCCAACTTTCTTGCTCACGGCGCCCTCGTCACGACCGACATCGGCGCGACGCTTGGAATATTTCTTGGCGTCGGAAGTTTCTACTTTTACTTGAAAAAGCCATCCGCAGCCAGGCTCGCCGGTGCAGGCATTGCCGCGGGCATCTGTCTGGGTGCCAAGCACTCTGGAATTCTGCTTTTCCCGATGCTGCTCTTTCTCGCGGTAGCTGAGTTGCTCCCCCTGCGCGAACCCGCCACGCGAAATTTCGCCCCGGACCTCGCGCAGAGAGCGCTGCGCCAAGCCGCTTCGCTCGCGGCAATCGTGGCGATCTCGTTCGTGGTCTTGTGGGCCTTTTACGGATTCCGCTACGCAGCGCGCCCCGCCGGATTGAGCGTAAATCCCCCACTTCCGGAATTCGTGAAGCAGATGGGGCACAACTCTTCCGCGATTGTCCTGCAGGTTGCCCGCTGGCATTTGCTTCCGGAATCTTATTTGTATGGCGTCGCGGACATTTCTTCAGCGGGAACGATTCCAACCGTCATTTTCGGAAAATATTATCCGTCCGCGCAATGGTTTTACTTTCCGTCCGTTTTTATCGTGAAGTCCACGCTCGCGTTTTTAGCATTTTGTTGTCTCGCGCCACTCGGTGCCGCGCTGCAGGATAAGCAATTTCGGCGGGAAATGTTTTTCCTGATGATTCCGCCCGCAATCTATCTCGCTGTTGCCATGTCTTCTGGCATCAATTACGGCGTACGGCATATCCTTCCAATTTACCCGTTTCTGATCATCCTCGTTTCATTCGCTGCCTGGAATCTGGGCATGCGGCATCGCGCGCTTGCCGCTGTCGTCGGCTTTCTCATGATCTTCCACGCCGCATCTTCCGTGCGGGCGTTCCCCAACTATATTCCCTATGCGAATGAATTCTGGGGCGGCCCTGCGAAGACCCACGAAATCCTGGCGGATTCCAACGTTGACTGGGGACAGGGCCTCTTAGCAATGAAACAGTACATCGGCGAGCATCACATCCAGAATTGCTGGTTCGCTTACTTCGGCCAGTTGATCGTTGATGTCTCGTATTACGGAATCCCGTGCAAAGTTTTGCCTACTGCGTTTGCCGACTTGATACACGCGCCCATGCCTGTCGTTCCGCCACAAGTCGATGGCCCGGTATTCATCAGCGCCACGGAAGTCACTCGCACCTATTGGCGCGCGGATTGGATCAACCCATATCTCCCATTCCAACAAATGCCTCCCTCAGCTTTGATTGCGGATTCCATTCTGATGTTCGACGGGAAGGTTGATGTGTCCCAGGTATCAGCGCTTACGCACGAGAACCTGGCCATTCAATTATTGCGCGACAGAAAACTCGATCAGGCGCTTGCGGAAGCGGAGAAGGCCGTCGAGGTCGCCCCGGATCGCCCGATCGCGCACGTCACACGAAGTACGATCCTATCAGCCATGGGAAGAAATTCCGAAGCGCTCGACGAAATCGGCAAAGCAAATACGATGGTGAGCGCGATTTTGGCGCAGCACCAGTAGGACGGGCTTCAGCCTGTCGCTTTGCTGGTAGCAGGGCAGTGATTTAACCCAGACAGGCTGAAGCCCGTCCCACTAAAGATCCCGCCGCCCTTCCATCGCTTTCATCATCGTGACTTCGTCCGCGTACTCGAGATCGGCGCCCACGGGAATCCCGACGCCGATGCGCGTCACGCGCACGCCGAGCGGCTTCAGAAGCTTGGAGAGGTACATGGCTGTTGCCTCTCCTTCGGCGTTCGGGTTCGTCGCAATAATAATTTCCTCGACCGCGCCGCCCTTGAGTCGCTCGATCAAGCTTTTCAGATGCAACTGATCGGGCCCGATGCCCCGCAGCGGCGCGAGCGCTCCGCCAAGCACGTGATACATCCCGCCGTACTGGCGCGTTTTTTCGATCGCCATGATGTTGTGCGGCTCTTCGACCACGCAGATGGTTTTGCGGCTCCGCGTCGAACTCGTGCAGTACAGGCATGGATCGACGTCGGTGATGTTGTTGCACACCGAACAGATTCGCATGTTGAGCTTGGCGTCGCGAATGGCGTCGGCCAGCGCCAGCGCGCTTTCCGGGTCTGTACGGAGAATGTGAAACGCCAGGCGCTGCGCGGTTTTCGCGCCGATCCCGGGCAGGCGTTTCAATTGGTCGATGAGCCGCTCGACGGGCTCGGCGAAATCAGGCATGTGAATTGTTCCGTTACGGAGTGAGGCAGGCCGAAAAATCCAGTTTCACTCGCAGTGTCAGCTTCAATAAAGATCTCAAAGGGCGCGGGTTAAAACAGGCCGGGAATCTTAAGTCCGGCCATTCCGGGAATTCCGCCCGTCAGGTTTTTCATCTGGTTGGTGAGCTCTTCATCCACGCGGCGGCTCGCTTCATTCACTGCGGCGCGCACCAGGTCTTGCAGCAATTCCTGATCTTTCCCCGCGAAAACTTCGGGATCGATGCGAATTTCGGTGAGCTGTTTCTGGCCATTCATCTTGACGTTGACCATGCCGCCGCCGGCCGATGCTTCCACCTGCACGGTTTCGACCTGCTTCTGCAGGCCCTCCTGCATCTGTCGAAACTGCGTGAGAATCTGCTGCAGCGCTTTCACTTCCATGGTCTACTCCTCGCCCCGGCGTTTCACGTCGGAAATCTGCCCGCCGAATCGTTCCACCATCGCGCGCACGATCGGATCTTGCTCGAACTTGGCGCGCAATTCCCGCGTGCCGATGGAAGTTGTTCCTCCTGTCGGCACGGCTTCGAGTTTAACACAGACGCGCACCGTTTGGCCGAGGATGCGGCTCGCAACGTTGCGCAAACGTTCCATAGGATCGCGAGCCTGCAACATCTCCGCGAGCGCGCGGCTCTCGGTTGGAAAAAATAATCGCACTTCGCCACCGCTCAATTCCCAGCGCGACGCGTGCCCCACGAGCTCGCCCAGAAATTTCTCCTGTGCCACGACCGCGTTCCTGATGGAATCGACTTGCGCTTCGACGAGACCGTCCCCTGCGGCCACTGAGCGCGCGCTCGTTTCCGGTCGAACGTCCGGTCGGACGACGGGCGTCGCGGCGGGTGCGGGAGCCGCGTCCCTTCGCGCCGCCGGCACTGGAATTGTTTCTTCGCGCGCGGCCGCAACAGGAGCCGCGTTTTCCGCGAGCGTCGCTCGCGGCGCCTGCACTTTTGCGGGCGCGGTGGCAGCGGCTGCGCCCTGCGATAACGTTGTAGCAAAAGCTGCCGTAGAAAATGTTTTCGGGGCGCCAGCGTGGGCTGCGGGCGACGATTGCAAAAGTGCGCCTGACGTGCGCGAGGGCGCGGGAGTTACCGGAGTTCCGCCCTCCAGATCCGCAAGAATTTCTTCGAGCGGCGCGAGACGCGCGGCATTCACCATGCGCAACAGGCCCATCTCCAGGTGCAGGCGCGCATCCGGCTTGCGGCGAAGATCCTCGTCTGTGTGCAGCAGGATCTGGAAAAAGCGGGTGAGATCCTCTTCGCTGAAGACTTCGGCTGATTTCTTTAATCGCGGCCGCTCGTCGGCGGGCGCCGCAATCAGTTCGGAATCCGCCCCGCATACACGCGCCACGAGCAGATTGCGAAAATGGCCGATGGCTTCTCGGCAGAAATGCTGCAGATTTTGTCCGTCGGCAAGCAGACGGTGCACCAGCGAGAGCGCGCGTTCGGCCGAGTGCTCTTCGATCGCGCCGGTCAACTCGTCCAGAATTTCTCCGGGGACGACGCCGAGCAGTTCGCGTACCTGTAAGTCCGTGATAGTCGAGCCGCAATAGGCGCGCGCCTGTTCGAGAAGCGACAGGCCGTCGCGCAGGCTGCCTTCGGCGGCGCGAGCCATCACCGCGATCGCGCCCGGCTCCGCGGTCAGGCCTTCCTTCACGCAAATTTCTTCCAGGGCCGTGGAAATTTCAGCAAACGAAAGCGCGCGAAAATGAAAATGCTGTGAACGCGAACGGATCGTGTCGGCCAGATTTTCCGGCTCGGTCGTGGCCATCACGAAAATGACTTTGTCGGGAGGTTCCTCGAGAGTTTTCAGCAGGGCGTTTGAGGCTTCATCGGTGAGCATGTGCGCTTCGTCGAGGATCACGACTTTGTAGCGCCCGCCAGCGGGCGCGTAGCGCACCATCTCGCGCAATTCGCGAATCTGGTCGATGCCGCGGTTGGAGGCTGCGTCAATTTCAATCACGTCGAGGGAATTTCCGAGGCTAATCTCGCGGCACGAATCGCAATCGTTGCACGGTTCCCCGGCGGGTCCCTTCGCGCAGTTAAGCGCCTTGGCGAGAATGCGCGCGGTCGTGGTTTTTCCTACGCCGCGCGCGCCCGAAAAAATGTAGGCATGGGCCACACGGCCGGATTGGATCGCATTCGAAAGCGTGCGCGTGACGTGCTGCTGCCCGACCACGTCGGCAAACGTTTGCGGGCGCCATTTTCGCGCGATGACCTGGTAGCTCATGCTTGTCGAAACCAAAGACCCGGAAAAAACTTAACACAGAGAACACGCAGGAGAGCAGGGGGCCACGAAGAAAACCTCTGCTTCGCGCTCCAACGCCTCCGCCACATCCTGGCGCATTTAAAAAGATGAGAGGAACTTCGGGTACTCCGCGGCACACGAAGCGATCCCGGTACCGTTGCTCCCTTCCGGGCCTGGCGGGGTTCGCGGGACTTCGTCGCACGGAGCCCGAAGTTCCACGCATCGGCAGTCTCTCCACTCGGAAGCGGCTGCAGTTCGCAGTCTAGCACAGCGACACGCGCGAGAAAAATAAAACCGGACACGAACGAGTGCCCAAATTACTGAGAAGATTGGAAATTTCATGCCGGAAGTTGTTTCTTAGCAGGTCCGACCTTCAGGTCGGACGTTAAGATTTCCGTGAATGCGGCCTTTAGGCTCTGAAGCTCCAGAGACTGAAGCCCTGAACTCCCGGGAGGCGGACGCATCGTAAGAATTTTAGAATCGCGAAGCTACCAGATATTTTTTGGAACTGAAGAAAGATTACAGCCAGCAGTCAGCGTTTTCCCATTTAGCTTTAAAGGGCCGGATAGGCGATTTGTATGAATGCGTCGCTGTTGAAAAGCCCTTTGCCCCATATTGCATTGAGGTCATCGAGGGGCTTTGCGGCTACAGCTTGGTCCGCGGACTTGCCGGAAGACTTCAATTTCTGAAGCCTCTCGCGCGCAGTCGTCAGCATGTCCCGGTATTTCATGAGGTCGGCCTTGTTCCCAAGCGGCCCGTGTCCGGGAACTATTTTCGTATTGTTGTCGGCCAAGGCCAGAAGTTTCGTCGCCCCCGCGATCATCCCGCTGACGCTTCCGCCGGTCCCGTCGTCGATGTA
>Ga0070731_10004111_pt1 | contig 12698 bp, 8 predicted proteins | sample Coa_R1_2_FD_66448 | JGI IMG/M metagenome (GOLD analysis project Ga0070731, IMG submission 66448) | Surface soil microbial communities from Centralia Pennsylvania, which are recovering from an underground coalmine fire - Coalmine... | ecosystem: Environmental > Terrestrial > Soil > Unclassified ... | reverse complement strand
CTGGTGGTGTTGCTGGCCGTTGCCCTGGGCGCGCTGACTTACTACGGCTACGACATGGTTAAGAATCAGAATGCCCAGATCACCCAACTTTTTGGAAGCCAGGGAACGTTAAGCACGCTGGGCCAACGCGCGGACGCCGCCGAGAGCAAATTGCATGATTTAGCCGGCGGTTGGCAGGACGTGGGTCAACGCGTGACGAAGCTGGAAGGCAGAGTCGTGGTCGATGCCAGGGATACTCGCAGGTATGCCGACACTCTGGTACAAAGGCTGCACCAGCAGATAACCGCGGAAATGGATGCCCGCACTGCACCGCTGGAAGCCAAGCTAAGTCAATTAGAATCCGAACAGGCAGATCAGCGGGCAAAGATGGCGCAGACCGAAGCGAATCTGAGGCAGGAAATCTCAAGCGTGCGGGAAGAGAATGGGCGCGATCTCTCCGGAGTGCGCCAGCAGGAAGAAACGAATGCGCGTGACGTCAATGCTCTATCGCATAAGTTCGACCAGGAGCGGATCGACTTCGAGATGGCGAAAGGACAGAACAAAGAACTGCTTCCCGGCATTGAGCTGCGAATCCGTGGAATGAACCCCGCGTACCAACGCTACCATGGCGCGTTGTGGCTGCTTCAAGACCGCCGGACCGTGTGGCTGCGCGATCAAAGTGTGCATGAGCCGGTGCGTTTCTTCCACAAGGACGGCGGGGGACCGTACGAATTGGTGGTCACGGACGTAACGAAGAAGGCCGTGGTCGGATATCTGTTGGCTCCGGCGGTCAAGAGCAACGCCTCAGCCGGAGCGTTAGTTGGGCAGCAAACACAAGCATCGAATGACAATTCGGCGCGCGAATGACGGCCCGCGGTACTCATTGCACTAATTGGTGCACGACCCGGAGTGTAAGCTGCATTCCTCGCGGTTTACACCCCCGAATTGATGAGCCGCAGGCGTGAAATTGCAGTAGCCGATATTTCACCTCTTGATTGAAGATCATTGTCCCTAGCTGCTATCTCAAAAGTAGGGCAACGCGAAATTCGCTTCACCAACGAACAATGAAGGCTCTGGGATGCTCGAATCCCTCGGTGGTTAATCCGGTACGGTAGTCTCTAGATCGGGCTCAATCCTCTTATTCAATTTGTCCCGAGGTTACGCGAAAACCTGCCTAGTCCCCCCCATAGCAAGATCGCGCCAACCCTCGAAGACCCTTACTGATCGAAATAAGAAATAATCTTATGATCAGGGTGCGACCGCCGGGGTACGCGATATTCGGGGGCGATGGCCGATGAATTGGGTCGATGAGGATAATCGCGCGCCTCTATGCGTCAGACATGAGACTTCCTCCTCTTGGAATCGTCGCCTTCCGAAAGGATTCTCACCGTGCTAAATATTAAGTGAGGCGCGAAGAAAGAAATCATGGCAAAACGGCCGGGAAGCACAACAGATCCTCTCTGGTACCAGAATGCGATCATTTATGAGCTGCACGTCCGCGCATTCAAGGACAGCAATGCGGACGGAATCGGCGATTTTCCCGGATTGATTCAAAAAATGGATTACCTGCAGGACCTGGGCGTGACCTGCATGTGGTTGCTGCCTTTTTTCCCTTCGCCGCTGAAGGACGACGGCTACGATATTTCCGACTACCTGAATGTTCATCCGATGTACGGCACGATCGACGATTTTCGGATGTTCCTGGACGCCGCTCACGACCGTGGTTTGCAGGTGATGATCGAACTGGTCGTAAATCACACATCGGATCAACACCCGTGGTTTCAAGCGGCACGTCAAGCGCCTCTTGGCTCGCCGGAACGCGACTTCTACGTCTGGAGCGACACGGATCAGAAATATAAGGACGCACGGATTATCTTCACCGACACCGAACGATCCAACTGGACCTGGGACCCGGTCGCCAAACAATATTACTGGCATCGTTTTTTTTCGCACCAGCCGGATTTGAATTTTGACAATCCCAGGGTGGTCGAGGAAATCATCAAGGTCATGCGGTACTGGCTGGACATGGGTGTCGACGCGCTTCGGGTGGACGCGGTCCCGTATCTGGTCGAGCGCGACGGCACCAGCTGCGAGAATCTTCCCGAAACACACGCCATCGTCAAGAGGCTGCGGCAGGAAATCGATTCGGGTTATTCCAATCGAATGCTTCTGGCGGAAGCCAATCAGTGGCCAACCGACGTGCGTCCGTATTTCGGCGATGGCGACGAATTCCACATGGCATTTCATTTTCCATTGATGCCCCGCATCTACATGGCGCTGCGGCAGGAGGACCGGTTGCCGATCACCGATATCATCGCGCAAACTCCGGCCATCCCTGACGCGTGCCAGTGGGGCCTATTCCTGAGGAATCATGATGAATTGACGCTGGAGATGGTGACGGACGATGAGCGGGACTACATGTATCTCGCCTACAGCGCGGACCCGAGAATGCGCATCAATCTTGGTATCCGCAGGCGCCTGGCGCCGCTCGTCGATAACAATCGCCGGCGAATTGAGCTCCTAAACAGCCTGCTGCTTTCTTTTCCGGGCACGCCTGTTCTGTACTACGGGGACGAAATCGGGATGGGAGATAACGTTTATCTCGGGGACCGCAACGGCGTTCGCACCCCCATGCAGTGGAATGGCGATCGAAATGCCGGTTTTTCCACGGCGACGCCGGCCCGGTTGTACACTCCGGTGATCATGGATCCCGTCTGGGGTTACGAGGCGATCAATGTCGAGGCGCAACTGAGCGATACCTCTTCCCTTTTGCACTGGATGCGGAACATGATCGCGTTGCGCAAACTTTTCCGTGTGTTTGGGCGTGGCACAATCGAGTTTCTGAATCCGGCGAACCGTAAAGTCCTGGCGTATCTTCGGCGTTATGACGGCGAACAGGTTCTGTGCGTCGCAAATCTTTCTCGCTTTGCTCAGCCGGTCGATCTGGATCTTTCAAAACTTGAGGGAGCGGTTCCGGTCGAGATGCTCGGGTACGTGGAATTCCCCGCCGTCGATCGCCAGCCGTACCGGCTTACCCTGGCGCCATATGGTTTCTTCTGGCTGGAACTTCAGCAGAGGGACGCCACATAAGGTAATGTAAGAATTGTCCGAAAGACGATTAGATTGACGACCGAAATAAGCGCGCGAAGAAATGATAAAGGACTGAACATTGGAAGTGGACGCCATCCCGCAACAGACGCAGGAACAGCCCGCGCAGATCGATAGTGCCGACCTTGTCGTGGGCATTCTCGCCGATCTCGGCCAGGACGGCGTGCTGAAGGTTTGCGAGGGATTTCTAAACTTGTCTGGATCCCATCGGATCGTGGTCCTGCAACGCGATCCAGTTGGCGATCCGGCTGTGGCAAATTCACAAAGCGCCCCGGAGGGCTCGTCACTCTCCTTCCTGCCATGGTCCGCGGCCGGCCCGGACCCTCTGGCAGCGCCCACGCAGACCATCTCGATTGCATGCCAATCGCTATTCGCGATGACGGATAAACTGGGGGCCCGTGCGTGCTGCTTCGTTGCGTCCGAAATGGAAAACGCGACGCCGCAATGGGTTTGCCAATTGTTACAGCCCCTCGTCGAATCGGACTTCGACCTGGTCGCGCCCTACTACGCGCCGCGCATGTTTCAGGGCCTGCTGAACAGCAGCATTATCTATCCCCTGACCCGATGCCTGTACGGAAAGAGAATTCACAATCCTTTCGGGCCGGACGTAGGCGTTTCGCGGCGGCTGGCCGCGAAGATCCTAGGCGCGAATCGAAGTAACAACGGCGGCTCGAATCAGACCCATCCATTGTCATTGCTTGCGCCAATCGCCGCCTGCGATAACCTGCAGCTATGCCAGGTGCATGTCGGAGCGCGCGCCTATCCACCAACGGATTGGACAAACATGAGCTCTCTGCTGGCTCAGGTCTTGGGGCCCATTTTCATTGAAATGGAACGCAGCGCTGCGTGCTGGCAAAGAACGCGTGGCTCCGTCTCTGTTCCCGTTCACGGCGAATGCCAAGATCCATCTCAAGAAACGAGCGGTTTGGATTTGAATCGCATGGCGGAAACGTTCCGATTGGGAATTCGTGACCTGCAAGAGATCTGGAGCCTGGTGCTCCCTCCCGCAACTTTATTTGAACTGAGGAAACTGTCCCGCTCGACAGCGGACCTGGTTAATATGCCGGACGAACTGTGGGCGCGAATCGTGTATGACTTCGCCCTGGCCCACCGCCTCCAGACGATCAATCGCGATCACCTGCTCCGGTCGATGACGCCCTTGTATCTGGCATGGATCGTCTCCTACGCACGGGAATTGGAGACTGCCGGACCGGCGCGCGTCGAGCAGCGGATCGAGCATCTGGCGCTCGCGTACGAAGCGGCCAAACCTTATCTCATATCCCGCTGGCGGTGGCCGGACAGGTTTAATCCGTAGCGATTTAGAAGGGAGGTACGACGTGTGGGACCAAGTCAAGCAGGCGTTGAACCAGTCGACGACGAAATTCCTGACCGAGCTTGCGCACCTGTTGCCGGGAGTAGTAGCGCTCATCGTGGCGTTGCTGATTTCCTGCATTTTGGCCTGGGTACTTGCGATTGTGGTGCGTCGGTTGCTCGCCGGGGTCCACTTCGACGAACAGTTGGGCCGTTGGGGCTTCGCATCTCTAAAAGAGTGGTCGCCGATGAACAGCCCGACGCGATTGGTTTCGCGAACAACGGCCTGCCTGGTGATCCTCTCGGGATTCTTGATCGGCATCGCGGCATTCGACGCCGAATCGACATCTCTGCTCGTTCGGAGCATCCTCGCTTATATACCCAACATTGTCGGGGCCATGTTGGTTTTATTGGTCGGCAGTATTGTTGCCAGCTTTCTGGCGAGAAGCGTCTTGATAGGAGCCGTAAACTTAAATCTCCAGTATGCGCGCCTGTTAAGCCTTGGAGTGAAATGGCTGGTTCTTGTTCTGGCGGTTGCGATGGCGCTGGAGCATCTCAAAATTGCACCGGGTATTGTGGATCTTGCCTTCGGCATTCTATTTGGCGGAATTGTGCTAACCCTGGTGCTTGCCGTGGGCCTGAATTCAAGGGAACTCGTCAGCAAATCCCTCGAGCGGGATGCCAAAGAGCCTTCGGGCGAACATGTTGAGGAGCCGTTCCGTCATGTTTAGGTGAGTGATGGATCCGCGAAGGGGAGCAACGCTCGCAATACAAATTTTCCCTGGATAAATGAAATCCTGGCCGGCTGCTTCGACCCAAGAGAAGATCGACAATTTTGAAATTGTCATTCCGAACCCGGAGAGCAATTCCTAATCTTTAGTAACCGCGAGGGCGCGCCTCGAGCTCCTGCCCGTTGGGCAAAATCACTTTCTCAAAGCGCATGGTCGGGGAACCGTCCTTGTTGCAGTTGCCGATGATCGTTACCTGGTCGCCGGGTCTGAGCGAGTCCTTGCTCCAGCCGTGGCTCGCCAGGCGATTCGGACCGGGGCCTTCGGCCACCCACTTCACGATATTACCGTGATCGTCGGCGGCAGTGAAAGTGATCTGCGCGTGCGGATTGGTCCAATCAAATTCCGTGATGGTGGCTTTGAACGTGGTGTCGCGGCCGCGGTCGTACATCGACATCGAGTGGTGGGCAAATGCCGGCCCGGAAATCACCAGGGAAACGGTAAACAGCACGAGAAATGAAATAATCCTGCCATTCACGGTGGCACCTCACGAAATACAAATGCCGGCTACGCGCTGCTGATATTATACCCGCAAAAATTAGACGCGCCCGCCATGCGCATCGTTCCAGCAAAATGCCTCCCGGTCAGATACTTGATAGAGAACTCCGATGATGCAATCTCGCGATTACAAGCTTCGGGCCTGTAGCTCAGCTGGTTAGAGGAGCGGACTCATAATATGTCGGCTACACCGCGCCACGCGTGTTTTCAATTGGTTAGAACGGGGACAATAGGCTTGAATGAGCTAAATAGGGCTGAAGAGAGGCGTTTCGGATACAACGCGGGACACAGTGGGGACAATCTTTGAAAAAAGCGGGTATTAATGCTAGTTTCGCCCCTATCGCACAAATCTTTCAGCCAATAATAGGCTTCAGTCGAGAAAGAGGCATGCATGACGAACGATCCGAAACCTTTTCAGGCGAATCAGAATCGCGAGCGCGTCATTCGAGTCTCGGCGTTACGGTTTGCTGCAGGCGACTCTTTCTCGTGAACGGAGTAGCGCGGCTTTTACCCGAGCGGCCAAACGCTTCGGCTCGACAGGTTTGAGAATGTAATCGTCCGCGCCGATTTCGAGAGCCTCGGTTTCCTTTTCAACGCTTGCTTCAGAGGTCAGCATCAAGATTGCAATTCCTTGAGTGGCCGAGTCGGATCGAAGCGCCTTCACCAAATCCAAGCCGTTCATTCCCGGCATGGTGTAATCAGTTACGATCACCTGAGGGCGGTAGCGCCTGGCCATCTCCAGGCCTGCGACCCCGTCCTTGGCCGCCAAAACCTCGAAGCCCTCGAGTTCCAGGAAATATTTCACCACAGAAAGAATGGTCAGGCTGTCCTCGACCAGCAATACGCGATCCCGCCCCAGCGTACCCGATGGGTCTCCGGCAGTACTGAGCAGTGGCGAAAGCAATTCGTCAAAATCAAAATCAGGCGGTGCGCCCGTGTCTGATTGCGGCGAAGTTGCCTGGTCGTGGATCCTCGAAGCATCGTCGACGGCCACGACGCGCAGCACCTCTTCCAACGTGGTCAGGCCAAGAGCAGCCTTGCGGATTCCGTCCTCGAGGAGCGTGCGCATGCCTGCGTTTCGCGCTGCCTTGCGAATGGCGTCTTCTGACGCGCGGCGCGTGATGAGTTCTCTGATCTCCGCGTTGACGACCAGGATTTCGTGAATGGCCATCCGCCCCTTGTATCCGAGTTTCTCGCATTGCGGGCAGCCGCGTGCGGCCATCCACTTTGCTTCCGCGGGCAACCGCGAAGCCCCACCCATGCGATCCAACACTTCGGGGCTGGGCTCCTGAGGCACCGCGCACGCCGGACAAGGTTTGCGAACCAATCTCTGCGAAACGATCCCGACAAGCGCGGAAGCGATCAAGAACGGTTCGATGCCCAAGTCAAGCAGACGGGTAACGGTCCCGGGCGCATCATTGGTATGCAGGGTACTGAAGAGCATGTGCCCGGTTTGTGCAGCTTCCAGCGCAATGCCGGCCGTCTCCCGGTCACGGATTTCTCCCACCAGGATCACGTTGGGATCCTGCCGCAGTATGGAGCGCAGTCCGGCCGCAAACGTGACTCCAGCCTTCGGATTAATTTGGACCTGGTTGATGCCTTCCAGTTGGTACTCGATTGGATCTTCGACCGTAATGATGTTTCTGGTGGGGGACTTCACCCAGTTGAGCGCAGTGTACAGCGTGGAACTTTTTCCGCTGCCGGTCGGGCCTGTTACAAGAATCATACCTTGCGGCCGGTTGATCATTTCCTGAAACACTTTCATGTCCTCGGGCCTCAATCCGAGGCGTTCCATGCTGAAATCCGCGTTCCGGCCGTCCAGGAGGCGAATGACGATTTTTTCTCCGAATTGGGTCGGCATGGCGGAGAGGCGCAATTCGATGCGCTTGCCTTCATAACGAAGACGGCTCCGGCCGTCCTGGGGGCGCCGCCGTTCCGCGATATCCATGCCAGAGAGAATTTTAAGCCGGGAGATGGTTGCATCCTGAAGATTCCTGGGGATCTGGACAACATCCTGCAGTAAGCCGTCCACGCGCTGGCGCACCTGCAGAAAATTCTCTTTGGGTTCGAGGTGGATATCGCTCGCGCCGATTTTCGCCGCGCCGCTCAAGATCAGATTCACGAGGCGAACCACGGGCGTCATTCTGGTGTCTTTCGCCAGTTTGGCCGGATCAGTGATTTCAAACTCCGCCTCCCGCAACGCCTCCACTTCACCCTGTGGAGACGCGGCGGCAAAAATATCCTGGCTCTGAACGATTGCAGAATAGACGTGATTCACGAGATTGCGAACCGTCGTTTCACTGGCCACCACGGGGACGACTCGTTTTCCGGCGCGGAATTCTGCATCCTGAATCGAGGAAAAGTCCAAAGGATCGGTCATCGCCAGGCGAAGCGTGTTTCCCTGGACACTCAGCGGCACGACCAGACGCTTGCTGCAATGTTCGCCCGGAAGCAAGGAGGCGATCTCGGGAGAAACTTCCGGCAACTCCGAGGAGAACAATTCCAGATGGAGTTCTTTTGCAATCGCGGCGGAAACCGCTTCTTCTTCCGCAAGGCCAAGGGTGGCCAGGGCCCGGCCGAGGGTAATCTTATCGGCTTCCTGAATTTCGAGGGCGTGAGAAAGCCCGGAATTATCAATGAGGCCGATTCGCACGAGCAATTCTCCGATGGCACTTGTCTTATTCATGGCAATCTCTCCAATCACTACTTCTCGGCTGGACCCGGCGTGCAACCACTTGGGTCGCGGCGACGACGAAATTCAGTTAACACCGTGCAAACCTCGAAGCGAGGGTCGAGCGTACTCTTACTGAATGACCATGGCGCCAAATTCGACCCGATTTCTCCCGTTTCTTTTTGCCTAATAAAGGGCTTCGTAGGCCACCCGCAACAAATCATCGGCCTGCGGGAATCTGCCTTCGTGAGTTAATGCCACTTCCGACTGCCAGCGCGAAATCGGAGCGTCACCCACAACGAAAATCTTCATGGCCTGATTTTCCCCGCAATCCCTCTAGCGTTCCCACTGCAGCGACGCGAAATCCTGGCCGAATTCCCCGCCGGCCGCCAATTCTTCCAGGGCCGCCAAGAGACGGCCGATTTCGGCTTCCAGCGTTGAAACGGCCTCCGCGACGCCGGCGGATTCGCCTGTGAGTCCCAGCAACTCCACCTTTAACGCCGCATCGAACGCATCCTCGGCCGCGAAAGTGGTGACGGAACCTTTCAGCGAGTGGGCGGCGCGATGCAACGCATTCATGTCCTTCCGTGCGGCGGCATCGCGAATTTCGCCCAGCAATTTGGCGCACTCCACTCGAAATAGCCTGCCAAGATCCATCAGGAGATCATGGTCGTCGTCCACTCTCGAGAGGGCAACCTGGTAATCTAGGACAGGCCGAGCCGGCACCGAGGGGGCTTCGACGGGCCCGGTATGGCCGGAAAAATTCTCCAGCACTTCCATGAAATTCTCCGCGTTAATGGAGTTCGGCAAATACCCGTCCATTCCAGCCGCCAAACACCTTTCTCGGTCGCCTTTTACGGCGTGAGCCGTCATGGCAATGATTGGAATGTGCGTGCCCGTCACCTTTTCCTTGCTGCGAATCGCGGCCGTGGTTTTAAAGCCGTCCATTTCGGGCATTTGCACATCCATGAGAATGGTGTCGAATTGCCCGTTCTCAAAGAGATCCAAAACTTTCCTTCCGTTCGTGGCCACTTGGACTGAGTGCCCTCGCTTGGTCAGCAAGCGAACAGCAAGTTCCCGGTTGATTTCGTTGTCTTCCGCTAACAGAATCTTCAAGGATGTCTTACTTTCCCGACCGGAATGGCGTGTCATAAGGGTCATGGTTTTCTCCCGTTGGTGCTTTAGTCCCGGAACTTGCTGGATGGCTTCGCACAATACCTTTCGGTTTCGCGATCAGCTGAAAGAGAAAATGGCGGAACTCAGGTTCAGCATTCCTAACAACCCGATGCCTTCATCGCCGCGAAACTACTTGACTAGCTCGTGCAGTGCGTTACACGAAGAATTTGGCTCCGCAATCCTGATGCAATTTCGACCCTCCGCTTTCGCCCGGTAGAGGGCCGAATCCGCCTGGGCCAAAATCTCCTCGACGAGTTTAAGGTTCCAATCCTTACTGGCAAGGATTCCCAAACTCATAGAGACGGAAAGCGGTCCGCGCGAGGTCTGTATCGGGCGATTCCCAATACCATTCCGGACCTCTTCGCCGCGCAAGAATGCCTGGCTGGAGTCACAATTGTTAAGAACAATTAGAAACTCTTCTCCGCCATAGCGACCCACAAAATCATATGATCGCGCTGACGTCAAAAGACGCTTCGCAATTTCCCGCAGCACTTCGTCTCCGACAACGTGTCCGTACTGGTCGTTCACGCTCTTGAAATGGTCCAGATCGCCCAACATCACGACAGTGCAACCATTTTCGCGGCGCGTGCGTGTTAACTCGCGATCCAGCAAATCCACAATGACACCGCGATTAAAAAGTGAGGTTAGAGGGTCGTGCGTGGCTTTGAAGCGCATGGTTTCGCGCGCTTCGACGAGCCGATCTTCCAACTGCAGGATGCGTTGCCCCACACGCAACCTCGCGACAAGTTCGGAAGGATCCCAGGGCTTAGTTAGATAATCATCGGCCCCTGCATCGAGCCCCGATACAATATCTTGCTTCTCTCTTTTTGAGGTCACCAGTACGATGTGAACGTAAGGCCGATCGTGCTGTTGTCGTATCCTCGAGCAAACGGCTGGCCCGTCCAGCACCGGCATCATCCAGTCGAGCAGCGCCAGGCGCGGCCCATCCGGCGAGGATAATTGCTGCAAGGCCAACCGGCCATTGTCGACCGCTATCACCTCGTAACCCTCGCGTGCCAGCGTTTTCTCGAGCAACCGGCGGGACATTATGTCGTCATCTGCAACGAGAGCTTTCATGTCTTCACTCCTGTGGCGCATTTATCTAACTCTGGCAGCAAGGTATCCACCTCATTCTCGAAGCGCAGCAGCGCATCAGTGAGGCCCACGGTATTCCCCTCGCGGCCCATATTTTCGAGGTGAGCCGCGGCAGCGGCGGCCCGCATCGCCGAGAGGCCAGAAACCATGCCTTTCAATGCATGGCTGGAAGCCTCAACCGACTTCATATCCTTACGCGAAACGTGCCATCGCAACTCCTGCAGTATTCTTGGGTATTCTTCCTTGAAAATTTCAATTAGCTCTCTCAACAGGTCCGAGTCGTTGTCCACACGCACAAGGAGTTCAGTCAGATTAACGGCAACCTGCGACGGAACATCCTGCTCTTCCGGCGTTACCGATTCTCTTTGACTACTCCCTGACGGCGCTTTTTCGCTCCATCGAGACCCGTTCGCGCCATTTCGCCAGGCGGCCTTCTGACCGGTTTGCTCACCCATGTCGGGCAACCTCGGTATTTCAGTACCTTTCGTCTTCCGGCTCTGAAGCGCCATATACTTTGCCAACATTTCCCCGAGTTGCTGGGGCACAATCGGTTTCGTGAGATATCCGTCCATGCCTGCCTCCAGGCACCGTTCCTTATCGCCTTTCATGGCATGAGCGGTTAAGGCAATTACCGGCATGTGGGCGCCATCGCCATTTTCCTTTTCTTTCTTACGGAGCGCTGCGGTGGCTTCAAATCCGCCCATCTCCGGCATCTGCACATCCATTAGGACAAGATCGAATTGCCCATCTGCCAGCGCTTCAAGCGCCTCTCGACCGTTGGAGGTCATGACCACTTCGTGCCCCCTCTTCCCAAGCATGAGGGCCACCAGCCTCTGATTCACCGGATTGTCTTCGGCGACGAGTACACGCAAAGGAGTGGTCTGACCGATGGCCTCTTTTAAAAGGTACTTGGTGATCACGGGAGGCTTCACGGTTTCCTCACGAGACCCAAAAACTCGTGCGATGGCTTCGCGCAATTCGGATTGCCTGATTGGTTTCGACAAGTACGCAGCGATTCCCAGTTTCCGGCATCGTTCTACGTCCCCTCGGTGGCCCGCCGAAGTAAGCATCACGATCGTCGGCGCAGATAATTCGGATCGGTGTCTAATTCGTTCGACGAGCTCGAACCCATCCATCTTGGGCATGTGCACGTCCGTCAAGATCAGCCCGTATGTTTTCCCGGCTCTTTGGGCATCCGATATCTGATTAAGCGCTTCCTCTCCTCCCTCCACAGAGGTCACAATCATTTCCCAGGACTGAAGCATCCCTTCTAGAATCCGCCGATTGGTACGATTGTCGTCAATCACCAGCACCCTCATGCCTCGCAAGACTTCCTGCGGAGCGCTGGTCCCTTTTGTTATCGCTATAACGCTTCCGCCGGTTTTCATTCGCGCCGTAAAGTGGACTCGTGTCCCTTTGCCTACCTCACTCTCCATCCAAATCTTCCCGTCCATCATTCCTACCAGGCGGGTTGATATGGCCAACCCCAGGCCCGTGCCCCCGTATTTGCGGGTCGTTGAGTAGTCCGCCTGAGTGAACGGTTCAAAAATGATTTTCTGTTTTTCCAAAGGCACGCCGATTCCCGTGTCCGCGACGGAGAAATGCAGAAAACAGTCATCACCGTTTCTTGCTTCTAGATCAACCTTCAGGGCCACCTCACCTTCCTGAGTGAATTTTATAGCGTTGCTTACGAGGTTGATGATGATCTGGTTCAGGCGGTTTGAATCGCCTGCAAGAACTGTCGGCACCTCGGGAGTAATCTCACATAGCAACTCCAGCCCTTTTTGGTCGGCTTTCAGCGCAAGCGTTTTCATTGTTCCTTGCAGGCCCTCGCGCAGATCGAAGTCGGCCACTTCCAAATCAAGTTTATCGGCGTCGATCTTGGAGAAGTCGAGGATATCGTTAATCACGGTGAGCAAAGAGTCCGCGGACATCTTGGCGGTTTCCAGGTATTCACGCTGTTCCCGCGTCAGCTCGGTTTCGAGCGCCAGGTCGGTCATACCGATGACGCCGTTCAGTGGAGTGCGGATCTCGTGGCTCATGTTTGCGAGGAATTCGCTCTTGGCTCGATT
>Ga0070731_10004110_pt1 | contig 12700 bp, 11 predicted proteins | sample Coa_R1_2_FD_66448 | JGI IMG/M metagenome (GOLD analysis project Ga0070731, IMG submission 66448) | Surface soil microbial communities from Centralia Pennsylvania, which are recovering from an underground coalmine fire - Coalmine... | ecosystem: Environmental > Terrestrial > Soil > Unclassified ... | reverse complement strand
GAGTCGCGGATCGCCGCGAGCATCAGCCATTCGGTGGCCCAGAACTTCGCGGGCGACTGGGTGACGATGCTGAAGTCGTTGCCGTTCGGCCCGTCGACGAGGACGTCGATGGTGTCCATCGTCGTCCCGTCCATCACCTGCTGGTACCCCCAGGCGAACGCGGCCTCGTCGTCGAAGACGTACCGCCGCCAGAGGGCGCGGCGGTAGCCGGTCTGGCCGATCAGCCCCGCCTCGAGCTGCCCGGCCGTCGTCGCCGGGTCGGGCTGGTGGCTGAGCCCCGGCCAGACATCCACCCGCACCTGCAGATCGGGGTCAGCCGCGCTTGCGATCAGCGTCTCGTCGTATGCGCCGTCGCTTTCGTTCCGCGACTCCATGTTCCACGAGAGCGGGTAGCGCATGGTGAAGTACGGGCCGGTGTACGACTGCGTCAGCTCGGTGGTCGGCGACGGCGCGGTGGCGACGTTGCACGCCGGGGGTGGCGGAGGTTGCGGCAACTGCTGCCAGCGCCGGATCAGCGGCTCGGCGATGTGGGCGCTGACCGCGAATCCGATCCCGTTGGCCTTCGTCGAGCCGAGGTCGACCAGGCCGATCACCTCGTCGGTATCCACCGAGATCAGCGGGCCGCCGCTGTTGCCGGGGTTGATCGCGGCGTCGGTCTGGACCATGTCGCTGCGCTGCTGGCCGTCGATCGGGATCGTCCGACCCAGACCGCTGACAGAGCCGCGGGTCACGGTCAGTGGGAGGGCGAACGGGAACCCGAACGCTGCCACGCCCTCGCCGAGGCGGGGAGCGCGGCGGGCGAGCGTGAAGATATGGCCGGCGATCGGCCTCGCCGTCCGCAGCAGCGCGACATCCTGGCCGGCGTCGGCGCCGATCACCGTCGCGGCGACCCGGTGGCGGCTACCGCCGGTGCTCAGCTCGATGGTGGCGGCGCCGGCGACGACGTGGTCCACGGTCGCAACCAGGTTCGGTGCGATCAGGAATCCGGTTCCGAGGTCGCCGTTGCGGCAGTCCGTCGCCTGGATCCGCACAATCCCGGTCCGCACCTGGCTGACCAGCGTCGGAAACGTCTCGGGGCCAGTGGAGGCGACGGTCGATGTGGCGGGTGCGGTCACTGTCTGTTCGATGGTCGTGCTGCCGCCACCACCGCAGCCGGCGAGCGCTGCCACGGAGAGCAAGAGCAACCACGCCCACACGGCGCGACGTATGTCCGCCACCGCATGCACGCGCCTTCCCAGACCCTGCCGGTCCACGCTCATGCCTCCCTTATCGGTCGCCGCGGCCGTCTTCGCCAGTGCGGCGTCCCGCGCGTGTCAGGCGGGGGTCTCGGCGGCGCTGGCGGCGCGCCGGACGGCCTTGGCCACGTCGTGGGCGTGGCTCGCGAGCATGACGACGGTGCCCTCCCGACCCTCGCGGTCGACGGCGTAGACCGCGACCGCGGCGGGGCCGGCTCCACACGTCCAGACGACGTGGTAGACCGAGCCGTTGTCGTACTTCAGGATTTCCACCTGCTCGCCGCTCACGAACTGCCTCCGAGAGAGAGGATGCCCGGCCCCCGACGGATGTAATTGGGCCGCCGAGGGCCGGAGTGGTCTTACCGGGTTAGGCGACCGCTCCCGTTATCGGCGCGCACCCCTGGCCGCTTTACGGTAGGAGCCGAATCCCCGTTTCGACGTAGCCGGCGGGGCTCTTTACAGGGTTCTTCTCGATCCTTGACCAGCGGTTTACGGACGGGTCTTCCCGGACCGCTCCGGCACACATAGACTGCCAACATGACGGTTTCTCCCCCGCGCCCGAGGACGGTGGTCAACCGGTTGCACTGCCGCCGCCACGGTCACGACTGGCAGCAGGCACAAGCGGGCGGCGGCGAGGAACACTGGGTCTGCGCGCACTGCGGCCTGGTCGGTGAGCGGGTGCCGCCTCGCCGCCCCACCAGCCGCGCCGCCGCCGTGATCGACGACGTGTCGCTGGACGGTCTCGCGCCGGCGAACGGCGCGGAGAAGGCCGGGTCGCGGTCGGGCCCGGAGCTCGATGCCGATCCGGAGCCGCCGCCCGTGACTGCGGCGGCCGGCGACGCCGACACGGATGCCCTGAGGGCGAGTGGCGGCCCGTCCGTGACCACGGTCGCCGCCGTCGCAGTTGGCGTCGTGCTGGTGTGCGGCGGGCTGATGCTCCTGCGCCGCCGCCGCGCTCGCGCCCGAGCCTGAGGCCAAGCGGGACGGGCCGAACCGCGGTCGAAGGTCACTCCTTCGGCCACCAGGCCCTGAGACGTCCTGGGCGCGCCAGACCGGATTCCGTAGCCTCAAATGCGGGCCGACGAATCGGGCACCTGGGGCGCGCGGCGTGGTTCGCTTCCGTCGCAACTTGCCGGATCCGCTAGCCGGGATATGCGCAGAGCGCAAGTTGTGACTTGTGTGGAGAGCTGATTTGACTTGCGGTCTGCGCAAGTAATATCCTGCCGAGGCGTGGCCCTGAATCCCTTCACATGGCAGGATCCGATCACCGACCCCGCCCGGATCGTCGGCCGCACCGAGTTCGCCGAACTCGTCGCGCTGCGCCTGAAAGCCGGGACGAACGTGGCGCTGTTCGGAGTCCGCGGGACTGGAAAGACCACATTCACCGTGCAACTGGATCGCGAACTGCGAAGGCGTCACGGAGACGACGCGCCGCCGTCGGAGGTGATCTACATCAACCTGCAGTGGGCACTCAGCCTGCCGGCCCTGATCGCCGCCGTCACTGCCGGGATGCGCCGCTCCGCGACGCTGTCGTCGAAGGCCCGCCACGCGATCGGGAGCCTGGAGAAGGAGTTTGGCATCAATCTCGGCGTGGTCCAGGGTTCACTCAAGCGTGGAGCGGTGCGAACTGACGCTGAAGATGAGCAGCTCCTCTACAAGCAGCTGGTTTCCCTCCGGGAGTTGGCCGACCCGCTCGTCGTCATCTTCGATGAGTTTCAGTGCCTCCGGGCGTGTCGGGGCCGTCCACTCGCGGTCGTCCGCGATGCCCTCGGTGGTGTCGACGCAGGGCACGTATCGATGCTTCTCACGGGGAGCATCCGCGAAGCGCTGCGAATGTTGCTTGAACAGAGCGATGAGCCGCTGTTCCAGCAGGCGGCGCCGATGGATCTGCCGGAGATCGAGTTTGCAGACTGGTTCGACTACCTCTCGCTCAGCTTCAGTTCGACCGGAAAGCAGGCCGCTGACTCCGCGATCGAACACCTACTTCGACTCACCCGTGGCCATCCGCGACGCACGCAGCAGGTCGCCTGGTCCGTCTGGGAAGCGACCTCCACCGATGAACGAGTGGGTCTCGAGGCGATCGAGCCGGCCCTTGCCTCCAGCGTCGCCATGAGCGGGGTCGGAGATGAACTCGCTCGTCTGATCGAGGAAGACGACACACTTGCCCGCCTGCTTTCGATCCTCTCGGAACAGGACGGCCTGACCTCGATTTCCGGAGAGCTGCTCCACCGCTACGGCCTCTCGCACTGGTCGACCGCGTCTCGCGGTCTGGAACGTCTGCGCGCCCGAGGATTCGCCGAACAGCGCGACAACGTCTGGACTGTCAGCGACCCGTTCTTCAGCGAGTGGCTGCGCAGGAACTCGCCGTTCCGTCAAGCGTGATCGGCGGCGACGTCGCCCACGCAGTCGGGGCGGCAGGATTTGAACCTGCGACCGCCCGGCCCCCAGCCGGGTGCGCTACCAGGCTGCGCCACGCCCCGAGGGCGCCGAGTATATCCGGGAACCGGAGGGCCGGCCGCCCGGTCATATTGGCCGATGAGCAACGCCGTCGCCCTTCCCCGACCGTTTGCCTGGGAGCGCACCGCGTACCATGGAGCCGTGCGCGGCCCCGAATCCGACGAGGCGCTGGCGCGCCGCGCAGCCGGCGGCGATACCGGCGCGTTTGAGCAGCTCGTCATCCGCCATCAGGATCGCCTCTACACCCTCGCTCTGCGCGTCACGCTCTCGGAAGCGGACGCCCGCGACTGTGTCCAGGAGGGCCTGATCTCGGCCTGGCGCGCCATCCACCGGTTCCGCGGCGACGCCCGCTTCTCGACCTGGATGTACCGGATCGTGATCCGCAAGGCGTACGACGCGATCGAACGGCGGTCGCGGGCGGCGCTGCCGACCGAGGAGATAGTGGCGGTCGCGGCCGCCGTGTCGGTGGACGAGCGGCTCGATCTGAGCGCGGCACTGGCCCGGCTCGAGCCCGAGTTCCGGGCCGTCGCGGTGGCCTGCGACGTGCTCGGAATGTCGATGGAGGAGGCCGCGGAGGCGCTCGACATCCCGCCCGGCACCGTCCGCTCCCGCCTCTTCCGGGCCCGGGGCAGGCTGGCCGAGACGCTCGATCCGGAGCGAACCCGATGAGTCACGAGGAGATCGCCCGCCGCCTGCGCGAGCAGGGGATGGCCGAGGCGCCGCCGGATCTGCGCGACGAGGTGATGCGCGCCGTCCGGGCCGAGCCGCACGCGTCGGCGTCGAGGCGGCGTCTCCCCCGCCCGTCGCTGCCGGCGTGGCGACCCGTGGCGGTGTGGGTGGGCGTCGCAGCCTGTCTGCTCGCGGCCGGTGTCGGCGTGACCCGGCTGGGTGGCGGCTCCGGGGGCAGCGCGAGCGCGGATTCGTCGGCGGCGTCTCCGCTGGCCGAGGGCGCCGGAGGTGTCACGAAGCACGCAGCCAACGCACCAGCTCAGACGTTGGAATTCCAGTCGATGAAGCAGGTTCGCGCGGTGTTGGGCATTGCAGCCTTCCGGGGGCTGACTCGAAGCCCGGCCGGGACATATTCCGTCCCGGTGACGGAGGGCCAGCTGAATGCGATCCGCGACCGGTACTCGGCTGCCGCAGGGGCGACGGGCTCCGCTACGGCCGGCGTTTCGCCCGGCTCCGCGCGCATCCGCGTGCTCCTGCGCGTTCGCGCGCCGTAACGGCTATTCGCAGAGGTCGCGGTAGGTTCGGTCGGCCAGCGCCGGCTTGCGCTCGAGCACCGCGTCGATCCGGCGGATCCGGTACTCCGTGAACCGGTCGGACGCCACACCGAGGGCGGACGCGATCCGGCCGATCACCTCGTCGGAGGGTACCGGCCGGTTGCCGTGGACGATGTGGTTCAGATACCCGGCCGACAGCCCGATCTGCTCGGCCAGCCCGCGGTACGACATGCCGCGCTCGTGCATCAACGACTCCAGCCCCTGGCGGAAGGGGACGCTGGCGTCGGCTGACCGGTCGGCCTTCTTGCCCTTGGACTTGCCGTCCTTCTTCTTCTTGCCGTCCTTGGCCATCAGACCGCCGCCCCCTCGTCGATCGCCCGGGCAACCGCGTCGGCCGCCTCGTCCAGCGAGACCGTCTGCTCGTGCCGGCCGGCCCGCACCTGCAGGTCGACCGTCTCGTCGGTCGCCGTCCGCTTGCCCGCCGTCACCCGCACCGGGATGCCGATCAGCTCCGCGTCCTTGAACTTCGCACCCGGACCCGTCGCGCGGTCGTCGAACAGCACGCGCAGCCCACGGTTCTCGAGTTCCGCCTCCAGCGCGCGGGCGGGCGCCCGCCACGGGTCGTCCGCGCCGCCGATCGCCACCATGTGGACGTCGAAGGGCGCGATCGACGCCGGCCAGGAGATGCCGGCGTCGTCGTGGCGCTGCTCGACGGAGGCCGCCATCACCCGGGCCAGGCCGATCCCGTAGGAGCCCATCACGATCGGGTGCGCCGTACCCGACTCGTCGAGGTAGTTGGCCTGGAGCGGCACCGTGTAGCGGGTGCCGAGCTTGAAGATGTGGCCGACCTCGATCGCAGGGTCGATCCGCAGCTCGCCGTCGCAATCGGGGCAGCCATCGCCGGCCACGACCTCGCGCAGATCGGCGAACTCGGGCTGGTAGTCGCGACCCGCCTCCACCCCGCGCAGATGCCAGCCGGTGCGGTTGGCGCCGCCCACGTACTGGCCGTTGCGGAGCGCCTCGTCGGCCACGATCCGCACCTGCACGCCGACGGGGCCGATCGAGCCCGGCTCCGCGCCGAACGTCGCGCGGATCTCGTCGGCCGTCGCCGGCCGCACGTCGTCTCCCAGCAGATGGGCCAGCTTCAGCTCATGCAGCCGGTGGTCGCCCCGCACGAGCGCGAGCACGACCTCGCCGCCGGTGACGACCGGCATCGCCTTGGCGGTCGCGGTCTCGTCGATCCCGAGCATCCCGGCGAGCGCCTCGATGGTGGTCGCGCCGGGCGTCTCCACCGGCTCGGGCGCCGTGAGCGGCGCAGGCAGCACCGCCGGCCGGGGCCGTGACCGTGCCACCTCGAGGTTGGCCGCGTAGTCGCACGCCGAGCAGCGCACCAGCTCGGCCTCGCCGTTCTCGCTGGGAGCGACGAACTCCTCGCCGCCGTGGCCGCCCATCGCACCCGAATCGGCCTCGATCGCGTACGTCTCCAGCCCGCACCGATCGAAGATCCGGATGTACACCTCGCGATGCTTCGCATAGGACTCGTTCAGCCCGTCCAGATCGCGGTCGAAGCTGTAGGAGTCCTTCATCAGGAACTCGCGGGTGCGCAGGATGCCTGCCCGCGGACGCGGCTCGTCCCGCTCCTTCGTCTGAATCTGGTACCAGATCTGCGGCAGCTCCCGGTAGGAGCGCAGCTCACGGGCGGCGTGCCACGTGATGCACTCCTCGTGGGTCATCGCCAGCGCGTACGGGCGTCCGGACGAGTCCTGCAGCTTGAACACGACGTCGATGTGGTAGCGGTCGGTCGCCTGCCACAGCTCCGCGGGCTGGAGCACGGGCAGCAGCATCTCGACCGCGATCGTGTCCATCTCCTCGCGGATGATCTGCTCGATCCGTTTCAGCACGCGAAAGCCGAGCGGCAGGTACGTGTAGAGGCCGGAGCCGAGCTGGCGCACGAAGCCGCCGCGCACGAGCAGGCGGTGGCTGGCGGCCTCGGCGTCTGCCGGGTCGTCCTTCAGCGTTGGCAGCGGATACCGGGAGGCGTCCACTACCGAGCGGCCACGCTCGCCCGGGGACGCGCCGGCGGCAGGTGGATCTGACGGCCGAGCGCGACCAGGGCCGCCTCCTTCACCGCCTCTGCCAGGGTCGGGTGGGCGGCGATCGAGTCGGCCAGCGTCTCGATCGTCACCTCCGCGCCGATGCCGATCACCCCGGCGTTCACCAGCTCGGTCGCCTGTGGACCGACGATGACCAGGCCGAGCAGCTCGCCGTAGCGGTTCTCGTGGATCGTCTTGGCCCAGCCGCCGCGCTCCGCGTACATCTGCGCGCGGGCCGACGCCGCAAACGGGAACCGGCCGACGACGACGGTGTCGCCGTGGGCCTCCCGGGCCTGCTCCTCGGTCAGCCCGACCGCAGCCACCTCGGGGTCGGTGTAGACACAGCGTGGCACGGCCGTCTCGTCGACCGGGCCGTCATGGCCGAGGGCGTTCTCGGCGGCCACCTCGCCCTCGCGAAACGCCGTATGGGCGAGCTGCCAGCGGCCGGCGACGTCGCCCACCGCGAAGATGTGGGGCACGTTCGTGCGCAGGCGATCGTCGACGGTGATGCCGGCCCGGCGGTCGTAGGAGACGCCGGCCTGCTCGAGGCCGATCCCCTCGACGTTCGGGCCACGGCCGGTGGCGACCAGCACCAGGTCAGCCTCGACGGTGCCGGCCGAGCCGGCGGCGTTCTCGTAGGTCAGCGTCGCGGTGCCGCCGGCGTGCGCGATCGAAGTAGCCCGCGCGCCCAGCTGCATCTCGATCCCCCGCTTCTTGAACGCCCGTTGCAACTCCTTCGAGGCGTCGGCGTCCTCCATGGGGATCAGCCGGTCGAGCATCTCGACGATCGTCACCTCGCTGCCAAAGTGGCGCAGTGCGGAGGCGAACTCGACGCCGATCACGCCGCCGCCGAGGATCGCGATCCGGCCCGGCACCTGCTCGACCTCGAGCAGGCCGGTCGAGTCCACGCAGGCGGGGCCGTCGATGCCGTCGACCGGCGGTCGGAGCGAGTGGCTGCCGCTGGCGATGATGGCCGAGCGGAACTCGATCGGCTCGGCGCCCTCGACGGCCAGGGTGTTGGGCCCGGTGAAGCGGCCCTCGCCCTGGACGACGGTGATCCCGTTGGCCCGCACGACGCCGGTGATCCCGTTGACCAGGCCGCTGACGATGCCCTCCTTGTTGCGCTGCGTCTGGGCGAAATCGAGCGACACCTCGCCGACCTGGATCCCCAGCTGCGAGAACGTGTGGGTGGCGTCCTTCAGGCCGTGAGCGGTCTGCACCCAGGTCTTGGTCGGGATGCAGCCGACCGTGATGCACGTCCCGCCGATCCGGTCGCGCTCGACCAGCACCACGCGGGCGCCCAGCTGGGCTGCCCGGATCGCGGCCGGATAGCCACCCGGCCCACCGCCAAGAACGACGACGTCACACTCCATCGAGATACCGCGCTCCTCCGCTCGCTGCCGGGTCGCGGCCATCGTACCACCGGCTCTTTGAGCCACTGGCGGGCTCGCCGATAAGCTCACCGAGGCAGGCGAAAGGCGCCCCGCAGGAAGGTGCGATGACCGAGACACCCGTCGTTTCTGAACGGCCGCCGGCGGTCTGGCTGCGCATGGTCGGCGCGGGCGCCTTCCTCATGGTCGCCTACCTTGCGCTCGCGACCGCCGGGGAGGCGGTTGCAGTGGTCAGCGAACCGGTGACCATCGCAGCTGCGGTGGCGTCGATCGTGGTGACGGTCGCCCTTGCGGTGACCGCGATCCGGATGGCGAGCGAGTTCTCCGGCGTGGAGGAGCCCGTGCGAGGGCTGATCGTCGGCACGCGACGGTCGATGCGCGGAGCGGTGGTTCCCGTGATCGTGGCGATCATCGCGCAGGTCATCGTCGCGCCTCAGCTCGTGCGCCTCGCCTTCAATCTGGGCCTGCGCGGTACCACCGCGATCGCCGGTCCGCGGCCCGGATTCACGATTGCGCTCGTGCTCTCGTGCTACGCGGTCGTGGAGGCGCCGTGGCTCGAGGAGGTGTCGATGCGCGGATTCCTCTTCACCGGCCTGCAGCGGCGGTTCGGGTTCTGGCCCGCGGCGCTCGCGTCCGCCTTCGTCTGGGCGGCGCTGCATCGCGAGGCCGAGGTGCTGGTCGCCTTCACCGTGGTGGGCGTCAGCCTCGCCTGGCTGCGCCAGCGGACGGGTTCCGTCCGCAGCGGGATCCTGCTGCACGGGCTCTGGAACACGGTGGTGTCGGGGCACGTGTTCGGTTGGGGGCCCGTGATACCCGCCGATGCCCTGCTGCTCACCACGCTCGTGCTTGCGCGCGGCGACTGGAACTTCGCGCCGTTCAACGCGGTTCGCGCTGCTCTCGCCGCGCCCCGCATACTGGCCGGGTTCGTGTGCGACCGGATGCCGTCCGGGCCGCCGTTGGGAAGCTGGGCGACGGTGCTTGCCGGCCTGATCCTGCTGGCGGGATACGGTGCGCAGACAGCGGCCGCTTACGGCGACCTGGGCGCGTCCGCCGGACGTGAGGTCACCCTGATCGGCGTGCCGGCGATGCTGCTCATAGCCGGCGTTGCGATGGCGACCCGGCGCACATGGCGACCACCGGGTGCGCTCGCGCTCGCAGCGGTGTGCGCCGCGCTGCTGGACGCCGGCGTTCGCTGCGTCACCGGTCTGGGAGGGGGCGATCGGATCTCCGTCCTGACCGTGCCGGCGGCGCTGATCATCGCCTGGTGGCTGTGGGGCGTCTCGCGTGCGGCCCAACGGAGAGCCGTCCGCCGCAGCGCCGCGGTGGCGTCGCTGGCGTACATGGGATCGTTGATCGAGCTGATCCCCACCGGGCTCTGGGACATCGCGTGGCACTGCTCGATGCTGCTGCTCGCTGCCGGCTCGATCGTCTGGCTGGGGCTGGCGACGCGTCGCGCTGCCGCGGCGGAGCGGCCGCTGCTGCGGTCATCGACCATTCAGCTCGACGGGCGGCGTCTGGGAGGTGCGGCGGGCGTGGCGGCACTTGCGATCAGCGCCGCAATCGTCAGCATCCCCCACCCCGGCGGCGACCCATCCGGTGCCCAGGCGGCGCCTCCGCCGGTCGGCGTGTGCGCGCCGGATCGGGTCGGTCTGCACGTGGGGCTGGACGCGACAGGGGCTCAGGTGCACTCGTTCGTTGCCGCCAGCGCACCGGCCCCCTGCCGGCCCGACGGATTGGTGGTCGTGCACGTCCGTCTGACCGCGGCCAACGGGCAGTCGCTGCCGACGGTGCTGGCCGGGCTGGCCCCGGTGGAACGCTGGGCCTCGACCATCACGGCAAGCGATCTGTTCGGCGCGATGCACGACGCCGATGCGCGGGCCAGGTGGTGCGCAGACGATCCGCAGCCCGGCCCGTACACGCTGACCGCATCCATCCCGGGCGGGGCGAGCGCGTCCGCGACCGCCATGATCTGCGGACCGCACCCCGTGGCGGCGGCGTTTCGCACGGCGATCCCCGTTCCGAGGGGAGTGACTCCGCAGCGTGTCGCCGGACCCTCGTGCTACGGCCACCACCGGGCGTACGACACCACCGCCGGGTTGCTGCGCTCCTTCGTCTCCGGACAGCTGATCGCGGTTGCGTGGCCGGCCGGCGCAGCGGCGGATCTCGCCCGCTTCACGGGTGGCGGCGCGCTGGGGTACGTCACCGCGCGGCCGGGGACCGTCCCCCAGGCGACGGGGTTGTTCGTGATCGCGGTCCACCGCTCCGGCGGTGACGCCGCGAGGGTCGTCCGCGATCCAGCCCTGATACTCGCCCGCGCCCGAACCGCTCTCCGTCTCCACCCGCTTCCGGCCGGGACCCGGCTGCGCGTGTTCCGGGACGAGAACCTGGTGGTGTTCGAGCTGCTGCCGCCGGGCATCCCGTCGACCGGGATGGCCGACATGCTGGAGAACGCCACCGTCTCCTGCGCGTAGACGATCACGGTTCTCGCGGGAGCGTGCGGTGCATGTCGATCACCTCGAACTGGCCCAGCCGCGAGCGGGCCGTCTCGCGGTATCCGGCGCCCTCGTACATCGCCCGGGCAGCGGTCTGGCCGACCGTGGTATCGAGCACCAGCTCGCGGTAGCCGAGCTCCGCTGCGCGCTGCTCGAGCCGGGACAGCACGATCCGACCGAACCCTCGCCGCTGGCAGTCGGGATGCACGCGCATCCGGGTGATCCGGCCGATCCCGCCGGCTTCGCGGCGGAGCGCTCCCATCGCGACGATTCGCCCGTCCAGCTCGCCCACCAGGAACTCCCCGCCGTCCTCCAGGTAGACCCGCTCGATCCGGTCGAGGTCGGCGTCCCACTCGCCCGACCCGGCATGGGCGCCGGCGTCGAGCAGCGCCACGTCGTGCAGCTCGCGGACGGCCGCCCGGTCGGCCGGCTGGTAGCGGCGCAGCCGCAGACCGGCGGCTAGGTCGGGTCCGGCTCGCCGATCCACGCCACCGTGGCGCCCACCGGGTACTCCTCCCCTTCCCGCCCGACCACCTCGAGCAACACGCCGTCGGCCTCCGCCTCGACTTCCTGGGTCACCTTGTCGGTGTCGAGCTCGTAGAGCGGATCGCCGCGCCGCACCGCAGCTCCCGGTTCGACCAGGAACCGGATCAGCACCGCCGACTGCATCTCGTCGCCGAGCCTGGGGATCGTGACCGCCGTGGCCATCCACGAAAGACTAAAGGATCGGGCCGGGGGCCACGATAGGCTTCCCGCATGGCCAGTCTGGAAGACTCCGCCGTGGACGTTCTGGGCGACGCCGAGACGGCCCACAGACTGCTCTCCAAGATGGCGCTGATCCGGCGCTTCGAGGAGCGCACCGAGGAGCAGTACACCCGCGCCCGGATCGGCGGCTACTGCCACCTTGCAATCGGCGAGGAAGCCGCGACGGTCGGCGCGATCGACGTCCTCGAGCCCGGCGACTGCCTGTTCGCGAGCTACCGCGACCACGGCACGGCACTGGCCGTCGGCAGCCCGCCGGCGGCGGTGATGGCGGAGCTTTTTGGCAAGGAGACCGGCGTCGCCCACGGTCGCGGCGGGTCGATGCACCTCCTGGATGTCTCCCGCCGCTTCTTCGGCGGCTGGGGCATCGTCGGCGCCCACCTGCCGATCGCGACCGGCGCCGCGCTCGCGCTCGAACAGACCGACCAGCCGCAGGCCGTGCTCTGCCAGTTCGGCGACGGTGCGACCAACACCGGCGCGTTCCACGAGGCGCTCAACCTGGCGGCGGTGTGGCACCTGCCGATCGTCTTCCACGCGATCAACAACCTGTACGGCATGGGCACGTCCGTCGAGCAGTCGTCGGCCGAGCCGGAGCTGTGGCGGCGGGCCGAGGCCTACCGGATGCACGGCGAGCGGGTGGACGGCAACGATGTGGTGGCGGTCCGCGAGGCCGCGGGCCGGCTGCTGGAGCAGGCCCGGGCGGAGCGCCGGCCGGCGCTGCTGGAGACCGTCACGTACCGCTGGCGGGGCCATTCCGTGGCCGACGCCGGCAAGCTCTACCGCACGCCGGAGGAGATCGAATCGTGGCGCAAGCGCGACCCGATCGCCCACTTCACCCAGGAGGCGGTCGAGCGGGGCACGCTGACCTCAGAGCAGGTGGACGCGATCTGGCAGCGGGTCACCGCGGTCGTGGCCGAGGCGATCGACGAGGCGCTGGCCGCCGCGGTACCCGCCCGCGACACGCTGTACGACCACCTGTACGGCGATCCGGCCTCCGCCGAGCAGTTCCAGGGGATGCTGCTGGGAGCGCCGTACGGCGAGCGCGGC
>Ga0070731_10004109_pt1 | contig 12701 bp, 10 predicted proteins | sample Coa_R1_2_FD_66448 | JGI IMG/M metagenome (GOLD analysis project Ga0070731, IMG submission 66448) | Surface soil microbial communities from Centralia Pennsylvania, which are recovering from an underground coalmine fire - Coalmine... | ecosystem: Environmental > Terrestrial > Soil > Unclassified ... | reverse complement strand
ATTATCTGCGACCACAAAATCGATGGCGATCAGTGGCTCGACACGGCGAGATTAGCGCATCAGATCGGCCTGAAATCGAATGCGACCATGCTCTACGGCCACGTTGAAAATGATGAAGACCGCGTCGATCACCTGCTGAAGCTACGCGCGCTGCAAGATGAAACCCACGGCTTCCAGACTTTCATTCCGCTGGCGTTCCATCCTGAGAACACTGCGCTGCGGCACCTGCCGAAAACCACCGGCATGTTGGATATCAAGCAGATTGCGGTGAGCCGGCTGGTGCTCGACAACTTCCCGCACATCAAGTCTTATTGGCAGATGATGACCGAGAAGATCGCGCAGATTTCATTGCGCTTCGGCGCCGATGATATGGATGGCACGGTGATCGAAGAAAAAATCTACCACGATGCCGGCGCTACCACACCGCAGGGCATGAGAAGGGAAGAGCTCGAACGATTGATTCGTGCCGCCGGCCGCGTCCCGGTCGAGCGCGACACACTGTACCGGCCAGTAACGCGAACAGAAACGTCGGTTACGGTTGCGGTTTAGGCTGCGCGGGCGCTTCCTGCTCGTCTGTTTTTCGACACCGCGAAATTTAGTTGAAGAACTCCGTCATGTCCGGCGCAGTGGCCGCCGCGCCGGGCAAATCGGTCACGCCCAGCCCTTCCATCATCACCCTCAGAGTGCTCTGATGCTGATAGAGCGTGGTTGACTGGTACCCGGCTTTTACCGATGAGCCGACCAGCACGCAAGGCACGTGGCCGCCTCCATTTTCAGTATCGGAATCTTCCGATTCGTCGAAGACGATGAGCAGCAGCGAATTCTTAAATGCTGCGCTCGTAAGCAATGGACCGATGTTTGTGGAGAGCCATTGGTCCGCGGCGGCCAGCATCTGATCGGACGTGCAGGTCGTCATCCCTACCGGACAATTGTGCGCGTCGTCATTTACATCGGGAGTGATGAACGCATAGTCAGGCAGAGTGTTGTTTGCCATATCGCTCGCGAGCTGAGTGAAGGGAACAACATTGTCGGCTTGCGCGGTGCTTTGCTGCACGTCGGAAAAATATGTGACCGGAACGTGACGCTGCAAATACGCTCCAGTGTCGCCGCCTAAATATCCAACCGAGGGTAGTGCTTCGGCATACGCCTTCCAGCTTTTTCCGGCAGCGGTAAGCGCGCGCACCACGTTGTCGTCGGTCACCACGCCGTCCCATGAATCGCCCTCGGTGCCCGTGATCGAAGTTCCTTCGCCCACGGTCAACTCAAAATAATTCGGCAGCGAAGGATGCGCGTTGGCATAATACTGCGTGGCCAGGCTATTTGCGCTGATCAACCCGTTCAGGTACGGCAGGGTGCTGGTGTTTCCCACGACATCGCTGAAGCTGTGATTCTCTTCGAGGACGATGAACACATGAGCAAACTGGGGAACGCTAATCGAACCCCCTCCGCCACTCCCGCCCGTGCCTCCTCCCGTTCCGCCTCCACTTCCACCACCGCCCCCACTTCCGCCCGTTCCTCCTCCGCCCCCGGTTCCCCCGCCGCCGCTACCCCCACTCCCGCCACCAGGCGTTGCCGGAGTGCTCGAGGAGCCTCCTCCACAGCCTGATTGGGCAAGAATCCCAAGGGTCAGCAGCAACGGTATGGCAAGCTTCACGAGCCTCATGCAACTTGTAACCTGAACCTTTAAGGTCTGAGCTAAACGCTGTGCAGCGCCGATTGGATGGCTGCTTCTGAAGGGGAGTTGCCGGGATTATTATTACCGCCGCCGAGAAATGACCGCGCATCCCGGATCACGGGAGAATTGGCGGAAACAAAAAGAGCGGCGAAAGAGGTCACCGCTCCTGAAAGCGAAAATGCGAAGGTTCTTTACAGCTTTTCGTAAAAATCGCAAGCCGAGCATGAGATGTAAATCCCGCCCGGAACGCCGCGTTCGCGGTCTTTCACCCGCTTCACAATGCGCGTCGATTTGCCGCATTTCGGGCAATCGGTGCTCTTGGTAGTGTCCATGACTTTCTTACGATCCGCTGTTTTTGCAATTTTTGCGCCTACCGCCATAATTTCGTTTCTCCTCAAAGCAGATGCGCAGCGACCCGAACTAACCGGGGAATGTCGACCAAAATTGTTCTGAAAAACGATTCAGTCGCTGATCCTGACCGAACCGTCGAATCCACGCTGGAAGACCCTGTGGCTGCGCGTTCTTCCGTCGTTATTCATTTTACAGTAAGCTCGTTCCTTAGTCTTGCGGTAGGGTGAGTTCCGGGCGCGACTTTCAAATTGCGTCGCCTTTTCGATGAGCCATGATGAGTGCTGTCGGCCCACTTCTTAAAACTTTATTGTTCACCTTCATCGTGCCGAGCACAGTGGCCGTAGCTATACCTCGTTACCTGATCGGCAGTTTCTTCCTGCCCGCGCCCGATGTACTTACCATTGCAGGTGCATTCGTGACCTGCATTGGGGCGTGCATTTATCTTCTCTGCGCGTGGGAGTTCGCGGTTCGCGGCCTGGGCACGCCTGCTCCTATCGCTCCTACCAAATTCCTCGTTGTTAGCGGCCTGCATCGCTATGTGCGCAACCCGATGTACATGGGCGTGGCGCTCGTAATCTTGGGCGAGGCAATTCTCTTTCGCTCTCTTCATCTAGTTGAATACGCCGTCACCATGCTCCTGATTGCACACTGTTTCGTGATCCTTTATGAAGAGCCTACGCTGCGCCGCCAGTTCGGAGAGTCCTATGAACGCTACCGGCGCTCCGTGCCACGCTGGATCCCCCGTTTCAAGAAAGGATAAAGCTGGTTTTGAATCGAGCCCGCGGTCTCTGACCGCGCTATTCGCACGAGGCCATGCAACCTCTACGCTTTTCGGCCCACCCCGTTGACCCGCCTGTTCGCCGCCTGTTACCGTCATATGTTTGCCCTCGAGTGTGCGCCCGTCCAGCGTGGCAAACAGATTTGCCCGAATCAATCGCGCTCATCCACTTGGAGATTTTTTATGCCGGCCATCAAATTTCGCGGTGTCGATTTCATCCAGTTCGATTCACTGCTCACCGAAGAAGAGCGCCTCGTGCGCGACACCACACGCCAGTTCATCGAAGACAATCTCATTCCCATCATCGAAGAGTGCAACCGCGCCGGGCGTTTTCCGCGCGAACTGGTCAAGCCTATGGCCGATCTCGGTTTTTTCGGTGCGTCGCTCAAAGGTTATGGCTGCGCCGGCATGGGCAATGTCGAGTACGGCTTGATGACCCAGGAGCTCGAGCGCGGCGATTCCGGCGTGCGCAGTTTTGTCAGCGTGCAGTCTGGACTGGTCATGTACCCGATCTATGAATTCGGCAGCGACGAGCAGAAGGAAACCTGGCTGCCGCCGATGCAGAAAGGCGAAAAGCTCGGTTGCTTCGGACTTACCGAACCCGGCTTCGGCTCGAATCCCGGAGGCATGCTCACCCGCGCCCGCAAAGTCGGCAAAGAGTATGTTCTCAATGGCGAGAAGATGTGGATCACTTCGGGCTCGATCGCCGATGTCGCTGTTATCTGGGCGAAAGTCGAGAACGAGAACAACAAAGTTCGAGGGTTCCTGGTGGAGACCGATCGCCCAGGTTTTTCATCCGACGATGTTCACGGCAAGTGGTCCCTGCGGGCTTCGGTCACCTCGGGACTTTCTCTGCAGGACGTCCACATCCCGGAATCAAATTTGCTGCCGAAGACCGACGGCTTGAAATCTCCATTGATGTGCCTGAATCAGGCGCGTTACGGAATTGCATGGGGAGCGATCGGCGCAGCCATGTCGTGCTACGACACAGCTTTGCAATACTCCCTGCTGCGCAAACAGTGGCGCGACCAGCCAATCGCCTCGCACCAGCTCGTGCAAGATAAGCTCACCTGGATGATCAGCGAAATCACGAAAGCGCAGCTTCTCGTCCTGCAGGTTGGCCGCCTGAAAGATGCGGGCAAGGCCGAGCACCAGCACATCTCCATGGCCAAGCGCAATAATGTCTGGATGGCGCTCGAATGCGCGCGGCTCTCGCGTGACATTCTCGGCGCCAACGGCGTCGCCGATGACTATCCCATCATGCGCCACATGATGAACCTTGAATCGGTGAAGACCTATGAGGGCACGCACGACGTGCACTCGCTGATCATCGGACAGAGCGTGACCGGGATTGACGCTTTCTAAAGCTCGGCAGGCGAGCCCTTTCTGACGGCTCGACCCTACGCGGTTGGCTTGTCCTTTTGCGGCTGCACTGCCATGAACTCGGTTGCGAAGCGTTCTGCGTACTTTTCCAGTAGCGACTGAACCTGCGCCTGATCGTTTGATCGCAGCACTAATCCTGCATGATGGTGCTTCTTAATCCGCACGTAAACTTCGGGATCGTTATACGCTGAGGTGTCCGGATCTGCCTGCTTCGCCAGCGACAAAACAACCCCCGCATATTCCTCACGCACCGCGGGAAGCTCATAGCTTCCATCGCCTCCTGCGACTTCAATCCGCGCCCACTCTCGCCACAGGTTGATTCCGGTCGCCGCCTCGACCATTTCATTGATGTACGCTCCACCTACGCGCGCTGCGCATTCCAAAAAGTAAAACTGGCCGTCGGCATAAGCTTTAATGAATTCTGCATGAGATACGCCGCGTACCAGTCCTAGAGCTCCAATCAATTCGCGATTGATCTGCCGCAATCCGGAGTCTTCTTTGCTTTCGCGCGGCACCGTAAATGTTGTGAAAACGCCTCCGCCTTGCGCTACATTCATCGGAGGCTTTCCATACTTGCTCACATTAGCAAACGCGACCTCTTTTTCCGAAACAACCGAGTCAACGTGATAAACCTCGCCGGGAACGAACTGCTCCAACAGGAACGAAGACTGCTTGTCACCCAGTTGCTCGAGGAGCGGCCATAGTTCGTCAGCAGAACTCAATTTCTTGATGCCAATCGCGGAAGCCTCCTGTCTTGGCTTTAAAACCCACGGCCCGGCCACATGCTCCAGGTAGTAGCGCACGTCGGCGTAATTCACCACCGGCACGAAATCCGGCACGCGAATGCCGCCATCAACGGCCTTCATGCGCATAGCCAACTTGTCACGGAAATAGCGCATCGTAGTCAGGCCCATGCCCGGAACGCGCAAATGTTCGCGGAGCGTGGCTGCGGTTTCCATATCGAATTCATCCAGGGCGACGATTCGATTGATCTTATGCGCGCGGGCCAAATGTGTAACTGCTTTCACAATGTCGTCAATTTGAAGCTCGGCGGGAAGATAAAAAATATCGTCGAGGCTTTCCCGCGGCCAGTTCGCGTCGCGCAGTTTTTCGGCAGTGAGCAAAAGCACTCGGCAACCGCGCCGCTTGCACTCGCGCATGAATTCCTCGCCTTTTTCGTAAGTTGTGATGCAGAGAATGGTGAGGCTTCGTGGCGTGGACATGAGCTGTGCGTCACTTTGGGCCGAGAGAATATCACGAGCGTGAGGCAGATCACATCACTTATTTCCACGGAGTTGTACGCTTCTTTCAATCTGCGTGCGATTCCGGTATAGTCTCTGGCCGGCTCGCAGGACCGTCGGCCGGACAGCAGCTTGTTATGAACGGAGGCTCTATGGCTACACAAACTCGTCCTGAAGGGAAGGCCCGCAGCTACGGAGAAAATATTGAGAGCGATCTGGCATCGCGCTTTTTGCGCGTGGTGGAGGTTGCAGCCATCGCTTCCGCCCGCACCATGGGCCAGGGTGAACGCAAACTCTCTGACCAGGTGGCCACCGAAGCCATGCGCCACACCATGGATTCCATCCCCATGCGCGGCACCATCGTCATCGGCGAAGGCGAGCGGGATGAGGCGCCCATGCTTTACATCGGCGAAAAGGTTGGAGCCGATTTCCCCGACGGACGCGAAGTTCCAGAGATCGACATTGCCGTCGATCCGCTCGAAGGAACGAACCTTTGCGCGACCGGCGCCCCCGGCGCGATTACTGTTCTCGCCGCCTCCGAGCGCGGCGGCCTGCTCAATGCTCCCGATTGCTACATGGAGAAAATTGTCGTCGGCCCGTCTTGCAAGAATGCAGTTGAGCTCGATGCCCCAGTCGCCGACAACTTGAAGAACATCGCCAAACGGCTCGATCGCGATGTCGAAGATCTCGTCGTGATCGTGCTCGACCGCCCGCGTCACGAAAAACTGATTGCCGACATTCGCGCCGCCGGGGCGCGCATTCGACTGATCGGCGACGGCGACCTCTCCGCCGGCATCGCCGCGGCCGTCATCGGCACGGGCGTACACGCTGTCATGGGCTCGGGCGGCGCACCAGAAGGAGTTATCACTGCCGCCGCCATCCGTTGCCTCAACGGCTACATGCTCGGCCGCCTCGTCGTGAAACCAGACCAGGAAGAACGTCTAACACGCATGGGCATCAAAGACAAGAGCAAGATCTACGAGGCGGAAGACCTTGCTCCCGGCAAACAACTCATCTTTGCAGCCACCGGCGTTACCGACGGAGCGCTGCTCAAAGGCGTTCGTTTCTTCGGCGAAGGCACCCGAACCTCATCGGTGATTCTCACTCTGCAAACCGGCAAAGTGCGATTCATCGAGAGCATTCATCTGGAGAAAGGCCCCGATATCAAGGTCAGATTTGCATAATCCCCCAAGGTTTGGATTTTGACTTGGGGCCTCTTGCCTACTTTAAGTACTCCTTCTTCAATTCCTCCGGGACCGTCGGCTCCGGCGGAAAGTCCTGCGACCATCCTTTGAACAGGCTTGTGGTTACTTCTGCCCGCTTGGTTCCGTCGTGAACCGCAATCTTGTGCGGATGGCCCTGCGAATATCCCTCCCACAGCGAGACTCCGGCATAGGCCCCATCTTTGCGCAAGATGTAATAGGTCATATCGACGAACCGCAGCTTGTTCATGTCGTTGTTGTAATTGCGCACAATGCGCTTCAGCGCCTCCATACCTGCCTCGTGCGGGGACATTCCGTGCCGCATGTTTTCGACAATCGTGTGCGCGCCGGCGACTTTAATATTTTCTTCTCCGCTACCGGTCGCCCCCGCTGAGCCCACATCTTGGTCCGTGTAGCAGCCGGCTGCGATGATCGGCGAATCGCCAACCCGTCCGGGCAATTTGTAGGCCAATCCGCTGGTGGTGGTGCAACCGGAAATCTCACCCTTCTCATTCAGTGCCGAACAATGAATTGTGCCCGTTGGCGGGAATAAGACTTTGCGAATGGCTTCCGCTTGCAGCTCTGGATCAATGCCCAGCTCGGAAGCTCGCGCCTGCATCTTTTCCATACGCTCGCGCCACAACTCCGCTTGCGGCTTGGAGGGCGCAGTTTCCGGCGGCTGCCAATGCGGATCGGCCAATCCCGGCCCCCACCAGTCTTCATTGGAATGAAATTCTCTCCACAACAGCCAGATCTTGCGCGAGTGGTCAGTCAGCAGATTTTCGCGTGGGAAGCCGACCGCAACCGCGAAGCGCTCCGCGCCTTCGCCCACCAGCATTACATGCCCGGTATGCTCCATTACCGCTTTCGAAACTAAAGACACATTCTTGATGTTGCGCACGCCGCCCACCGAACCGGCACGGCGCGTCGGCCCGTGCATGCAGCAGGCGTCGAGTTCGACCACGCCTTCTTCGTTGGGAAGTCCGCCGAGACCGACGCTGGTATCTTTCGGATCGTCCTCCGGTCCCTTCACCACGCGCAGCGCTGCATCCAGCGTATCGCCACCGCTTTTCAGAAAGGCAAACGCATCATCCAGATAATTGAAGCCGTTGTGGGCACAGATAATAATTGGGCGCTTATTGGATGTTGCGGATGAAGATTGTTCGCCCTGCAACCCAGCGGCACCAGCGCCGGCAGCATTACGATCGATCGCACCGGCGGGCAGACCTGCCGCAACTGTCCCCAGAACTGAAGTCCTTACAAAATCACGGCGTGAAAATGGCATATGACCTCCAGCTGATAATGAAGCGCATAGATAATAACGTAAGAGTGAGATTACGTGGAGGGGATGAAGGCCGACTCCGGTCAGTGCCCTGTCGGAAAATTTTTATTCCGCGATGCCTGTCGACGTGCCAGGAAGAGACTCTGGCTCTGGATAAGAACACAAAGAGCTGTCGTGAATGGAGCTCATATCTGCATTCGCTCGCGCGATATAAACCTCCTCTTCCCTTAAAGAATCATTCGCTCATCGATGCCGCCCGGACGAGCCACGAAGCCTTCGCGGCGGTTGCGGTTGGTTGCGAAATTGCGGGAACGTTCCTCAATCGACCGCAGGTTGCTGTTCTGCTCGGAACGGTACCGCAGCAAAGCGGCGATATTACCGACCTTGTCGAATTCGGGGTCATCCTTCACATAAAACAGCTCAACGTTTCGCCGGATGACCCAGGGCAGAATCGCTTCGGCCACATCGACAACCTGCCGCGTCTCCCGTCCGCACGCTGGACAATAATTCACCAGATGCGCATCCAGGTGTCCGCATCCCGAGCACTCCACCGCCTGCGCGTGATAATTCTCTCCCAGCAAAAGCGTTTGCACTTCACCCGCTTCAAGTGCCTGCAGCACCCGGCGAAGACCCGTAACCCCTCGAGCGTTGGCCCGCGCTTGCGAGAGCGTTTCGCGGAGTGCCTCCTTGCACCGCTTCTCCTGCCAGCCGGCGAAGATTCGTTCGGCTTGCTCGCGCACATCGATGACGCTTACGTGTCCCAGCTCGCAAGGAAATCGTCCGATTAACCTTTGCGCTGCGTAGGGATGGAGGTGTGCTTCAATCTGCGCACACAGCGTGTCCTGGCAGCCCAGGATCCATCTTTCGAATATCCCTTTTTCAATCGCATCTTTGATCACTTCCGCTACGGCTTTGAAATGATGCAAAACTTCGTCGGCTGCGCGGCGCTGTGCATGCCCTCCGTCGTGTCCCGCAAATCCGTCACTGCGGCCGCGGCGCAACAGCGGATGAAAAAATCCTTCCCGCTCCGTGAGTTCTCCCAGGCGAAGATCAAACAAGCGAGCTCGATGGCGATCAACCAGTACGATACCGAGCGAAGGGAAGGCTCCGAGCAGGTGTGCAATCGGCTTCAGCTGAAAATGCCTATCGATGCGAAGCTCGGTGCCGCCAAGTTGCGCGGGCAATTCATACTCGCGCCAGAAGTTGCGCGAGGAGCAGGCGAAAACCGCCTTCGCGTGGCTGCCGTTGCCGCGCGAGCTCAGCAGGTCGTGAGACAGCTGCATGATTCGATCCAGATCGGCACGCGCCGCTTCATACTTTTGTTTAATTTTGCTGTCGCCGTCGAGGCTCTGCCGCTCCAGTTCGCGCAAAGCTTCGCGAGCCAGATCCTTGGTACGAATAGCTTCTTCTTTGTGAGCCTTGTTTCGCGGTGTTGAAGGTTGAAAATAATAGCTAACAGCACATGAGTCCCGGTCTTCAAATTGAGCAAGTTCGTTAATTTCTTCCCGAGTGATCATTCGTGATTCCTCTTCTAATCAGTTGGATGATGCTAAGCGGTCCCGGTTGCTATGTTCTTGAACTGTCGGGCAAAGCTGGGTGATTTGCGCAGGTGATCGCGCGCGGCAGAGATGGACTGCAAGATGAGCTCGGGTGAAGTGCCGGTGATGGCAGAGATTTCCTCCACCCCGAAACCTTCAATGGCGTGCAGGATGAAGGCTTCGCGGTGCGCCGGCACAATATCGCGCAGGGCAGAAGCGATCAGGCGAATCATCTCATCGGAGCCGACGATTTGTTCCGGGGTAGCGACTCTTCCGTCGGCAATGATGGTTTCCTCTGTCATCGCCTCATCGGGTTGATGAAACTGCAATCCCGGCTCATCGCTGCCGCGAACGTTTCGCTTGCGGGCTGAATCTTCCAGATGCACCGCGCCGCCGTTCATGTCATCCGGCCGGCCGAGTTTGTCAATAGCCTGGATCGCCAAACGATAGAGCCACGGTTCAAGGGTAATCCGTTCGGGTTTTTCATAACCGTCACTCAGTGCGGCCGCAATGGTTTCGTCTATCACCTCTTCTTTCGAAACTGAATCCGGTTGGAGCACGTCGGATGATTCGCGAAAGTATATTTCCCGCTCTACAAATCGCTCCAGCCGCGAAAGATTTGCATTCACGTATGAGCGGACATCTTCCGCGGAAACTGCCGGCGGAAAAACCGCGGCTATCGTCTGCTCAAAGGGGACCGACCTGTTGCGCCGCGAAAAAGATTCGTTTTGCCGCCGTTGCCATTTGTGCGCCGAACGCAGGAGTTCCTTGTGTTTATTGAGCTGTTGCAGCAATTCGTCAAAGGCGGTCTTCACTGCGGCTTGTGCAGTTGACGCTTTCGCTTCTGCCGACATTTGCCCGGAGGGCAGGCGCAGGTTGAACGACGCGCTGGTGCCTTCGCGCGGCGTCGTCTCTTCCACAACGCCCTTAAGGTGAACCAGTTCAGGACGAAAAACCTGCAATCGCTTCCGCAGTTTCTCGATGTGGTGTTGAATGTCCTTTTCGACGGCAGGAGTCTTACGAAGGCGGTAACTGATGTGGACGTTCATGAGCACCTCGAGCTTGCAAACGAAGGACGCAAACCAGTGCTTTCTAAAATTGATTCTACACCCGCACCTTCGGTGGAAAAGCTCGATTTTCGGATCGGATTTCCCTGAGTTGCTGTTTTGGGAAAAGAGAAGAGAGAAGAGAAAAGTATTGACCCACTTTTGTAATAGTTCACTTTGGCATTTGCAGTTGCCGATGGTCGCCGATATGATGCCTCGCTATGAAAAAATTTATGAGAGTAATCGCATTATTGTTCGCCACTTGTCTGCTTCAGGGTCAAACAGTCTTCGCGCAGAGTGCAGCCTCGAGTTCAGACTCCAAAGAAATCGACGCGGTTTTTCCCGAAGCGAAAACGCTCTATCTCGATTTGCACGAGCATCCGGAATTGTCTTCTCACGAAGTGCAGACCGCCGCCAAGCTGGCGGACCATTTGCGCAGGCTCGCTTATGAGGTGACGGAGCATGTGGGCGGAACCGGTGTTGTCGCAGTCATGAAAAATGGCGTCGGCCCAACTGTGATGTTGCGCACCGAACTCGACGCCCTGCCAGTCGAAGAGAAGACCGGTCTGCCTTACGCCAGCAAAGTTGTGGCAAAAGATGACGCCGGCCACGATGTTCCCGTGATGCACGCCTGCGGGCACGATGTGCACATGGCGTCGATTGTCGGCACGGCTGCGGTGATGGCTGGCAGCAAAAATACCTGGCACGGCACTCTGATTCTCATCGGCCAGCCCGCTGAGGAAACCATCGGTGGCGCAACCGGAATGGTCGCCGCCGGTCTCTTCACGCGATTTCCGAAGCCCGATGTGATCCTCGCGCTCCACGTAGGCAACGGATTACCTGCCGGACAAGTCGGAGTCGTTCCCGGTGTCTACAACACCAACGCCGATTCGGTGAAAATCACCATCTTCGGCAAGGGAGGCCACGGATCCGCCCCCAACACCGCAATCGATCCCATCGTTATCGCCGCGCGCACTATCCTTGCCTTGCAGACGATTACTTCTCGAGAAGTCAAGCCGGGAGAAATGGCGGTCGTTACGGTCGGATACATCAACGCTGGCACAAAAAACAACATCATTCCCGATCACGCAGAAATGGGATTAACTGTTCGCACCAGAAACCCCGAAGTGCGCAAACAAATTCTCGCTGCCATCGACCGAATTACCAAAGCTGAAGCCGAAGCGGCCAATGCCCCTCGTCCGCCGCAAATCGATCACTTTGAAGGCGCCGATCTGGTTTACAACGACCCTGCCCTCGCGATGCGTATGAAAGGTGTATTGCAAACTGCGCTGGGGAAAGAGAATGTGATTATGGAAGGGCCAATCACGGCCTCGGAGGATTTTTCGTATTTCGTGGAGCAGGGAATCCCAGGATTTTATTTCAGTCTCGGCGGCGCCGACCCTGAGAAACTAAAAGAATCACGTGTCAGCGGAAACATGCTGCCCTCGAATCATTCTCCGCTTTTCGCGCCGGACGTCGATCCGGCACTTCACACCGGAATTGAAGCCGAAGTCGCGATATTGAGGAATCTTCTCCACGGTTCCTCGGAAGAGTTGCAAAAATCAATAGCGCAGTCGCCGGCCGCAACCGCGAAATAGGCGAACATATGAAGGAGGGGAACTTATCGATTGGCTAGGCTCGAGATGTCTCCCAGCCCGAGCAGGTTTGCATCTGCCGTTACCAGCGTGAGCCGCAAGAGTTGGGCGGTGGCAGCTAGGAAGCGATCGGCTGGATCCTTATGAGGCCAAGCCAATCGACTCGCCGCAACTGCGATTTCGTGGGTCAACGGAGCTTCGATCAGGGGAGCGGTTGCTTTTCCGATCCAACCGCCTACATCAGGGGGCAAGCGAATTCGTCCTTTCGCGTTCAGCGTCAATGCCTCCCACGTGCTGATCGATGACAGCCACACCTGGTTTTCCGGGTTCCTCAACTCGTGCTGAACCCGTTTCCCAAGCCGCTCAGGCTCAAGGAAACTCCACAGCCAGATATGGGTGTCTAGAAGCAGATTCAATCGCGCATCGCCTCCCATTCGTCTGCATCGGCAGCTGGAGCGATTATGTCTCCTAAAATTTCTGCAGTCCCCTTCAGAGAGCCGATCCAGCCTCCGCATCCAGCGCTCGGCGAGACGGGAAAAACTTCGGCAATCGGCTTTCCAAATCGGGTTACACGAATGGGCTTCTTTGTCTTTTGTACCTGTTCCAACAG
>Ga0070731_10004108_pt1 | contig 12706 bp, 12 predicted proteins | sample Coa_R1_2_FD_66448 | JGI IMG/M metagenome (GOLD analysis project Ga0070731, IMG submission 66448) | Surface soil microbial communities from Centralia Pennsylvania, which are recovering from an underground coalmine fire - Coalmine... | ecosystem: Environmental > Terrestrial > Soil > Unclassified ... | reverse complement strand
TGCAGGTCTCCACGACGTCGCACGCGCCGGCGGCGGTGCGGCACTGGAAGTTCGACGGCTGGAACCCGTCCGGCGGACAGGTGGCCGAGGTTCCCGTACACGTCTCCCCGACGTCGCACGGGCCGGCCGATGGACGGCACGAGCTCCCGGCGATCCGGAACTCGCAGAGCGCGGTGCAGCACGACGTCGGGCTGCCGTTGTCGGCGCCGAGGTCGCACGACTCGCCGGGGTCGGGGGCGCCGTCGCCGCAGGCGGCGAGGGCGAGGCGGCAGGCGAGCAAGACGGACGTGCCCGCTAGCCCGATCGAGCTCAACCTTTCTTTAGTCATGGCGTCCCTCCTGGACGAAATGTTCGCCTAGCACGGATCCCACCCGAATCGTCAAGCACAATCTTTGCCGTCCCGGCACGCCTCGCCCGCTGGCCTGGCGACACCCCCGTCCGCCTGCTATCCGTCCGGAATGCCGGACGACGACGCGACCCTCGAGCTCGAGCGCCTGCGCGCGGAGAACGAACGCCTGCGGCGGACTGCCTCCAGCCGTGGCATGACGATCAAGGTGAGCGAGAAGGGGGCGGTGTCGGTCTACGGGCTCGGCCGCTTCCCGGTCACGCTCTACAAGGAGCAATGGCTGAAGCTGCTCGACCTCGCGGACGAGCTGCGCACCTTCATCCGCGACAACGAGTCGGCGCTGAAGTCGAAGTCTTGAGCGTGGCCACCGCGCTCGACGGGCTGCTCGAGCTCCTCGATCTCGAGGAGCTCGAGGTGAACGTCTTCCGCGGGCGGAGCGCGCAGGAGAACCGGCAGCGCGTCTTCGGCGGCCAGGTCGCCGGGCAGGCGCTCGTCGCCGCTGGACGCACCGTGGACCGGGGGACCGTCCATTCCCTGCACGCCTACTTTCTCCGTCCGGGCGATCCGGCCACCCCGATCCTCTACCTGGTCGACCGCATCCGCGACGGCCGCAGCTTCGCCACGCGACGCGTCGTCGCGATCCAGCACGGGCAGGCGATCTTCCACCTCTCCGCGTCGTTCCAGCCCGACGAGCAGGGTCCCGAGCACGGGCTCCCGATGCCCGAGGCACCCGATCCGGAATCGCTGCCGTCGTTCGCTGATTGGATCGCGCCCCGCATCGTCAACGCGCCGGAGAGCGTGCGGCAGTGGTTCGCGCGCGACCGTCCGATCGACGTGCGCCACGTGGCGCCGCTCGATCCCTTCGGGCCGGTGAAGCGGCCGCCACGCCAGCTCGTCTGGATCCGCGCCAACGGGCGGCTACCGGATTCGCTGCTGCTCCATCAATGCGTCGTCGCGTACGCGTCCGATCTGACCCTGCTCGACACGGCGACGCTGCCGCACGCGATCGCGTGGAACGACCCGCACTACGTGATGGCGAGCCTCGACCACGCGATGTGGTTCCACCGCCCGTTCCGCGCCGATGAGTGGCTCCTCTACGCGCAGGTGAGCCCCGCCGCCCATGGAGCGCGGGGCTTCACGATGGGACACCTCTTCACGCGCGACGGCCGGCTCGTCGTCTCGGTCGCGCAGGAGGGGCTGATCCGTCCGACGACCCGCAGCTGAGCCTACACCGTCACGGGATGCTCGTGCACTTGCAGCCGGTAAAATCGAAGATGCAGGCCTCGTCGGGCTTGCAGAAGCCGTTGCACGACGGCTGATCCGCATCGCCGCACGGCGTGGCGTTGCACTCGCAGTCGCCACTGCCGACGACCGCGGAGCAGGCGGCGCCGGACTGCGCGCACGTCCCGGCGCACGTGTGGTTGCTGCTGTCGAAGTGGCAGGTCTGCCCCGGGATCGTGGTCGTCGTCGCGCCCGCGACGGTCGTGCTCGTAGTCTGGAAGATCACCGCGCCGCGCGACGCCGGCGAGCAGAGGAGCGTCGTCATCTTGAAGCGCATCACGCGCTGGCCGCCGATCTCGTCGCTCATCTGCGTGTCGGCGGGGAATGGCTTGGGACACTTCGCCGTGTAGCAGATGAAGTTCCTCGCCGCGCCCGGCGTCACCGGCGTCCCGGGCGGCGTCGGCGAGAAATCGGCCGCCTCCGACTCGAAGCACGCAAACCGCGCTGGCCTCTTCACCGTGCACTTCGACGAGACGGCGGCGTTCGTCACCGTCACCGTGAAGCTGCCCTTCGCCGCCGGGTCCTTCACCTTGTAGCAGGCGAGGTGGTCGAGGGTCTGCGCGAACGCGGGCGCCGTGAGCGCGAGCGCTCCGGCGATCGAGACGATACGCAGCGTTTTCATGCTTGCTCGTTCGAGCAAGGCGCGTGCCCGTGACGCGTCTGGTCAGCGAGCGACGATCCAGCGCGCGATGAACAGGGCGGCGAAGCCGGCGAGCAAGGGATGGACCTCGCGCACACGTCCGGCCGCGAGCATGAGGAGCGCGTACGCGCTGACGCCCAGCGCCATGCCTTCCGCGATCGAGAAGGCGAACGGCATCGTCACGATCGTCACAAAAGACGCGAATGCGACAGGCGGGTCGGCGAAGTCGACGTGTGCGACAGCGCTCATCATCAAGCTGCCGACCGCGATCAGTGCCGGCGCGACGATGGGGTGCAGCGTGGCCGTGCCGACCTGGACGGGTGCGCCGGCGAGGCGCGCGAGCGGCGCGCAGAAGAGCGCCGCGAGCAGTAGCAGCGCGGTGACGACGCTCGCGAGCCCGGTGCGCGCCCCGGCCGCGATCCCCGCCGCGCTCTCGACGTAGGCGGTGACCGTCGACGTGCCGAGCACCGTGCCGACGACGGTGCCGAGCGCGTCGGTGGCCATTGCCTCGCGCGCGCGCGGCAGCCGTCCGTGCTCGATCAACCCGCCGCGCTCCGCGACGCCGACCAGCGTGCCGACCGTGTCGAAGAGCCCGAGGAAGAAGAAGACGAACACCGCCGGCAGGAGGCGTACGTCGAGCGCGGCGCGCAGGTCCAGGTGCCCGAGCGTCGGCACGAGCGACGGCGGCCACGCGACGATCCCCTCGTACGGCACGAGGCCCGCAACGGCCGCCGCGACGCCGGTCGCGAGCGTGCCGACGAGGATCGCCCCGCGATGCCGGCGCGCGAGGAGCGCGGCGGTGAGGAGCGCGCCGCCGAGCGCGATCCGCGTCGCCGGCGCGTGGAAGTCGCCGAGCGCGACGAGCGTCCCCGGCGCGGCGCGCACGAGACCCGCCCACTCGAAGCCGACGAGCGCGAGCAGGAGACCGATGCCCGCCCCGATCGCATGCCGGAGCGACTCGGGAAGCGCGACGATGAGCCGCTCGCGGATGCCGACGAGCGAGAGCACGAGGAACGCGAGGCCGGCGATGCAGTTCGCGCCGAGCGCCACCGGCCACGGCACGCCGAGCCCGCCGGCCGCGACCGGACCCGCGACGACGAACGCGAAGTAGAAGTTGTGTCCCATCGCCGGCGCGACCGCGATCGGGTAGCGGGCCCAGAGTCCCATCAGCGCCGTCGCGAAGGCGGACGCGAGACACGTGGCCGCGAGCACGGCGCCCGCGTCCATGCCGGTCGTGCTCAGGATCGCCGGCTGGACGAAGACGATGTACGAGAGCGCCGCGAACGTCGTGAGCCCGCCGATCGTCTCGGTCGCGACGTCGGTGCCGTGCGCGCGGAGCGCGAAGAACCGCTCCAGTGCCCGGCGCGCGCCCGCGGGGCTCAACCGGCCCGGCGACGCGCCACTCCGTCGGCCGAGACGCGCGTCGGGACGCCGAGGGCGTTCTGCACCACGCCGTCGAGCAGCGCGGGGTCGACGCGGCCATCGAGCCGCTGGCGCGCGAGCGCCGCGCGTCCGGCGGCGACCAGCGACCGCGAGTAGCTGTAGATGTCGCGGTGCGCCTCGGCGAACACGTCCGCTCCGCGCTGGCCGATCTTCACCGGCTGGTAGGTGAACTCGACGCCGGTCCCGAGCGGCACGAGCGGGAACAGATGCTCGATGTCCTCCGGATAGAGCCGGACGCAGCCGTGCGTCACCTGCATGCCGACCCCCCACGGCACGTCGGTGCCGTGGATCGAGTAAAGGACGTGGCTGAGCTTCATGCGGTACTTGCCAAGCGGGTTGTCGGGCGCGCCGCCCGCGATCACGCGCCGTCCGTCGCCGCGCTCGCGCAGGTGCTCCTCGCGGATCGAGTCGGGGATCACCCAGGTGGGATTCACGGCCTTCGATGCGACCCGGTAGCGCCCGCGCGGCGTGCGCCGGTCGAGTCGTCCGAGTCCGACCGGGAACGTCTCGACGATGGTCGTGCCGGGATCGTGCGGGTCGGGGCGGTAGTAGAAGAGCCGCATCTCGGGGATGTTCAGCACGATCCCCTGGTACGAGCAGCAGGGCAGCACCCATTCCGTCGGCACGACGACTTCGGTGCCGACGGCCGGAAGCATCGGATCGACGCCCGGGTTCGCCTCGACGATCTCGTTGTAGCCGAGGTCGTACCAGCGGGCGACGTCGAGCAGCGTATCGCCCGGACGGATGCGATAGCGGCGCGTCGTGCCGATCACCGCTTCGGGCGCCGTCTCACCCGGTGGCGGCGTCGCGATGCGGTAGGTGGCGCGCGGCTTCCGCGCGAAGCCGGCCTCGTCGAAGCGCATCGCCGGCTCGCCCGCGAGCGGGCCGAGATGCGAGCGCAGCATCGCGCACCCGCTCCCCAGCACGCTCGCCGCGAGGGCGAGCGCGACCGCAGCTCCCAGCTCGCCCCGTGTCACGGGCCCGTCAGTTGCCGTAGCGGTCGATGACGGTGACGCCGACGGTCGCGAAGCGGTCCATCGAGGCGAGCACGTCCCCGGCCTCCTCGAGGGTGATCTTCTTGTGTACGAGCTTTCCGGGCGCGAGCTTCCCGGTCTCCACCATCTGCAGCATGGCGGGGAAGCGGGGCGCCGGCATGCCGAGCGACGCGATGATGCTGAGCTCCTTCAGCACGATCAGGTCGATGGGGATCGCGATCTCGCCCTTCTCGGCCGCGCTGGTGAGGCCGATCTGGAGATGCCGGCCGCGCTTGCGCAGCGACATGATCGAGTTCCGGCACGTCGCCGCGATGCCGAGCGCGTCGATCGAGACGTGCGCCCCGCCCTGCGTCAGCTCGAGGATCGTGCCGGCCGCCATGCCGTCGCTGCCGTTCACGGTCGCGACGGCGCCGAGCTCCTTCGCGAACGCGAGCTTCTCGTCGGACACGTCGACCGCGATGACGTTCGCGCCGAGCGCGGTCGCGATCTGCACCGCCGAGAGGCCGACGCCGCCGCAGCCATGCACCGCGACCCACTCTCCGGCCGTGACGCGAGCTTGATCGACGACGGCGTGAAACGAGGTCATGAACCGGCACCCCATGCTCGCCGCCTCGACGAAGCCGACGCGCTCCGGCAACCGAACCAGGTTCACGTCGGCGAACGGCACAGCGGCGCGGCGCGCGTAGCCGCCCCACGACACCACGCCGGGGGTGAGGACGGAGTCGCAGACGTTGTGGTGCCCGCTCCGGCACCACTCGCACGTCCCGTCGCCCATGCTGAACGGGACGAGCACGCGATCCCCCTTCTTCCACCGCTGAACGTCGGACCCGACCTCCTCGACGACGCCGCAGAACTCGTGCCCGAGGACGTGCGGCAGCGCCACTCCGACCCCGAGCCAGATCCAGTCACCGTTCCAGAGGTGCCAGTCGGAGCGGCAGATGCCGTTCGCCTCGACGCGCAGGACGACGCCACCCTCCGGCGGCTTCGGGTCGGGCACCTCGCGCACGACGAGCGGCTCGCGGACCCCCTCCATGACGGCGGCTTTCATCGTGACGACCTCCTCGGTGCCGCGAGGCATACACCGCGACCCCCATGCCGTAAACCCCACGAACGCGCCGTCCGGGATCCTGGACACGTTGCTCCGGGATCCCAGACGTCGTGCCCACGCGTCGTGCGCGAATCCGCGGCGGCGGTGTGGCATCGTCGTTGCTCCACCGATCCGGCATGACGAGTCGCACGTGGCGCCGGACGCTCGTTTCCCGTCTCCTCTCCCCGCGAACGCCGCGCCGGCCCCGCTCGACGGGCATCTGCCCCGCCTGCGGCGTCATGTTCGCCGCGCCGCCGGGCCGCGACGAGGAGACGGCCGAGATCCTGCGTGTGCACGAGGCGCTCTGTCCGGGCGGCAGCCGCCGCGGCGATCCCGTGACCCCGTTCGCCTAGCGCCAGGGCTCGACGAGGATCTTCGCGTGCGCCTCGGGACGCGCGAGCGTCTCGAACGCCGCCGGTACGCCGTCTACGCCGACGCGCCCAGTCACGAGCGGCGCGACCGGGATGCGGCCGGCCGCGATGTCCGCGAGCGTCGTCGCGAACTCCTCCGGCGTGTACCCGAGGACGAACTGCACCGAGAGCTCCTTGTTGATGCCGAGCATCGGGCGGATGCGATCGTCCTCCATGCACACGCCGGCGACGACGATGCGCGCGTCGCGCGGCGCTTCGCGCATGATCGCGTCGAGGAGCCCGGGCACGCCGACGCACTCGAAGACGACGGCGGGGCCACAGGCCACGCGCTGCCAGGCGTCGATCGCGCGCTCGGTGGCCGGGTCGACGACGACGTCCGCACCCATCCGCTCGGCGAGCGCGCGCCGCGCCGGTGAGAAGTCCGCGGCGACGATCGGGCGCACGTCGCGGAGCCGGAGCGCCGCGACGACCGCGAGGCCGACCGGCCCGCACCCGATCACGAGCGGCACGTCGCCCGGCGCGAGGCGCGCCTTCGCGACGGCGTGGACGCCGACCGCCATCGGCTCGGTGAGCGCGGCGTGCTCGGTCGGGAGCTCGTCCGGGACGGGCAGGACGAACATCTCGCAGAGCCGCATCATCTCGCCGTAGCCGCCGGGATACTCGTTCGAGTAGCCGACGCCGTGGACGCCGTCCGCCCCGACGGCGAGCGGCATCGACACGACGCGCGTGCCCGGCCGGAGCGCGCGCTGCGTGTCGGGCCCGAAGTCGAGGACCTCGGCGCAGAACTCGTGCCCCATCACGACGTCGCGCGCCGGGTCCATCATGAACGGTACCCCGGCCTCGCGCGCCGCATCGACGAGCCGGTCGGCGTGCCGGAGCGCGTGCAGGTCGGAGCCGCAGATACCGCAGGCGAGCGTCCGGACCAGGAGCTCGCCCGCGGCGGGCGCCGGATCGGGGAGCGTGTCGACGACGAGCACGCCTCGGCGCATCACAGCGGCGCGCAAGAAAAGCCCTTCCCTTTCGACGGCATGCCGCACGGCGCAATAGCACGCGGACGCCGCCGGGGGCCACGTGCCCGGGCGCGTGGCAGGCGCAGTTTGCGCGACCGGTGGGGCGACGTGATACGCTGATGCGGTTGACTGAGGCTCGGATGGTGCGGGCGGGGGTACTGCTCCTCGCGCTCGTGATGACGATCGCGACGGGAGCCGAGGCGGCCGGACGGCGCGCGCGTCCACAACCCGCTGCCGTCAGCGAGCCCTGCACCGAGACGCCGCCTCAGACCTTCGTGCTCAGCCCGCCACCGCCGCCACCCGCGCAAGAGACCTCGCGGTTCGGCGTGATCGGACAGAAGTATGCGGCGCCGCAGACCCGCATGTCCCAGGCGGGCGTGCTCTATTCCCTGAACAAGCACCTCTCCCTGCAGCTCAGCTACGAGCGGACGGCGTACGCTCCGCTCATGCCGCAGGACCACGACAACGGCATCCTGACCGGGCTCCGCGTCGGGTTCTGACCCGCGCGACGAGCGTGGAGTCGGCGCCGTTGTGACGCCGCGCCCGCGGCGTCTATGTAGCCCGGTTCACCGTGAAGCACGTCGTCGGCACGTACTACCTGCTGTCCGGGGCCTACAACCTCGCACAGTTCTTCATCTGGGCGATCTACCCGCTCTTCCTGCTGAGCCGTGGCCTCGACCTGTTCCAGATGAACGCGGTGCTCGCGACCTACGGCATCACCGTCGTGCTCTTCGAGGTGCCGACCGGAGCGGTCGCGGACGTCTTCGGGCGCCGCTTCGCATTCGTCCTCGGCTGCGGCGTCCGCGCGGTGGCGTACGCGCTCTACACGCTCGCGCACGACTTCCGCACCTGCGTCGCCGCGGAGTTCATCGACGCGCTCGGCACGACCTTCGTCAGCGGCGCGCTCGACGCCTGGATGGTCGACGCCGCGCGCGCCGCGGGTGACACCCGGCCGCTCGATCCGGTGTTCGCGCGCGCCGCGATCGTCACGCGTGCGCTGATGATCGCCGGTGGGCTCGCCGCCGGCTACCTCGCAGAGCGCTCGCTCCTCTACCCGTGGTACGTCGCGGCCGCGCTGTTCGTCGCCGCCGGCACTGCCGGCGCGCTCGTGATGCGCGACGAGCGTCGCGCGCCGGCGGGTGAGCGCGCCTCGCTGATGCAGACCGGCCGCGCGGGGCTCGTGATCGTCGCGCGCTCGCCGGTGCTCCTCCTCCTCTGCGCGGTGGCGCTCGTCACGGCGATGGGCACCTTCCCCATCCACATGCTCTGGCCGCCACGCCTGCGCGCTCTGGGCGCCGAGCAGCTGCACCTGATCGGCTGGGTCGTCGCGCTCCTGAACGTCGCGTCGCTTCTCGGCAGCGCCGTCCTGCCGCGCCTCCTGCGCCAGATGCGACGCGAAACGCTGCTCGTCGCCGCCGCGTGCTGGCGGGCGGCGACGGTCGCCCTCCTCGCCGGCGCGACGGGGCTCGTGCCGGCGCTCGCCGGCGTCCTCCTGCAGGAGATCGCCTTCGGCCTCAGCGACCCCGTGCAGATCGCGTGGACGAACGAGCACGTCGCCGCGGCCGAGCGCGCGACGGTGCTTTCGGTGCGCTCGATGTCCTACACGCTCGGCGGGTCGGCCGGTCTGCTCGCGATCGGTCTGTTCGCGCGCGCGCAGGGGATCCCGGCGGCGTTCGCGGCGTCGGCGGTCCTGTTCGCGCTGACGGTCCCCGGGCTCGTCGTCCTCGGGCGTGCCGCGCGGCGGACGGCGCTCGACGCCGGCGCGCCGGCGGTCGTCACGCCGGCCGCCTGACGCACGCTCTCAGCGCTCCGAGGGCGTCGCGTCGCGCTCCCACCCCGGACACGCCAGCACGGGGAGCCGCGGATAGCGGACGAAGCGCTCGTCGGTTTCCGCACGGAGACAGCGCCAGTAGCGCGCGCCGCGCGCCGTCGTCTGCACGCGCGCGTGCCGGCACGACGCGCAGAGGCCGACCGCGGGATCGTCCGTCACGCGTCGCGGTGGACGGTGTCCGGCGAGAACGCGGGCAAGCAGACTGCGACGTACTCCGCGCCCTCCGCCTCCGGCGAGCTGTACTGGACCCACTCGCCGCGGCGGGCGAGGACCGCCTGGCCAGCGCGGACGTCGAGCGTCCCGCCGGCGTGAAGGACGCGCAGCATGCCGCGCAGGACGACCGTGTACTCGTCGAAGTCCGGCTTCTGTCCGGGCTCGACCCACCCGGCGGGGCTCCGCATGTGGGCGATACTCACTGCGTCGGTCTTCGAGTTGACCCGGCCGACGTACTCGTCGATCGCCTTCGGCTTGTTGCCGGCGGCCACGATGCGCGTGGGATTCGCAATGAGCTCAGGCATGGATCCTCGCCATGGGCGGCACACCCGCGAGCACCGCCGCCTCGTGCCGTGCGAGCTCGGCGAGCCGGGCGCCGACGTCGGCGCCGTTCGCGACCGTCTCGGCGAGCGCCAGGTACGCCGCGTGATGGCGCGCCTCGCTCGCGAGGAGACCGCGGTAGAGCGCGCCGAGATCGTCCTCGGCGAGCGCCTCCGCCAGGAGACCCAGGCGCTCGCAGCTGCGCGCCTCGATGAGCGCGAGACAGAGCAGCGTGTCGAGGAGGCGCGCCGGCTCGTGCGGGCGCACCGCCGCCATCAGCCGCTCGGCGTACGGGCTCGGGACGAGACGCCGGAAGCCGAGGCGCCGCTGCGCGAGCGCGGCCAGGACCTTCTCGAAGTGGAGCAGCTCCTCGCGCGCGAGCCCGGCGAGCGGCGCGAGCAGGGCCTCCTGCTCGGGATAGCGGAAGAGGAGGCTGACCGCCGTGGACGCCGCCTTCTTCTCGCAGTGGGCGTGGTCGACGAGCACCTCGTCGAGCGACGCGACGGCACGCGCCCCCCAGCCGGGAACCGTCGCTGACGCGAGCGGATGCGGCGTCACCACGCGTACGCCTCGGGCGCCTCGCCGCCCGGCCCGGGCCAGATGCGATCGACCCGCGCCAGCGCGTCGGCGTCGAGCTGGACGTCGAGCGCGCGCAGCGCGCCGGTGAGCTGCTCCATCGTGCGCGGGCCGATGATCGGCGCCGCGACCGCCGGCTCGCGGAGGAGCCAGGCGAGCGCAACGTCGGCGGGGGCGTGGCCGAGCTTGCGGCAGAGGCCCTCCCACGCCTCGAGCTGGCCGCGACGCTGCTCGACGCCGCGGCGGATGCGGTCGCTCGCGCGCCGGCCCGCGGCGACTTGCTCGAGCGCGCCGCCGAGGAGCCCGCCGGCGAGCGGGCTCCACGGGATGACGCCGAGCCCGAGCGCGCGGCAGGCGGGCAGCACCTCGAGCTCGACCGTCCGCGCCGCGAGGTTGTAGAGGCTCTGCTCGGAGACGAGGCCGAGGAAGTGGCGCGCCGTCGCGGCGGCCTGCGCGAGCGCGATGTGCCAGCCGGCGAAGTTGCTGCTGCCGACGTACACGACCTTGCCCTGCGCGACGAGCTGCTCCATCGCCTGCCAGATTTCGTCCCAGGGCGTGTCCCGGTCGACGTGGTGCATCTGGTAGAGGTCGATGCGGTCGGTGCGGAGGCGGCGGAGGCTCTCGTCGCACGCGCGCCGGATGTTGTACGCGGAGAGGCCGCGGTCGTTCGGCCCATCGCCCATCTTGCCGTAGACCTTGGTCGCAAGGACGATGCGATCCCGCCGCCCGCCCCCCTGCGCGAGCCAGCGGCCGACGATCTGCTCCGTGACGCCCTCGCCGGTCTTCCAGCCGTAGACGTTGGCGGTGTCGAAGAAGTTGATGCCGGCCTCGAGCGCCTGGTCCATGATCGCGAAACTGTCCGCCTCGCTCGTGAGCGGCCCGAAGTTCATGGTGCCGAGGCAGAGGCGGCTCACGCGCAGACCGGTACGGCCGAGGCGGACGTAGTGCATGGCGTCGTCCTATCACGTCGTCCGATCGATCATGAACCCCGCGCCGAGATCGCCGGGACGGCGGAGGCGGAGCCCGGGGTTCGGCTCCGGCGCGCACGGCGGCGGCGCGTTCCAGCACTGGCCGTACTCGGGCACCTGCACGACGAGCCCGCTCGGTAGCTCCATCTCGGTGAGCCGGGGCGCCGGCGGAGTCGCGAAGTCGCGCGTCTCGCGGAGGAGGGGCCGGTCGCGCGCGACGACGAAGCCCGCGACGGCGACGATCGCCGCGCCCGCGACGACGCGTCGCCAGCCGGCGGCGAGCGCACTGCCGTTCGCGAACGCGATGAGGACGCTCTCGAGCGCGATCAGCCAGAACGTCGCGCCCGCATAGTGCGGCATGGGCGCCGTTTCCGCGATGAAGACGAACGAAGCGAGCGGCACCAGCACGATCAGCGCCGAGACGCGCCGTTGCGGCGGGCGGCGGCGGAGCAGGCGGACCAGGAATCCCGCGAGCCCGATCACGACCGCGGCGGCCGCGATCGCGCCCGGGACGAGCACGTCCTCGCCGAGCCAGCCGAGCGAGTCGATCCGGGTCAGGAACCAGCGGAGGTCGCGCAGCGCCTGCCAGGGCGAAACGCCGATGTGCATCGGCGCGGTGATCCATCCAACGGCGTCCGACGGGGCCCGCCACTCGACGTCGAGCGCGCCGAACGTGCTCGGGTAGAACGGGCGGCCGCTCAGGACGACGTTGCGGATCATCCACGGCACCATCCCGAGGGACATGACGGCGCCGGCGACGACGACGGTGCCAGCGGCCCGCCGCGGAGCGTGGAACGTCGCGACGGCCAGCGCGAGCGCGACGAGCGCTGCCGCGAGCCCCGCGAACGAGAGCTTCACGGTCACGCCGCCGGCCGCGAGCAGCGCGATCGCGACGGCGATCGGACGGGCGTCCGCCGGCGCGGGGCGAGAGAGGAGTCGGACGAGCTCCCCGGACGCGGCGACGCCGAGGACGAACACGCCGACGTCGGGCGACGGCGTCGTCAGGAAGATGCCTTCCGCGAACCAGAGCATCACCGGCACGAAGAGCGCGTAGAAGAGATCCGCGGGCTCCCATCGCCGCCGCGGCAGCACGAGCCGTTGCAGCCCGACGAGCCCGCGCGCGACGAGCGCGAGAACGAGGATTCCGTTCGCGACGTGGTAGCCGCGCTGCACGAACGGACCGACCGCGACCATCGCGACGTAGAGGAAGTACGACTGGTTGAAGCCGAAGGGGACGAACAGATTCGCGAGCCCGGGAACGATCGGATACTCGACGAGCCAGCGGATCGTCGGCAGGAAGTACGCGCCCGCGTCCCCGTGGCGCGGCCCCTCGAGGGAGCGGTTCGCGATCCAGAGCGCGATCGCCGCGAGGGCGCCGAGCGCGACGACCCCCCGCCCCGCGCTGCGGAGCGTGCTTCCCAGGCCGCGGACGCCGGCGATCAGGCCGAGCGCGCCGACGCCAGCGGCCAGCGCGAGCGCCTGCCCGTTTACGGGAAGGACGAGGTGCCAGATCTGGAGCGCGAAGAGCGTGCTCACCCAGCCGAGCCAGAACGCAAGCGACCATCGGTCGGCGCCGGCGGCCGGCGACCGGATCGCGCGGCACACGAGGAGGCCGATCCCCACG
>Ga0070731_10004107_pt1 | contig 12707 bp, 16 predicted proteins | sample Coa_R1_2_FD_66448 | JGI IMG/M metagenome (GOLD analysis project Ga0070731, IMG submission 66448) | Surface soil microbial communities from Centralia Pennsylvania, which are recovering from an underground coalmine fire - Coalmine... | ecosystem: Environmental > Terrestrial > Soil > Unclassified ... | reverse complement strand
GCCGATAAGGAAAAAGAGCAGTCGCCCGATGAGGCGTTGGCAGCGAAAGTCAGTGCGTGGGTCGAAAATTGGCGGGAGCAGTTTTGCGACTTCGATCAATTCGTTTCCGACTCGGCGTTGAATCTCTGCCGCGACGGCGAAACGTTTACGCGGGTGTGGGACACGTCGGAGGAGTACCCCGATGTTTCCGAGGTCGATGCGTCTTGGCTGCGCGGGCCGAACAACGAAGTGACCGGGCCGTGGGCGCTGGGCTGCAAAACATCGTGGCCGAAACGCACCGACGATTGCAGCCGGTACAACCTCTGGTATCCTGACAACAGTCAGGAACAATTGACGCCAGAGGCATTGATCCACACGAAGAACGCGCCGGCTAACCAGAAGCGCGGGATTCCGATGAGCTTTGGAATCCGAGTCCGGCTCCCGCAGATTGCGGACCTGATTTCGAGCATGGCAGTCGGCGAGGCAGAGCGGCAGAAAATCGCCTATGTACGTCAATTCGTCGCGGCGGATGAAAGCACTGTCCGCGGCCTGGCCTTCCGCGAGGCTGAACATGGTCACTCCAAGGGGCACTATGGCGAGTGGCCGGGCGAGCGGGTGAACCCGAATAATGCCGCGACGGTCCCGCTCATCAACGAAGGCCAGATGTATCAAGAGGGGCCAACGGGCGGGGGCAGCGGCCAAAACGGCACCCTCACCATGAAAACCTTAGCGGAAGTGATTGCGGCGGCCCTGGGCGTGCCCGTGTGGTTTGTCATGGCATCCGCGGACATGGAAAACTACGCGAGCAGCCTTGTCAGCGAAAGCCCGGTCATCCAAACGATCAAGACGATCCAGCGGCTTGTGTGCCGGCATTTCGAGCGCGTTATTCGCTCTTGTATCCGCGTTTCGATTGCAAACGGTGCGTTCCCGCTAGACACCTTGGAGAAGGTAAAAGTCCATTGTGAGTTGCCGTCGCCAGTCGCCCGCAACCGCGTGGATGAGGTAAACACCGACCTTGCTTTGCTCCAAGCCGGCCTGAAATCCCCCCAACACGTCTGCATTTCCGATGACCTGGATTTCGAGGAGGAACAGGATTTGATTGCGGAGGCGGAAGGGGCCGGGTGGGAAAATCCAGTTGACAAACAATTGGAAGCCGGTACAAATAACGGAAATGAGGACGAGCCGGGCAAGACCGGCAACGAATCCAAGCCCACTGAGTGAGGCCGTTTATGGACGAAACCGAGGTAGAACGATTCGAGCAAGTCAGCTTGGCGGTCGAAGCCAAAAACATCGACCGGGAGGCGGGCATCTTACGCGACGTGCTGATCGTGGGGCGCAAGTCGCGCACCGATGGAGTCGAGTATTCGGACGACGCACACAACGATGCTTGCTCTCGTTTCGAGCAGTTGGCAGTTGGCATCGACCACGATTTCAGCGGCAAGCCATTGAAGGTGGCGGACACGTGGGGCGTGGTCAAAAGTCCGCGACGCGCCGAGGATGGAGTCCGCGGCGACTTGGCCTACATCAAGTCGCACGTTCGCACAGAACAGATTTTGGAGGATGCCTCGCGCGGCATCGGCCTGTTCAGCCTCTCGATGGTTGCGAAGTGCGTGGAGAAGGCCGGCAAGGTCATCCGCTACATCCCATCGCGAGTGGACCTTGTCACGCGCGGCGCGACGACGCGCACGCTGTTCAATCAGGGAGGCGCAAACGGCACGGTTCTGAATGCCGAATTCGAAGCCCTCAAGACGCGCGTGGAGCAACTCGACGCCCGCCTGAAAATCAAAGAGTCGATGCAACCGGCCGCGCAACCGACTCCGGCCGCGCCCGTGTTTCCGGCCGAATTCAAAGCCAAGGAGTTTTGGAAGTAATGGCTACCCTGTACCTTCCTCCCGTTGGTTCGATTCGCGTTGTCGATGGCTTCACCATCCTCCGCAAAATCAACCTCAGCAAGAACCCTCGCAGCTTTCAAAGCGGCTCGCCTCTCTGGCTGAACAAGGTCAGCGGCCGTTATCAGGCGGAGCCTGTTCTGATAACAGCTACTAACGCCGGTACGGACTTCTCATCGAGCACCACCAATGCCGGCGATACGACCAGCGTTGACCATGCCAACGGCGTCAGCAGCCCCTTGTTCCTTGGCATCGCGGCGGCCGCGCGAATTCCCCAACAGTTGAATACCATCGGCCAATTTCAAGTTGGCGGCGGCGCGTCGGCCTACGCGATGGATGCGAGCAAGCCATTCATCGAATACTACACCGAAGGCTATGCATACTGCCCGGTTGGCCCTTCGCTGTCATCGACTTTCGCCCTCACGTCGGCGCTTGAAGTGGGAACACTGATCGAGTCCGATGGCTTCTTGAACGAAGCGGGAACGGGCTTCTATGATTCTGCCGGCAAGAAGCAATCCGACACGGATTACTACCTATATAACAACTGTGTTACGACAACCAGCACGGCCGCTAACGCATGGGGCATCTTGGCGGAACGCGGTGAAATCGGCGATACGGAACTGCTCGTCAAATTCAAGTCGCATATCCTCAACGTCGCGACGGGGCTTGTCTAAGGAACCAAAAAGATGGCAAGTGTTAAGAACCAACGCAAGCTCAAGCAGCTTTTCGATCAGTCGATGACCGAGGGCGGCAACCCGCGGACGGGCCTTGCCCTGTTCCGTACCCGCATGGAGCAATCGCTGGGCGTTTTCAACGACGGTCCCGGCACAGTCCAGCGGTTCGAGGCAGACAACAGCGAGCGGTGCCTGGACGCCAAGGATTGGGGAATCGGTGAAGTCTGCTACTCGCTCATTGGCGAGCGGTGGCGAGACACGCTTGACCAGTTCTACGGTGAAGCCCGTATGCAGCGATTCGAGGGCATTGGCGGCACAATCTCGGCCGGCGACACGCCCTACGTCTCAGCCGCGTTGGACGTGGTTGCCGGCCTGATGAATGCACGAGCGCTGGCGCGTGCAGCCGATCCCGAATGGATTTGGGACCAAATGTGCGGCGTCCAAGAGGCATCCAGCGAGGGCGGATTCCATATCGGTACACGACTGAATCCATCGAATCAACCGAAGCGCGACCTGGGCGACAACGAGCAAATTCCGACGCTGAATTTCACTGCGACCAGAATCCATCGCAACCGAACACTGAATCAGGGCGGTCGCGTCAAAGTCAATCTTTGGCAAATGCGATTCGACACGACGGGGCAGGTGATGGAGGAGGTCGAACATGCCGCCGTCGCAATCCTCCAAGAGCGGGAACGCAAAGTTGCCGATGCGTTGCTCGGCGTGTCGAAGTCAACCACGCTTTCCAGCACTACCAGCGTCGGAACGCCGGGCGAGGCGGTGCCGATCATCCAAGACGGGCTGCTTTGGTTCCCGTACCTCAGCGGTTCATACGGCACTTCGAACAATGCCGGGGCCAGCGGATTCGTTTCGCCTGAAAACCAGTTGGACATGGCGAATTATGGCAACAACGGCACGGGCGGCGGCGACGGCGTTGGTTTGACCGACTACATGGCGATCGTGCGAGCGATCCAAACGCTCACCTCGAATCGCGACCCCTTCACGCGCTTGCCGATCACCGTTCCTTTCGTCGGTATGCAGTTCTTTGTGCCGACTGAGGCCGCGAAGGTCCAGCTTGAGTACCTGTTGCAAGCCAAGGTATTGTGGCAGATTATGAATGCCACGGTTCCAGCCTTGGCGGCGTTTACCGCTACGACGAGCGAGTATAATCTCGTCAAGGCCATGAATCTTCGGATTCACTCCTCGCAATTCTGGGCGAATCGCCTTGTCGATGTTGGCGCGGCCTACGTCGGCGCGGCGGCGGCGTCACCGGCAACGCTGAGCCACCAAACCCTGACCAATACCGTGGGCGACACCTACGCGACGGCCGGTTCGGTGATGAGCTACTTCCTCATGGGCCGTTTCCAGGAGGCGTTGACTTATTGGCAATTGATGCCCTACCAGAGCATCGGCGTTCCGCTCGGAAGCGTCGAGTACGGCGATCAAACGGTTTTGATCCAAGATCATCGCGAGCGCGGACAAGCCTTCTGGCACAATCCGCGTTATGTTTATCGGACATGGGCGTAAGGGAGGTGATGAGCATGAAAACGAGATTGCACCGCTGGCTGTTTCTGGGCTGCTTGGCGTTTGGCTTGGCGCTGTTTTCGGCCATCGCGTATGCCGTGGTCATCGTCAGCGGGCAGGGACCGGTAGCGCCGGGCACAACGCTGGCGGCTGTCTACAGCTATCCCGTGGGGGCGGCTATCGGCGGACAAGGCGGATTCGCCTTCAATTCCAGCGGCGGCACGCGCGGCTACTGGCTCGGCTCGGCGGGCACGGCCACGACGTCGGTGGCTTGCTCCACAGTCACGATCAACCTTGCCGGCACAGGCACGATCACCAACGTATCGGGCACGGCTAGCGTCAACGTCGGCCAGCCGGGTTTGTATTTTGCGACGGCCGGGACGAATACCTTTATTGCCGCCCCTCTCACGCTCTCCGCGACGAATCTGAACACGCTTGTCGTGACCGGCACGGGCCAATGCGGGTTTCTCTATAACAAGTAGCGGGGTGGTCAATGGCGATCACCATGATTGCGAGCGCTTGCCCGGCCAAGCCAACGTCGCTTGTCTCTATTGCCGGAGCGGTGCCAAACGTAGCGGTACTTTCGTTTTCCGATCCGGTCATCGTTACTGGCAAAATAAACCTGCACCTCAGCGGCGGCGTTCAACAGCTTTCGCAAGTCCAAGTTTCGTCAACATGCGTTTGCATCACCTGTAATGCCACGCTGCTGAATCAAACGTGGTCCTACACCTCCAGCACGACGATCCAAGGACTGATTGAAGGCGCTGCGACTTCACTGGTCAGCGTATCGTCGGCGAGCGGCACGTTTAGCACCCAGTATGATCCGCCGCACAATGGCATCATGGCGTTCGATTTCTGGGGCCAGAGGATGACTTTTTGCCCGCAATCGACTTGGTGCGTCAACGGCAATGCCACCGGGTATGAGGTTTATGGAGTTGGCGTTGCGCCGGCAAATCAATGCTACTTCGCGGACCCGCTTGGCGATCTAATTGCGTTCCTGGCCGTCAACTACACTGTCAATGGCGGCCCCCCCACCTATACTTGGCCGGCTCCCTTTCATATTGGCGGCGACACCGACGTTTGTGTAAATCCGCAACTCGCGTTGCAGCCATTTATCGACTTTGACGGGACTTCCGCATGGGAGCTTACGCCGAATTGCGGAACTGAATTCGCTTTGAATTACGGGAGTTTTCCAGGCGGGCTGACGCAGTCGATGATTCTCGACGCTAACGGCAATCCAATTGGATCAAGCAATTGGCATGATGTGAACGGACTGAAGTTGTTTAGCAGCGTGGGGCCGTTCCCCACGGTCCCCTCCTCCATCGGCCCCTATCCGTTTTCCGATATTTCACTCGGCCCCTATCCGGTGCGAGCATGAGCGTAAACGTCTGCCCCACCATCGACGCATTGAAAACCACGCTCGGCTTACTGGCGACGGAGCAGGCGGCGCTAGTGGCAGCGCTCACCGCGTTGCGTACGGGCAATGCGCCGGACTACTCAGCGATCAGCAAGAGTGAGGACGGCGGTTCGCAATCATGGTCAATGGCAACGCTCCAAGACCGGTTAGCGACCGTCAGCGCGCAGTTGATGCAGACCGCCAAGGACATTGGCGAGATCCAGAAGATGGCCCCATACGCCGTACACGTGCCCTTGCGGCGGTGCCACTTCGGAAACGGATTTTGCTGATGTACGATCTTTCGACCGAGTATCTGACGTTCCCCGCCGCCGCAGAAATCGTGACCTACTACGGCAAGGCAAACGCGATGAGCGCCGCTTTGACCGCCTACCGCAACGTCGGCACAATCCGCGAGCAAGCGGTGAGCGATGCCGCCTACTTCCGCGAGTCGCAAACTTTTTTCATTCCGAATGAACAGGTCGGAGAAAGCCTGCCCCTGATGCCCGGCGACACGATCACCGATGGCAATGACAACCTTTACATCGTGCAATCGGTGAGCGGCGGATTTGCCGGCTCGTCTTGGCAGCTTGGCACGCGGCGACTCGGAATCCAAGACTTCGGGCATACTGTGAAATACGTGCGGGCCACGGGAACCAGCAGCGATACCACAGAGCGGCGCGTGGGCGAAACGGAAGGCGACTCGCAGCTTGCGGCGATTCAACCGCAGTTGCGAGTGCTAACCGATATGTTCGGAACGAAAACGATTCCGCAAACCTACTCGATTTGGCTTGCGAGCGGAACGCTTGGACAAGCGCCGAACCCCGGCGATATGTTCGAGGATGAAAACGCGGTACGCTATGAAATCGTAGAAATCAGCGACCGCAAGCGGATCGACGAATTGAGCCTTTAACACTGCATCAAGAAGCTGCCGTGAAAAACTTCGATACGATTCTAAGCAGTTTCAAGACGGCATGGGGAGCCGAAAACGCCCTTGTTCCCTTGACTCGCGTATTCTACGACCGGCCGGAGGAGCCGACAGGGTACGATGGCTTTCCGTATCTCGCTTTGTTTTTGTTGACGGCCGCTTACGAAGTGGTTAGTGAGCCGGACGGCACAAATTCGCTCGTCACGTACCACCTCACGGTCAATGCCTACACGGTGCAAAATCAGACTGGCGGCGCGACCAGCGGGGACCAGATCACCGACCAGGGAAACATTCAGCGGGCCTTGGACGCGGTGCTCGACAGCATCCCGCCGAACACGGCTTGGAATGACGTTGCCGGATTTCTGCATTGCATACCGCTGCCCGGCGGCAATGTGCGGAAGGATGAAACTTTGTTTGACGGCCGCGACGTTTTGGTCTACGATGCGACGTGGGAAATTTTAGTCTCGGAGTGAAGCGATGAGCCAAACCAGCTACTACTCGCAAAACGCGGTTGTCGGCGCGATTCAAGACAGCATCGTCAACAAGCCCTCTGGCTCCAGCGTGGTGGGAATCACGCCCACGATCCCGGCCGCGGTTGCAGAAACGGCCGTCAACGCGACTACACCTCCCTACTGGACGCGCTCATCAACGACGGTGCTAGTGCTCACGATGCCAAGCGCTCCAACTTGGACTAGTAGCAGCAAAATGGGAGTCTTTTGGACCGGCGCCGATGGCACTCCGCACTTTTGCTTGGACTGCACCTGTTCGATCAGCGGCAACGCCGTCACGATCACTGCTCCCACTCTCAGTGCGCAGCAACTGGCCGATGGTCAGACTTATTTCAACGCGGCCACAACCACGGGCGCAAGCGACGTGAGCGGCCAATATGTCCATGCCGGCGTGACGACCTGCACGTTTGCCGTCGCCACGATTGCGACGGCGGACACGCCAAGCAACCCCGATATTACGTCGCTCACCCTTGTCTACACCGATGTTCTTCAGCTTTTATTGACAGCGACGGCGACGGGCGGAATCGAGTTGATCGGCAGCGGCAGCGTCCGCAAGAGTTGGAACTATTCGTCGCAGGGCGACTTTTACAACTCGATTGCGACGAACGGAGGGCTTGCCGGCAGCGTCGATACCTGCCGCTTCTATTCCAGCGCTTTAGTTTCGCAAACAATGAAGGTTGGAGCATTGCTCGTCTAGGAGGCAAATCATGTCAAATGCATACGGTCAAAGCGGTCAGGGCGGCTTGTTGACGATTGGGAGCATCCCTAATCTGAAAACAACCCGCATGAAACTTCGCAAGGCGTTCACCAACGCGGACACCACGGTCAGTGACGACGGGTGGGGGAAACTGTGCCCGATCTTCCGCGATTGGTTCGTCGATGTTGAAATGCCGTGCCGCACCGCGGATGCGAGCGACACCATCGCCGACGCCTTCGATACGAACGCCTATGACACGCTTACGGAGGATGTTGCGATTCCCGAAGTGACGTTCACGTTGCCTAACGGCGATACTTGGACCGGCTATGGCATGTTGGACGGTGAAGTCGCAATCGACTCCGTTGCTCGCGATGCCGTGCGAATTTCCTTCACCGTGAAAGGCAGCGGACCGCTGACAGCTTCGTAATGGAACTTACTCGCGACGAAACGAATCGAGCTATCGCGGGCAGCCCGGCCGCAATCACGGTCAGCGGCGAAACGCTGCTGATCGACCAATACACCACGGCCACGGTTTTCGCTGTTTATGAATGGGGCTTGGAGCAAGCCCGCGCCGCTTGGAACCCCGTCGGCGAAATCATGGCGGCAATGAACGGCTTCGATCATGCGGGCCGGCTGTGCGAATTGGCCGTAGCGGAAGCGGCAAAGCGAAAACTTGACGGGGAAGTTCCCGGCGAGCTTGTAACCCGTTGCTTGCGATCTAAGGCCGGCGTGGCGTTTCAATTGTTCGTGCTTACAAGGAAGCATCATCCCGGCCTGACCTATGCACGATGTTGCGAACTGTTGACGGAGGAGAATCGCATTGATGTTTATTGCGACTTGGACCGGGCCAGCGGCGCGAACCTCGTAACGAAGGCGGTGGCAGACAGCGGTTTTTTTCCGCCAGCTTCTACGGAAGCAACCATTGGATCGTAGCCTACTGCCGGACGGACCTGCAATCCAAGTTCTACCGGGACGCGGCGGGCGAGCAAGGCTATACGGCCCGGCAACTCAATGAGGATTTCACGCTCCCGCAGTTGACGGCCATCTTCGGCACCGGCTATAGTACGGAAGAATTCAACGAAATGGCCGACCACAACCAGGCGGAGTTGGACAAATGGCGAAAGAAGAAGAAGCCTTCGCGAAGCTTGCCGAAAACTTCAACAAGCTGAACCAGAGGATCGTGGGGACCGTCGCCGGATTCGCCACTCTCGGCACCATCTTTCGCGGCCTGCAAAACACGCGCGAAGGCTATCAGCTTGGTTACGCGATTCAGCACGTTTTCTTTGAAATCGCCAACGCGCTGAGGGGGCCGATCCGGGCGATGATTCAAGAGTTCGAGGGATTCGCGAAAGTAATACGCGCGGTAGGCGATGCGGCACCTGTCAGAAACTATGAGCGCAGCCGCCGAGAATTGTTTGATCTAATGGATGAGGCTTATCGCAAGGGAGATAAAGAGCAGCAGCGAAGGATCTACGGCGAAATTCAGGATTTGGACAAGTGGGAAGTGGCAAACAAAAACAAAAAGCCAAAAGACAATTTGCAACCAATGTTGACGGTAAGCTACGGGCAAGTACAGGATTTGCAAGCTAAAATCCAGTCGTTGTCATTAGAGAATCCCGCGCAAGACAATCAGCGTAAAGGGTTGACGCTCATCGAGAAAATCGCCCAGTGGATTTACTACATCGCGTACCATAAGGAATTGGATTTGGGCGAAAATGCGCCCGCGGTTAAGGCGGACTGATGGCATCGGGCATTTCCACTTTCGGCGAACGCGGCATCGCGGGCACTCTCGGTTGGGAAAACAACGAGCTGCACCGCAGCGTGTACCTCTCCAATCCGCAAGAGCAACTATTCCCGTTCCTTAACAAACTATTCGGAGCGGACCCCGCCGACAGCCCGCTGCCCTTCGCGCCGCCTTTCAACAACTTCCGCGCTTGGAGCGTTTCGTTTCAAACGAAGGACAAGGGCGCACAGGGCGACACGGAAGCGGCAGACAGGGGCGACTTCGGGGCACTCGATTTCTTTCCGCAGGTTCGCGGCGGCGTGGACATCGACGTCACCTATCGGCCGGTCGATACGACCTACAGCAATTTCGTCAGCGACGAAGGGTGGGACTTCTCGGCACAAACGATGAGCGTCATCGGCAACGCCTACGGCAATGCAGGTACAAGTTTGACGTGGGCCACGGGCGGCGACCCGATAACGAATCTGACGGCGATCGTCAAGATCATCCCGAAAATCGAGTTCGTGCAGACTCAGGTTTTCTGCCCTAACATGCCGGCTGATTTCCAGCGCAACTTAATCGGAAAAGTCAACAGCGTTCCGCTCTTTGCGGGCGCGGCGGACAGCGGCACCAAAACACTTTGGCCCGTGGGCACGGTAATGCTCACCGGCCTGCCGGCAATCCGCCGCTGGCGATTCGACGGCCAAAACATTTTTCAGTGGGGAATCAAACTCGCAATCAATATGTACCGCGCGCCGATTGCGACGGGGACTCCGGCCGGTCCCGGCCCGGAGGACTATGTTACCTGGAATCGTATTTACCGGCCGGCGGCTGGCGCATGGGATGGCGTACTTGTCGGCCCCGGCTTTCAACCGCTTTATGAGGGAGCGGACCTTGCGCTAGTGCTATGAAGTCCATCGACCGCGGGCAGGCCATAGGGCTGCGAAACCTGAATTCGATCATTGCCCAGTCACGGCAATCCAAGAACCTTTCTGTGCAGGGATTGGACGCGGAATTGAGCGTCGGCAATCCGATTGTGCTGCAAACGCCTGATAACATCCGGTATTGCACGGCGCGTATTACCGATTACTGCTACGAATCGGATGGCGTCACGCCACTTGAAGATGGGTTCGGCTACCAACTCTACCAGTGGATCGAAGAAAACGAAACGCACGATGGCAGCGGCAACGTGGTTTGGCAGGATTCGGGCTACGACAACGCCCGTGGATCGGTGGACCTCGGCGGCGGTAACTATCTGAACCCGGCGCGTGAAGCGAATCGCACGGCCCTGATCCCCGATGTTCGCGACTCGCCCCCATTCGGTACGCACGTTCTTATGCTGGCCGGCGTTGCGGATTCGGACGGGGGCAGCGGGTACAACCACGTTTTCTACGCGCCCGCCGGCACGGCCGGCACAACCACAACGATCCAGTGGGGCAAGGTTCAATCTACACCGACGAACCAGTCCGGCGCGACGCAGCTTGCCGTCAGCGTGAAAGCCTGCAATTCGGACGGCTCCGGCGTCACCGGCTCCGCCTTCAACGTCTACACGCCGATCCTCTCGGCGCGGGATACTGCGATCTTCACCGGCGACGTGGTAGCCTTTGTCGCCACGGCCGGCGGGGTAGCGTTTACAATCGTAAGCGATTGCTTCGATGATTGTCTCGGTTCTCTCAGGCTGCTGTATACTTCGGGCGCGCGCGTCCCGAACGGCTGGACCGAAATCACTTCGGACCTTGCCGGCATGTTCCCCATGACCGCCGACGATGGAGTCAGCGGGTTCGGCGACAACGAAGTTATGGCAGTTGGAGCGGGGCCGCGAGCCGGCGACCTGCATACGCACACAGCGCACAGTTCGCCAACGGTTTCTCTGAACGTAACTACGCAGTGCATTTTCGTTACCGTGGGCAGCGGCCTTGCCTCCGCCGTTACGAATGTCACTGTGAGTACAACGAATTTGCCGCTGGACAACAACCATAGCGGGGCGGTAGTCAGCGGCCCGGTCATCGACCGCTATTCGCAAAACCCCAATTCGATCATCAAGCCGCCGCGCTACGCGGTGCGAGTGATTCAGAGGACATCGTGATAACTAACGCGGTAGCAATCGTCAACATTTTTAGTGGCCCGATGCCGAATACCGCGCAGCATTGGCTTGCGACAAACTTCCCGGAAGGCAGGGCGTTTCTTTCGTCGAAAGATGTTCCCTTGGCGGCGGCGCGAAACACGATGGTCCGGGATGCGATTGGACTGCTAAAGGACGAAGCGGTAGAATGGGCGTGGTTTCTCGATAATGACGTGACCCTGACTTATCCGGGCATCGAGCGCTTTCAAGAGGTTCCCGGCGACGTGGTGAGTTGCGATTGCGCGATGCCGACAGGGGCCGGCGCATGGGAGGCGGAGGATGCGTTTCACGATCACTTTTGGCGATGCAGCCGTAAAGTTTTGTTGACAATCCCTCTGCCGTGGTTTCGCGACAATCTTAGTGACGACGGATGCGATTTGATCGGCTGCGATTGTTCTACGTTTCGGCAAAAAGCCTTGGACTTCGGATTCAGAGTGAGGCACGGCGGATGGTGCGGCCATGGCTGCAAACAAAGTTGGAAGGGATACCATGCCTAAATCAGCTTCGGAACGGCTCTTTCGGCGGGCGCTGGGCAAAAGGGTTGCGGATGCGCGAGACCAAGGGCTGCACGGGCCGGCACCTTATCTGCCCCCGGTTCGCACCCTTCGTCCGATAAAGCGAGTCGGCAAACGAACGGCGGTCAAAACAATTTCCGCGAAGCGCGTGCAACTGGCGCAAGCACCGCCCCCGGCCGCGATTCGCATGGTGAATATCGCGAGGGCGATCCAAGGCAGGATTGGCGCACCGCCGCGAGTACAACCGCCGACAGTACGAGTTCCAATGCCGACTTCCCCCGGCGCACCGCAAGCACCGCCACGGCATCGCGACTTCGTTAAGACGCGCAACCTACAGCGGCGCGGCGTCCCAAATCCGCAGGCATTGCGGCGCGATGAGTATCAGCAACTTTACGGCACCGACCGCGACGTTTCCCCCGCGCAGCCGCAGGGCGGCGAGAATATCTTGATCGGGCCTACCGCTCTGAACCATGAAGGCCGGTTGCGTAAGACCGGCCGCGTGTGCGGCCACTGGGCAATGTATGCCTACCTTGTCAACGTAGACGGCCGGCCGACGTTAGGCGTGAAGTTCGTCAACGGTTTCCGGTGCTTCTATCCGGGCACAAGCGAGGTCGATTACCATGCGATCGTGAACGCGGAATCGGGGAGCTATTATGTTTGGGACTATTTGAAAAAGCGGTCCTACACGGCTTTTTGATTGACAGAAATTCCAATTTTAGTAAAATACTCTCAATCCGCAACATCGCGGAGAAACGTC
>Ga0070731_10004106_pt1 | contig 12707 bp, 8 predicted proteins | sample Coa_R1_2_FD_66448 | JGI IMG/M metagenome (GOLD analysis project Ga0070731, IMG submission 66448) | Surface soil microbial communities from Centralia Pennsylvania, which are recovering from an underground coalmine fire - Coalmine... | ecosystem: Environmental > Terrestrial > Soil > Unclassified ... | reverse complement strand
CGCTAACCGCTTCCAGACCCACGCCGGGAAGAAGCGCACATATCCATCGCAACTCTGGGGAGAAGCTCATGAACGATCAATTTACGCGGGGGATGCGACGCTTCGCTTCCCACGCGGGCCTCCTCGTGGCCGCGCTCTCAATCGGAGCGCTGCTCGGCGGCGCCGGAAACGGTGGCGCCGCGACGGCCGCGGCGCCGACGGAGCAGTCGATGCCGACCATCAACGGCACGGCACAGCAGAACCGGACCTTGACTGCGAATCCGGGTAGCTGGTCGGGTACGGCGCCGATCACGTTCAGCTACCAGTGGCGACGCTGCGACACCGGCGGCAACGCCTGCGCCGACATTCCGGGTGCAACGAACCAGACGTACAAGATCGGCAGCCCGGACGTCGACCACACTCTGCGTGTCTTCGTCACGGCGAAGAACAGCTCCGGGTCGGCCTCCGACTCCGCTCACCACACCCCCGTCGTCCTCCCCGACCCCGGCGAGACCTCGTCGCCTTCGATCAGCGGATCGCCGACGCAGGGAAAGATGCTCACCGCCGACCACGGCAACTGGATCGGCACCAGCGGGATCAGCTTCAGCTACCAGTGGGAGCGTTGCGACACGAACGGCGACAACTGCAACAACATCGGGGGTGCAACCGGCAGGACGTACACCCTCGTCTCGGATGACGTCGGCCACACGCTCCGAGTGCGCATCACGGCGAAGAACGACGCCGGATCGACCTCCGACACGTCGGGCAAGACCAGTGTGATCACGGGGCTCACGACGAAGCCCGTCGCCGGCTCGACGCCCCCGTCGATCAGCGGATCGCCGACCGTGGGGCAAACCCTCACAGCCAGCTCGGGCAGCTGGAGCGGAAACTCGATCACGTTCAGCTACCAGTGGCGCCGCTGCAACTCGCACGGGAGCAACTGCGGCGACATCCGCGGTGCGACGTCTCAGTCCTACAAGCTGACGGATTCGGACGCCGGTCACACGATCCGCGTGCGTGTCGTCGCCAAGAACAACGCAGGCTCGGCGTCGAACACGTCCGGCGCGACGCCGGTGATCGCGAAGGCGCCGCCGACGTCGGTAAACGGCTGCCCGACCGCGAGCGGGCCGCTCAACGTCTCCCAGGTCTCGCTGCCCGCGCAGCTGACGATCGACGGGCTGCAGTCGAGCCCCACCACGATCGGGCGCAACCCCGGAGACGTGACGGTGCGGTTCCATGTGTCTGCGTGCGGCGGCCGCTCGGTTGCCGGCGCGCTCGTCTATGTGACCGCAGTCCCGTTCAACCAGTTCTCGATTCCGGCCGAGGCCGCAACGGGCTCGGACGGCTGGGTGAGCGAGGTCATGCACCAGCAGTCGGGGTATCCCGCCTCGTCGCGCCAGCACCTGCTCGCCGTGTTCGTCCGCGCGCGCAAGCCGGGCGAGAACGTACTCGGCGGCATCTCGACCCGCCGGCTCGTGTCGTTCCGGGTCGACCTCCACCAGTAACGAGACCTCTGTTCGGCCGGGCCGGCGCACGTCGGCCCGGCCGGTCAGTGCGCCCGCGCGAGCCAGTACGTATCGGCCTCGGCGAAGTGCGTGCACGGGTAGTCGCAGGTCTGGAAGCGTCCGAAGGCGGTCGAGCCCTTCGGCGGCCGGCCGCCGTCGGGAAGGATCGACACGCGTGCTGCAGGCAGTCCGTGCGAGACGGCATACCACAGCGCCATCGTCTGCGCGTACACGTCGTCGTGATCGATGTACACCGTGCGACCTCCCGAGAACCCCCGCTCCAGCAGCGGCGGAACCTGCGCCTCGAAGAGCGTGACCCGACCGCCGTTGTTGAGGTTGTAGTTGTGCAGCCACTGCCAGTACTGCGCCGCCACGAGGAGCGCAAGACCGCAGAGCGCGATCCGAGGCGCCCAGTCACGGCGCAGCAGATCGAGCGCAGGAATCGCGAGCACCGTGAGCAAGACGGGGATCGGCAGCAGCCGGAGGGAGTAGTAGCGGTCGACGGTCAGGGCAGCGGGCGCGGGTGAGAGCACCAGCGCCGCGATGACGAACGCCCAGAACGGGTCGTCGCCGCGGCGGACCAGTACGACGACGACCCCGACAGCTGCGAGCGCGACCGTGGCGATGAACAGCTGCGCCGCGCCGTGCACGTGGATGTACGGCTTCGGATCGCCGGAGACGACCCAGTGGCCGAGATCCGCATCGTGCACGTAGTGCGCCCAGAAGTCCCGGACGATTGTCCATCTCGACATACCGCCTGTGATGAACGTCGTCGACTGGTAGCGCGCGCTCAACGCGCCGCTGTGCACGAACGCGTAGACGACGAGCGGGATCATCGCCACGACGTAGACGCCCCACGTCGCGAGCAGCCACCGCAAGCGGTCGCGGCTCACGAACACCACGAGTGCCGCCGCCCACAACGGCGAAAGCAGACGACCGGCGGCATACGAGTAGCTGAGCGCAGCAAGAGCGAGGCCGAGCGGGGCCGCGCGCACGAGCCAGTGCCGGTGCGAGCTGTAACCCCAGTGCGCGGCCAGCATGACGAGCGCGATCGTGAGCGGCTCGATGACCGTGTCGTACGCGGTCCGTCCGAGCTCGAACAGCCACGGCGTCAGCGCGGCGAGGACGACGGTCGCGACGGTCACGAAGCGGCTCCGAGTCAGGCGCCATGCCAGCAGCCCGAGGACGAGGATCGCGGCGAACACGACCAGCCCGGCAGTCGCGAGGGCGACATGCTTGCTCGGACCCGTGATCCGGAAGACACCCGCGAGCACGTAGACGAACAGCGGGCTCTTGTAGTCGCCGAACGACTTGATGTAGAGCGGCGTCAGCCCGCCGTTCTGGTCGTGCAGGTTCTGCGACAGCGTGTACGCGTTGTAGGAGACCGACGCCTCGTCGCGGATGAAGCCGGGCGGCGCGGCCGGGCCCAGCCAGACGAAGTACAGCCCGGCGGCGAGCACCGCGGCCAGCGCCAGCGCCCGCGGAAGGCCGCTAGCCAAATCGGCGGATCGCGACGTGGACGTCGACGGTCCGCGCCTCCGCGACGATGCTGCGGCCGGTCTTCTCGTCGGGGATGCCGGTCTCGAGCGCCAGGAACTGCTCGCAATTCACCTGTACGGCCTTCACCTGGATGAACCCATACTTCGCGACGTGTCGGACGATCCCGTCGATGCCGGCCTTCGTCCGTGACGAGCCGAAGACCGCGGCGAGGCCGGGTGGCGGAGCGGCAGCACCGCAGTCCGACGGCCGGGGCGGCACCGTCGGCTTCCCGACCGTGAAGACCGCGTAGTTGCCGGGGATCTCCGCGACGAGGCTCAACCTCGGATTGCGGCAAGACTCCCAGCTCCCGATCGTCCCCGGCCCTCCTTGCTCCTGCGCGAGCGCCCTCGACTCGTTGCTGAACAGGAAGACGAAGACGCGGAAGCCGGCTAGGTCCCCACACGACCCGCTTTGCTCGTAGTCGACCCGACCCGGGAAGAAGAAGCCGAGCCGGCCGTCGTCGCCGAAGACTCTGTCAGCGGGACGCAACTGCCTGCGGACCGCGTCGAGCTCGTACTCGAACTGCCCGTACGCGACGTTGCGCATCAGCGAGTCGTTCCAGACGCCCGACCAGCCGCCGCTCCTGTACTGCTGCCAGCCGGCATGTCCGAAGCCGTTCAGCTCGGTCACGTTGGCGAGCGCGAGCACGATAAGTGCAGCCGCGGCGACCGCGGCGAGCACCTGAGCGCGCTCGACGAGCGCAGCGAGCCCGCCGGCGACGAGGAGCGAGATCAGGAGCGCGAGGGCCGGCCAGGCGGCCGCAACGAGACGGGTGTCGTAGGCCGTGTACTCCGTCCAGACCGCGACGGCGGGAGCCGCCCAGACGAGTAGGCGTGCGACCCTCAGGCGCGAAGGCACGAGCTGCGCCGGGGCGAACGCCGTCGCCGGCAACGCAAGCGCGAGGGCGTAGGTCGCGAGCCGCGACGGTGTGAATCCAGGGTGGAACCCGTGGTCGGCGAGCAGAGGGCCGAACGCCGACCAGCCCCAGGCAACCGGTACTGCGACGAGCACTGCGTGCCGGTGACGCATGGTGCAGACGCGCAGCAGGGCGTACGCGCAGGCGAAGACGAGCGCGACGTGCAGTGGCCGGCCGAGCCAGTCCCAACCGTAGAGCGCGTCCGGGCGTGCCGCGGCGGACTTCTGCGCCCAGATGCCGGCCCCGGTCCCGGACTGCAGGAACGAGCGCAACCCCATGTGCTCGTGCCGGGCCTGCAGCCAGTCGTAGCCCAGGCCGAGCAAAAGGCCGGCGGCCATCGGCGCGACATCGAGGCTCACCCGGCGTCGCAGCTCGGCGCGGCTGCCGATCGCACTCGCGAGGCACAGCGATGCGACGCCGACGAGGCCGGACGGCTTCGCGAGCACCGCGAGCAGTGCCGCGACGACGAGCAGGACCGCGCGCCGCGGGCTGCGGCGCACCGTGATCAGGATCGCCGCGACGAGCGCGATTGTCGCGGCGGCAGGCACGTCGGTGAGCCCGTCGCTCGCGTGGATCTCGACGTCGGTGATCCCGAGCGTGACGAGGGCGGCGACGGCGGCCGTGAGGCGCCCGCCCCAGTGCCGGGCGATGCGCACGACGCACACGACGAGCACGACCGTGAAGAAGAGGCTGAGCAGCCTGCCGAGCCAGGCGTGGTAGCCGAAGGCATGCCAGAGCTCACCCTGCAGGACGTAGAACAACGGCCGATGGAGGTCGACGGCGACGACGGAGTCGAAGTGGAAGCCGCCGTGCAGCCCGATCAGCCGCGACCAGGTGCCGTAGTAGAGCGAGTCCCAGCCGCCGTACGGCAACGTCACCGCGATCAGGAGGGCGAGCGCGAAGATCGCGGCGGCGGTCGCGAACGCGGCGCGTGCGAACCAGCGCTCGAAGTCCGCCGGCTGCGAGTCTTCTTGCCGTGCAGATGACCGGACCGCCTGGACCGCCCACCGGACGGTCACCGCCGTGACGCCTAGGATCACCGCCCAGGCGGCGGCCGCGTACGGACGCCACGAGAAGAACTCCGAGGGATCGGAGAACGGATACGCGAAGGCGGTGAGCGTGGCGGTCGCCGCCAAACCGCCCCCGGCCAGCAGCTGCTCTCGATTCGACCTCGCCGTACACGCGGCAGCGAACGCCCAGGAGGCGCCAAGGACAAGAACGAATTGCGCGCTGAAGACGCGGTTCGTGACGAGGAAGACGACGGGGGCGAGCGCGGCGAGCGCGACCGGCGGCTCGACGCGACGGCGCAGCCTCACCGCAGCCGCAACGACGCCGAAGACGAGCACGACCTGGACGACTGTCACCGCGACGTCGAGCCAGTAAGGCGCTCCTGCAGGCGCCCATACGGGATGTGTCCCCGACGCGAGTCCGAGCGCTCGCGCCGGCCAGTACCAGAGCGACTCGCCCGTCAGGGACCGTCCACCTTGAAGCCGGAACGAGCCGAGCACGTCGTGTGCCGGCCAGCGGACGAGGAACGGCACGTACGCAAGTGCGCACGTGAGGACGAAGGCTGAGGCGAAGCGCGTTGCGTGGCGACCGCGGCTCGAGGCGAGCAGCCATGCGAGCAGCACGATCCAGGCAAGCCCGGGTGTCCACTTGAAGCACGCGCCCGCAGCGAGTACCGCGCCGGCCCAGCCGTAGCGCGCGCGGCGGGCCAGGAGCAGACCGACCACGAGGAGCGCCGCGGGCACGCCGTCATAGCGAAACTGCCAGTAGTACGCGTCCAGGGGCCAAAGTCCGACGCAGGCCGCCAGCCAGCCGCTCCAGCGTGTCCGCAGCGACCAGATCGCCCAGACGCACGCGAGAACGGCTGGGAGCATGAGGACGGCATTTGCGACCTGCGGTGGCGACGGCTCGACCCCTGCCTCGAGCGCGAACAGCAGCACGGCTCCGACGGGATACTCGGAATGCGGGTACGTCCCGTGGAGCAGTTCATGCCCCTGCGAGAGGTAGACATCGTTGGGGTCCTGGTCGCCGTAGTACCCGAGATGCCTGAAGACCAGGATCGACCCGACGCGGAAGACAAGCGTCAATCCCAGGACGAGCCGCAGCGACAGCTCCGCCTGGCGCCGCCACGCGTAGAGCAGGCCGCCGGCTGCGACGGGCGCCTCCAACGCCGCCCAGCCAGGGCTGTTCGTCGCGGCGAGTTGCCACTGCAGGGCTAGCGCCCCGGCCGCCGCCAGCGCGAGCGCTCCGTGCACCTCGATCGAGGCGCCGCGAAGTCGCGCGTAGGCGAGCGCCGTCAGTAGGCGCCCTTGCGGCCGAAGACGGCGATCGGCGTCTTGAAGAGGATCGTCACGTCGAGCCAAATCGACCAGTTCTCGAGGTAGTAGAAGTCGAGCCGGACGAGGTCGTCGAAGGTGAGGTCGGAGCGACCGGCGACCTGCCACAACCCGGTCATCCCCGGCAGGACGTTGTAGCGGCGCCGATGCCAGGTCTCGAGGCGGGCATAGTCGCGGAGCGGCAGCGGACGCGGGCCCACGAGCGACATCTCACCGCGCAGGACGTTGAGCACGTTCGGCACCTCGTCGAGCGAGAACCGGCGCAGCACCCGTCCGATCGGCGTGATGCGCGGGTCGTCACGGATCTTGAACAGCGCCCCGGTCGCTTCGTTGCGGCGCTCGAGCGCGTCCTGGTGGAGGCCCGCGCCGTGCACCATCGTGCGGAACTTCAGCATCCGGAACGACCGTTCGCCGAGGCCGATCCGGGAATCGGCGTAGAGGACGGGCCCGTGCGAGCTCGCCTTGATCAGGATCCCGATCACGATCCACGCCGGCAGGCCGACCAGGACGATGATCGTGCTCACGACCAGGTCGAACGCGCGTTTCGTGATCCAGTCGGTGCCGGCGAAGATGGGCGGCCGCAGCTCGAACAGCGGCACGCCCTGGCCGGGCACGTACTCGCCGCGCTCGAACAGCAGCTCCGTCGTGCGAGGTGCGACCCTCACCTTCACGCCTCGGCGGTGTGCCGCCTCGACGATCTCGAGCAGCCGGCCCTCGTCGAGGCCGGCGTCGGCGACGATCAGCTCGTCGAGCGGCTCGCGCTGCAGGGCCTCCTCGACCTCCGCGCCCTCTATCTCGCCGGCGAAGCGGTAGTCGATCCCGCCCCGGCTCGCGCCGAGCGTCTCGCGAAGGTGCGTCCGCTGCGCCTCGTCGCCGACAAGCACCGCCTTCCGCCGCACACCCGCCGCGCGCATCAGCGAGCCGGTCAGATTCTCGTAGGACGCGCGGAACAGGCTGATCAACGCGGCGACGAACACGGCGCCGACCAGGTACAGGCCGAACGTCGTGAAGTGCTGGCCTGTGCCGATCGCGAACGCGAGCGACAGCGCGGCGACGAGCACGACGCTCGGCACCACACGACCGGCGCCTTCGCGGAGCTCGCGCGGCGCATACAACCCCGCCTGCCAGAAGACCAGGACGAGCATCAGGATCAGAAACGCGAGCCAGTCCGCCTCGTGGTTCCAGAGCAGTCCCCAGAGGATCGGCTTCGGATCGAAGAGCAGCGCGCGCAGCGTCAACGCCGCGTAGAGACCCAGCACGAGCCCTCCGACGTCGAGCGTCGCGAGCGCGAGGATGCTGAGCAGCCGCCGCACCAGGGACTTCAACGGGGTCGGCCGAAAGAGATACGGCGTCGCCGCGCGCACGTCCTCGCGCACAGGCCGCTCTTCGGTCGTGCCCGTCGTCACGTGGCGATGGTATCGCCGGGAAACGGAACCTTCGGCGAGTCCGCGGCGCGGCGGGCGAGCTCGTCGAGGGCGAGCGGGCGTCGGCGGAGGCGCAGGAGCCGCAAGAGGGCGTCGAGCGCGAACGCTCGGCGGTGGTCGACCAGCTCCCAGTCATGGAAGTGCACGTGGACGAGCCCGCCGAGCACGAGGAGGCCCCGGGCGAGCATCCCGAGGGAGTGCGTCGCGGGCAGCTCGAGCAGCGCGCCGCCCCCTGGAACCTCCAGCCGAGCTGGGCCGGCGAGCTGCACCCGCGGCGCACCTTCGGCGAGGTACGACTGCCGGAACGTGGTCGCCGTGCAGTCGACGTAGCCGAGCTCGCCGAGCGTCCGCGCCAGCGCCTCGTCGAGATACCAGCCGCCGCCGCAGAAGAACCGCGGCTCGAGCCCGCGTGCGCGCAGCCACTCCGCCTCGGCCCGGACCGCGGCTGCGGCGTCGACGCCGGCCGGCGGCCGCGCCTGGGCCGGCCCGCCCCAGTGCGTGTGGTGACCCAACGGCGCGAGCTCCGCCGCCCGCCGCGCACGCCGCAGCCAGACATCCTCGTCCTCACCGCTGCCCGCGGCCGGCGGGCGCAGGAAGGGCGTCACGACGAACCCGGCGGGGCGCCGGGCGAGCAGCCGCTCGACGGCGGCCCACACGTCGTCGTCCAGCGGTCGCTCGACGTGGCAGGAGACGACCGCGTAGCGTTGGAGATTCTCCACGTGCGCATCTTCGCAAGCCTCTCCCGCGCCCCTGCGCTCGTCGCGGCGGCGGCGGTCCTCCCTCGTCTCCTCGTCCTTCTGGTCGAGCGCGGCAACATCCTCACGGCGTACACGGAGAAGAGCGACGACTTCGCACGCACGTTCGTCGCGAGCGGCACGTTCGGCTTCATCCCGGGCGTCCCCTCCGCCGACACGCAGCCGCTGTACGGCTACTTCCTGATTCCGCTCTACTGGCTGTTCGGCCGCCACTGGTACGTGGTCGGGCTCGCGCAGATCGTGGTCGCGGCCGCCACGGCGCTCCTCGTGTACGCGATCGGCCGCCGCGTCACCCCGACCCTCGCAGCGCCGGCGGCGATCGTCGCGACGCTGAACCCGTACCTGATCTGGCACGACGTGCACGTCAACCGCGAGATCCTCGACCAGCTCGTGCTCGCAGCGCTCGTGCTCTGCGTCCTCGTCGCCGCAACGCGTCGCTCGCTGCTGCTCGTGACACTGGCGGGTGCGCTGTGCGGCGTTGCGATCCTCGGGAACAGCCGCCTGACCGCGCTGCCGCTCGTGATCGCCGCCTACCTCGCGTGGCGCCTGCCGGCCCGCCGCGTCCTCGCCGTGGTCGCCGTGGTCGTTTCTGCCGTCGTCGTCGTCGCGCCGTGGGTGATCCGCAACAAGGTGCAGGTCGGCTGTTACGCGATCACGACCGACGGGCGTGCGCTCTGGAAGGCGAACAACGCGAACACCTACCGCGTGCTCGCACACGGCGGCTGGATCGACGACGTGCCGCAGGTCGGGTTCCCGCCGACGCCGCAGGACGCCCAGGCGATCTACCAGCGCACCGGCAAGATCGTCCACGTCGACGAGTGCGCGCAGATGCGCGCGTTCGAGCACAAGACGTTCGTCTTCTGGCGACAGCATCCGGGTGAGAAGGCGAAACTGATGGTGCAGGCGACGCAACTCCTGTGGGACCCGCGCGCACACGAGACGCAGGGACGGTCCGGCAAGGGAACCTGGCGCGACACCGCACGGCGTGTCGGCGAGCCCGTCTACCTGATTCCGATCTACGCGCTCGCGATCGCCGGCCTCTTCTTCGCGCCGCGGGCGTTCACCGTGCTCGCGCTGTTGCTGCTCGCGTACAACACGGCGGCGGCGATGGCGTTCGCGGGGACGACACGCTACCGCGTGCCGTTCGACTTTCTGCTCGTCCTGCTCGCCGGGGCGGTCGTCGAGCGGCTCTGGAGGAGGCTGCGGTACACCGCCTCGACGCCGTCGGCCGCCGCGCGCGCGGAGAACTGACCCGCGGCGCGCACGCGCGCCGCTGCACCAAGGCTCCTGACGCGGTCGGGGTCGCGGGCGAGCTCGACGATCGCCGCCGCGAGGGCTTCGGCGTCACCGGACGGCACGACGACGCCCGTCTCGCCGTCCGCGACGATCTCCGGCAGGCCGCCGACGTCCGCGACGATCGCCGCACGCCCGCGCTCGGCCGCCTCCAGCGCCACCATGCCGAAGCCTTCGCCGCGCGACGGGACGACGACGATCGCGTTCCGCTCGTAGAGTCGGGTCGCAGGCGCGACGTGGCCGAGGAACGTGACTCCGCCGGGCGCCGTTTCCCGGAGCCGGCTCTCGAGCGGCCCGGACCCGGCGACCTCGAGCGTGAGCGCAGGCACTTCCGCGCGCGCCTGCTCGAACGCGGCCAGGAGGACGTCGAAGCCCTTGATCGGGATCAGGCGGCCGAGGGCGAGCAGCCGCGGCTCCAGCGGGGGCGGCGGCGGCTCGGCACCGAGCTCGATGCCGTAGTGGACGATCGTGAACGCTTCGGCGGCGAAGCCTTCCGTTTCGGCGAGGTAGTCGGCGAGGCCGCCCGAGATCGCGATCTGACGGTGAGCGAGGCGGCCGGCCGCCCGGTCCGCGAGCGCCACCGCGCGGCTCGTGCGGAACTCGTTGAAGCCGTGCTTGGTGCTCACGCGACCCGGCACCCGGGCGAGCGCGGCCGCCAGCAGGCCGTGGATGTCGGCGTGGACGAGATGGGTGTGCACGATCGCCGGGCGCTTGCCCGCGAGGCGCAGGAACACGAGCGGGTCGACATCGAGGCGCATGCGCCACGCCTCCGTCGGGACGTCGCGCGACCGCATCGCCTCGACGAACGCGTGCGCCCCCGGCTCGTCCTCGTGCAGCACCAGCATCGTCGCGTCCCAGCCGCGCTCGCGCAGCAGCGGCAACAGCGAGAGCAGGTGCGCCTCCGAGCCGGAGATGCCGGACACCTTCTGCACGTGCAGCACGCTCGTCATCGCGCCGCCAGCCGAAGGATCGCGTCCGCCCAGTGCTCGGTCGAGTGCTCGGCCTCGACGCGCCGCCGCAGCTCGTGACCGAGCGCGGCTCGATCGGCGGCGTCGCGGGCCGCGAACGCCTCGATTCGCTGCGCGATCTCGTTCACGTCACCGCGCGTGAACGTCAGCTCCGGCGGCAGCAGGCTCGCGAAGCCCGGATTCGACGCGAGCACCGGTACGCAGCTGGCGCACGCCTCGAACACGGACTTGTCGAGCGAGCCTGGGGCGGCCGCGTTCACGACCAGGTCCGTGCGCGCGAAGAGCGCCGGCAGCTCGGAGTGGGCCGCTGCCTCCTCGACGCGCACGCCGTCACCCGCGAGCTCGAGCAGGCGACGTCTGTGAGCCAGCTCCTCGCCGGTCTCGGACGGGCCGCGGATCTCGAGCTCGACCGCCGTTCCTCGCTCACGCGCGAGTCGCACGCCTGCGATCAACGCCTCGAGACCCTTCGCCGGCGAGGTGCGGCCGAGCGCCAGCGCGTGCAGCGCCTCACCCGCGGGCGCGGGACGGCACGGGAGCCCGGCGACGTCGATCCCGTGGCCGATCGGCGCCAGCTTGGCCGACGGGAACGGGAACGACGTGCGGTCGACGGTCGCGACGACGCTCGACAGGCGCTCTGCGAGACGCAGCGTCCTGCTGTCGCGCCAGTGCGTGAACCAGAGAACGACGGGGATGCCGAGCGGCCGGCAGAGCGGCGCGGCGAGCACCGCGTAGATCGGGCTCATGTGCGCGATCAGCGCGCGCGGCCGCCGGCGGAGCTCCGGCACGAGTGCTCCCGCGAACCGCGCGCCGCGGAGCGGCTGGTTGGGCGCGCCGAAGGTGTGCACCGTGCAGTTCTCCGGGAGCGCTCCGCGCTCGGGGCTCAGCGCGAGCACGACGACCTCGTCGACGCGCTCCGCCAGCGCGCGGATCATCCCGACGGCGGCCCCGAGGTTCGGATGCGCCGGGTCGACCTGCTGCGTGACGAAGACGACGCGCTCCATGGGCAGCTTGTAACAGACTGTTACTTGCTGCAGGTCGCTTCGACGAGGTCGGCGACGCGGCGCGCGTACTCCTGGGCCGGGGTCAGCAGGCCCTCCGCCGACGGCCGGGCCCGGGCCGCGAGCCGCTCCGCGAGCGCACGGTCGGTGGCGAGCCTGACCAGGGCTTCGGCGAGCGCGTCGGCGTCGCCGGGGGGCACGAGCAGCCCGTTGACCTCGTCCTCCACCGCGTCGGGGATGCCGCCGGCACGGCTGCCGATCACCGGGCGGCCGCGCGCGAGCGCCTCGATCGCCACCCGCGGCAGCCCTTCCGAGAACGACGGCAGCACGAGCGCCCAGGAGCGGTCGAACAGCGCCGCCACCTCGCCCGGCTCGAGCCGCTCGTGCCACACGGTCTGCGTGGGCAGCTCGTGGACCAACTGGTCGATGACGGCAGCGCGGCGGCCGCTGCTGACGAGCTCGAGGGAGACGCCGGGCAGGCGCGGAGCGGCGCGACGCCAGGCCTCCGCCAGCCCGTCGACGTTCTTGTAGCGCTCGCTGACACCGACGAACGCGAACCGCGGGCTCTCGGGAAGCGGCACCGGGTCGTCGGCGGCGAACGCGTCGAGCTCCGAGTACGTGTGGAAGACCGCGGCGGGCTCGACACCGAGCCCGCGCACGAGGCCGGCCGTGAAGGCGGAGACGGTGCGCACGGCATCGGCCCTCCGGATCGCCCACGCGGCCGCGCGGTCGCCGGCTCCGGCGAGCATCGCACGGAGGCGCGATCCGTACAACCGCGTCGCCGTGTGCCAGTCGCCGTGGATCTCCACGATCACCTTCGCGTCCGAGCGCGCCAGGCGTCGTCCCAGCAGCGCACCGACTCCCTCGTACGGACTCTGCGCGACGATCGCATCCGGGCGAGAGGAACGCAGCTCGTCGGCGACCAGGAACGGCAGCCGCAGGTAGAACGCCGGCCCGTCGAGGGCGCGCGACGGCAACGCGGGCACGA
>Ga0070731_10004105_pt1 | contig 12707 bp, 12 predicted proteins | sample Coa_R1_2_FD_66448 | JGI IMG/M metagenome (GOLD analysis project Ga0070731, IMG submission 66448) | Surface soil microbial communities from Centralia Pennsylvania, which are recovering from an underground coalmine fire - Coalmine... | ecosystem: Environmental > Terrestrial > Soil > Unclassified ... | reverse complement strand
AGCTGCAGGTCGAGGTGCTTCGGCCCCTCCTGCGTCGCGGTGATGAACGGCAGGTTGATCTGCGTCGTCATCGTCGAGCTCAGCTCGATCTTCGCCTTCTCCGCAGCCTCGTAGAGGCGCTGGAGCGCCATGCGGTCGGCTGCGAGGTCGATGCCCTGGTCCTTCTTGAACTCGCCGACCATCCAGTCGACGACCGCCTTGTCGAAGTTGTCGCCGCCGAGGTGGTTGTCGCCCGCGGTCGACTTGACCTCGAACACGCCGTCGCCGAGCTCGAGCACCGACACGTCGAACGTGCCGCCGCCGAGGTCGAAGACGAGGATCGTCTGGTCGGAGCCTTCCTTGTCGAGCCCGTACGCGAGGGCCGCGGCGGTCGGCTCGTTGATGATGCGCAGGACGTTGAGGCCCGCGATCTTGCCGGCGTCCTTCGTCGCCTCGCGCTGCGCGTTGTTGAAGTACGCGGGCACGGTGATGACCGCGTCCGCGACGGACTCGCCGAGGTAGGACTCCGCGTCCGACTTGAGCTTCTGGAGGATCATCGCGCTGATCTCCGGCGGGGCGTACTCCTTGCCCTCCGCCTTCACGCGCACGTCGTCGTTCGGGCCCTTCACGACCTCGTAGGGGACGATCTTCATCTCCTCCGAGACCTCGTCGAACTTGCGCCCCATGAAGCGCTTGATCGAGAAGATCGTGTTGAGCGGGTTCGTGACCTGCTGCCGCCGCGCGGGTGCGCCGACGAGCCGCTGGCCGTCCTTCGTGAACGCGACGACGGACGGGGTCGTCCGGCCGCCCTCGGCGTTCGGGATGACGGTCGACTCGCCGCCCTCGAGCACGGCCATGCACGAGTTGGTCGTGCCCAGGTCGATACCGATTGTCTTCGCCATGCTGATGTATGCCTCCTATGAGAAAATCTGAGTCTCAGATTATCAGATCCTGGGCCCGGGTGCCAGGAGGAATCAGCTGGGGTTTCGTATCGGTGCCTGGCACCGGCCCCCGCTCCGGCACTGGGATTGCGACGACCGGTACCAGGTACCCCGACGTCTCCGTCACCGAAATGCGCGGAGGAGCCGCCGGTTCATCTGGCGGCTCCGATGAGGGCCCCGCCGGCGACGATGAGGACGGCCCCGACGGCGAGGCGGCGCCCCACGAGCTCGGTGTGGCGCAGGAGGAGCGCCGAGAGGCCCACCCCGACGAGCGACTCGGTCGCGACGAGGGGCGAGACGATTGAGACTCGGCCGCGGTAGAAGGCCTCGAAGAGGGCCACGTAGGAGAGCCCGAAGGAGATCCCCGCCGGGACGAACGGGAGCATGCGGCGCGACAGCCGCGGCCGCACGACGACCGCGAGGAGGACGAGCCCGCCGAGGAGCGCTGCCGACGCGGTCACCGCCGGCGGCGCGCTCGTGGTCTTCGCGAGCCAGCGCACGAGGTTGTCGCGCGACGCGAACAGGACGACGGTGACGAGGGCGAAGAGGAGCCCGGCCCTCCGGAAGTGCGCCGGCCGGTCGCGCTCGCGCGCGAGCTCCACGCTGCCGCCGACGATGAGGACGGCACCGACCAGAAGCGGCGCGCTCACCGGCTCGCCGAGGAACACGAGCGCGATCGCCACGGCGACGACCGGCGCGGTGCCGAAGACCATCGACGCGCGCGACGATCCCGTCTCGCGGATGGCAAGGGTTGCGAACAGCTGCCCGATACCCGGCTGCAGGACGCCTGCGAGCGCGAACGGCCAGGCTGCCGACGCGTGCACGCCGCGCGCCGGCGCCTCCGCCACCGCCCACGCGAGCGCGACGACGAGCGCGGTCGACACGGTCGCGAACGTCCCGAGCATGACGTCGCGCTCGCGGTCGAGCGCGAACCGGAGGCCGACGCTCATCCCGCCGAACAGGACGGCGGACGCCAACGCGAGCCCGACGGCCGTCAATGCGCTTCGAGCACCGGCTCGGGCGCGCGGCGCCCGTGCGCGAAGAGAGGGACGAAGACGTGTGCGAGCGGACCGATCGAGACCGCGTAGAGGAGCGTCCCGAGACCGACGGTGCCGCCGAGCAGCCAGCCGACGGCGAGCACCGTCGCCTCGAGCCCCGTCCGCACGACCCGGATCGAGTGGCCGCGCGCGGCGAGCCCGGTCATGAGCCCGTCCCGCGGGCCGGGGCCGAGCCCGGCGCCGATGTATGCGCCCGTGGCGACGCCGTTGAGGAAGACGCCGGCGACGAGGCACGTGGCCCGCACGGCGAGCCCGTGCGGCGGGGAAACGTGCCCGAGCACGACGTCCATCGTCCCGCCGATGAAGACGACGTTGCTCACCGTGCCGATGCCCGGCCGCTGCCGCAGCGGGATCCACAACAGGAGCACGACGAGCCCGACGAGGATGCTCCACGTGCCGATGGCGAGGCCCGAGTGCTTCGCGAGGCCCTGGTGGAAGACGTCCCAGGGATTGAGGCCGAGCCGCGCGAGCACCATCAGCGACGCGCTGGCGCCGTAGAGGACGAGCCCGAGGTAGAGCTGCACCAGCCGCCGAGGCATTTCACGCAACCGTAGACTCAGCCGCATGGAGCTCGCCGCCGAGTTGGCGCACGACGCCGCCGAGCGACTCATCCGCTACGTCCAGATCGACACGCAGTCCGACGAGGACTCGACGTCGTATCCGAGCACGGAGAAACAGCTCGACCTGCTCCGGCTCCTGCAGGGCGAGCTGGAGGAGATCGGCCTCGACCACGTGTCGATGGACGAGCACGGCTACGTCACGGCCACCATCCCTGCGACGGTGGACGGCGACGTGCCGACGATCGCGTTCTTCGCACACGTCGACACGGCGCGCGAGGTGACCGGCGCGAACGTCAACCCGCAGCGCTTCCGCTACCAGGGCGGCGACATCGAGCTCGGCAACGGCCACGTGATCCGTCCCGCGGAGTCGCCGCAGCTCGTGCATCACGCCGGCCACGAGCTCATCACCACCGACGGGACGACGCTCCTCGGCGCGGACGACAAGGCCGGCGTCGCCGAGATCATGGCTGCGGCCGCATATCTCGTCGCGCACCCGGAGGTCCCGCACGGGACGATCAAGGTCGCGTTCAACCCCGACGAGGAGGTCGGCCGCGGCGTCATCCACTTCCCCGTGAAGTCGTTCGGCGCGCACGCCGGGTACACCCTGGACGGCTCGACTGTCGGCGAGATCCAGGAGGAGACGTTCTCCGGCGCGCAGGTGCGGATGCACATCCGCGGACGCTCGATCCATCCCGGGCTCGCAAAGGGAGAGCTCGTCAACGCGGTCAAGCTCGCCGCCGACCTCGTCGGGCGGCTGCCGAAGGATCGGCTGTCGCCGGAAACGACCTCCGGCCGGGAAGGCTACGTGCATCCGATCCTGATCAACGGCGACGCGAGCGAGCTGGAGCTGCGCTTCATCGTCCGCGACTTCGACGACGCCGAGCTCGACCGGAGCGTCGAATACCTCCGGGGGCTCGCCCAGGAGGTGGCTGCGACCGATCCTCGCTGCTCGATCGACGTCGACGCCCGCATCCAGTACCGGAACATGCGGGCGACGCTGGAGCAATTCCCGGAGATCGTGGAGAACCTCGAGGAGGCCGTCCGGCGCATCGGGTTCGAGCCGAAGCGGACGGCGATCCGAGGCGGCACCGATGGATCGGCCCTCACCGAGATGGGCCTGCCGACCCCGAACATCTACACCGGCGGCCAGGATGCCCACAGCGAGCGGGAGTGGATCTGCGTGGAGGACATGGGCCTTGCGGCGGCCACGATCGTCGAGCTCGCGAAAGTCTGGGCCCGCTCCTGACATCATTCACCGGGTGAGCACGGACCCCGCCCGGGGACCCCGCAATCCCCTGCCGGCGCCCCGGAGGCGTTTCCGCTGGAGCTGGTGGCTCGCGTGGATCGCGGCGCTGCTCGTCATCAACTACTGGGCTGCGTCGCGCGCGACGAAGGCGCACCCGCGCGTGCGCGTCCCGTACTCGCCGTTCTTCCTGCAGCAGGTGCGGGCCAACCGCGTCGCGTCCATCACGACGAAAGGCACGGCGGTACAGGGGACGTTCACGATCGCCGAGCAATACGCCGGCTCGAAGAAGACCAAGCTGTTCCAGACGGAGATCCCTGCATTCGCGAACACGAACGCGCTGTCCGACCTCCTGCAGAACCACAAGGTCGTCGTCAACGCGAAGCCGCTCGATACGGGCGCGCCGTGGTGGGAGAGCCTCCTCGTCGGCTTCGGCCCGACGATTCTCTTCATCGCGCTCATCTACTGGGTGGCGCGGCGCGGCGCGAGCATGCAGAACATCCTCGGCACGTTCGGCCGCTCGAGCGCGCGGCAGTACGAGGTGGGCGGCGACCGCGTGACGTTCAAGGACGTTGCCGGCATCGACGAGGCGAAGGACGAGCTGAGCGAGGTCGTCGACTTCCTGAAAGACCCGGAGAAGTACCGCAAGCTGGGCGCGCGCATCCCGCACGGCGTGCTCCTGAGCGGGCCGCCGGGCACCGGCAAGACGCTGCTCGCACGCGCGGTCGCGGGCGAGGCGAACGTCCCGTTCTTCTCGCAGGCGGCGTCCGAGTTCGTCGAGGCGATCGTCGGGATCGGGGCCTCCCGCGTGCGCGACCTGTTCTCGAAGGCGAAGGCTGCCGCGCCGGCGATCATCTTCGTCGACGAGCTCGACGCGATCGGACGCTCGCGCACGTCAGGCGTCGCCGGGTTCAGCGGTGGGAACGACGAGCGAGAGCAGACGCTCAACCAGATCCTCACGGAGATGGACGGCTTCGACGCATCCACCGGCGTGATCGTCATCGCCGCGACGAACCGTCCCGACGTGCTCGACCAGGCGCTGCTGCGCCCCGGCCGCTTCGACCGCCGCGTCTCCGTGCAGCCGCCGGACCGCAACGGCCGCAAGGCGATCCTCGAGGTGCACACGCGCAGCGTCCCGCTCGCATCCGACGTGGACCTCGGCGGCATCGCGTCGACGACGCCGGGCATGGTCGGCGCCGATCTGGCGAACCTCGTGAACGAGGCGGCGCTGCTCGCCGCGCGCCGGAATCACGACAAGGTGCAAGAGGCGGACTTCACCGACGCGCTCGAGAAGATCGTCCTCGGCGCCGAGCGCAAGGTCCTGCTGAGCAAGGAGGACAAGCGCCGCACGGCCTACCACGAGGGCGGCCACGCGATCGTCGGCATGCTCACACCCGGCGCGGACCCGGTGCGGAAGATCTCGATCATCCCGCGCGGCCTGGCACTCGGAGTGACGTTCTCGGCGCCCGAGGCCGACCGCTACAACTATTCGCGCGACGAACTGCTCGCGAAGATCAAGGTCTCGCTCGGCGGCCGCTCCGCCGAGGAGATCGTCTTCGGCGACCTGACGACCGGCGCCGAGTCGGACTTCCAGCAGCTCACGCAGATCGCGCGGGCGATGGTCGGCCGCTGGGGCATGAGCGAGGAGATCGGCACGGTCACCGTCATTCCGCAGGACGGCCAGGGCCCCCTGCTCCCGGGTGCGTCCGGCGTCTCCGAGGAGACGCAGCGGATGGTCGACGAGGAGGTGCGGAAGATCGTGGCGGGCGCGCGCGAGGAGGTGCTCGCCCTCCTGCGGGAGAACCGGGACAAGCTCGACGGGCTCGCGCACGCGCTGCTCGAGCACGAGACGCTCGACCAGATCGACGCGTACAAGGCGGCCGGCATTCGGGAGCCCTCCGAGCAGGAGCTCGCCGCCGCCGTGAGCTAGTGACAAGCGGTGGTTGGGTAGCTTGTTCGGTGTGGAGGCGCTCCGAGACAGGCTGGGCCGCCCGCTCGAGACTCTGCGCGTGTCGATCACCGACCGCTGCAACTTCCGCTGCGTCTACTGCATGCCGAAGGAGGTCTTCGGCCGGGAGTACGCGTTCCTCGACCGGCAGGAGCTGCTCCGCTTCGAGGAGATCGCCCGCATCGTGGGCGTCTTCGCCGACCTCGGCGTGAAGACGGTTCGGCTGACCGGCGGCGAGCCGCTCGTCCGCCGCGACGTCGAGCGGCTCGTCGAGCAGCTCGCGACGATCCCCGGGATCGAGCTCGCGCTGACGACGAACGGCGCGCTTCTCCCGCAGAAGGCGCAGGCCCTCGCCGACGCAGGCTTGAACCGCGTCACCGTCTCCCTCGACTCGGTCGACGACGCCCAGTTCCGCGCATTGAACGACGTCGACTTCCCCGTCGACCGCGTGCTGGATGGGATCGAGGCTGCCGCCGCGGCCGGGCTGCCGGTGAAGGTGAACGCGGTGGTCAAGCGCGGCGTGAACGACGACGGCATCGTCGGCCTCGCGGGGCGATTCCGCGGCACCGGCCACGTCCTGCGCTTCATCGAGTACATGGACGTCGGCCACTCGAACGGGTGGCGCCTCGACGACGTCGTCCCGGCGGAGGAGATCGTCCGCCGCATCGACGAGCGCTGGCCGCTCGAGCCGCTCGAGCCGAAGAGCGCCGACGCGACCTCGCTGCGCTGGCGCTACCGCGACGGCGCCGGTGAGATCGGCGTCATCGCCTCGGTGACGAAGCCGTTCTGCGGCGGCTGCTCGCGCGCCCGGCTGTCGGCCGAGGGGCGCCTCTACACCTGCTTGTTCGCCGTCCGCGGGCACGACCTCCGGGCCCCGCTCCGCGCAGGAGCGACCGACGAGGAGCTGGCCGACAGCCTTCGCGGCATCTGGACGAGGCGCACCGACCGCTATTCCGAGCTCCGCACCGCCGAGACCGCCGCCCTGCCGAAGGTGGAAATGTCTTACATCGGCGGCTGAGGCGGCGTACGCTGTCCCTTCCAAAGCAGGCCGGATAGTCGAAAGGAAGGGCATGAGAAGGAGAAGCATCCTCGCGGCCGCCGTCCTGGTCGCCCTCGTGTTCGCCGCGGCCGCCGCGGCCGCAGTCACCCCGCCGCCGGCGATCAAGTCGGCCGGGAAGATCGTCTTCTGCACCGACGCGACGTACCCGCCGGAGGAGTCGATCCCGACGGGCTCGACGAATCCCGTCGGCTCCGACATCGACATCGCCAGCGGCGTCGCTGCGCAGATGGGTGTGAAGGCGCAGTTCAAGAACACCGGCTTCGACGGCATCATCGCCGCGCTCACGGCGAAGAAGTGCGACGCCGTCATCAGCGGCATGAACGACACGGCCGCCCGCCGCAAGCAGGTCGACTTCGTCGACTACCTCAAGGTGGGACAGTCCATCATGGTGAAGAAAGGCAATCCCGAGCACCTGACGAGCCTTGCCAGCCTCGCCGGACACAGCGTCTCGGTCGAGTCCGGGACGACGAACCGCGACTTCCTCGCCGCCCAGTCGGCGAAGCTCACCAAGGCCGGCAAGAAGGCGATCACCATCAAGACGTTCCCGAAGGACACCGACGCCGCCGCCGCCCTCAAGGCGGGCCGCGTCGACGCGTACTTCGGCGACTCGCCGGTCGTCGTCTACTACGTCAGCAAGGACAAGAGCCTCGCGGTCGGCGGCTCGCCGGTCAACCCGATCCCGATCGGCATCGCGATCCGCAAGGGCGATCCGCTGAAGGCGGCGACGCAGAAGGCGCTCACCGCGCTGTACAGCAACGGCACGATCGAGAAGATCGTCGCCAAGTGGGGGATGACCCACGCAGTGACACTGCTGAAGTAGTTGCTCGCATCGGTTCAATGGCACGTGGTCTGGGAGCGCATTGCGCACCCGGACCACGTGTTCTTCATCGCACTGACGCGAACCGTCTACGTCGCGGTCATCGCCCAGTTCATGGGCGTCGTGCTCGGACTGATCGCCGCGCTCATGCGCATGTCGAAGCTCTACCCGATGCGGCTGCTGTCCGGCATCTACGTCTGGATCTTCCGCGGGACGCCGCTCCTCGTGCAGATCTTCTTCATCTACTACGGCTCGAACCAGCTGCTCGGCTTCACGCTCATCCCGAACGCGCTCCATCTCGGTTTCTTCAGCCTCGACGGTGCGATCCTCGCCGGCATCCTCGCGCTCGGCATCAACGAGGGCGCCTACATGCGCGAGATCGTCCGCGCCGGCATCGACTCGATCGACAAGGGCCAGATGGAGGCGGCGAAATCCCTCGGCATGCGCTACGGAATGGCGATGCGGCGCATCGTGCTGCCGCAGGCGGCACGCGTGATCGTCCCGCCGCTCGGCAACGAGTTCAACAACATGCTGAAGAACACGTCGCTCCTATTCACGATCGGCGTCTACGAGATGTTCGCGGACGCCGAGATCGGCTACTCGAACTCGTTCCTGCCGGCCGAGTACTTCCTCGGCGTCGCGTTCTGGTACCTCGTGCTCACGACCGTCTGGACGTTCATCCAGGCGGCGATCGAGCGGAACCTCGCCGCTAGCGAGCGGGGCGAGGAGATTCCGTTCTTCGAGCGTCTGCAGGCGGCCTGGAACCCCGTTACCGCCTGGAGAACACGATGACCGACGTCGTCATGCGCGCGGAGGACGTGCACAAGCGCTTCGGTCGGCTCGAGGTGCTGAAGGGCGTCTCGCTCGACGTCCAGCAGCGGGAGACGGTCTGCATCATCGGGCCTTCCGGGTCCGGCAAGACGACGTTCATCCGCTGCATCAACCACCTGGAGAAGATCGACGGCGGCCGGATCACGGTGAACGGCCACCTCATCGGCTACCGGCAGAAGGAGGGGAAGCTCGTCGAGGACTCGGAGAAGAGCGTCGCCCGCCAGCGGACGCAGATCGGCATGGTCTTCCAGCGCTTCAACCTCTTCCCGCACAAGACGGCGCTCGAGAACGTCACCGAGGCGCCCGTCCACGTGCTCGGCCACTCGAAGGAGCAGGCCGCCGAAGAGGGCGTGCGCCTGCTCACGCGCGTCGGCCTCGGCGACAAGTGCGACACGTACCCGGGAAAGCTCTCCGGCGGCCAGCAGCAGCGGGTCGCGATCGCGCGGTCGCTCGCGATGCGGCCGGCGCTCATCCTGTTCGACGAGCCGACGAGCGCCCTCGACCCTGAGGTGACCGGCGAGGTGCTGACCGTCATGGAGGAGCTCGCCCACGAGGGGATGACGATGATCGTCGTCACCCACGAGATGGGCTTCGCCCGCGAGGCCGCCGACCGGGTGGTGATGATGGACGAGGGCGTCATCATCGAAGAAGGCACCCCGGAGCACTTCTTCGAGGCCCCAGAACAGGAGCGCACGAAGCAATTCCTGTCCAAAATCCTGTAAAAACCTGTGGCTTAGAATCCGGCCCGGGGTCTAGAATTGAGGTATGACCGCAATCGTCGCTGCAGGGCGGCGTGTCTTGCCGCGCGGGTACTTCGATTTCGGCCGCCAGCTCTCGATCTGGTTCGGCTTCTACTTCGCGTACCTCGGCGCCCGCAGCGTCGCCGACCGGAACCCGGCGCAGGCCTTCTGGAACGGGTGGCGGGTCCTCAGCTTCGAGCAGCGGACGACCCACAACGTCGTCGAGGTGACGACGCAGCAGGTCGTCAACTCGTCGCACTGGCTGCTGACCGTCGCGGCCTGGACGTACTGGAACTCCGAGTTCACCGTCGTCGGCCTCGCCCTCCTCTGGGTCTACCTGCGGCACAACGAGCGGTTCGCCCGCTTCCGGAACACCGTCCTGCTCGCGAACGTCATCGGGCTCGTCGGCTACGTGCTCTGGCCGACCGCGCCGCCGTGGATGTTCACGACGTACTTCCAGGACGGGGTCAGCCACTCGAACGGCGCGCTCGCGGCGCTCGCGAACCCGTACGCGGCCATGCCGAGCCTCCACGCCGCCGACGCCCTCATCGTCGGGTTCTATCTCGTCTCGCTCTGCCGCCGCCGGTGGACGAAGGCCCTCTGGGCCCTGTGGCCCGCCTGGGTCTGGTTCTGCGTCATGGCGACGGCCAACCACTTCCTCCTCGACGTATTGGCGGGGATCGCGGTCGGCGTGGTCTCGATCTGGGCGGTCCGGAAGGTCGCCCAGGCGAGAGTCGTCATCGCAAACGTGCTATAGTCGTGGCATAGCAAGTTTGCGATTGGAATCCGCCCCGAGCCGGGTCAAAGAGAGCTACACGACCGGAGCTCGGTCGCTCGCGAGCCGATCCGTACGGAGCCTCGCGCGCACGCGCGTGACTCCGAACGCGCTCACTGCCGCCGGCGTCTCGCTCTGCCTCGCCGCCGCCGCGCTCGTCCCGTTCGAGGACCGCGACAAGATCCTCTTCTACTGGCTCGGCGCCGGCGTCTTCGTCGTCGGCTCCGTCCTCGACATCCTCGACGGGGCGCTCGCCCGCGCGGGCGGGAAGACGACGCCGTTCGGCGCGTTCCTCGATTCGACCACCGACCGCGTCGGCGAAGGCGCCATGCTCGCCGCGATCGCGCTCGTTTTCGCCCGGTCGGGCAACGAGACCGCCGTCGTCTTCACTGTCGCGGCGGTCGCAGGCTCATTCCTCGTCCCGTACGCGCGGGCGAAGGCGGAGGCGCTCGGCCTGCGCGGTGACGTCGGCCTCGGCTCCCGTGCGGAGCGCGTGGTCGTCATCACGGCCGGCCTGGTGCTCGCCCCATGGGGCGTGCTCGAGTGGGCGATCCTCCTGCTCGCCGTCACCGCATGGCTCACGGTTGTCCAGCGCATCCTGCACGTCCGCAAGCAATTGAACGACGGAGGCACCAATGTCTGATTCGAACGGGAAAGTGCGCGTCGCCATCATCGGCGTCGGCAACTGCGCCAACTCACTGCTCCAGGGCGTCCAGTACTACAAGGACGCGCCCGACGACCAGTTCGTCCCCGGCCTCATGCACGTGAACCTCGGCGGGTACCACATCCGCGACATCGAGTTCACGGCGGCGTTCGACGTCGTCAAGGGCAAGGTCGGCGAGGACCTCGCCGACGCCATCTGGGCGCATCCGAACGACACGATCAAGTTCGCCGACGTCCCGAAGACCGGCGTCACGGTTTCGCGCGGCATGACGCACGACGGCCTCGGCAAGTACCTGTCGCAGATCGTCGAGAAGGCGCCGGGGGAGACCGCCGACATCGTCGGGATCCTCAAGTCGACGAACACCGACGTCGTGGTCAACTACCTGCCGGTCGGCTCCGAGATGGCGACGAAGTGGTACGTCGAGCAGATTCTGGAAGCCGGCTGCGCGATGGTGAACTGCATGCCCGTCTTCATCGCACGCGAGGACTATTGGAACAAGCGGTTCCAGGACGCGGGCATGCCGATCATCGGCGACGATATCAAGTCCCAGGTGGGCGCGACGATCACGCACCGCGTTCTGACGTCGCTGTTTCGCGAGCGCGGCGTGCACCTCGACAAGACGATGCAGCTGAACGTCGGCGGCAACTCGGACTTCCTCAACATGCTCGAGCGCGAGCGCCTCGAGTCGAAGAAGATCTCGAAGACGAACGCCGTCACGTCGATGCTCGACTACGACCTCGGCGACAAGAACGTCCACGTCGGCCCGTCCGACTACGTGCCGTGGCTGACCGACCGCAAATGGGCCTACATCCGCATGGAGGGCTCGTCGTTCGGCGACGTGCCGCTCAACGTCGAGCTCAAGCTCGAGGTGTGGGACTCGCCCAACTCGGCCGGGATCGTCATCGACGCCGTCCGCCTCGCGAAGCTGGCGCTCGACAACGGCGTTGCCGGCTCGCTGATCGAGCCCAGCTCGTATCTGATGAAGTCGCCGCCCAAGCAGATCCAGGACGACGACGCGCGCGAGCTCACCGAGGAGTTCATCCGGCGCTACCGGCGCACAGCGCCCGCCGAGGCGCCGGCGTCGGCTACGACAGCGAGCTGAGCCAGGTCACCTCTGCAGGCTGGTAGCGGGACTCGGTCGAGAAGCGGATCTCGATCGGGCCCCGCTCCTGCCCGTGCGAGGCGAGCAGCGGGTCGACGCCGGCGGCGAGGACGACGGCGCAGTGATGGCCCGGGTACTCGCCCCAGACGACGATGTCGCCGCGGAGGACGGCGCCGTGGTCGATGTTCTCCATCGTCTCCATGAGCGTGCCGGTCCAACCGCGGCCGTCGTAGCCCGAAGCCGTTCGGGTCGGGCGCGCCCGCGAGGAAATAGCAGAGGGTCGCGAAGCCGGAGCAATCGGTGGTCAGCGGCAGCTCGCGGGTCAAGGGGAACGGCCGCACCTCGGCGTAGTGGATCCGGGGCTCGTTTCGGATCCCCCACCGGGCCGCAGCGACGATCCGCCTGCGCACGTCGCTCATTAGTGTTCCCCTGGAACGATGGCACTTCGGATCGCCCTCGTCACCCCCTTCGCCTGGTCGCAGCCGCACGACGTGAACGAGCACGTCGCGGGCCTCGCGGCCGAGCTGCGCGGGCGCGGCCACTCGGCGGTCGTCCTCGGCCCCTCGAACCGCGCTCGCGACCTCTCGGCGGGACGGAAGATCCTTGCCGGCAACGGCGTGCTGGAAGCCGAGTTCGTCGCCCTGGGCCCCGCGGTCCCGATCTCGCGGCGAAGCCGTATGGGCGTTCCCGTCGGCGTGCGCGCGAACCTCGCCGTAGCGCTCGCCGGCGGCCGCTTCAACGTCGTCCACGGCTTCGAGCCGGGCCTGCCGAGCCTTTCGTACCTCGCGCTGCGCCACGCCGACGCCCTGACCGCCGCGACGTTCTTCTCTCCCGAGCGCCTCTCGTACCCGCCGGGAAGGGCACAGCGCGAGCGGCTGCTCGGACGCCTCGACGCGCTCCTCGCCACGAGCGAGGAGACGGCGGAGGCTGCGGCGCTGCGCTTTCCGGGAACGTACGAGGTGGTCCCGCTCGGGGTCGACCTCGAGCGG